>Ga0334883_1001463_pt1 | contig 34740 bp, 27 predicted proteins | sample GraSluR1_MG_6_FD_207230 | JGI IMG/M metagenome (GOLD analysis project Ga0334883, IMG submission 207230) | Sludge microbial communities from methane-producing bioreactor in Wageningen University, Netherlands - Granular Sludge_09_05-R1 | ecosystem: Engineered > Bioreactor > Anaerobic >...
GCAACCGGAAAAATTGATAAAATTTTGGATATCAGTGAAATCTCTGATTTCCTGAACAGCCTAAACAACAGCTGATTCACTCATTCACAAACTCCAGATCAACAAAAACAGGCAGGTGATCGGCAAAGCCACCCACATAACGCGGCCCAACGTAAGTCCTATAAAGTTTCTTACCCATATAACGCTCGTCATCAGTGAACAAAAAATCGGGGGCAAAAATTCGCTGACTGCCTTCAATTACGCTCAAGCCGGTATTTTTAAGTAAGGCCTGTGATACAATGATCATATCAAATATCTGCCAATCGTACTGATGTTTTAAAGTGCCCTCAAAACCTAATTCTGCTGGATTTGTAAAGAGATTGACCAATTGATGCGGCTCTGTTACTTCTTCTGATGCAAGTGCCTGTAATCCCTTTAAAATGCTTGCATCAGTTGGTTTATCATTAAAATCTCCCATGATGATCACTTTGGCCTCAGGATGAACCAAACTAATTGAGTCAACATGTTTGCGAAGCGTTTGTGCTGCCAGCATCCTCAGGCGTTTTGTAGGCAGTTCTCCACCCCATCGCGAAGGCCAATGATTGATATACACATGCAGCGTATCTGTTTGAACTAAAAAGGAAGCATAAAGGATATCACGCGATCTGAATTGTTCGTTTTCGGGATCCTTCAATGCGATGGGTTCACTTGCAATCAAACGCATTTTACTTCGCTGATAGATAAGCCCCACATCGATGCCTCTGCGATCAGGTGAAGGGTAATTTACATATTGGTAATCAAAGTTTTTGAGCGGTGTACTTAAGATCAAATCTCTGAGAACCTTATCATTCTCAATCTCGCACATTCCAATCAAGGCAATCGGATTCCCCTCTCCTGCTGCCATTATGGTTTTGAAAAGATTTGTCCGCTTTTTGCGGTAACGATAAAAATTCCAGGATTGTTCACCATCTGGTGTAAAGGCATTGTATTCGCGTGTTGAATCTATTTCCGTGTCGAAAAAGTTTTCTACATTATAAAAAGCAATTCTGAACGAATCTGATTTTTGAGCAATCAATTCCTGAAATAGAAACAATAGGAACAGACAAGTCAAAATAAATTTAAAAAAAGCCGGCCAAAAACGAAGTTTAAACAACATAGGTTTGTATTTTTGTGTAAAATTACCTTTTTCCAGCGCATTTCATTAAGTTTGTAGCTGATTTTTCTTTTTTACATTATGTAAACTTGGGCAAAAAAATGACTTGTTAATATATTCTTTATCAATTATTTAAAAAATATTTTTAAAAATAATTAAAAAAAAGTGATTAGATTTTGAAATTTTTGGAATATAATGGGTGAAGGGGACAACATATATCGTTCTGTTGAAATACTGGAAGGTATCAAAAAACATGACCGCGAGATTCTGAATTTCGTCTATGAAACATATTTTGATCAGCTTGCTGATTTCGTAACAAATAGACGGGGAACGGAAAGCGATGCATGGGATATTTTTCAGGATACCATGGGGGTAATTTATGATTACGCCCATCAACAGGATTTCAATCTTGATGTTCCTTTTCAGGCGTTCTTTTTTACTGTGGCACGTAAACTTTGGTTTAAACATTATCACAAATCCCAAAAAGAGAGCAATTTTACCAATGAAATACTGGAGCTGATTCCCTATGAAAATACTGATACACTCAGGGAGTTGATGCGCCAGCAGGTGATGGCGAGGCTTTCGCTTAAATACATAAAAAAGCTTAGTCCGACCTGCATCCAATTGATAAAGCTTTCTAATATGGATATGGATACCAGCCTAATAGCAAAAAAGCTAAACTACCTTTCCAACCAGGCTGTATATAATCAGAGGAGAAAGTGCCTGCGAAAACTGTTAAATTGGATCAAACATGATCCGGAATATCAAAACCTAACTGACTATGAAAGACCTTGAAAAATTTGAGAAGTATATCAAAGGCGAACTGGAAGAAGGTGATTTGTGGGAGTTTAAGAAATCTCTGGAAGTTGACGCTTCCCTTGCAGAAGAGTTTCGTTTATACAAAATCACCTACGGTCCTCACGCAAATAAAAAACATCAGCTTATGTATGAACTGAACGACATCAGGCAAAAACATACCAATGGCAAGCATATCTGGATGGGCTGGAGACGAGTTTCTGCAATCGCTGCTGGCCTTGTGATACTTGTGAGCATTGGCATTGGTCTGATAAAATTGCAGCATAACACAAGCAATCAGGCACTTTACGAACAGTTTTTCGTTGCTGAATCTGCTTCATTCAATGTGCGGTCAGCAACCAATTCGCTGGAACAACCAGTACTTGACGGTATGCAATTTTATGAGCTGCACAATTATGATGCTGCTATTGAGATGTTCGAAAAAGCACCCAACAACCTGATGGGAAAATTGTACAGCGGGCTCTCAATGATGGAACTTGGCGAATTTAAAGATGCAGCAACCAAATTTGAAGCCATCATCAAGCACAATGATAATCTGTTTGTTGATCAGGCAGAATGGTATCAAAGTCTTTGCCAGTTGCGCCTTGGCAATAGAAATAATGCCATCGAAAGCTTCAGAAAAATTGCAGAAGATAATGGGGTGTACAAAACAAAAGCCATCAAAATCTTAAAAGAGCTGAACGCTTACTGAACCTTTTCTCGTTGATTCCCATAATCAACAATTCCAGCAGCGCAAGTATCCGGGGGGAAAGCTTTTACAAACTTGCGCTTATCATATGCATCCTCGTCTGATGGAATTCAATTTCCTGACGAGGATGCAATCTTTTTGAAAGCTCTACTGTTAACTATTGGCAGTAATTTTACTTTTGATCAATCGATAACCCAACAAAAAAAAACAAAGCAAGACAATCGCACCTAAACCAACATACCAATTGAATAGCTGGCCCTTGCTTATTGGCGTAGCATCCCCGATAACAACATAAGAGGCCCAAAAATAAGGATGTGCCTTGAGCTGATTAGCCTGCTCCAGGAAATCAATTTTTGCCTGCTGCAAAGCAACATCTTTACTCATGCCATCGTCCAGGTAATCATAAAAGCGTTCCATCATCCACGAACCCGTCTGGTCATGCACCTCCCAATTTGTCATCACAATTGATGGCACTCCTGCATGGATAAAACCTCTTGTAAGACTAATAATTCCTTCGCCTTCGCGGTATTTGCCCGTTCCGGTATTACAGGCACTCAAAACCACGAGAGAGGCCTTTAGATCCAAACCAAAAAGTTCATACGTGCCAATAGAATAAGCATCCAGACTATCCTCCTGTTGCTGAAATATCAGTCTGGAATACAATGGCTTATCGTCATTTATAATGGTATGCATAGCCAGATGCAGATAACTGTACTCAGCAGCCTGATTGAGAAAATTTGATTTTGATGCGTCACTCCCGGCTGCCAATTTGCCTTTAAAAATATTGAGTACCTTTTCAGATTCTATTCTGGCAAAAGGCAGTTCACTCAGGAAAATCGTATCGCTCTCATTCAGCTTAATGCTTTTAAAACCGCTGTAATCCGGCGCAAAAGCCATCAATTTGCCATTTCCGTTTTGTTTAAGTTCTCTTTGCGAAAAATGCAGCGTAGCAGAATAGCAGTAAGAGATTGGGTGCTGATGGATCAGGTAGGGTAAGTTACGGTAGTCTATGCGGTTAAATTCTAAACTATCAGCTGTAACTAAAACATCAAAAGGAAGGTATCCAAGTTTTCCTTCAGGCAAAATAAGCAATTTTTTACTTTCAGCCATATCGGCTATCGGTTTGATTAACTTGTGATAAAGAAAGCCTGAAGAAGCAAGGAAATCTTGAAAATCACTATTTGATTGTCTTGACAAATCCATGCGAAATTGACTTAATATATGATCGATGTTTTTCTCAACTTCCACATTCTCTGCATCAACTCTTATCAAACCACGAGATTTTTTATCTACGTAAATTATATAATACTGCTTTTCTCCTGAAGCATAGGAAACGAAATAGTCTTCTACACTTAATCGATTTTGCACTTCAGATAAAGAAATAATACCAGAACTTGACATAAGATTCACATAACCAGGATATTCAGTTCTTATCCTTGCAAAAATCCTGTCAATAGATTCCATTAGAAAAAGTTGCCTCTTCTCAAGCAAAGCAATTCTGTTGTCATCAGGATAGTTTTTTTGCTGTTCTTCGTAAAGTAATTTTTGAATTACAGACAAATCGTCACGCAATTGCTGTTCATACCTGATAATAGAGTCCTGTACACCTGACAACAACAATGCTTCAGATTTACGAATAGAGGAAAGCAGCACCGAGGCTCTCCCCTTCTCGGCATAATAAAATGCTTTATCTGCATAAACTGTATCATTCGTATGTTTATAAAGTACTGCAGTGGCATCAATCGCCTCAGTAAGTTTAGTTTTGAAGTTTTGATTCAATAACATCCTGCTTTCATCTGTCAGAAAAAGCCCAATCTGATCCGTTATACCGATAGCCTTGTCGAACAGACTAATACTTCTTTTCAGTTTTTCAAGATCATTATCGGCTTTAAACCAATTGTAATAAAGTGATGCCCACCAAAAATAAACATCAACTAAACGCGTATTAATCAAACTATTAACTTCAGTAAATGTTTCTGGTTCTGCTGAAGGAATATCAGAAAGTTTTAAAACATTTTCTGCCACAGCATACAAACTGTCGGCATGAACAAAGTCATGATTAAATGAATATGCCCGCGCTAACTTTCGAATAACATCGGCGTATTCTGTATCATCTTTTCCAAATATTTTAATAACAATATCTGCTGCATCTTTAAAATTGATAATCGCAGCCCCTAAATCTCCAGTTTCTCTTAGATAATCCGCTAAAGTAATCAAAGAGTTGGCTGTCTCAAGATGGTTTTCACCAAGTTCAACTTTCGAAATCATGACTGCATTCGTGAATTGATTTAACGCCTTTCCATGATCTCCCAACCCGACATACGCATGACCTAAATTTCTGGATAATTGAACCCTATTAAGTGCATTACCTGAAACAGAATTAAAACTGATTAGAATTTCCTTCGATTTCTCAAACTCTCCAAGTTGATTAAATATATTCGCAATATTACTAGAGGCAGCTATAATAAGTGGGTTGTGCGTTTGAAAGTGATGCTGATAAATCTTTAAAGCACTTTGATAATATACAAGAGCCTTTTCATAATCGTTTCTTAACTGAAGATGCGATCCGATATTCATTTGCAGATGTCCCCACCACAGATCGTTTTCGATTGCAAACTGGCTCATAATTTTATCCGCTTTTTGATAAAGCTGAAAAGCCTCACCTGTTCTTCCAACCAAACTAAGTACCCTTCCATAATTCACATAAAAGCCCGCCATTCTGGGATGCGAATCACTGAAAATCTCCTCCCGAACTATTCTTGACTTTTCAAGAAAAACAAGCGCACTGTCAAACTCTCCTCTAAAAGAAAAAGAAATTGCCATGTTTTGATAAATATCTGCCAAATCAATGTTTCGGATATTGAGTTGCAAACATTTTTCCAAAGCCTCACGATAGAAATAAAAAGCCTGATCCTGATCGCCTAAATAGTAGAATGCAATGCCTTTGTAATTGATCACTTTTATGCTGGCAGGCACATCTTTGCCCTCTATTCTCTTAATCACGTTAAGGGTTGAATCGAAAAGTTTAAGTGCTCCAAGATAATCTGCCTGAGAAATTTTTAGTTTACCCTCCAGATGCAAGGTTTCGTAGCTAATCGTCTTATCACTCAGCCTGTTGGATGTAGCTAATTCTTTCAAGCCATCGAACAATCGCAATGCCTCGGACAAATTCTGATTCAAGCGATATTCTTCGCTTAACAACAGATAGATGTGAGCCAGACTGTCAGGGTTCTGTGTGGTATTAAATGCTGTTTTAAAATAACATATCGCGCTGTCGGATTGGTTAAGCTCACTAAAATGTATTCCTTTAATCTTGGTCGCTGTGAAGATATCCGCTTGTTCAAATGTCTGTTCCAACTGCGAATCAGACCTACTTGGGTATGCCAAAACCATGAACAACACAATCAAACAGCCCGAAATCAAACGCATATTACCAAAATATATCCAATGATTATGCGCATATATACTTTTTGAAATATTCCATACAAGATTTATACAGCTGATAATCTATTATTTACAACATATTGAATAAATATTCCATGTTTTCCCTTCAACCCATCAAATATCTCAAAAAAACATGTATTTCCAAGCGTTCACGAAAATATAAAAATTTAGGCATCCGGCAGCACACCAGTTAGTGAAAGGCACAAAAAAAGGAGCATCTGATGATGCTCCCCTGGTTGAATATTAGTAGAATTTTTCTATTTAATAACTAATCTTTCATTGATCAGTACGCTATTTTGCTCTATATCCCTTACTATCAATTGATAAATACCCGGAGTCTGCCCGGAAAGATTTATTTGCTTCGTTTGTTTTCCTTTGACCGTACTCATTGTTTCATTTAAAACCAACTGACCATTAGCATTATAGACTTTTACATCCATCCTGGCGGCTTCTTCTGAGGAGAGAATCACATTAACAAAATTGGTAGCCGGATTAGGATAAATAGTTGATGACGTTGGGAATACTAATTCAGGCATTTCAAAGACCAGGTTATCAATTTCAACTCCATTATTATCAATTATTTGCGTCCCATTTGTAATGGTAAAATACCCTTGCGAAACATCCGAATCGGCAAGTAGGACCTGAATATTTACCAAAGGCTCATCACTAACTACAGCAGATTTCATTTCTGTATCCGCCCAGCTAATTCGTAATTGATTATCAATAATGTTGTAATTTACTTCACCAAAGCTACTTTCAACCTTTCTTACCACAAGCTGATCTGGATCAAAGTCCATAACCAGGGCAAAGCCCAATACAGATTTACCCGATAAGTTAGCAGAAACAGGAATCCAAACCTCATTATTGTTCACCACAAGTTGCTTTGGTGAAATAATTTCATATTCCTGAACTTCTTCTCTTCCGGTAGGTACCAACACACCCTGAGAATCACCTGTCCTGCTCCCCCCAATTGATCCATCACCGGATCGCAAATTTGTATTCACTTCCACATCCTCAAACACCCATTCACCGGCAGGGAAAGGTTTACCAAGCACGAAATACTGAACCATTATATAGGTAAAGTCACTCATGTTTACACTACCACTGCCATTTACATCCATTGCCAATTCCTGTATTTCGGTGTAATCGATCAGGCCGGCCATATAAAACACTATGCTCAGGGCATCTTCGAGTGTAACCTGGCCGCCGTTCATATCCGTGGAAAAGCTAATGGTATAAACTCCGTCAGCTATATCCTCAAACGCAAAATATCCATTTTCGTTTGTTAGGGTTGCAGCAACCTGCTGCCCAGCCTCATTCAGAAGAATTGCCTCAGCTTCCGGAATGGGGTATTCCGGATTGTTATGATAAAGCAATGTCCCATCAATATAATTCTGTCCGTTAAGTAAAAGCACTGTAAGGCTTAAAACTAATCCTAATAAAATTCTCTTCATGATTTTCGCATTTATTATGTTATTAAATGTACTACCTTTCCTTCCACCCATTATATTACGGTTTCTATTGAAATCGCATCACTTTTTTTGAAAAAAATATCATATTTTTTTTTTGCATGATTTAACTTGTTGATACAATGCATGTTAAAATTGAGTAATTTAAAATATTATTTTTTCATTTCATCTACATTATGTAAACTTGCCCCGCAATCTTTAATCATTTTTCAACGACCACCGATAAATTCCAGCTAAGATACGTAATCAAAATTTGATCTTGTTAAATATTTCTAAAAAATTATTTAAATCAATGTATCTGTTTGCTATAAACTGCTTAACTCAGAATCTAAACCTATCTTTGCGAAGTTATTAGAATAAAACTGAAATCGACACTATGTTATCAGTATTTAGGTACAGCTCAGTACAATTGTTGGCTTGCCTGAGCCTCTTGTTTACATACCAATCCCGCGATGCAAAAGCACAGGTTAATATCAATATACAACTACCTGAGATAAAGCACGAAAACTATTATCTGGCAAGGTATTATGGGGATAAATTCCAACTTGTTGACACTGCTTCGAATGTATCAGATACAAGTATTCAATTTGAACAAACAGCATCCTATCCCGAAGGCATCTATCTGCTCGTTGACACTTCAAAAAATCGTTTGCTCGAATTTTTAGTGGGTGAAGACCAGACCTTTAACTTGTATTTACCAAAACAAGCCGGCGAAACAATACATTGTGAAGGCAGCAAAAATACCTGTCTGTTTATTGATCAGATGAATGTATCAAACAAGATATACAGACTGGCACAGCAACTTAGCGATACTGAGAGTGATCAACATATCAGGGATTCCTTATTCACAGCACTCAACAATTACCAAAAAAAGATCATAACAGATCATCCTGAATCTTTTGTTGCTAAAATTGTGGCTGCCATGCAGGAAACAGAGGTTCCTGATAGTATTGCATCTGATCAAAAGAAGGCTTACTATTTCTATAAATCAAACTTCTGGCGGAACTTCGATCTGAGTGATGACCGGTTTTTGAGAAGTCCGCTCCTGGCAAGCAAAATCAAACAGTATTTTGAGCAATTAGTCCCGCAACAAGCTGATTCAATTAGTAAAGAAATTGATTTTGTGATTAATCAAACAGCTGATAATAAAACCGTTAGAGATTATCTGATTTGGTATTTTACTGATCAGTATCAGAATCCTAAAGTCATGGGTTTGGATAAAGTGTTTGTCCATTTGGCCGACAACTATTTTGCCAAGTACGAAATAGCCAACACATCACCTTCGGTGAAAGAGAAAATTATGGAGCGGGCAGATCAATTACGCAGATTAACACTCGGATCGCCTGCGCCCGACCTTTGGCTGGTTGACACCACCGATGCTTTTGTAAGCTTTAAATCAATTGAAAGCCCCTACCTGGTTTTATTTTTCTGGGATCACGATTGTGGTGTTTGTAAGAAGGAACTTAAGGTTTTAAAAGACTTGTATAAAGACCAGGACAGGAGGTTTGAAGTGTATGGAATAGCTGCCAATGCCGACTTTGAAGGCTGGAAAAACTACATCAAAGAAAACCAATTAAACTGGGTGAATGTTAATGGGATGAAAAGCATGACGCCTGATTTTCACGATCTGTACGACATTTATGGAACTCCGGTAATTTACGTTTTGGACCCTGAGCGAAAAATAATTGCAAAACGAATTAAAGCCGAACAAATTACCCAGGTGATCGAACACGATCAAAAATTCAGGGAGGCTACCGATCAGGATTAAATTGGCCTCAAAACCCCAAATAATAGTCTTTAAGCAGTGCGTAATAGTCCTTTGTAAAATTGCCGTCCTGCCCGCGTAATACAAAAAACAATTCATTGAGCTGAGTTGGTTCTGTTTTCTTGAAAAGCAGATTAAGTCTGTTAACATTTTTGCCATCAACAGGAATGATATTCATTTTCTGATGCAAAAAAAATCCGGCTTCATCAGCTGCCTTTTTCATTCTGTCCCATTCACCGGCAGGAATCACAACTGCCAAACTTCCATCAGATTTCAGGCAGTGCAAAGCAAGTTGAAACAGATCATCAAAATTAAAGTATTCGGCATGTCGTGCCAGGTTCCGTTGTGCTTTTAAACCATGAAATGCCTGAAAGAAAAAGGGCGGATTGCAAATGATCAGGTCAAACTGCGATTTGCATTGCCTTCCAAATTCACGTGCATCCTGATGATGCAGCTTAAACCGCTGACGCCATTGCGAAGTATCAAAATTAAGTTGTGCTTCGCGGGCAGATCTTTCATCAATTTCGACCGCCTCAATAGCCCCTACGCCTCGTTGTGCCAGCAACATAGCAATGATTCCCGATCCGGTTCCAACATCCAGCGCATTTTCAACATTTTCCAGATCAACCCAGGCTGCCAGTAAAATTGCATCTGTACCAATCTTCATCGTTGATTGGTGATGCATCATGCTAAATCGTTTAAAATGAAACGGCCGTGCTTTCATTCGCTGCTAGGCATTCAGGTACATTTCGATTAAACCTTCAGGAACATCAATCAAAATGTGTTTCTTCTTCCGGTTCACTTCTATAATTATCTCATCCTGAATGGGAATAAGCACTTCCTTGTCACCTTGAAAGACCTGAAAAAGTGCCTGATTAGGGTACTCCAGCACGGTTTTGATCTGACCAATTTTGCCAAAGGCCCGATCAGATACTGTGAATCCTTCCACTTCGTGAAAATAAAATTTGTTTCCACTTAATGCAGGAAGAAACTCCAGCGGCAAATAAAGTAATGCGCCCGTAAAACTGCAGGCTTCATCGATGTGATTGATATCCTCAAAAGCGATATAAGCTTTATTCTTCAATAAGCGGAATGCCTTGAGATAAAAAGGAATCAGCTTTTTGTTTTTCTCAATAAGCAAAAATTCAATATCTGCATAAGCAGCCGGATCATCAACATCAACACGAATGCTTAGCCCACCTTCGAGTCCGTGTGTTTTAATTACTTTCCCAAAATAAAAACAATCGTCCTTGTTCATAATCCATGCTCATTTATTCGGCTAAATTCCGGTTACCTTTGATATGCCTGGGGTGATACGGGCAATACCGGCATCCATTTCCACAGCAGTAGCCTCTTCGTGTTAAAAAGCTGGCAGTCATTACCCTGAAACCATGCTCAAGATAATAATCCTCACCTTCAGTCAATTGATTGTTAAATCTATAAAAACGATCATCATAATTCATATTGATACCGGAACCATTAAAATTTAATTACGATTATTGGATAAACACTTAATCATCTGCACTATAAAAAATACTTACAGCCATATCATCCAGTTGAAACAAACTACCTTCGGGGTTCCACACATATACCTTCACTTGTGCCACCTCGCTATTCCAGGCAGGTATTTTAAAGCCGTAAGAGCCATATCTCCAACGATTTGTAATATTGTCCGGCAATTGTTTCAATTTTTGAACTTTGTAAAAAACCAGTTGATTATTACGGTTAGTTGCAGCATAAACCACCAGGGCACGGGAGGCAGCATTCGGCTCCAGCTCTCGGTAGATAAGGTTGGCAGAAACGTAACTCAATCCTGCACCCCCTTCGTTAGTAATTATTTGATTTCCACTAAGTACAAGTGTAGGACTAAAAGGGTTTGATTCGTTGAGTTCGGCTAGGTGCATTCCTGAGAAAGACTCGCCTGAAAGCTTGATACCATTGCTTGTCCAAACAGCTGAGGCAGTCTCCATATCCATGAAAAAATCCAGGCGATCATACGCATCCAACGATTTAAAAATCGGCTCGGGCTGCCCTCCCAGGATGTGCTCGTACGATTTGGCCGTCTTCAAAAACACATACCAGTATTTTTCTTTTGTCATCGCGTCAGGATGTATAATTCCACGTTCGTATTGATAGGCCTGAACAAGATTTAACGGGACAACGAGCATCAAAAACAGACTCAAAAAAACCCGACCTGCCTTAAGACTTAAGAGTGAAGAGAAACCAAGACCCAGCAAAACTGCCAGGATAGCATAATAATCGATCATGGATCGCATCCCAAAACTATCTCCAAAAAACCAATTCCACCACGAAGAGAGCATATAAACCAGCAGAACAAAAAATCCAACAAATCCATAAAACTGAAACTTCGACTGCCGGTATAACACCATCAAACCCGAAAAGACAAGCAACATCAAAGGTGTGTAAACGAAGAATCCCTTTTGATAACTAAACAGAAATGAATACGTTGCCGGGTTTAAAAAATGAAATCCCTCATTTTTATAGGTGTATAAGATAAGGTCGCCGGTTTGGATAAAATTAAACAAAGGCTGCCATCCAAAACTCAACAGGAATGCCAGAGCCAGCCATAATAAGGTTACAGGTTTAGCGAATAGTGTTGTCAAGCGAAGTTTAAACTGTAAAAAATCACTTGCAAAAAACGGAATGAGCAGCAGCAAGATCATATTGGAAGGCCTGATCAATCCGACAATACCAAAAAGAAATGCCGAAACAAACAAATGTTTTGAATGCCCTTTAAGCATATAAATCCTTGCAAAATAAGCAAAGCCGGCAATGGCAGCAAAAGAATAAACATGCGAATGAGCGGGGTGCAAAAACGCATAATAAAAGAGATTTGTACCCAGCATTAACGATAGCAGAACCAACAAACGAACAGGCTTTTTAATATTGTAGGTACTTAATAATGAATTAGTTAACAGCAAACCCAAGGCAAGATAAAAAGCTGCCGCCAGCCCAACAGCGTATTGAAAAATAATATGATAACCATCGAGCGGCAAAAAAGCCATCCTGGAATACAACATGGCAAGCAAATAAAACGGCAGGATGAGCAAAGCTGTTCCCAAATAATATTTATTCACGGTTTTGCCCTTGTACTCGTGAAAATAATGTCCCATATAATCCAGGCCACGCTGAGATTTTTCGTAGTCGAAAACTGCTTTAAAATCAGTTGTTTTATAATGTAAAATTGCTGTGAGATAAGCATAATATCCGCTCCCGTCACCGTCAATAGTCTTTTTTGCATCACCCCCCTGCCAGAGCTGAACCAACATAAAAACAAGCAATATCCCGGAAACCAATAAAGTTCTCATAAAGCATTTTCTGGCTGCGAAATTAAGGAATCCCCTTCAAAACAATTCAATTTATTCTGCTAAAGCAAGGAAGGTTGCCGTTCAAATCCTGATTCCAGCGAAATAAAAGTTTCTGTAAACGTAATTTCCGGAACAGTTTGAATCTTTTCGACGATAATACGCTTGAGATGCTCGTTATTTTGGGTGTAAACCTTGGCCAACAAAGAATATTTACCACTGATGTGGTGACATTCCACTATTTCCGGAATTTGCCTGATCTTCTCAAAAACTTCATCATGCGTACTGCTTGCTACCAGATTCACCTGAATCCCGATAAAAGCGCAGGTATTTAAGCCCAATGCCTTGGGAGAAAGATTAAACTGCGATCCGGAAATCACTCCGGCTTCCGTCATGCGGGCAATACGCTGATGAACAGCTGCCCCTGACACCTTACATTTGCGGGCTACTTCCAAAAATGGAACACGTGCATTGTTGGTTAGCAAATTAAGTATTCGCTTATCTAAAATGTCAAGTTGAAACTTTATCATGTCCTTTATGTTAAAATTTTTTTGATTTTTCAAAGAACGGCAATTTTTGTTTACAGTTTTTAAGTAATATCAAGCTTTGATAAACTGTTTATCATAAATATTGCAATAATGCTTTCTTTATGATATTTTTGTATCAATTATTAAAACTGAAACAAAATGAAATTTGATCCGGCAACAAACATTCAGGACTTAAAACAATTTGGAGAATTTGGAGATGTAAATCCCTCCGTAACCGACTCTGCCACTTACACTTTTATGCAGGCAAAAACCATGACTGATACCTTTCATGGCGAGGCAGAAGGGTGTTTTTTGTATTCCCGACACTGGAATCCGAGTAATAAATACCTCGCAGATGCCCTCGCATCCATGGAAGGCACCGAAGCCGGATGGGTAACGGCTTCCGGAATGGGAGCTATCACCACTGCAATACTGGGCATTTGCCAATCGGGCGATCACATCATCTCGAGCATGACAACTTATGGCGGAACCTTCGCTTTTATGAATAATTGGCTGCCACGCTACAATATTGAAGTCACCTTCGTGGATATAACTGATTTGGAATCGGTTAGAACAGCCATTAAGCCAAACACAAAAATGATCTACACAGAGGCAATGACAAATCCCTTGCTTCAGATCAGTGATTTGCCTGAACTTTCGAAGATTGCAAAATCGAAGGATATCAAACTCGTAGTTGATAACACTTTCACTCCCATGATCGTTGCCCCAGCCAAATGGGGTGCCGATGTAGTGGTTTACAGCCTTACGAAATTTGTCAACGGAAAAAATGATTGTGTTGCAGGTGCAATCTGTGCTTCCAACGAATTTATCAATTCGTTGATCGACGTAAATGATGGCACAGCAATGCTATTAGGCCCTGTTTTGGATCCCCTGCGCAGCTCCAGCATCCTCAAAAACCTGCACACACTGCATATCAGGATGAAACAGCATAGCCACAATGCGATGTATCTGGCCGAGAAATTCAAGGCTTACGGTCTTAAGTTTCGCTATCCGGGTATGCCTGAAAATCCTGGTCATGAAACACTTAAAAAAATAATGCATCCAGATTTTGGCTTTGGAGGGATGATAGCCATAGATATGGAAACCATGGATCTGGCCAACAAGCTGATGGAAATCATGGAACTGGAAGACGTTGGATATCTAGCTGTTAGCCTGGGCTATTTTAAAACATTGTTTAGCAACAGCGGCAAAAGCACTTCCTCTGAGGTACCGGTAGAAATACAGAAAAAAATGGGCTTATCCGAAGGTTTGGTACGTTTTAGCGTAGGTTTGGATCATGACATTGAAAGAACCTGGCAAAAAATCAAAAAATCGCTGGAATCTCTGTAAATAAAGTATTTTCACCGTCCTAAAAAAACAAATGACCAGCCTTTTGGACTGGTCATTTTTTAATAGTCAAACCCAATAAATGACTATTGCTCGATATAATCTTCAATTGGTGCGCAGGTACATACCAGATTGCGATCGCCATAAGCATCATCAATGCGTGTGACCGGTGGGAAGTATTTGTCCACCAAATCTGATTGCATCGGAAAAGCAGCCTGCTCGCGTGTATAAGGGAAGTTCCAATCAGAACTGATCAGCATCCCGGCTGTATGCGGTGCATTTGAAATCAGGTTATTTGCCTTATCTGCTTTGCCATCTTCCACTTCTCTTATCTCTTCACGAATGGCAGCCATTGCTTCCACAAAACGATCCAATTCAGCCAAAGGCTCGCTTTCGGTAGGTTCCACCATCAAAGTGCCATGCACCGGAAAAGCAACGGTAGGTGCATGGAAACCATAATCCATCAGGCGTTTTGCCACATCAACAGCGGTGATGTCGGCTGTTTTACTGAACTTATTCAGGTCGAGAATCATTTCGTGTGCCACACGGCCTTTGTTACCTGTATATAAAATCGGGAAATGATCTTCGAGTTTTATTTTCAGATAATTAGCATTTAAAATGGCAATTTCAGTTGACCTTTTCAAACCATCCGATCCCAGCATTTTGATGTAGCCATAAGAAATGGGCAAAATAAAGGCACTGCCAAATGGTGCTGCAGATACCGCTGTGATGGCTTTCTCACCTCCTGTTTTCACAATCGTATGGCCGGGCAAAAATGCTGCCAAATGATCTGCAACGCCAATAGGCCCAACTCCCGGACCACCACCACCATGAGGTATTGCAAAGGTTTTGTGTAAATTTAAATGACAAACATCAGCACCAATAAAGCCAGGACTGGTTAGTCCGACCTGTGCATTCATATTAGCACCATCCATATACACCTGTCCGCCATTTTGGTGGATGATCTCAACAATTTTGCGGATAGCCTTCTCAAAAACGCCATGTGTAGAAGGGTAGGTAATCATGGCAGCGGCAAGTTTATCTTTGTTGGCTTCAGCTTTTTCGCGCAAATCGGCCACGTCGATATTTCCTTTGTCGTCGCATTTCACCACCACTACATTCATACCTGCCATCACAGCACTGGCCGGATTTGTCCCATGCGCCGAAGAAGGAATCAAACACACATTGCGCTCGTTTTGACCCAAGGATTCAAGATAAGCCCGAATCACCATCAAGCCTGTATATTCTCCACTTGCGCCAGAATTTGGCTGAAAAGATATGGCCTTAAAACCTGTTATGTTGCATAAATCTTTTTCAAGCGTCTCAATCAATTGATAATATCCGGCAGCCTGATCTTTGGGTACAAAAGGATGCAGATTGGCAAACTCAGGCCAGCTTAACGAGAATAATTCAGCAGCAGCATTAAGCTTCATGGTGCACGAACCTAAGGGTATCATTGTCCGGTTAAGTGCCAGATCTCTGTTTTCAAGCTTTTTAAGATAACGCATCATATCTGTTTCCGAATGATACCGGTTAAAGACCTCGTGCGTTAAATAATCAGAAGTACGAACCAATGCTTCAGGCAATGCCGAAAACTTAGCACATTGTTGTGGATCACAAACGAATTTTTCGAATGGTTTGCCAACGGTCTGAGCAACAACTTTTACAATTTCATTCACATCATCCAAGCTTGTTGTTTCGTCCAGACTAATGCCAAATAACTGCTCATCAATCCACCTAAAATTCATTGCATTAGCTTCGGCAAGGGCTCTGAGTTTTGAAGTAGTAAGACCGGATGGCAACTCAAGCAAAAGTGTATCAAAGAAAAACTCATTCCGTTGTTTCAGCCCGATACTTCTCAATTCCTTATCGAGCACATTGGCTAAAATATGGATATGTCTGGCCAGTTCTTTCAGTCTGTTAGGCCCGTGGTAAATCGCGTAAAAAGCTGACATTGACGCCAATAAAGCCTGTGCGGTACAGATATTGGAAGTTGCACGTTCGCGTTTAATATGTTGTTCTCGGGTTTGCAGTGCCATTCGGAGGGCAGGATTTCCGTTGGCATCCTTTGAAAGTCCAATAATTCTTCCCGGAATATTTCGTTTATAATTTTCGGTTGTAGCAAAATAACCTGCATGTGGGCCACCAAATCCCATCGGAATACCAAATCGTTGCGACGAGCCTACCACAGCATCGGCACCCCATTCTCCGGGAGGACTAAGCAGGGTAAGGCTCAACAAATCAGCCGTAACAACAAGCTGAATTCCGATTGATTTATATTTTTCAATTGTATCGCGAAAATCGTTTATTGCACCAAATTGATCAGGATACTGTAGCAACACCCCAAAGTATTGTTCGTCCAGCATATCCTGCGAAATGCTACCTTCCACAACCTCAATTCCAACTGGTAAGGCACGTGTTTTGACAACTTCGAGTGTTTGTGGCAACACTCCTTTATCAACAAAAAACCTGTTTACCCCTGCTTTTTGCTGTGCTCTGCTTCTGCTGGCAAAAAACATCAGCATGGCTTCGGCAGCCGAAGTGGCTTCATCAAGCAGCGAAGCATTGGCAATTGGGAGCCCACAAAGGTCAGCAATCATCGTTTGATAATTTAGCAAGGCTTCCAAACGTCCTTGTGAAATTTCGGCCTGATAAGGTGTGTAAGCAGTGTACCAGCCCGGATTTTCGAGCACGTTTCGGGTAATCACTGCCGGAGTGATGGTATTGTAATATCCCATCCCGATATAGGATTTGAAAAGCTTGTTTTTGGAAGCGAGTGCTTTCAGGTGATTTAAATACTCATACTCATTCATCCCCTCACCAATCTCCAGATTATCCTGATTACGAATATCTCCAGGAATTACTTCATCGATAAGTTGATCAACAGAGGCCACACCAACGACCTGAAGCATCTGCTCAATATCATTTTTAGTCGGCCCTAAATGGCGCTGAACAAAATTGTTAGTGATCATAAATGTACAATTAACAGATTCAAAAAAAATCAATTTGCAAAATCAAGTATAAGACAAGGTTTCGAGCGACAAAGGTAGAAATTGTTTCAGTTAATTTCATGTTTAAGGGCTAAATATTGTTAACAAATTAACAATTCGGAAAATGCCAAACACAAGCTATTTAAATCAATTATAACCAACAATTATTCAACGCTTTAAAAGAAAAAAGAGAAGCCATAGCCTCCCCTTTTTCACATTGTGCGTAAGAAAAAAAATCTTAGTCGGTCCAATCGAACCAGGAAGCGAGGGGCGATTGATATTCCTTTTGTGATTGATCAACCTTTTGTACCTTTGGATTCAACTCCTGTTTATCACTGATTTTTGCCGTATCAACAGCGATCGACGGTGCAATAACCAATGCAACAACCGACATCAGTTTGAGTAAAATATTCAAGGAAGGTCCGCTGGTGTCTTTAAAGGGGTCGCCTACTGTATCGCCAACCACAGTAGCCTTGTGCGATTCGCTTCCTTTGCCATATAGCACTTCCTCATAAATCACACCTTCTTCAACCATTTTTTTGGCATTATCCCAGGCACCGCCAGCATTTGATTGATAAATAGCCAGCAAAACCCCCGATGCCGTAACACCAGCCAACAAACCGCCCAACATCTCGGCACCTCCGGCAAATCCAACCAGCGCGGGAGCAACAATGGCCAGCAATCCGGGTAATATCATCTCTCTGAGTGAGGCATCGGTCGATATCTCGACACATTTTTCATATTCGGCAGATTGTTCGGCATCGTGCATGATCACTGCCTCCTCTTTAGTGATATGCTCCAGATTGCCGTCATACTTTTTCATCACTGCCAGTGCCTTGGTGAGTGCCGGAATCTCACGAAACTGTCGTCTTACCTCCGTGATCATTTTTTTTGCGGCCCGCCCCACAGCACCCATTGCCATCGAACTGAATAAATAAGGGAGCATGCCTCCGATTAGCAGACCAGCCATGATCACCGGCTTCGAAATATCAATGGTAATAATATTGGCCTGCGACATAAAGGCCGAAAACAAAGCCAGGGCTGTTAAAGTAGCAGAAGCAATAGCAAAACCCTTACCAATGGCAGCAGTGGTATTTCCTACTGCATCAAGTTTGTCAGTTCTTTGACGGACCTCTTTTGGCAACTCACTCATCTCAGCAATTCCGCCGGCATTATCGGCTATTGGCCCATAAGCATCAACCGCCAGCTGTATGCCGGTGTTGGCCAGCATCGAAACAGCAGCAATGGCAATTCCATACAATCCGGCAAAGTGATACGAAAGGATAATCGCCAGACCAAGCCCTAAAATTGGATATGCAGTAGATTTCATCCCGATTTCTATCCCAGCAATGATATTAGTTGCTGCACCGGTGCGGCTTTGCTCAACAATGGAACGAACCGGTTTGCCACCCGTTCCGGTGTAATATTCAGTAATCTTACCAATGGCTGTTCCAATCACCAGGCCAACAATGATAGCCCAAAAAACACCGAGAGAGCTCATTTCCTTAACAGTACCGTCCACCCTATAATGATTCCAAATCTCGGGCAAAAACAATTTAATCAAAAAATAAGAAACAACAAGCATAATGCCTGTTGCAATAAATTCTCCACGATTCAAAGCTGCCTGAGGGTTACCTTTTGCACTCACCCTAACAAAAAAGGTACCTATTATACTGGTCAATATTCCCAGTGATGCAATGGCAAGCGGCAGCAATACTGGTCCCATTTCAAAAAAGCCTAACACTTCGGGTGAAGTTGTGAAAGCAGCACCAAGCACCATCGATGCAATGATTGAGCCAACAAACGACTCAAATAAATCGGCACCCATGCCAGCCACATCACCAACATTGTCGCCTACATTATCTGCGATTGTTGCCGGATTGAGGTGATGATCTTCCGGTATTCCGGCTTCCACTTTACCAACCAGGTCGGCTCCCACATCAGCGGCTTTGGTATAAATGCCACCACCAACCCTGGCAAAGAGTGCGATAGAAGAGGCTCCCAGCGAAAACGCAGAGAGCACATTCAATACCACCTCGAGCGACCAGTTAACGCCAACAAACTTATTGAATAGAATGAACAACAAGCTTAATCCCAATAACCCAAGGGTTACAACTCCTATGCCCATCACACTGCCCCCGTTGAAGGCAACTTTAAGGGCCTGATTTAAAGAGGTTCTTGCAGCATGGGTAGTTCGAACATTGGCCTTAGTAGCCACTCGCATTCCAATGTAACCAGCTAAGGCCGATAAAACTGCACCTGAGATAAATGATACCACGATAAAACCATTAGAAGTTTCTTCGGTGTAACTTTTTGCATAGAGTAATACAGAAACTGCAGCAACAAAAATAGCCAGGATACGATATTCGGCTTTCAGGAAGGCCATCGCCCCTTTGGCAATGTAACCCGCAATCCGTTGCATTTTTTCTGTACCAGCTTCTTGCTTGTTTATCCATCTGGATTTCAGCACCATAAAAATTATTCCAAAAATTGCTGAAACCGGAATCAACCAGATTAAATGATCCATAGATTTGATTTGGTAAGGTAAGTTTTGATTTTTTTGTCGGTCGCTCTATTTTTTATTTAATACGAACGCCGCAAAAATACTATCTTACAAGCATTAATCAAAAAAAATAATGCGGAAAAATTCAAAAAAATTCACTAAACACTGTTGAAAAAAATCCTAAAACTCTCTGGCTATAACAAAATCAATCCTTAAAAAAAGTATATATTTATACCGCTTAAAAAACTAAAATAAAGCATGCAAAAAATCGCACTGGAAATCACGGGAATGTCTTATAGTCAGTCACAAAGAGGAGCTTATGCGCTTATTCTGGGAGAAAAAAACGGGCAGCGAAAGCTACCTATTATCATCGGAACATTCGAAGCGCAATCGATTGCACTTGGATTGGAAAAAATGAAACCTGCCAGACCAATGACGCACGATTTGTTGAAAAATTTTGCCGACACCTATCAGATAAGAATTAAAGAAGTCGTCATTAATAAATTTGAAAATGGTGTTTTTCACGCCATGCTTATCTGCGAATCAAACAACAAAATCACCGAAATAGATGCCCGCACCTCCGACGCTGTTGCCCTGGCGATACGTTTTGAGTGCCCGATATTTGCCTACGAGACAATCCTGGAAGATGCAGGAATTATTTTGGATCAGGAAAACGACACAACACAATCCAGAGAAGAAAACGCTGTAAAGGAAGATGAGTTTTCGGAGTATTTAACCGATGAACTGGAAGAAATGTTGCAAATTGCAGTCCAAAATGAGGAATATGAAAAGGCATCAAAACTTCGCGACGAAATCAGAAGACGGAAACGCGTGTAACCTCAGGCCTTATTGTTTACTCCAAACAGCTTAAATACAATGATTAAAACCTCTACGATTTTTATGCTGCTTTTTGCAGTGATGCTGACTTTAAACATAAGCGAACATGCTCTGGCACAAGCCGATACAGTTAAAACAACAGTCGAAGCCATTATCGAAAGCACTGCTCCCCAACACCACAATCAGCCTGCCGATGAAGGCCAGGCTACTTCTAACTTGCTTGAGATGCAACGCAGTGAAGGCTTCAGCCTGATGACCATCCTCAGAGGTCTTTTGGGAATGTTCTCGCTGATAGTGATTGCATTCATTTTTAGCAGCAACCGTAAAGCCATCAACTGGAAAGTGATCTTTACCGGGCTGTCCATACAGCTGGCACTGGCTATCGGGGTGCTTTATGTTCCCTGGATTCAGTACTTTTTTGAAGCAGTAGGCAAGCTCTTTGTTTTAGTGCTGGATTTTACCAAAGCAGGTACCGAATTCCTTTTTAGCTCTTTTGCCTCCAACAGCATTGAAAGTGCTATGCAAAATTTTGCTGTGCAGATCTTACCCACCATCATTTTCTTTTCGGCACTTACAAGCCTGCTTTTTTACCTCGGCATCATCCAAAAAGTCGTGAAGGCGATGGCCTGGGCCATGACCCGCCTGATGAAGCTCAGCGGTGCCGAAAGTCTTTCGGTTGCAGGAAATATCTTCCTCGGACAAACCGAATCGCCACTCATGATTAAAGCCTACCTGCCAAAGATGAACAAATCGGAAATTCTTCTGGTAATGATGGGTGGCATGGCAACCTTGGCAGGTGGCGTTCTGGCTGTTTATATCAGCTTTTTGGGAGGCGAAGATCCGGTGCAGCGATTGCTTTTTGCCAAGCATCTGCTCACGGCATCAGTGATGGCAGCTCCGGGAGCTATAGTGATCGCCAAAATCCTTGTGCCACAAACCGAAGCAATTGATAAAACCATGGAAATCAGCAAAGATCAAATTGGCAGCAATGTGTTGGATGCTATCTCGAACGGAACAACAGAAGGTTTGAAATTAGCCGTAAACGTTGCAGCTATGTTATTGGTTTTCATCGCTTTCATTGCCATGTTCAATTATATTTCCATTTGGATAGGTAATTTGATCGGGCTCAACGATTCCATTGCCTCGATCACCGATGGCCGATACAACCAATTATCGCTTCAATTTATACTCGGATACATCTTTTCGCCCGTGATGTGGTTGATTGGAGTGAATGTTCAGGATATCACCTACCTGGGAAGATTGCTAGGCGAAAAAATTATTATGACCGAATTTATTGGCTACGTAAGCCTTTCAGAACTGAAAGCAGCACAGGTTTTTACTGATCCTAAATCGGTTATCATGGCTACTTATATGCTTTGTGGATTTGCAAATTTTGCCTCCATAGGCATTCAGATTGGCGGCATTGGCTCGCTGGCACCAAATCAGCGTATTACATTGTCGAAATACGGCTTAAAAGCATTGTTGGGTGGTACACTGGCCTCCCTGATGTCGGCAACAATTGTTGGGATGTTAATTGGATAAGTAACTGAACAAAAGCTACGTAAACTCATGGAACAATATCAAGCCCTGATGCGGCATGTACTCGAAAACGGAAATAAAAAAGAAGACCGGACAGGCACCGGAACCCTGAGTGTTTTTGGTTATCAGATGCGTTTCGATTTGCAAAAAGGCTTTCCGGCTGTCACGACAAAAAAGCTACACTTCAAATCGATAATACACGAACTGCTGTGGTTTTTGAAAGGAGACACCAATATTAATTACCTCAAAGCCAATAAAGTAAGTATCTGGAATGAATGGGCTGATGCTAAGGGCGATCTTGGCCCTGTGTATGGTGCCCAATGGCGCAACTGGAATGGTGAAGGCATTGATCAAATCAAAGAGGTGATACACAGCCTCAAAAATAATCCTGACAGCCGCCGGCATATCGTTGCTGCCTGGAATCCTTCCGTGCTTCCCGAATCCGGAAAAAGCTTTGCAGAAAACGTAGCCAGCGGAAAAGCCGCCCTCCCACCCTGCCATGCCTGGTTTCAGTTTTATGTAGCCAATGGCAGGCTCTCCTGCCAGATGTATCAGCGTAGTGCCGATATTTTTTTGGGCGTGCCATTCAACATCGCTTCCTATGCCTTGCTGACGATGATGGTAGCACAGGTAACCGACTTAGCAGCCGGAGAACTGATCATGAGCTTTGGCGATGCACATATCTACCTCAATCATTTGGAACAGGTGAATCTGCAGCTAAGTCGTACACCCCGACCCTTGCCAAAGATGAAAATCAATCCGCAGATAAAGGATATTTTTTCATTCCATTTCGAAGATTTTGAGCTAATTGCTTACAATCCTTATCCTTCAATCAAAGCCGATATTGCAGTTTAACCAAGATTATGTCAAAAAAACCTCTTATCTCACTCATCGTTGCCATGGCACAGAACCGGGCCATCGGAATCAACAACAAAATACCCTGGCACTTATCAGCCGACCTGAAAAGGTTTAAGAAACTAACTTCGGGTCATAGTGTAATCATGGGACGAAAAACTTTCGAATCCCTGCCAGGAGGCCCCTTGCCAAACAGAAGAAACATCATCCTCAGCGAAACGCTCAACCCTGTTCCAAAAGGCTGCGAAAAAGTTGAGAGCATTGCCGAAGCTCTCCGGTTAACAAATCAGGAGCAGGAGGTTTTTGTTATTGGAGGTGGCAGCATATACGAACAATTTTTACCCCTGGCAGATAAACTTTACCTGACTATCATCGAAGCTGATTTTGAAGCCGATACCTATTTCCCTTTCATCAATTACAAGGACTGGGAACTGACAGAAAAAGAAGTGATGGACAATGATTTGCAGTCAGACTTCGTTTACAGATTTGAAACCTACGAAAAAATATGAAAAACATTAAAACGCTGAGTTTTGCATTTAGTATTATCACAATAGTAGTTTTAATTGGCCTGATTTCAAATTCATGCTCAAAAGACAATCAGGTTAAAGGGAATTATCAGGCACAAGTAAGTGCTGCGCATAATCTTATTCTGCAAAAGCACAATGTGATCCAGTTGACTGTTTATTACCTCAAAGCACTGAAAAATGATAGTGTGCAGAACTATTTTCATGCAGACATTGATAATACTGAAGTTACGCTTGCTGAAGATCAAAATAAACAGCTTTACACTTTTTATCACAACTTCCGATTAAATCAGGTTAGTAACCGATATATGGGAGGCCGGGTGTTTGTTCAAACAGATACCTTAGCACTTCATCCCGGGGCTCAGGCCACTTTTAGCTTTGATTACTTCCGATATTACTCCAAAAAAGAATTTCCGCCAAATATGTTTTCCGCACAAAATATGAAGCTGGTACTAAACGATACTGTCAATAACCATTACGTTTTTGATCAGTATCTGGAAAATATTGTCTTTACTGACACATCCGGATTGCGAAACATCAGGCTTGATGGCACAATTCGATACGACTGGGAAAAATGGCCCGGAAGCGAATACTTCTCAAATGAAAATGAGAAAATATATATTTCAGCTGATCTGTCATTTATCAACGACACCGGCGATGAAGTACAGTTAACAACTACCGAAAACTACCTTATTACACCCCAATGCGGAATATTAAAAAGTGGCCAGGGCAGCTTCACTTTCAAAAATTTGCAGCCTGATATGGGTACGCTTTATTACGATAATTACGACACTTGCAATATCCGCGGCAAAATGGATATGGACGATATGCCTTTTTATCTGACCATAGATGAGTGGATGATGAAGTAAGCTTATCCGAATTAGAGAGATTTCTGTCATTTGTCAAAATTCTTTTCAAGGAACCTGCTTATACATCATATCAGTTCATTTTGCGAAATTGTGATGATTTCGAAATAGGTAATTGTTATTATGTAATCAGTGTTGTCCGATAAAATTATAATAACGGCCTTACGGGACTTGGGATAATCAGGGGTAACCTTTTATTCTACCCACATATTGTCCCTAACGAGACAGTCCCGCTAGGGACAATATGTGGGTAGCCAGTGATTTACAATTTAGGAAAAAGTCCCGTACGTACGGGACGACATTATATTTTTACCGGACAACAGTGTAAGGAAATAAGGAAATACCAACCCATTCATATACCGGAGTTTAAAAATGCCCAAATTGAATTTTAATTCCTATTCAACTGAATCTCATTTATTGGATTCCATCTTTTAGGTGAAATGTGTAAATTTGCCTTCTTCTTTTTTCGCACCAAAATTCATGTAAAACTTCCATTCCCATGAAGCAAATTAGGTTGAAACACTTTTTATTCCTGTTATTATTTCTGTCGTATGTAGCAGCATTTACACAGCCTGCAGGTTATTATGATGCGGCCAGCGGGCTTTCAGGCGAAGCTTTACAATCTGCATTGTATAACATCATCAAAGACCATACAAGTCGTTCGTATGAGCAGCTATGGACTGACTTTCAAACTACAGATGCAAAATCGAATGGCATGGTATGGGATATGTACAGTGATGTTCCGGGAGGGACACCTGCCTACGAATATACATTCATCACTGATCAATGCGGAAACTATGACGAAGAAGGCGATTGCTACAACCGCGAGCACAGCATTCCGGCCAGCTGGTTCGGTGATGACTCGCCCATGTACACCGATTTGTTTCACCTCATCCCCACCGATGGTTATGTAAATAACAAACGATCGAACTATCCCTTTGGAGAGGTGGGAAGTGCCAGCTGGACTTCAACCAATGGCAGCAAATTGGGAACTTCCGATTATCCGAGCTATTCGGGAGTCGTGTTTGAGCCTATTGATGCTTACAAAGGCGATTTTGCAAGAAACTACTTTTATATGGCTACCCGCTACAAAGACGTTATTAGCAGTTGGAACAGCCCGATGCTGGGAGATGACAGTTATCCCGTCTTCACGGAATGGGCTGCCAATATGTTGATGGAATGGCATGCCAACGATCCTGTGAGCCAAAAAGAAATTGATCGCAACAATGCCATTTATGCCATTCAGCAAAACCGCAACCCCTTTATCGACCATCCCGAATACGCCAATCTCATCTGGGGAACCGCGCTCGCTGATGAGCCAACAAATCATGTCACAAATTTCTCGGCCAACACCATCACCCTCAACTGGACGGATGCTGTTGGTGGAATTTTACCAGACGCCTATCTCATTAAGATGAGTGCAAGCGGTTTTGACAACATCACTGCACCCACCGATGGAACTGTCGAGAGTGATGGTTTTTGGACCAAAAACATTGCCTACGGAATTGAAAAAGCCGTTTTTGGTAACCTCACACCCGGAACCACATATTATTTCAAAATGTGGGGCTACACAGGCAGCGAAACCGGCATCGACTATAAAACCGATGGAGAAGTACTGCAAATCAGCCTACAAGCACCCTAAACACTTTTTTTGCATTTCAGTACAGACAAAAATTAAGGAAAGCACAGCTGACAACCTAAGCTTCACGAAATAATTCCTTAAAATACCTTTAACTCAAAGGACTTTTTTAATAAAACACAATTGTGTAAATTTGTAGGCAGAACAATATCTACAATATCACAAAATAATAGCGCTATGAAAAAGATTATTACATTTTTAATGGCCTTTGGCCTGGTACTGCTGAGTAGTACGGGTTGGGGGCAGATCATTAGCCAATATGTTGAAACGGAAAGCGGAACAACGCCTAAGGGAATAGAGATTTGGAATAATACAGGATCAGCCCTTGATTTTACTGCTAATAACCTGATCATCCAACAAGGTACTAATGGAGGTGCTTTGTCAGATTTAGGAAGTACTTTAGTAAATAGTGGTACACTTGGAGTAGGTGAAGTATTGGTAATTGGTACAAGCGATCTGGGTACGTATCTGACAAATGAAGGATTAACAGGTGTAACCTTTGTCAGTTTTGGTTTCAATTTTAATGGAGATGATGCCTTGGCAGTTAAGTATGGCGGTACAATCATCGATGTTTTTGGCAATCCCGGGAGTGATCCAGGTAGTGCCTGGACAGGTAACGGCGTTTCAACAGCTAACCAAAATATACAAGTGAAATCTGGTATTACAACCGGAGACACTGATGGCTGGACTGATCCAAGCGAAAGATTTGAAACTGTCTCCACAAGTCCTTCAGTAGCCGGAGGGCTTGATGGCTTTGGAGTAGCACCAGATGCAGGAGGTGGTGCCGTACCCCCATCCATCTCCAACATCACCCAGGACCCTGCCAGCGATATTACTTCGGCCTCTTCGGTAGCTGTTTCAGCCGATGTATCAGCTGGTGATGCAGCCATTGATTTTGTAGAGCTTAGATGGGGCATAGAAACCGGTGTTTATGGCAACACGATTGATATGGCAGCTGGTGCCGGAGATAACTACACTTCCTTAACAGATATTCCTGCCCAGTCCGATGGCACAACCGTTTATTATATCGTTTATGCGCAAGATGTGGATGGAGAGTCGGCTACCTCCGCAGAACAAAGTTACATCGTGCGAGATCCTGCTACAACAACATTACCTTATGAAGAAGATTTCTCGACAGGTGTTTTTGGGGATATTTATACCTATACAGTAGCCGGATCCAAACCATGGGCAATAGTTTCAGGCGGTGCTCAAGCCAATGGTTTCAGCGGTGAAAACCCAGAGGAGCATTGGCTGGTAATGCCTGGCATTGATTTTAATGCTTATTCGGATGAAGTAATGACATTTACCAATTTTGCCAAATATGGAACAATTGACGAAAATAATTACCTGAAATTATTTTACTCATCAGATTATCCAGGCCTTGGTAATCCTACAACTTATACCTGGAATGAACTTTCATTTGGTCAACCAGCACCCGGATCTGTTGGAAGCACTGAAATAGAAACAGCTTCAGGAGCCATTGACCTTTCGGCAATTGCTGGCGAAAATGTATATTTAGCTTTTAAGTATTATTCAACTAATAACCCAACGAGTTGGCGGATAGATGACATTTTAATTTATGAAGATCAATCAGCGTCTGAGCCCACCAACCACCCAACAGGATTCACAGCTACGGCCAACTCTTTTTCAACTATTACAGTTGTTTGGACTGATTCTGATGCCGAAGCCTACCTGATCAAAGGAAGTGATGTTAGTTATGCTTCAATTATAGCCCCCATAGATGGCACACCCGAAGCCGATGGAGCTTTGGTACAAAATGTTGCAGCAGGCGTTGAAACATACCAATTTACAGGACTGAATGCTGAAACCACTTATTATTTTAAAATATTCCCCTACAACGGCTTGGAAACTACTGTAAATTACAAAACTGATGGAGCACCACAGGATGATGCAACGACTTTAGAAGGCGTTGATTTTATTGTTGTGGATTTTGATGATGTTGACAATTGGACAGCAGGTTCGGCTGCTATTTCAAGTTATGCTACTGATCATACTTATGTTGATGGTGTATTTTCTTCTATAGGAGGGCCTGCTTTGAGAAATACAACTTCAACTCAGGATGGTTTTCCTGGTGCTTTTGGCTCTTACTCTTGGAGGCTGTCTAATACAACTGATGTGGAATGGACAATAACAATTGCATCTGGTGGTGTAGGTATTTTTGAAGTAGATGTTCGACGGTGGGATGGCAGTCCAAGTCCGGATTACAATCTGGATTATTCGGTTGACGGTGGAAATAACTGGTCAAATGTAGCCACCATCAACAACACCAGCCTGGATAACAGTTCAGATTGGAAAACCTTTTCAGGTACGATAAGCCACACTGCTAGTAACATCATGATCAGATTCATTGCCAACGGTTCAACTGAAAGGATTATGATCGATAATTTCAAATGGACTGCATTTGAAGGTGAAGCCACAACTAACTGGCTGGCAGATGCCGGTTCTAGCGAGTGGAACGATCCAAACAACTGGTCGAATGGTTTACCAGGAACCGCTTCAGATGTCATAATAAATAGTGGAACAAATGATCCCTTATTGCAAAGTGCATCTACTATTCAATCGCTCACCATCAATTCAGGTGCAACACTAAACATTGGAGCTAGTGGTCAGCTCTCCGTAACGGGAACACTTACAAACAATGCTGGAAATTCTGGTCTTTATGTCCATAGTGACGCAAGTGGCACTGGTTCTCTTATCCATAATACAGATAATGTTCCTTTTACAATCGAGTGCTATGTAACCGGCGGAGAAAATGCAGGTGGAGGCACAAGTATTTACAAATACCATTTGATCTCAATTCCATTGGCCAACGATATTCAGGCAGGTGATGTATTCACCGGAAGCTACCTCTGGCATTTTGTTCCCAATCAAACTAATGAAGAATCATGGCTTGGCATCACCAGCCTTACTGAGAATCTCGACAACCAAAAAGGATTCCTTTCTTATGTTGCCGACGAAAGCGATAAATTTATTTTCACCGGAACAATGAATAATGGTGATTTTACTGTTGCTGCCGAAAACATCGATGCCGGTAATGTAAAACTAATCCCGAACCCCTACCCTTCGGCCATCGACTGGGAAGCAATTGATCTGACAGGTACAGGATTAAATCCTACTATCTGGCTGTTTAACAGCAATACAGGCAATTACGAATCCTACTGACGGAGCAGGTCTTGGACAACAGTACATACCCGTTGGGCAAGCAGTGTTTGTCGAAGCCGCCAGTGCCGATCCTTCGCTCACCTTCACCAATGCACATCGCACCCATAATCAGGGTAACGGATTTTATAAATCAGGAGGTGAATTGGCAAAAGACCTGCTTAAGATAGCCGTTTCAGCCAACAGCTCTTCCGACGCCACCTTTATCCGATTCCGCCAGCAGGCCGTGAACACCTACAACGGCTTTGATGATGCCAGTAAGCTGAAAGGCTTTAGCGGAGCACCGCAGCTTTATACCCATTCAACTGACAACAGGGAACTTTCGATCAACACACTGGCTACCAGTCAGGAAACCGTGATCGTACCCTTGTCGTTTGAGCTTGATGCTTCCGGTGAGGCCGTCATGAGTTTTGAATACCTCGAGACCTTTGAACCTGAAGTTGATGTCTATCTGGAGGATTTACTTACAGATCAAATGATCAATATCCGCGAAACTGGTCATTATACATTCAGCCACGAAGTTGAAAATGACCCCCTGCGTTTTAACCTACACTTTATGGGAGTAGCCGCTGTGCAGGATCTACAGGCTTCTGAAAATCACTTCAAAGTTTGGACAAATGAAAACCAGCTATATATACTTCCAACTGATAAGCTTACAGAAGGATTGCTGCAAATTGAGCTCTTCGATTTAAGTGGCAGATTAATCCAATCAGTTGACAAACAAATACAAAAACCGATGATCCTGTCGATCCCGGATTACAAAGGCATCATGCTGGTTCGTATCCAAAACGAAAAACTGGTTCAGACACAAAAAATATTCATCCGCTAAACTATTTTAACCATGAAAAAGATAATAGCTCAACTCAGTTTAGTCACAATGTTAATTCTTACAAGTACAGCCATGCTGGCGCAAGGCCCGCCTCCACCTCCCGAAGATCCTAATGCAGGCGGTGGCCCTGTGGGTGGAAACGCTCCCATTGGCTCCGGCATTGCCTTACTACTTAGTCTGGGTGCTGCCTATGGCGGACGCAAGGTTTATCAATACTGGCAATCGCAAAAAGAAGAACTGGAGGATTAATTCAGGTTCTCACTGCATATAAAAATCTCCCGTTGGCTTTGGCTGGTGGGAGTTTTTTTTGAAGATGCTGTTAGCAATTGGCACTTAGCTATTGGCTTTTGGCTCGTATCAGCAATTAAAATAAATCATCTCCTAATAAACAGCTTCCCGAAATTACTTTATTCAACAACTTGGCTCCCTTCGACTTGCTCCCTTCGGCAAGCTCAGGGCATCGCTGGGCATCGCTTTTTACTTCTTACTTGGCTCTTCTTCCGTGGCTCTTAGCTTTTGGCTTTTGGCTTTTAGCTCGATCAGGCTTGAAACCGGCATTTTCGTTATTTTTTTCTGATACAAAACAATTCCAACAATCACAACAACAACAACAACCAAAAAAACCACACAGCTAATGCCATGTGGTTTTCATACAAATCAGCTCTTGGTCAGGCTACTGCGGATTCTGCCGAAATCAGTTCGAAGTTATGAATCACACTGTCGTTGGCACTAAGGATAAAGCTGACTGGCTCGGGTACAAAATATCCGGGCTTATGGCAGCTAACAGTATAGCTGCCTGGCGACAGTTCGTCCAGCGAATAACGACCTTCGGCATCCGTCTCGATACTATAAGCGTGCTCCATCAGCGTGATCACAGCACCGGCAAGAGCTTCACCCGTCAGGTTGTTTATAACTACACCACTGATGTCAGAATCTATGGGCAGCTCAGGAGCCGACGACTTAGGCCTAGCCCTGCGAATGGCCTGGTAGCGTTGCGCGAAGAGCGGGTATTCGCTGGCATGGTAACGCACAAAGCGATCAAGATCCATCCTGATCAGCTCGTTGAGGCTCTTGATCTGAAGCTTGATCATAACCTTTAGGTTACGTCTCAGATTACTCCGCTGTACAGCCTCACGACTACTTTGCTGATAATCGGCTATCAGCTGTTCAAACTGTGCTCGGGCTTCCGGGTCAACACCCAAAGCTGGCAACAATTCCTCGTGGACAGCAAAACTGTTCATCACCACCTCGGCCACCGCCAGGGCTTTGTGTGCCGAAACACGGGTGATGTTTTTGCTTAACTCGCCAAAGGTATGCTGCAACGACAGATCGCCATTGCGACGCGCCAAAAGCACCCCAATATTAACCATTTTGAAAAGCAACTGATCAAACTGCTGCCTGCTGGCTATTCGCTCAACCAGGTTGGAGCGGAAGGGCACTACCAATTGGTTGATGCGTGTCAACAACAGAGCCGACTCGGTAAGGAAGTTCTCACGTACTACCAGTGCTTCGGCTTTACCTTCAAACACCTCGGGATGATCCTCAAGGACCTGGCGCAAAGCCAGGATTTTTCTTGAACGTTCAAGTTCATTTTTCATGATAATAAAATTTTAAGTTATTGATAATAAATGAATAAAAATGCTTCATATAATAAAAATCAGATTAATACTATTTGAATAATCACTTTTCGCGTAGCCACATCAGGGGGTGCCTTATTTCTGGGTACATCCCCGGCATGATAGCTTTCATGCCCGGCCATAGGATACAGTCCTGCTGCCGTATGCTGGTCTGCCGGATGTGTATGCAAATAGATTTGTAGCATCGTCATTAAAAGATTCTCTTATTAAGAGATGAAATGCGACACTTTTTTTTCTATTTTCTTTAGTTATTCAAGATTTTAGCCTGCTAAATCATTGATATTAAACGAGAAAAAAAAATTATTTTTTTTCGTGAAAATGATAAAAACAGGAAAAATAAGGCTGGAATAAGGTTGAATAAACCTGTTAAAAGAAGTACGATATTTAAATCAGTGGTTGAAGGGACGTCTCAAAGCCTCACTTATTCACAACTGATACCCCCGATCGAATTCCTGTAGAAACAAACAAGCTGCCAATCATCTGATACCTTAACTGCATATCATTGACGTGATAAGGGATTTAGTGTTGAAGGTGTGACTAATCACTGCCTCGGAATCGGCAGCTTATGCATCCGCAAAAAAGACAGCTTATCCCAATAGCCGCGCTGAAACTTGATCTTTCCCTCCACCACATGGAAGAAGCCACATCTCCTCAATCCCAGCGGGTCTTTCCACTCCAGTATGCCCCACTCCCCGTCTTCGAAAATATTTTCCGGAATGCAGCGCATCTTAGCAGCCTGAAATTCGGCTTCAAACATTTGCTGTATGGCTTTTTTGCCAACCACCGGCGAATTGGCCACCTGATGATTAACAGCCTCCTCATGATACAACTCCGCTATTCCGGCAGCATCCGCTGCATTGAACATGGCAATCCATTTGGTGATGAGGGCTTTGGGTTTCATAGGGCGATGAGGTTTGTTTTCATGACAATAATCAGTCAAAAATAATATAGATTCAAATACTTTGTACTTTTGTAGTGGCTTCCCTGCGCAGGAAGTGCACCGCCCGGCAAAGTTTCGATTTCGCTGGGCGTAAAGCTTATATGAGTAATTGTTACAAAATTTGAAATAACTTTAAAATTGTTATACTTTTGAAGCGTCTTCTAACAGAAGAAAATCCTCTCTGCGTGGGAGGGTGACCCGCTGGCAGCATGTTTTCAGGAATATGCTGCCAGTGTTATTTTGAGGTCATCTGATTTTAGGTGTATTAATGCGCTAAGTTTCAATTACTAAAACCCAATTACTACACTGCTGATAAAGCACGGGCTATTGCTGTGAGTTGCTTTCTGCTGTGAAGCATTTTTGGCCTCCTTTGAAACTATTACTTTGATCAATACTATTACCAAAAAGCATATTTATCTGACCAGAAAAAGACCAAAGGAGCAATCAAATTAAATTGAATTCTCAGTCAGTGGTTCGACCGCCAACGCAGATCCTCCAGTGACAAAAGTAATATTTTTGTTGTGAATTGCTTTCAACGAAATTGCTGTCACGAGCTCCGATTGAATTAAACACTACGTGAGTAAATCGCATTAATAACTTCATGTGGTGAAGCTTTTAGATTATTTGCCAATAGCGAATTTAAAAAATACCTTAATTTACAACAATCAATGCTTTTTTCGGTGAGGATATGTTCAAGTTTATCCGCTAAAAATACGGATGGCAAACAAACGTTTATAATAGACCATAAAAGACTCAAGGCGTAATCAAAAAAAATTGATTACGCCTTGAGTGGTTCGTCCGCCTACGCAGGGCTGACAAATACAAAAGTAATACATTTTTAAACTTTATCAAGTTTTTTTTTTAAAATTATGGACGGACAAGAATTTGCAAACCACCTGCTGAACCTATCAACCGAAGTTGAAAACTTTATCAATAACGACAGCCCCGAAATAATGGGACTGATAGCCCGCGACCACTTTAAAGAGAGTTTCCAGGACGAGGGTTTTACGGATGAAGCTTTTGTAAAATGGGACGAAGTGAAACGCCGCCTGAACCCTAAAACCAAAGGCGCAAAAGCCAGCCGAAAAATACTCATAGGCGACACCGGCGACCTGGGCATGAGCATTGAATAAAAAATGCCGCCAATGGGCACACAGCATAAACAAAATTAAAGATGCCGACTAATCAACTAAAAAGGGTTTCATCCCCTCCCGTATTATAATCGGCATCTATCAGGCTACAAAAATAATTTAATTATTCACTAAATGTCAAGTAACATTCAAAAAAAAAGAAAATCATCATTCATTTAAAGTATTTATAAAAGAGTATAATTATAAAACTATAGAATTTAAGTTCAAAGTAAATAAGAAAGGCGTTTTTCTACATTACATACGCATAAAATAAAATAAGAATGACTTCTGTGTCGCCTTCGTAGTGTGCTTTCGATTACGATAACTTCTGAGGTCATTCTCAACTGTGAAAATAATAAAATTATCCACCAAATGTCAAGTACCATGAAAAAAAACACACACGCATTAGAAACTGAGTCATACTGATAAAAGAATTGGAGTGCATCAGAAAGAAAGAAGCAGAGGCAAACATGGGCTAAAAATCAAAATCATTGTTTTTTGAAAAGCCATATTTAATCATCCAGATAAGAAATGCTACCAGGCCTAAAAAGATAGCTGCCACGATGATTACGCCAAATACGGAAAAAATAAAATCAAACATAGTAGTGTAGTTAACCAAAAATAATAAATAGGTAGTATAAAAAAGATTGTGTAAACACTCATAGAAGTAATGTGATAGCACCGCCCTGCGAAATGAAGCGCAGGCGTAGCCGGAGCGAAATGTAGCAGGGCGGTGCTATCTTTGTAAAATCTTTAA
>Ga0334883_1001465_pt1 | contig 34699 bp, 16 predicted proteins | sample GraSluR1_MG_6_FD_207230 | JGI IMG/M metagenome (GOLD analysis project Ga0334883, IMG submission 207230) | Sludge microbial communities from methane-producing bioreactor in Wageningen University, Netherlands - Granular Sludge_09_05-R1 | ecosystem: Engineered > Bioreactor > Anaerobic >...
ATCTTAGCATGATTATTATGTTTTGTGATTGTTTATTCGTAGCGCATCAATACAATTCCTGTACCAAGCAAAGGGCTGTGTCAAATTAACAGAAGTTTGAGGGTTAATATAGAATTTTGGAGGTTTCAATACATAATAAGAACATGTATAGTAAAAAAACAAGGTTTGACTAATTGTCAAACCTCATTCTGTGATTGTGTTAAGCTAACTGATGTAAAAAAATGTTAGATACAATATTATAATTAATTAAAATTTACATTAACCCATAGCAGCTAAAATTAAAATTATCAGTAAAATGGATCCTCCAACGGAACCCAGTATTGCTCCAATATTCGATTTACGTTTTTCCTTAACTTGTGGTTCAAAAACTGTAGCTTTTTGAACGTAGCCAAGTTCAAGAAGAGGAACATCCTCAACGGTAACAGGTCTGAAATTTACATAAGTACCAGGGTACCCCGTTACAGTTGCTCTAATTACACCATTTGTTGTTTCTGTTTCAAACTTCGGTTCAATCAGCACATCAGCATTCGATTTGCTTAAAGCATCGGCAACAGCGCTATTCTTTACCGATTCAATCATACCGCTGGAAGATTTTGCGGTGCCAGTTACCTTTGTGGCTTTAATGTCTAGTTCGGCCACAATGGGTTGTTGGATAACGCCTGAGCCATAGATATCCATTCTTTTTGCAGTGATTGTTTTAGTTGTTGTGCACGATGAGAAGAGCAGCACTAATGTAATCAAAGAAAGACCAATTTTCAAAGTTTTCATGTTTTTTTGATTTTTATTAAAGGGTAATGTTTTTTAAAAGTCAATATCGCTGTAATTCAAATCTAGCCAATATTTTACTATCGTCCAAGGCACAATTAAGAAAATGTACACGATTCGATATTCTGTGTATAAAGCCCACTCTTTTCTGTACAGAGGACTTTTTTATAATTGATAACTATTGGAAAAAACCAACTAGTTGCATGCTCTTTAGTTGACTTCCTTTAGAATTTTCAGTGTTTCTCTTGAAATGGGAACTTCGATTTTTTGTGAGGTCACCTGAAGAGTACAAATTAATTTTTGCTTATCGATAAACTTCAGATACTGCTTGTTAATAATTGCCGAGCGGCTTACTCGCATAAAGTTGTGCTGGGGTAACATGGAGATAAGTTTGCCCAGTTGCTGGGTTATGGTGTGTTTGGTTCCATCGAACAGGAACAGTTCGGTGTAGTTGCCATGTGCAATGGCACATATAAGTTCGGTTGTTTCAACCCACAGAAAACCTTTGCTAACCGTAAAACGCAGCTTATTGGAAATGTTTTTTTTGTATTTTTCACATAGCGCACGGTTTACATTACGATTTAGTTTATCCAAATCAATAGGCTTAACCAGGTAGCCAAAAACGGCCCTGTCAATAGCCTCAATGGCAAAATCGGGAAAGGCAGTGGTAAGAATAATTATTGGGTTTAAGTTCAACTTTTTCAATTCATCGATCATTTCAATGCCCGATTTGCCGGGCATTTCAACATCAAGAAAGACCACATCGGGTTGGTATTCAATGGTTAGAAGTATTCCTGTATTGGCATTATTAGTTTCTGCAACAACCTCAACACCACCGTGCAATTCCAATATACTTTTAAGTATGGCTCTTGCAGGAGCCTCATCATCGATTACAATTGAGGTTAACTTTTTACGTATCATTTAATATTTTAATGAATTGAAAATTATACAAGTTTCTTTATTTTTTTTGAGATGTTACGTCCCGATTTCAATAACTACACGAGTACCAAAATTTTCAGAATCAGGAAAGTGTAAATCCTCAATATTATATGAAATATGCTGATTCGATAATTTTTTATGCATTTCAATTATTTGATCTACAATGTTTAAACCTTTTCCTGTTCCTGTTGTGCCCATCTCTTTTGCTTTCTTTCTACCAATTCCATTATCTTCAATTGTTGCGGTAATAACTCCTGCATTTTTGGTTATGGATATGATTAGCTTTCTGTTATCAACTTTTGGGCAAAGCCCATGCTTTACTGCATTTTCAACGAATGTGAAAAGAAGCATTCTGGGTACATTTATATCATTAACATGAATGCCATTTTCTATGTTAATATTATAATCAAGGTCGTTGTTAAGTCTTAGCTTCTCAAGAGCCAGGTAGTTGTCAATGAATTGTATATCATCGGCAAGAGTTGTGAAAAGTTTTCCAGAATTTGTAAGCACCCTTTTAATTAGCTGAGTAAACTGATTGTAAAATTCAAATGCTAACTCCTTTTGATTGGTGAAAATTACACTGCTGATATTGTTAAGTACGTTTAAGGTGAAGTGAGGATCAATTTGATTCTTTATTACCTGTAGTTGAAGTTTTGCCATTTCTTGCTCATTTTTTCGCCTGCGCTGTGTTTGATACTTTTGAGAGAGCCTAATAAGCAGTATGAAACCATAAATACTCCCGAAAATTAGAAGATATATGGCAAATCTCCATGAGTAAAAAGGGTTCTTAACAAGTTGAGCAGTAAACCATAATTTCCCAATATTAAAGGCTGGCATGCTTTTTCCACCCATGGAAAAAACACCAGAAAAACGGAAAATGGCATCAGGAATTGCAAACATGGCAGGCAAATCAATTATTGCAGGGTGCTTCAAATCGGGTTTGCTTAACCATAATTTATTATCAAGGCTGTAGATGGCTAGTAATTGGTTGTTATTGCCATCATCGGCAATGCGAAAAGTACCTATGGGTGTTTCGATAGGCTTTTTAATAAGCACCTTATCATTCTTCTTGATCAAAGGGATGATTGATCCTTTGTTGGTAAATATTAATGTATAGAAATTGTCCTTCCATTTGGCTTTATAAATTGATGATAGCCACGATATTATTTCCGAAAAACTGTAGTTGCAAACAGCTTCAATGTCCACTTTTTTGAATTCTGCATCAAGTTCAAAAAAATCCATTTGCCAGCTGTTATCGCTATGGTAAATAAATGTGCCCAAGTTAATGTCATTGCCCTTTTCGTCAGTATAATAGAAGTGGTTCAGCCTGGATCTGGGTTTATCAAAAGGGATTGGATCTATCAATGGTTTGAGGCTTTTATCAAATACGAACAACCAGCAGATACGATCGTGAAAAACCTCACTCGTTGAATCAGGGAAATTTTGAACAGCAGGAGTTTTGCTTACAATGAAAAGGCTTGAGTCGGACGATCTTTGGTAAAGTTCAGTGGTATGTTTTGGAGCTCCATCTGATTGTGAAGCGAGGAGAGTAAGGGTGGTCGGATCGAATATAAACAGCTGCCTCGGCTTTAACGAATGCCCTGCGTTAATGCTGAACAAAGCTTGATTGTATCCCGATCCATGAAAGTCTGCCCAGCCATGAAAATGAGCGGTTGCATCGAAGATATTAATACCATTACCAACCTTGCAAATAAAAAGGTTCTGAAATATAAAATTACGGGTACCCAAAGGATCAATGGCATTTAAAAATATGCTGTCATGTTGCTGTGAGAGAATAAAGACTTTTTTTAATTCATTGGAATGGCTTGACCCGGTAAAGTGCCCACCCAGATCTGGATTTAGCATTTTTCCCTTAAAATTCCACTGATCAATAAGCTTATCCTCTTTTTCATACACGAAAACACAGAGATTTCCCAGTAAATTAGTCCCCAGGGTGATCATTTCAGTGTCACCATCGCCATTCAAATCATCGAAGAGTATTATTTGCTCCCGTGTGCTTAAAACGCCAGTTTTATGGAGTTCGATTTGGTATTTTTTTGTTAGGGGATAGAGTAACCACAGCACCAATGCAGATATTATAATTGCATGAAAAAAAGGATTGATAAGGAAATTAACAAATCTTGCTGATTTATCAAGTCTTTTAAGGACATTCATATCTGCAAAACTATTTCTCGGGGGATAAAACTAAAATAAATATTGATAAAATGCTTATTGTTTCATAAGTTTTTCAATTAATGTACTTGATGTTTTGATAGATGGCAGGTTAAAGCGGGTAAAAATATCATGTCCACCCAAATGAACGCAATGAAAGTATATGTATTTTATTGCAAAAAAGTTTAGTTAACCCTATTTTACCTTCCATTCTTTCCATACTTTCTCAACATTAGGGCTGATATTGGTTTGTGGGTTCTGTTCCTTCTGGTTAACGATAACCGAGCGGGTGCCTACTGAAATTCTTAGATACTCTGAGAGTTCTCCATAGCTAATATTGCCATTTGTTTCTTTGAGTTTGTTAAGCAAATGGTATGTAAACATTCCATGCTGTTTCTCTTTCCAGGGCATAGCTGATTGATCGCCGCTTGTAGCCGCGAACACAACAATATTGCCCGATAAAATATTTTGCTTTGGGCTTACCTTCACAGCACGTGCTGCTATTAATCCTTGCTCTCTTCCTCCACCGCTAAAGCAAGCATCAAGAAATACGGTTACCCTTTTGGTGGGATGCTCTGTTAACTTTTGATAAAGGAATGATAACTTGATGGCAAATTCAAGGTCTGAACCGCTTACATCTACCGGTATCAAGTAAGGTTCTTGCGTTTTTTCATCGGGAAATCCGTGACCTGCGTACATGATAAAGATTTCTGCTTTTCCTTCGGCCAATCGGGCTAGTGTATTCATCTGGTTTATTGATCGGTGCATTTCTATTGATGTTGCATTTTTTAGCAGAATGATGTTGTCAACAGGAATACCCAATATGTTTGTTGCGTATAGTTTAAAGGTTTCGGCATCGCGAATGGCAAATTCGACATCCGACTCATTTTTGAGCCCACGTTGAAACGATGAGTAATCCTCATTTCCGATGATTAGCGCATATCTATTAGGATTCTTTACTCCTAGGTCGGGTAAATCAATTGTGAGTTCCGATGGCTCAAAGGGCTTGTTCCTTGAACCTATTTGGGTCCTATCGCTTAATGATGTGGAAGAACCTATCCCGGTTTGCATAGGCTGACGGCTTTCGATTGTAAAAGTTTTCTCGGTTTGCAAACCGCTCACATCCTCAGCAATAATCTTTATGGGAGTTTCGAATCCGTACCGTACTGAAAGGTCAGTTTCATAGGTAGAACCCCCCATATGCTGTGCTGGTATATTGTTTATCAATACTTTACTAACACCAAAGAAATCTGTGACGTTTAGAGTAATCTTTACCCTGTCCGTTTCAAGAATAGGTTTTAGCCCTTCAGAAACTCCTTCAGGATTAATAACAGTTACACTAGGAGGGGTTTTGTCGATGAGCTTAGATACTTCGATACTAGTGGCTGCCACGTAGTTTTTGGGGCGAGAAAAGGTAAAGTTTGAACGCCATTCAGGTTTAAAAGCTATATCTGCTGATGTACAGTAAAAGAAGGGAAAATCTATTTTAATGTCACCTCCGGGAAACTGTTCATTAACTTCAAACTTTAGGGTTATATTATCATTGAACAGCAACAAATTATTGGGAGCAACAGGAGAAACCATCTTAATATGGGGCGAGTTAACGCTTATTTTACCAACTTCAAAGCCCACAACAGAGTAACGATCTGTTATTGGAACCAATTCACTATTTGTCCATACCGCAGATAGGGAAAGATCGAAAAGGTTATCCTTGATGGTACCGAAAGAGTAGAAAATTTGACCATACTTTGTATCGTCAACCGAAAAAACCACAAGCCGTTGAGCCATAGATGCAGAGCCTATGATCATTAGCAGAAGCATCATCCCTGTAATCCTTTTTACCGTTTTCATGGCTATGAATTAATTTAAGTTACTTAACAAAAACCCTATAGTATAAACCAATTTCAATACTTGCTGAGTGGAGAAAAATATCGTTTTTCGGTATACCGGTTGTGTTAAAATAGTCAACCGAATGACTAGGGATGCTATTGCCCATACTCACAAGCCCATAGTAGGTGCTGATTCCCACTCTTAGCATAATATCCTTATAAACAGAAATGGATACACCCAATGATACTAACCCCGATAGTCCGTAAGATGGCGTTTGGAGTGATATTCTATCCTTTGGGTTAAAGGTGTAATTCGAGAAAAAATTATATTCGGGTATATTCTCAAGAATAACATTATACGCAGGATAATAACCCTTACGAGTTGCAGTACCGCTAAGGGTATACGACATGCTGCTATATGAGGAGTAAACTATTCCTGCGTCAATATAAAACCCAACATTTCCGGCTCCTGTTCTGAACTTTAGAAAAAGCGGTATGTCTATTGATTTAATGCTGTTTATTTCCTGAAAATTTGAGATATCATAAATTGGGTAGTAGGTATCATTATCCTGATCGGTAAAAGGGGTTGATAGTTGCTCTGAAAATTTTTTTAGAGATAGACCCGGTGAGTAGCTTCCAACTTTTATTCCGGTTGCTAACCCAAAGCCACGTGTCAACATATAGTGCACTTCAAGCATTGGGTGTACATTGGATCCAACTTTCCATGCCCAGTTCTTATCTCCAATAATTTGGGGATAATACAACACATTTTGGCTGTAACCACCACTTATTCCAACATATAGCCCCCCATAAATTTTGTTTCCCTCTACCTGAGCATGCATTTTTGTATCAGCTACCCTGGTGATTAATACTCCCTGAATTTGACCCTCAATTAGATCTGCATCAATGTAATAGTAGAGAATATCCGAGAATTTATGAATTTTCTTGTTTTGATATAGTCCTCTAACAGTTTTTTTTGCCTTTACCAACGCTTTGCAGGTTCCATTTTTGTGATCTTTATTAGTAATTTCAATGTTAAGAACATCCAAAACTACATCAATTCCCTCGGGAAAATACCGTTGTGCAAACAGAATATAACCAATCGGACTTAAGTATTTATCTTCCTTTACATTTTGGGGTAGTAAATCATTGAATACAATCTTTTTTGTTGTGTTGGTAAAGGTTCCCTTTAGTTTGTCAATCATGGTTTGATCCAACCTTTCCCAGTCGAGGGTTAATTGATTGGACTCTGCATGGGTTTTCATAAGCTGGTAAATCTTTTGTCGGAATTGCTCTTCCTGATCCTGAGTCAGAATCTGAGCATGAATTTGATTTACCCTTAAAAGACTAAAAGTAATGAGCAAAGTTATTTGCCAACGTTTTATCATTATCTTTTTCATAGTATCTTGCAGTAATATCAAAGTATTATTAACTTGGTATTTAGTGGTAATGAATTTCCAATTTGTACCCAGATAGCATAAACACCCTGAGGTAAACTGTTAATGAATATATTTCTCTCTGAAAATTCCTCATTCTTTGCAAATGTTTCGGTGTGAACAACTTTGCCAAATGCATCGATTATTACCAGCTTCGCTTTTCCGATGCTTGTACTTTGGATTTTTATGATGAAATTTCCTTCGTTTGGGTTGGGAAATACAGTAATTTGAGCATCCTTTGCTGTATTACTGATTATAGAAACGGGGTTAGATATAAAAGGGCACATATTGCTATATTTGACTTGTACACTAAATTCTCCTTCCTTATCGTAAGCAACATAGAATTGTTTCGATTCTCCGGACAATAACTCATTGTCCATAAACCATTGATATGCTAGGTTTTGTGTTGTGCAGATCAGTATAGGAATACTCCCTTTAACATGGATATTTGGTCTGTGAGATGTTGTAACAATGTTGAGAGTATCGACACTTACCGGTAATTCATAGGTAATTTGGTATCCGCTGGTATTTGTAATTCGGTAACGTATTCGGCTATTCTCAGAAGCAGAATGCCACTCGATTAAAGCATGGCTGGTTGAGTTACTGAGCAAGTTACCCCCAACCGCCTCCCACGATCCCCCAAGGGTTGCGCTGATTGAATAGATAACCTCGGATCCTCTACAAACATGATCTTCACCTATAATAAATGGAGGGGTTGATGTATCAGCAATAAGCATTAGCTTTAAGTTTTGATCCTCATCTAAAACTTTTATATAACCTCCTGTTGTTAAATAACCAGTTGCAGAAACGGTATACTCATAATCACCATTGGTTAAGTAAAATACAGTAATACCGTTGGTTCCTGTAGTCTGGGTATCGCCGTTAAGTGCTACTGAAGCTCCCTGAATGGGATATCCGCTTTCGCTGTAAACAGTAAACGTTACCGAAAAAGCGGTTGAGAAGCTCTGCTGGTTTCCGTAGGCTGTTCCCTCGCTATTGGTGGCGTATGCCCTTAAATAGTATTTTGTATTGGGTGTCAGGCTGGTTAATTCGCTTACAAATTCGCCAATATCATCGCCATTATTTGTTATACCCTCGTAATTATAGGTAGTTGGGTTTTGCGTTGTGCTCCAAACTACACCGCGCTGGAATACATAGTAGCCACCATCTGATGTAATGTTGCCACCTGAGGTGGCAGAGGTTTGCGTAATGTTGGTAACCGGTAAAGTTGTTAATGTGGGCAATACCTCCGAAGGGATGACCAGAATATAATCAACCTTTGTTTCGGTGTCGCTGCCCATTTCGTTGGTTACAGTTAGGGAAACTGTAAATGTTCCGACAGATGTGTAAATGTGTGTTGGGTTCTGTTCATCCGATACGCTTCCATCGCCAAATTCCCAGTTCCACGATGTGGGGTCATAAATGCTCAGATCAGTGAAATGCACTGTAAGAGGAACAACCCCAGTTGTTATATCTGCCACAAAATCCGCCTCAGGTGCTGATGCAAGCGTTATAAAACTTAACTCCTCACCGTAACCCGTTCCCTGATTGTTGGTTGCATAGGCGCGAACATAGTACGTTGTATTTGGAGTGAGGTCGGTCAACTCGCTGGTGAATTCACCATCACCAACACCATTTAATGTAATTCCATCGTTATTGGTTACAGTTGGTGCTTCGGATGTGCTCCATACAACACCTCGTGCGCTCACATCGGAATCACCTATGTCGGTTACATTACCACCCGAAGTGGCAGTAGTTTCAGTAATATTTGATATTGCAGTTGTAGTAACGGTTGGAAAGTTAACGCCATAGGGCGTATAAACCACCTGATCAACCCATCCGCAATCCTCTCCATCCGATCCTGCTTCGTCCTTCTCGAAAGACCATTTAAGGGAATGTTGCCCTTCGTACACTTCGTGTTCAAAATAGATCCACTCAGTTTCGCTGCAAATTTCCGCTTGCTGGATGCCATCCACATAAAATCGTAAGAAGTCTCCATCTTCTGATGAGGTTTTCCACCAGAAGTTCAGCGTTCCCGGTCCCTGAACAGTTGTGCTGATTTCGGAGTATGAGTTATCACCAAGATATCCGCTCTGTGCAGCATCAATTCCATCTTGAGTTGTAACACTCTGTCCAAACCAATCGCTATCACCACCTGTTTCAAATACCAAATCGCAGTTGTCCAGTGCTACGCAAAGATTCATGGCCGATGGTGTTGTGAAGGATAGTACTTCACCATACCCATAGCCAGCTTCGCTGATGGCAAAAGCACAGTAATAATAGGTTGTGGAAGGTGTCAGGGGCTGCATTATGGCTGTAAACGAACCTAAGCCGTATCCGCAGTAAACCAATCCCTCATAGTTTTCCCAGTCCAGAGAAATACCCTCGTCAAATCCCCAGATTAACCCTCGATCCGTAACGGGAGCGCTATTCTCAGCGGTAACCTCTCCTCCAGCCTTCGCTGTGTGCGAAGTAATATATTCAACTGAATATGTAGATACACTGGGAACTTCTAGCTCCTCTTCGCGCAGGTAGGGGTAGCCATCATTTAATTCGTAATCAAAATCCTCACCCCAAACTAGGTTGAAATCCCAGTCAACGTATGTATCGGAATCGTAGGGAGAGGTCATCTCTTCGGTGGTTCGGGCATAACCACCACTAGAAGCATCTTGCCCTGAAGTCTCGATATCCCAGTAGCTGGAAAAGACAGCAGCAGAATTAACTCCTATCAACCCCCCAACTTGTGATACACCGTTCACGCTACCTGTGCTGAAGCAGTCCCATACGGTTGAGCCGCTGGTGTTGCTTCCAACCAATCCACCCACAGAGATGTTACCATTCACGTTGGATCTGCTATACGACCTGTCAGTTCCAAATTGTTCTGTATGCCCTACAAGCCCACCGGTATTATACGCTGTGCCTGAAACGGTTCCGGTGCTATAGCATTTCGAAAGACCACCGTAGGAGGCATAACCAGCTAATCCCCCAATATCGCCATTTCCGCTAACATTCCCACTGAAGGAACAGTAAGTTAACACAGAGCCGTTTTCCATACTACCTACTATTCCCCCGATAGAGTTTCCTCCTGTGATATTGGCATCTAGTATTCTCAAACCGGTAACGGTAAAAGACGAGCCCAAACCTATAAATCCCTGGTAATCGGAGTCTGGTCGATTGATATGCAATCCGGTTATTTGGTAATTGCTGCCATTGTATAAGCCGCTAAAATTTGTTGTTTCATCCCCTAAGGGCATCCAGCCCTCACCTCCATTCCAGAAAGTGGTTTCAGCAGCATCGATATCGGCAGTTTGCCTAAAATGATTATCCCATGATGATTCGTTCTGACTAACCCATAACAGGTTGCCCAGGTTTTCTACTAGGTAGGGATCTTCAGAAGTGCCTGATCCTGAGGGTTGTTGAGGTTCTGTTGTGGATAAGGTGGTAAAGTTTTCCTGTTGGCCATAGGCTGTTCCAGCACTATTTGTGGCGTAAGCCCTTACGTAGTATGTTGTTTGGGGTTCAAGTTCTGTAATATTACTTGTATATTCACCGAGACCATCTCCATCCGATGAGATGCCCTCGTTGCTTTCAACTGTAGGGTTTTCGTTGATATCCCAAACTACTCCACGGACGGTTACATCAGAGCCTCCGCTGACATTTACATTTCCTCCGCCCGTTGCAGTTGTGAAGCCGATATTTGTTACAATAGATGTAGTAACGTTAGGTAATGTGTTATTAATGCTGTACAGGGCTTGAACCTCTGCCTCACTAAGGGCTCGGTTGTAAACCCTAACATCATCAATAAAGCCGTAGAACTCTCTTCCTGAGTACGATTTTTGCTTTCCAATGGCAAACCAGGTATTGTCGTAAGTAATACCGCCATCCCAAGCCATGCTTTGTGAGGGTTGAAGCTGATCGTTGTAGTAGATTTTTCCTTCCTCATTGGCCTTTCTGGTAGCAGTTATCATAACCCATTGATTGGTTGGCACCACTGTACTTGAATTTGTAACATGCCACGTACCATTTCCAATTTGGAAATGGATATGCCCTGATGGGTTGGTTTGCCCATCAGCATTCTCTCTGCTATCGATAAAAATGCTGGCTCCTGATACGGTAGGATCATACTGACTGCCCACGATCATGCCCAGGTTTGTTGGTGCTCCCGGCAGGTAGATCCATGCATTAAGGGTAATCTCGTTCTGAATCAGAAGGTTTTCAGGGACCGGATCGCCAACAAGGATATAGTCATCCGCCCCATCGAAGCTGTAGGCGCTATTGGCATTGCCAAACCTGTCGGGTATTAGCTGGGCACCGTAAACCGTACCATTGTACCCATTATCACCCTCATCGTTGGCATTGCCGTTAAAGGGGTAGTGGGCAACCAAATTATCTGCAGAATGATATTTAATGCAACGAACGCTAAAACCGAACTGTTTAGGGTTTGAATACCGATGAACCTGATTGACGTCGTAGTTTATGCCCCGGTACCAGGCGTAATTAGCATTACTCTCGGCACTTGTCCACCATGTGCCATTGGTGCTCTCAGCGAAAAATGTTCCAATGTCCCAGTAGCGGTAGCCGCCCGGAAGAGCTGAAAAACTGAAAATGTCGCTACCGTTACCGTCTTCATACCATCCGCTAGTAGCCTTTAATTTGGTTCCTCCATCGGTACCTCGCCATTGAATAGCATTGGGGTCGTCTATTGTGGGATCCACGTAGTTCTCCATAGTGTACCACTCCGCATCAGTGGGAACACGCCACCCTGTGGGGCAAATATTTCGCGAATCAGCAACAGCATACCAATTATACAAAGCACCGTAGGTGCTGCCATAATTATCGTAATCGTTGTTGTACCAGCAGTATGCGCCGGAAGTTAAACCTGTCCAAGTAGCATCATTTGTAACCTCTGGTATTACCTCTCCATTTTGATAATGGGTTACTTTCAAATTTTGCTTTAACCAGTATTGTTCTCCGATTTTAATTGCATTATAAGTATTTCCATCATTATCGGTAACAACCTCTCCGGGTTGAGCGATAACCGTGGAGGATGGTTGGCTTACATTGCTATACATATCGGTTGAGGTAACGTAGAACTCGTAGTTCTGGTAGTTGGTTAACCCAGAAACGGTGTAAACCGTATCATTTGCCGAGGAAACATTAACAGTTCCAACATTTATTCCATCCTGATAGATATCAAACTGAGTAATCTCGGTGATTCGCTCTGAACTCCACTTTAGGGTTACCTCCTCGTTGCCGGGGAAAGCAGCTAAAGCTTTTGGACCGTGGTAGTTGGCGTAGAGCTGTTGAATACTCACCTCTGGTAGTGCAATATTGTAAATTCTCAGGTCATCAATTGTTCCGTTGAAGTAGAATGGAACATTATCTGTTCTTCCTATGTAATGATCGTAGGTGTTGGCAAAAAGTCCCGATCCCCACGATGCACTATTGATGTCCTTAACACCGTTAATGTAAACTTTCATAATTCCATCCTTCCATAACGCAAGCACGTGGGTCCACTGGTTGGCCGAAATAGTTTGATCGGTATCGATTAAACCTTCAATAGCACCATTGCCAAGATGCCATCGGATTTTATTGTTGTTTAGGGTTAGAAGCCAGCCTGTTCTATTCCAACCGCCACCCTTGCTGGATATAGATTGCTGTGCAATGTTAACTTGAGTTGGATTGATCCATGTGCTGACGGAAATTTCTCCAGTAAAATCAGTTGATGCTGAATGTGGCGCCATAAAGTAGTCGTCAGAACCATTGAACAGATAGGCAGTGATTCCTCCAAATCGGTCTACACCCTGCTCAATGAAATTACCGGGGTTGGCATTATTCCCATTTCCGCTTTCATCGTTCCCGCTATTTTCAAATGGGTAGCTGGCCACAAGGCCGTTGTTTAGGTTATCCCAGCCACCCTCGTGGTACAAATCGGTTATTTCCGACTCGGAAAGAACATAGTTGTAAATCCTAATATCATCCATTTTACCCTTTAACCAGTAGTCGCTACTTGTTATCGGTTCATGGGTACACCAGTATATTTTCGAAAAGTTAAGGCTTGATACAGTTTTCGAGAATTGAGTGGCAAGGGTTCCGTTCACGTAATATTTCCAAAGCCCATTATCGTAGGTTAATGTGATATTCTCCCAGACATTAAAATTGCTTATTGGTAAATTGAAAGTGGTGGTTTCAGGATCACCCACATCGCCCACCTGTAAATACAGTGATCCTGAAACACCAACAAGGTGAACTTTATGGTTGTTCTCGTTATCGTTATTGTAGAAAACAAAGTAGGAGAAGTTTGAGGTGTTCTGAATTTTTGCCCAGAACGATATGGAATAGGTTGAACCCAGCTGGGTTTGATTAATTGGGGTTGTGAAATATGAACTAATGCCATCGAAGCTAAAGGCACTGTTTTCAGAGCCAAACCTATCGGTAGTATGCGCTGCACCGTAGATTGAGCCGTTATTGCCATTTCCGGTGGCATCGTCACCATCGGTGTTAAAGGGGTAATAGGCAACCAGAGTTGGTGCTGGCTCTGAGTCTTTTAGGCATCGGACTGGAAAACCGTTCCTCTTATCATAGTTGGTGCGGCTTATATTTCCGTAGCCGAAACCCATAGTCAAGAACCAAGCGTTCGTTGCATCTGACTCAGTATTCCTCCAACTGTAACCATAATCGCCAGCAGAAATGAAGTTTCCCTCTATATAATTGCGGTAACCGCTCGGAAAGAATGAGAAACCAAAGTCGTCCGTGCCATTACCACCGCTATTCCAACCGTTAGTGGCCTTCAGCTTAGTACCGCCGTCGGTGCCGCGCCAATCTGTATCGTTGGGATCATTAATGGTAGGATCAACGAAGTTCTCCATGGTGTACCACTCAGCATCCGTTGGCACATGCCACCCAGCTGGGCAAATATTTCGAGAGTCTTCAACCGCATACCAGTTATACAAAGCACCGTAGATGCTGCCGTAGGTTTCGTAATCGTTGTTGTACCAGCAGTAGGCCCCCGTGGTTAAGGCAGCCCAGGCACCGTTATCGGTAATATTGCCAATGGCATCACCATTGCTGTACTTAGTGGTTTTCAGGTTCTCAGCCATCCACTCCTGTGTGCCTATGGTAACCGTTGGATAAACGTTGCCATCGATATCGGTAACGGTTGCCCAGCCATTCTCGTGGTAAAGATCAAAAATCATGGCCGGCGTCAATACCAAATCGTATACTCTGATATCATCAAGGCTGCCGTTAAAATATTCCATAGTGAGTTCGCCCTGCCGGCCGATAATAACATTTGCAACACCCGTGTAAGCAAGAGCCGATCCCTTTGTAGCGGCTAATCTACCATTCAGGTACAGAAAGGCGTTATCGGAAGTTGATATTGCCACCAGGTGATACCACCTGCCGGTTTCCAATTCACCAACAGGAACACTGTTCCAATTATCTGAAAACCGGATATTCTCATTTTCTAGACCAAGAAAAAACGAATTATACGCATTGGCATTCGTCCACTGCGAAATAAACTCCTGAGTTGTGCTCAACTCACTGGCATTGAACCAGAGCGAGATGGAGTACTCATTCCCACCTGTTGGAACGAGCTGGTGGGGAATATCAATATAACTACTTGAACCATCGAATGAATAGGCGCTATTGGGATTGCCAAACCGGTCGGAAGTTGGGGTTAGGGCGCTGGTTATAGTGGGGTGATAATTATTTCCGCTAATATCGTAAGGATCGCCATCGAAAGGGTAGTGGGCAACAAGATTATTTTCAACAGTAACTAGATCTAATTTTACAATAAAAATATCATACCCTCCAACTGCAGTTTTTTCTACAACTCCTGAAGAAGGATCCAGATCAATAGTTCCGGTAAAGCTACCTGTAAGATAGATGTTATCATTATAAACTCTTACGCAAGGATTGTTGGTACTTGCACCTGCTCCTCCAAAAGTTTTAGTCCATGCATACGAATCATCGGCATTAAACTTTATTAGAAAAACATCGAATGTCCCTAAAGCTGTTTTAGAATCAATTCCTTCCCCTGGGTCAAAATCTAATGTTCCGGCAAAAAAGCCTGCAATATAGTAATCACCTGTCTCACTAATTGCAATTGATTGACCTTGACTAGATCCTGTGCCAGTCCATAGTTTTGTCCAAGCATAAGTATTCTCATCTGTAAGTTTTGTAAGAAAAAAATCAGCACCATTAACTGGGTTTTTTATATCTGTTCCACTGGTTGGGTCCATATCAACAGCACCTGAACCTGAGTACTTTTGGATGCTCCCCGTGTAATACTGTGAACCATTAGAGTGAATCAATAAATCAAACGCTAGTTGATTATTTACCCCAGCTTCGCTTCCAATGGTTTTTGTATTGCTATATGAGTAATCGCTATTTAGTTTTGTTAAAAATATATCCATATAACCGCCCGAAGTTTTGTAATCCGTTCCTACGCCGGGATCAAAATCCATAGTGTATTCAAAACCACCAATTGCAAATAGATTTTGAGAATTATCAAACCGAATGGCATTAAATTGGCTGTACCCCCACATATTTATATTAAATATTTTCTTCCATCCATAGGAACCGTCACTATTAATTTTCCATATAAACGGACTTTGATATGTACCAGATCCTAAATCCTGACCATCACCCGGATCGAAGTCAATATTGTTACTAGCAATTGATCCTCCAACAAAAATATTTCCTGAATTGTCAATAGTACAGCTTTGGCCAGTTTCTGTGGATGAACCACCAAAAACTTTTGTCCATCCATAAGATCCATCGGCATTTATTTTAATTAAGCACACATCCGTATCGCCATTGCTAGTCTGAATATCTGTTCCTGCTCCTGGATCAAAATCGACACTGCCCGAAAAGTGGGATGCTAAGTACACATTATTGTTGTTATCAACCGAAATCATATTACGCTGATATGTGATATCAGCAAGATCATTTCCAGTACTGCCAAATGTTTTAGTCCAAATATAGTTTCCAGTACTACTGAATTTTGAAAGAAAAATATCTGTTCCCCCGTTTGAGGTAATATTATCAACACCAGTTCCTGGGTCAAAATCTACAGTACCAGTAAAATAACCCGCTACGTATAAATTTCCAATGCCATCAAATACTATGCTGGCTGGCAAATCGTCAGTTGTACCTCCAATAGTTTTGTACCATGATGGTTCTTGCGGATCATAAGGAACCGTTGGCCCCAACTCAATAACTGGTTCCGGGCTGCTGTACTTGCGAACACGGATATTGTCCTCAAACCTTGGGTAAGATGGTGAACCATATGCTCCATCATAGGCATATACATTAAGGGGAGTAGATAATGGCATCGCCTGATCAATATCTGCGCTCCAGGTTTGTGGGCCACCGGGTTCATTTACCGGGATATTCAATGAGTAATTGAAAATTCCATTCTCCTTACGGATAATCTTGAGGTAATATTCAGGGTGGTTATACATGCTAAAGTTGCTCCCGTCAAAGTAGAATCCATACCATACCCCATCAATAAATGAACTTGGGCCAAAGGGCCCCCAGTCCTGCCAGCCAATGAGAGCAGAGTTATTCGCATTGGTGCCATAACTATCGGTAAACCCAGCCTGACGATATATGTATCCACCCTTCTTGAACTGCATCTCAAGCACAATAGGCTCGGTGAATGTCTGCAATGAGTGAAGCCACGAATTTGATTGAGGCTGTGTTTGAGGCGAATGGTGCTCGAGTCGCTGATTCTGCTCTATGATTAGGCCCTGATTATCGTAATGCACATGCCATATACTCTCATTCAGTGAGTTATCATCAAAATCATCGCCCAGCAAAAAGGCAGAGCCTATATCGCTTTGGGCCGTAGCAGCCGGGTTGCCATAAAGCAAGTACATCGAAGCGGATGATGATTCTGAAATTAATGGCACTTTAACCCAAATATGGGTGCTTTCGTTATTTATCCCTAGCTCATTCTGAATACCCGGATTGATCCAGTACGAAAGGTTATCGCTATTATTGGAAGTAAAGCGAATATCCGATCCATCGGCATTCATCTTTCCTTCGGAAATGAGTAAAGCTGTGTTTACTACTACCAGCACCGAGTAATCGGTTAATGTATTCGGATTATCGGTATTGTGGATTAAAATCTTACTGAAGTAAGCCCAATCATCGAAAGGTGGCTGTGCTTTTACACTAAGGGTAAAAAACAAAGCAATGAGGATTAACAAAAAGTGCTTCATGACAAAAAGCATTTAAATGCTGGTTTAAGAAAAAATCGGTAACACTATAATGCACTAAAGTAAATACCAACTGAAAAGAACCTGATAGATCAAATATTACATTAAGCTAATAATTTAAAAAATTGGACAGTTAATCAATACTTGTTTTGGAAAAACTTTTAAAACTCAGCCTTTATGGAATGCTAAGGTTTTAATATTTCTTGTTTCATTTTTCGAACCTATTTAATGAAAAAACCAACAAAAGAAGAAAGAAGAGAAAAAAGATATTTAATAAACTGATAGAAAAGAAAACAATTCCTTGCGTAAAATTAATGAAACAATAGGTTGAATTCCAGTATTTACTAATCTTTTTGACGAAATAAAAAAAATAATTGAAGAATGGATTTATTCCATTATTTAACGGTGAAATTTTTCAGATTGCTGGATATATAAACTCGATTTTAATGGGCTGATTAAATGGTTTTTACTGATAATGTAATCAGAGAAGGAGTTATTTAGAAGTGATTGATTGATGAAAATAGAACTACTGCCCTTCTTCCAACTCAAATAATAATTGATTGCCAATCCAAGCCCTATGTTCATTATCAGATTCAGACATTTGCCTGGCGACATCTATTACTTTTTGGCTAAGGAAGTCGCATCGTAAGGCGATTTGCCTAAGGGCAAAGTCTACAGTAGTTTTGTTTTGTGATATTAGCAAATCATCCAGATTTTCAATGATCTCAATGTAGGGTTCAAATACTACATCATTTATTTCGGTAATACTTGCCGCCTTAGCGGCAATGATAAATCCCGCTTTCTGAAGTAGCTCATCACCGCTAAGGCACCACTCAATACTGCGGGAGAGAGCATATTCCGATTTCCAGAAAAGGTTGCTGCAAACCTGTTCCACAATTTCGTGGTTGGTGAAATTTTGTGCCCATGTGTCAATCTGCTCACCCGTTACAAGAGCAGGATCATCAATCATCGAAGCAATAATTTTACATTCTCTTATGTCCTGTTCGTAAAGTTCAAGGGCAAGTTGATGATTCCCATAATGGGGTTTTGCTATCTTTCTTAACTCGGGAATAGTAACACCATATGCAATGCTGTATAATATATTAGACTGGCCAAGAAACCTAACTAATTCGCCATTACTTAACCTTTTAATATCATTAATAATCTCGGTAATAGTTTCCTGTAATGACATCAAGTTGTTTGTTAAAGATTATAATCTATAACCAAAGATATGCAGAAACAAAAACCAATGCATTTAAAATATTATATATTGCATACCCTTTAATCGGGGTATATTGTGAGGGTTTAATCCCTAAACGAATGTAAAGGTATAACGAAATAAAAACTTTTTCAACCCAAAAAGCAATTACTGTTGCCCAAGCTACTCCTGCAATTCCAATCCATTGGATGAATAAAAGGCTAAACGTAACATTCAGGATTAGTTCCACAAGCGAAATTCCCAGTAGCGCTTTTGTTTTTCCAAGGCCTATTGCAACTGTTTGGGGGAAAAACAATCTGCTACTAATGGTAAGCAAATAAATCATAAATATCTCAGCGCTATCCTTAAAGTCTGGGTTGAACACAATTGGGAATAATGGTTTGCAAAGAATTATCGTAACCATGGTTATTGGGAATAACAAATGCATAAGCCATTGTGTTCGGTGTTTTAGCTGTTGCATTGTTTCATTAAGTTTTTCCTTTTGTGCAAACTCGGGAAGCAAGGAGTTGCTCAAGCCATTTGCCATAAGGGTTACGAGGGGAAGGTCGCGTGCACCATAACGGAATATGGCAAATGCACTTAGATTAAAACGCGAGGTTACAATCAATCCATCAATATATGATGCAGAACCACTGAGAAGCAGTTTCCCAGTCAAGGGAAGCCCAAGTGTAAGGAAATGTTTAATGAAAGGGATTGATATTGAGATTTTTGAATATTTTAGCACTAAGCATATAACCCAAAACAATTTAAGAATTGCAATGCCCATTAGAGCATATATCGCTCCTAAAATACCATATCCCAATAGGATTGCTAGTAACACTGCAGCGACTTGACCTGTGAAAACGATAATAGCATAGGAAATGATGCTTTTGAACTTATTGTTTAATAGATAAATATATTCGATTAGGTTGCCCGGAGCGCTTAAGGAAGTATAAAGAATTGCAAGTTGGTAATATTGGAAATGGCTTATACTATCTAATTTTCTGAATATTCCCTCAAAAATTAACCCCAATATTAGAGTTAATAGTGAAAATATAATCATCACCAAAAATGCATTGAAAAGATTGGGATTCTTTTCCTCAAATTTTGAGTTGATAATGGGAAGCATTGCCTGAGTAAGGCCTGAAACCCAGAAAAAGGTTAAAAGTCCAGATATAAATAGAACCGTTTCATAAATACCAATTTCATTACGACTTAATCCAAATTTTGTAAAAAAAATGCTTATTCCAATTAATGCGATGTAACGTATTAGTTGGAATGCCTGAAGGCTTGTTGTATTATTAATCGATATTTTCTTTAGAATGATCATTGCTAGTTTATGCTGCAATTTATGAATAATATTGAAATTCGGGCAATGCAAGTATAAATTACTGGAACAAACGGTTATTCTATTTCATTGACCTATTAATACCAATGTGCGTTCCAAAATACAATGTCGAACCTGCCTTTCGGCAGACAAGGTTGTAACGCTTACAGTGGTATAATGTCTATAGACATTCAGCATAATTTTGAAAATTATCCGAGTTGAGGTACTCCATGCAAGAGCGTCAAAATTATATTGCTGAATGCTAATCGTTATAAAACGTAAAAAAATGATTTTTTGGATATTTACAGTAATAAAAAAAGTTTCTATATTTGCATCCGCAAAATGGTGGATGTAGCTCAGCTGGTTAGAGCGTCGGATTGTGGTTCCGAAGGTCGTGGGTTCGAGCCCCATCTTCCACCCGAATGTAAGTGAAACTCTGGAGAAATCCAGAGTTTTTTTGTTTGTAGCAGATGGGGCGAGAAGCCTGTCCCGATAGGCGAAGCTGTATCGGGAAGCCCCATCTTCCACCCGAATGTAAGTGAAACTCTGGTGAAATTCAGAGTTTTTTTGTTTGTAGCAGATGGGGCGAGAAGCCTGTCCCGATAGGCGCAGCCGTATCGGGAAGCCCCATCTTCCACCCGAATGTAAGTGAAACTCTGGTGAAATTCAGAGTTTTTTTGTTTGTAGCAGATGGGGCGAGAAGCCTGTCCCGATAGGCGCAGCCGTATCGGGAAGCCCCATCTTCCACCCGAATGTAAGTGAAACTCTGGTGAAATCCAGAGTTTTTTTGTTTGTAGCAGATGGGGCGAGAAGCTTGTCCCGATAGGCGTAGCCGTATCGGTAAGCCCCATCTTCCACCCGAATGTAAGTGAAACTCTGGTGAAATCCAGAGTTTTTTTGTTTGTAGCAGATGGGGCGAGAAGTTAATCCATAATAAGTGCTATAAAAATTGTTTTATTATATTCTATCCGATTAATAAGCTTATTAATTTTTTTATCATAATTCTTAAAAAATGCAAAAAATGACCCATATCATCTAAAAATTAGTTGATTGAATGTTGCAATATGAAAAAAAAGTTGTTATATTGTATTGGTTTTTAATAAAATGAATTTTTGAACAAAAATGCGTGACACAAAAACCATATTATACCTAATTGGTGATATCTACATGTCAGGAAATCCCAACTTCTTTTATCAGCAAGTGGTTTATTTTCCTGCTCGAAAGAATGGTAATAACATTCCCCCTTTCTTATGTTTGGCTGATATTTTTGTTGATCAGATAGATACTAAACTGGTTGAGGAACAAACTGACGATAACCTTAGTCAATCATCTGCTTGCTTCTTTTTTAAAAATTAATAGCCATTTCTACTTGAAGATTGGCTGAGAAAAAGATTTTACATCTTTCCCGGAAATTTCCTTATCGCATAGTATGATTAGCCGTTCAATCACGTTTCTGAATTCACGGATGTTTCCAGTCCATAAGTTGTCCTGAAGTGCAGTAATTGCATCTTCGGAAATATTTTTGGCGGGCATCCCATACTCTTCGCAAATTAGATCAATAAAATGCCTTGCCAGAATGGGAATATCTTCTAAACGTTCATTTAGGGCTGGGACATGTATAATGATTACACTCAAGCGGTGATATAAGTCTTCCCTGAATCTTCCTGCTTCGATCTCTTCCTGAAGGTTTTTGTTAGTTGCAGCAATTATCCTTACATGCACATTTATATCCTTGTCACTGCCCACGCGGGTTATTTTGTTTTCTTGAAGAGCTCGGAGTACCTTGGCCTGTGCGCTTAAACTCATATCACCAATTTCGTCCATAAAAAGGGTGCCGCCATCGGCTTGCTCAAATTTACCCTTACGTTGCTTTATGGCTGAGGTAAATGCTCCCTTTTCGTGACCAAAAAGCTCGCTCTCGATAAGTTCGGATGGTATTGCTGCGCAGTTTACCTCAACGAAAGGCATTTCTGCTCGGTTGCTTTTCTCATGTAGCCAACGGGCTACCAGCTCTTTACCTGTTCCATTTGCCCCGGTAATTAAAACCCTTGCATCAGTTGGTGCTACCCGATCAATAATCTCCTTAACCTTTTGTATTGCTGTTGATTCGCCAACGATATCGAAAGTTTTATTTACCTGTTTTTTGAGGATCTTAGTTTCTTTTATTAGAGTGGTCTTATCGGTTGCATTTCGAATGGTAATAAGTATTCTATTCAGATCAAGGGGTTTTTCGATAAAATCAAAAGCACCCTTTTTAATGGCTTCAACTGCAGTATCAATATTTCCATGTCCAGAAATCATAATAACAGGGACTTCGGCAGAATGATTTTGAAGTTGATCGAGAACTTCTATTCCATCCATCTGTGGCATTTTGATATCGCAAAGAACCACATCGTAATTATTCTTTTGAAAAAGTTCAATTCCTGAAATCCCATCTTCGGCTAGGTCAACCTCATGCTTTTCGTACTCAAGGATTTCTTTAAGAGTATTACGAATAGCCCGTTCATCGTCGATTACAAGTATTTTTGGCATGATACAGTTCTATTTGCTTGAAAAAAAATAATCGGAGATTAAAAAAAAGTAGTGCAAATATAGTAAAATTGAATGACCTCCAACAACTTTGATATATTGTAACTTGAATATCCAGTAGTTTGAAAATACATTTTTATAAAAAGAATCCAAAGGAAAAGTACTCTCATAATATTCGTTAAACATGAGATGGTTTACAATTTCTATGGTAAAAAAGGACTCCTCTTAGTAAAGGGGAGTCCTTAAATTGAAAAAATATTCTATAGATCTATCAAGAAAAAAATTTAGCTATTCATTGCAGAATTTAATCATGCTTACAACGTCTTTCTTGTTGTTAAACTTTAGATTATTTGTTTGCACAAACTCTTTTAGCGGTTCCCATTTATCAGGATAAATCTTTCGCAGGTCGCGAAGTCTGTTAATAGGTATTATTTTGTTATCTTTTTTTAGGAGATACTGAGATTTTAGCGAAATCTCAATATCTGTAGATCTATTTATTGGTCTCTGAGCACCTACGTCATCCCAAGTGTTGACGGTTGTAACAGAAGATGTAACGGTTGAGGTACCATATGCTCCTCTGTATTCAGCAGTGTTTTTAACTTCAACCTTTCGATTTAGTAAGAGTTGAACTTGGCCGTTGAGAGTCTCAATGACTTCAGCTACCTCTTTTGAGTTAATAGGAATAAAAGTTCTTTTCCCGTACAGAATAGTAGAAATTTCGGGTAATCCCACAAGTTGAAAAGCTTTTTTCTCATCATTAAGAAAAAAGATGCTGTTTGTTAATAGGTTATAATTCAGATAAGCCTCTGTGTAGTTCCCATCGTTAAAGTATACTCTTCCTTTATAAAATATCGAATCGAGCATTTGATCTTTTAAGGTCATTTCTTCAACAAGGTTAAATCTGTTCTTCTCAACGCTTACAGTTTTGGTTTCCTGTGAAAGCGCACAGATTGAGGTCGATAGAAAAAAGAGAAGGATGATTGTTTTAAGTCTCATTTTCGTTCGAATAATTGTTAGATTAATAAATGTAATTACCGCAAAAAAAATACCAAAATGAAGATGAACTGATTTCTAAAAAGCTAATTTATAATAAGATCGATAAAGCATAGAAAAGTTTAAAATGTTGATAAATCCTGTATTATGCTATTACAAAGTTTGCCCAAAAACTATTTACCCTCGAAGTTTTTGTATATTATTTCACCTTGGGAGGACATGATAAGGTATTTTAACTTGCTGGCCAATTGGCTTTGCCCATTACTATAACCCAAAAGGTTAATCTCATTGCTTGAGATGCTAAAAATACGATTGATACAGAAACTTTCGTTGGAAAGGATTGGAGTATGTTTTATTAATCTTCCTTCTTCAGAGAATTCTACAACTACATGTGCCATATGCTGATCATCCTTACCAGCATTAACTTTACTCCCATTTATATCCAATGATAAAAAGTTGAAAAATGCCAAGTATTTACCCTCTGCTCGAATCATGTCAATAAGTTGTCCTTGTATATCGATGGGTGCTTGCCATTGAATGTTCCCCAGTGAATCGGCTTTTGTAATAATAAACCCATTGTAAATATTCAGAGTATCGAAATTATTATTTCCAAAACCAATTAGACTTATCTGGTTAATATCATCGAAATCGAAGAAAACAGGTATTGCACTAATATCAATCTTTTTGTCAAACACATCCTTCCCTTTATCATCTAACCTGATTAACCTGTTACTGTATTCATCTTCCGACATCTTGCCACTAATTATTGCCATGCAACCCTGATCGAATCCTTTAACATGGGTTGCAGCATCACCTTTCGGTAAAACATCTCTCCCTTTTGCACCAACCTCGCGGACCCATTCAACCTTTTTGTTAGCATCAACTTTTGCTACAAAAGCCATTGGGCTTCGACCAGGTCTTTGGATAGAACCTGAAGTGTATTTTGGTTCTCCTTGAATATCGAACACATATTTGGTTAAATAGGTTTGAGTTTTAAATTCAGGGCTTTGAGGTGATAATGGGTATAAAGGAATAGACACTCCACGAGTACCGGTTGCACTACCTAGCATAATCCTGGTAAGTGTCTCTTTTTCAAGATAAGATTTAAGGTTGTTTAAAGCACTGTTCATGGTTTGATCAAGGAGCTGTTTTTCCTGATTGGCAAACCGAATTAGACCGGTTTCACCTCCATATTGTTGATTGAAAAACACATTAAACCGACTAATCCTTTCTTGATTTATGGCAGCCTTGTATGCGTTTAGCAGTTTTTCAGTTGAAATTAATTGTTGCGATAATCGATGGTAGTATCTTAACTTTCGATTCATTAAATCAGAAGTACTATCGATGGGGTTGTTTAATGGAGATTTTTCAATAACTAGAAAATCCTGCCTCCCTTCAAGGTATCGAAATAGCTCTCTTACCAATGAATTATTATCGTACTTTCCTAGCCTAAAAAGAAATAAATCGTCAAAAGAAGTAAATTTTTCTTCTGGACCAATACTCTCTAATAGAGATATCTTTCTTCGATTATCATTAAACATTTTTTGAATAGATGCAATTTCATTGCGTAATGCAACTATGTCACTATTATATATTTGCAAAATATTTTTCGTCCATTTTCCATAATCCCAAAGATCAAAGGTGTCCTTTAGAAAATCACTATTGGTAATCCCATCGAGGCGATAAGTCTCAATATCTTTCAGCCTATATACCTGATAATACCCTCTAATTGGGTAAGCATTTAAGAGAGATTTATAGCTATTGAACGATTCTATGCACTCAGAGTACTCTTTTTCCAGAGATTCTAAAGTTGTTAAGAAAGTAGGATTTGTATGCAGAAGAACTTCGTTAAGGTTGTCGTAGTTTTCATTGATTTGATTAAATATTTTAACGCAGTTATTGTAGTGATCCTTTGATTTCTCTAAAGCCTTATATATTAGAGCAACCGAATCCTTGTAGTTGTTGAAGAAATTGCTTCTTTGATAAACATAGTTTAACACATCCTCATTCTCAATTCTTTTCCCCGCTGTTTCGATGGGTAAGTTGGAATAATACTCTCTGTTTCGCCTTACTTCGTTAGCATCGAGGAATCGAGAGAAAAGGGAGTAGTAAAGTACAGCATTGCCAACCCAATAATTTGCCAGCTCGAAATCACGAAGTGGGTCTAATTCCTTTAATACTTGCTCCGCTGTATAACCTAACTGAACGTATGTGTTGGCAAAGTGTGGATTTTGATTTTGGTAAAGGTAAAGCCTAAAGTAAAGTTGCTGAGGCTTCAAAGTTCCAATCTGGTTATAGATATCTTCGTATTTGACTTCTTGAGAATAAGAAATAATATTGCTGGACATCAGCAATAATAAGCACAAGATTAATGCTTGGAGTATGTTTTTTTTATTAGGGGATATCATGTCTAGGTTTTTAAATACTTTATTAAGATTCTAATATTCTACTTACTAACTTATGGGCTAAATCTCTTCTGTTGCTTCGCCCTCAAGAATGTCGATTATTTTGAACTCAACTCGGCGGTTAAGTGCCCTATTTTCATCAGAAGTATTAGGGACCATTGGTTTTGTTAAACCATATCCCTTAGCAACTATTCTATCATTGGGTACTTCGAAATCTAAAAGATATCTAACTACAGCTTGTGCTCGCCTTTCGGATAGCAAAAGATTATAGCTGGTATTCCCAACATTATCGGTATGAGCAGATATTTCGATTACAATATTTGGGTTATCCTGTAAAAGAGTAATTACTCTATTAAGTTCAGGGAAAGATTCGGAGGTTAATTCTGCAGAGTTTGAGCCAAAATTGATATTATTCAAACGTATAGATGTTTGTGCTTTTAGCGGAATCAACTCAGCGGTAAGTGTAGACGACTCCTGTTTACTTAGATCAACAACCTGATTGTGAAAAGAGTAACCCTGAGCACCCCTAATGGTGAATTCATACTCATCACCCTCTCTAAGCATTGCTGTTACCTTCCCATTTTTTACATCTTCAGCTGAGAAGATTATGGTTTCGTCGCGATTAAGGTTTCTGATAAGTACTTCAGCAGCAAGTCCCTCCTCGGTTTCGGAATCTGCAATAAGAATTTCAAAGGATCTTTTATTTGCCTCAAGGGGGAGTGTTCTCTCAAACCTCCTGAAAATAACATCATCAGATACATCCAGTTTGAATGAGTTCTCACCAAACCAATCGGCTGTTGCGTTTACTGTGTATTCATAGCCTAAAGGCAGGGAGAAAGAATAAATACCTGGTTCAACTATATTGCCTGAAAAGTACTGTCCCTTTTGTTTACCGTTTTCAACAGTCACTTTTGCATCGAGTGGTCTAAAGATTTCGCTGTCATAAACGGATACAACTAATTCAATTCTTTCAAAAAGTTCAACTTGTTCAGGTGCAAATTTCTTTTCAACATCTCTATAATCAACCATAAAACTTGCAAAAGAAAAACCATGTTTTCGCACGTCAACAATATAGTTGTATCCATCAAGTAAGGGCAATTCAAATGATCCGGTTTGTGCATCGCTGTAATAAGTTCCCATAACCTTCAGTGTGGTTGGCTCAAAAACAGTAAGAGTGGCATCTATTGGATATCCAGTGGCTTGAGATATTATTCTTCCTTTTGAGGTTAAGGTTTTTTGTGGATAAAAACTTTCGGGTACTTCTACTTTGAAAATGCTACCAAATTCCTGTCGGCGTGCTTGCCATTTCCGAAGGAAATATACACGACCATTCACAAAAACAGGGTTAATGTTTGTGGCTTCAGATGCCGCATTTTCAATTTTTAGAGGAACAAGCCAGTTGTCTTGAAGCACTTCGCGTGTGTAGTAAAGATTATATCCTTCTCGGTATGTATCTGGTTCAATGGAGGAAAAGAAAACCGTTCGACCATCAATGGAAACATTGGCACAAAACTCACAGTTTCTGTTAATTCCATCGTGAAGAGGTGTAGGATCTCCCCATAAATTATTAACATTTTTTATTGACAAAAAAATTACTTGGCATTGAGGGGTATCCTTTGGTTTTTTAATGTTTTCATCACTTTTTCTATGAGAAAAGAAAATCCTATCCTCTCCTGGGGTTATGCTTGGGTACATTTCGTCAGAAGAAGAATTTATTGGACTGCCAATATTAATGGGCTCACCCCAGCCATCAGAGCCTTTTTTTGAATAGTAAATATCAAACCCACCCTTTGAATCGGGGAAGTTTGCATGAAAAAATAAATACCTTCCATTATAATTAAGCGATGGACCATCAATATCATAGCCATCTCCATGGTGCTTGTTGATAGTATTTATGGGTTGCAATTCAGTCCAAACGCCATTTTCCATTCGGGTCTCAAAAAGTTGGGTTCGACCAATTACCATTAACGATAAAACCATGTAATCCTCATTTTGGTTAATGGTGAATCCCTGAACATTCTCCCACCCTCCAATTTTTTGTGGTTCAGAAACTTGAGCGGCCACTTTGTGGGATGGAATAGTGAGTAAAAAAATTATTGCGCTCAATGATATGATCGCATATTTTATTCTTTTTCTAATTGGCATTTGGATGTAGGTTGTTAAAAAACTGTTGAGAAAGATCAAAAATTTCAACTAAAATTACAAAAACATTTGATTCAAGCAAAGATAAAACGAAGGTAAATAAACTATTGTAAAATTTTTTTAATGAAGTAAATAATCAATTAGATATTTATTTGATGATTAATAAATTTCTGTATAGAACTATTTTAAGTTTATTATTAACTTAGCTTAATTAGTGTTAATCAAATTGAAAAGTATTAGTACTCTTCACAAATATTAAAACGATAATATGATTTTTTAATAACTTAAATATGATAAAGCAACTATTTCTTTCATTGGCATTTATTGCCTTATCAAGCCTTCAGGGTTTTAGTCAGCAGGGGATCGAAGAGTTAAAAACAACTCTTAAGCATCAAACCAACCCCGCTGCACAAATGCATATCAAGTTAGAAATTGGGGATCAGTTCCAAACCATTAACCCCGATAGTGCGTTGTACTGGTACAACTCAATTGTCCCTGTTCAAGTACATGATTCTTTGTTCTTATCTCAATGGCTGGATACTGCCATTGATGCTGAGAAATACTATCTCACAGTGGCTTTAGCTCGCTCGGGACTTTTATTGGTGCAAAAAAAGTCCATTGAACAGGGATGCTATAATTTATCCTTAGCTGTTGAACTAGCCCTTAGAATAGGGCAACCCCAATTAGCACTCTACGCTTCCGATAATTTAGCAGTTGTTTTTGCCAAGGACAAAAAGTTGGGAAAAGCAGCCGAATACTTCGAAAAATCCCTATCCATTTACAAAGAGCTTAATGATGAAAAGGGTATCATATACTGCTTAGGTAATCTGGGGGCATTAAACGCTAATCAAGGCAATTATTACCTGGCTGCTGATTATTATGAACAGTTGCTTAAAATTCAGGAACTATCAATTACTCCGCTCGAAACCCTTGAAGATCTCATTAACATTGCAGCTTTGTACATGCAGCTCGAGGAAGTTGAAAAGGCAAAGCCATTTTGGAGTAGAGCGCTGGATGTTGCCCTGCAGGTTAATAATAAGCAGAAAGCAGCCCTTTGTTTGACAAACCTTGGGGCAATTAGCTATAAAAATGACGAAATGGAAGTTGCACATATGTATTACAAGCATTTGCTGGAAATATCAAGGAGCATTCAAAGTGAGAGTGAAGAGGTTTTGGCATTGAACAATCTTGCAACTATAAATTATAACCTTCAAGACTTCAATAAATCCTTACAATATTGGGAAGAAGTTTTATCGATAGCCACGAAAATTGGAAGTGAACAGGTTGTTTTCGATGCCTTAATTAACCTGAGCAACATAAATTATCAGCTGAAAAATTTCGAGAAGTCTTCGAGTTATCTTGAAAGGTATTTGGCATTGGGAAGGCAAATTGGTAATCCTAAAACAATGGCGCAATCCTACATAAGCATTGCAGATATTCAGGAAAGAATTAACAATTTCGATAAAGCCCGAGAGTATTATCAGGAAGCCATGAAACTTTATCAGCAAGTTAATGATAATTTCGGGTTAGCTAGTGTTAATGTGTTAATAGGAAGAACTTTTCAAAAGGAGCAACGGTATTTCACCGCCATGGAGTTCTTTAAAGCCAACATTGACAATAGCTCATTAGATACCCATAGTATGGCTGATTCTTATCAAGGTATTGCAGATATATACCGAATGCAAATGCAGTACACAATTGCCCTTGAAAACTACCAGAAAGCACTGGATTTACATATTGAAATTGACAACCCCAATCAGGCATCGGTATGCCTAAATACCATGGGACTAATACATCAGATTACCGGAGATTTCCCTAAAGCCGTTTCGCACTTCGAAAGAGCCCTTAGGATTGTAGGTGAAATGGGCAACAAAGATGGTATGGCAGCGGTTCACAACAACCTTGGGGTTGTTTTCCGACAGCTTGGAGATCTTCCCAAGGCTCGTGACTCATACCAGAAAGCCCTGGAGATTTATCTCGATTTAAACAACCAGGAGGGAGCCTCGTATGGGTACAATAACTTGGGAGTAATTTATGAACAGTCGGGTGATTTTGATAAAGCCAATGAGTACTACGAAAAATCGCTTGCCATAAAGCAAAATTCTGAGGATAAACTTGGCTTATCAACAAGTCTTATGAATATGGGTAATGTGTATAAGCATTTAAAAAATTACGAGAAAGCCGAAGAATATTACAGGCAATCGTATAGCATGAGCCAGGAGATAAACGACAAGCAAGGAATGGCTTTAGCATTAGGAAGCATAGCAGCCCTTAAGCTGGAGGTGTATGATTACAATACTGCTATTGATTATGCAACCCAAAGCCTTGAAGTTGCTAAAGAAATTGATATGCAAAGTGTTATCAAGGAAGCATACAGGCAGCTTGCCTGGGCTCACAATGCCACATTTGTCCCCGAGTGGGCAGAGGATGCATATCTCAATGTGATCGGCATGAATCACAAGGACATTAATCGAAATTTTTCCATTCTTTCTGAGAGTGAAAAGGAGTTGTTCTTCAGAACAGTTTCCGAGGACTTCGACAGGTTTCACTCCTTTGCTCTGCAAAGGAAGAATACCAACCCCAATATCACACAGGAAGTGTACAACGACCTTCTTAAAAATAAGGGGATCTTGTTAAAATCTAGTACGGCTATGCGAAATGCTATCCTAGGCAGCAAAGATGAGAAACTCATTGAACTCTTCGAGCAATGGATTCGGATAAAGCAGGAAGTGGTAAAACTTTACACTTTGCCCATCGAAGAACGTACGGCAAGCGCAGAGGATTTGGAAAAAAAGGCCAACGAGTTGGAAAGATCACTGGTGAGGGGTTCATCTGAATTCAGCGATTTTGAGAAATCGCTTAGAATTGAATGGACTGCTGTAAAACAGGGACTTAAGGAAGGGGAGGTGGCAATTGAGTTCACCCATTTTAGGCACGGACGCGATAGCATTATGTACTGTGCATTGATTGTTACACCCGATTGCGAAAATCCACTAATGGTTCCTCTTTTTGAAGAGAAAGAACTTCAGAAATTTATTGGTAGCTACGCTGGGAACAACTATCAGTATATTAATAGCATATATGGAAAAAATGAACAGCAGAATACCACCCTTTACAATATTATTTGGAGACCCATGGAGCTTTACCTTCAGGGCACTAAAGCTATTTATATATCACCAACAGGCTTACTGCACAAGATAGCTTTCTCGGCCATTAGTTCAAGCTTAGATAACTACCTAATTGACGACATTAATCTGCATATTTTAAGTACAACGGCTAACGTCATTAGCGATGATAAACTGATTGTTGATCAGGATATGGTCATTGGACTATTTGGTGGCATAACCTATTCAACAATGCCTAGTGCGAGTGAAACTTGGAATTACCTCAAGGGTACCTTGGATGAAACTCTGATGATTAAAAATTTACTCGAAGGGCAATTTAATCAGGTTGTTGCGGTTACCGATACTCTTGCCACTGAGGATAAATTCAAAACACTGGCACCTGTTAGCCATTTGTTGCATGTGGCCACACATGGTTTCTTTTTTCCTGATCCGGAGGAAATTAGGTTGATCGTTGAGTCGTTGAAAGAGGTAGGGGAAGTAGAGTTTAGGGGAGGGTTCCCCAACTTTGGGATGAACAACTTTGTGAAAAATCAAAACCCATTAATGCGCTCAGGGCTCGTTTTTGCTGGAGTAAATGACTACTGGGGCGGTGCCAAGGCGGTGAAGGGTGAAGATGGGGTGTTAACTGCGCTGGAGGTTATTAATATTGATTTAAGAAAGAACAAACTAGTGGTGATGTCAGCCTGCGAAACAGGCTTGGGTGATATTGCGGGTAGCGAAGGTGTTTACGGTTTACAGAGAGCTTTTAAAATGGCTGGCACCAACTTTCTGATCATGAGTTTGTGGCAGGTACCCGATAAGGAAACTGCTGAGTTTATGCGAAATTTTTATACATTGCTGGTTCAGGAAAAGGATTTGAAAAAGGCATTTACTCAAACTCAGCATAAAATGAGGCAGCAATACGATCCCTATTTCTGGGCAGCGTTTGTGTTGTTGGAGTAGTTGTTTTTTTAGAGATAAATGTTTCATTTTGAGAAAAAAGGTATTAATTTTGTATGAATAGCGAATAAGAGAAAAACTTTATCAAAGAAATATTTCAGCAAATCAAATTCAAGATCATGAAAAAAATTATTCTTTTTCCAGTACTCTTTTTGATTGTGAGTATTATGCATGCTCAATTACCCTTTAAGGTAATTACAGTCAATGGCGAGATTGTGGCCACCAAGGCCAACATTACCCTTGAAAATGGTGTGGAGATATACAGCGATGATAATTTTGACTTCAGAAAACCCAACTCCCGTGCAGCCATGATCAACTCAGAGCGGGGTAGAGTGGTGCTAACCGAGCAGAATGCATCCGATGCTTTTTCTAAAGCTGCATTTGCACCTGCCATAAGTTCAGTAAGTGCACGAAGCGGAGCAGTTTCAGGCATGGCAGAGTTAAAAAGTATATTTGATGATAAGCTGCTAATCATTGATTGCATAAAGTTGAAAATTGGATCAGCCGAATTCCCAATGGAGGATAATAAATTCTTCTTTATTAGATACAACTATAATGATGAAACCATTAACAAAAAGCTGTCATTTAGTCTAGATACTCTTGTTGTTGATAAAAATGAACTTTTTACTGTTGATGGAAATGCTATTGAAAGCCAAAACGTAAATCAATTTAATTTATACTACTATCAGAAAGGAACAGAACAGCCCGAATCCATTTTGATAAATTCATTTGAACCAATTTTTGTCAGCAGCAAGCAGCTTAAACCTGAAATTGACATTATCTTTGAGGAGTTTAAAGGAAAGCCTTTTGATATTATTCTTTCTGAAGTTTACGATTACCTTAATTCCTTCTATGGAAAAATTGATAGGGGATACTTAGAAACATGGCTCAAGAAGGAATACAAACTTGAAATTTAATACTTACTAAATACAGCATAAAGGGGTGTGAAAAATTATATTCGTAACACCCCTTTATTTTTCAAAAGTTGTAAAAACAAGCTTATTGTGAAAAAGTTTACCCTTATCTCAGTACTTGTAATTCTTTTCACCTCTGCCTTTTCGCAGTTAACACGCCAACCCATTTCAAATTATACTCCCGCTGAGTATGGTCAACAATACTCATCCTATACACATGCTATTGCAGAAGATGATAATGGTATAATATATATTGGAACCGCTTTTGGTATACTTCAATTTGATGGTACATCTTGGAGGTTTATCCCAGTAAAGTCTGGTGTACATATTACATCCCTTGCTGTATATAATAATACTGTTTTTGTTGGCTCACAAGGAGAATTTGGCGTTCTTAAAGCCAACGATTTAGGTAAATTGGAATATTATTCCTTGTCGAATCAACTTCCGATAGATGAAAGTGGCTTTTCTAGAATATGGAAAACCATAGTTTGGAAACAACAAATTGTATTTCAGGCGGAGGAAAAGTTATTTATTTACTTTAACGATTCAATTACCATTGTCAATCCCCAAACTTCTTTTCATCTAGCCTTTGTTGTCGATGAAAAACTCTATGTTAGAGAAAGAGGTGTTGGCCTTCTAGAATTTGACGGGATTAAATTTTCACTTGCCCCGAATGGACATGTTTTTTCTGATCTCGGAATATTTGTAATCCTACCATTCCAGGAGGATTCGAAGCTAATTGTTACCATGGAGAAGGGATTATGGATATGGGATAAAGGTAATTTCACCAGGATAAAGAGGGATATAGCCTATAACACAAAATTGATTAACGCAGAGGTTATTGGAGGAATTAAGTTATCCGATGGAAACTACGCTCTGAAGACAGCGAAAAATGGAATTTTGATATTAGATAAATTGTTAAATATTATCATTGAATATTCAGAAAATTCAGGAATGTTGTCCTCTGACATAAAGGATATTATTGAGGATGAATATGGAAATCTTTGGGCAGCTACTCAAAGGGGAGTTAGTAGACTACTTTATACTTGCCCTTTCTCATACTTCAACCAGTCGTCGGGGCTTTATGGCACTGTGCAAGCGATTGGTAAAATGGGAGAAGACCTGCTTGTTGGTACTTCTGTTGGCCTTTTTATAAATCACCCGATAGGGATGAAGGCCTTTGATGAAGTTTCAGAAACAAAAGGTAGTGGAGGCGTCTGGGCTATTGAGAGATCACCAAAAGGTTTATGGATTGGCACAGAGAATGGGTTATGGCTATACGATGGTAGTAATGTCATTAATATCAATCAGCGCTATACTAACAGTTTAAAATATGTTCCTGAGCGAGATTGGATTATTTCAGCAGGCATTAGAGGTGTTCAGATAATTGAAAGTAAAACACAAACTTTACTTCAAAATATTGATGAGATTAAGGGCGATACTTATGGAATTGCCTATAAAATTCATGATTCAATCAAAATGTGTGAGATTTGGTTAGGTACAAAGAATAGCGGTGTTTTTCAAATACTAGTTGACCCTACACTTAAGTTTAACATTAATTTTTATATGGGTTCGGATGATGGTTTACCCCCCGATTGGATTTGTTCGCACAACGCGGACGATAATGTTGTATTTGCTACTTCAGATGGTATGCTGAGGTTTGTTTATCCCGAAGAAATCTACACATTATTAAATGATAGCACTTTAAGTGTTGATGACTTGCGAGGATATTTTGACTTTGTTGATTTTCCAAAGTCATC
>Ga0334883_1001467_pt1 | contig 34652 bp, 27 predicted proteins | sample GraSluR1_MG_6_FD_207230 | JGI IMG/M metagenome (GOLD analysis project Ga0334883, IMG submission 207230) | Sludge microbial communities from methane-producing bioreactor in Wageningen University, Netherlands - Granular Sludge_09_05-R1 | ecosystem: Engineered > Bioreactor > Anaerobic >...
CCCGTCTCCGCCTGCCGTTTGGCGGAGTAAGGGAGAGGGGGGCCGGGGGGGTGAGGTGACGTGAATCGGCGCCTGCCCGGAACCTGCATAATCTGAGTTGGAGGACCGCGGGCACGGAGGCGTCTCGGTCGGGGTTGGGGGTACTGACGAGGGGTGGGTGGCCTACGGTGCCGGGCTCAGCCAGATGTCGGCGCCGTTCTTCTCCACCAATACGGTATTGTCCACCTCGAGGCCGGAACAAAACCGGAGGAGCGAGACGCTATAGTGTTAGGAGTGGGTGTGTGCGACAAAACGCGCCTTACAATCCTCGTCGGTGAACCCGCGGGAAGGGACCTTTGATGAGCCTTAGAGCTGCTGTCGGAGCCGCCGCTCTAGTGGCCGCGGTCTTTCTGGCCGCCTGTGGCCGGCAGGCGCCGGAGGCCGCCCGCCCCCTCGAGCCGTCCCCCGCCGCACGCACCACGGACGCCGGGGCCACCGGTGTGGACGAGGCGATCGTGCTGGCCGTCGGCATCCTGCCACAGGCATTCCTCCTCCAGCGGGTGGGCGGGCAGAGGGTCGAGGTGCTGGTGCTCGTGGAGCAGGGCCACTCTCCGGCTACCTACGAGCCCACGGCCCGGCAGATGGCTCAACTGGCCCGGGCCCGGACGTACTTTTCCATCGGCCTGCCCTTCGAGGAAGCGCTCCTGGAGAGGATCGGCGAGACCATGCCCGGGCTGAAAGTGGTGGACACCCGGGAGGGGATCAAGCTGCGCGAAACCGAGACGGGCACCCATGGGGCCCACGGGCACGGAGGAGCGGAGCAGCAGGACGCCCAGGAGGCCCCCGTGGCCGCCGAACCCGGGGAGGATGGCGAGCCGGAGGCCGCCTCGCCCTTGCCCGTCCTGCAGGGGGAGCCGACCATGGACCCCCACGTCTGGCTGGACCCGAGGAATGCCAAGAGGATCGCGCATACCATGCAGCGAGAGCTGGTGCGGCTGGACCCCGAGGGCTCCGAGCGTTACGAACAGAACCTGCAGGCCCTGGATGCCGAGCTGGACCGTCTCCATGCCACCATTTCCCGGATCCTCAAGCCGCTGGCGGGATCGGAGCTGCTGGTCTACCATCCCGCCTTCGGCTACCTGGCCGACGCCTACGGCCTGCGGCAGATCGCCATCGAGACCGAGGGCAAGGAGCCGGGACCCAAGGAGCTCGCGAGCATCGTGCAGAAGGCCCGGGCCTCCGGTGCCAGGGTTGTGTTCGTCCAGCCGGAGTTCGCCGATTCGGCCGCCCGCGCCATTGCCGAGGCGATCGGCGGCGCGGTGGTGCCGATCAATCCCCTCTCCGGTGACTACATCGAGAACCTGGCGGAGATGGCCGCGACCATCAAATCCGGGCTTGTGGGAGTGTCGGATCGGAGGCCGGAGCAAGATGAGTGAGACTCCCGCGGTAAGGGTCGAGGGCGTCGCCTTCGGCTACGACGACCGGGTGGTGCTGGAGGATGTGAACGTCACCGTGGAGCGGGGCGAGTTCCTGGCCATCGTGGGGCCCAACGGCGGAGGCAAGACCACCTTCCTCAAGCTCCTCCTGGGGCTGTTGCAGCCCGTCCGGGGGCGTGTCGAGGTGTTCGGAGAGCACCCGGCCCGGGTCTCGCGCCGCCTGGGCTACGTGCCTCAGGTATTTCAGTATGACAGCGCCTTTCCCATGACGGTGGGTGATGTGGTGCGCATGGGCCTCCTGGGGGTGGGGGGGGGCCGCGACACGGAGGGCGGGAGGATCGAGGCGGCCCTGGAACGAGTGGGTTTGGAGGCGTTGGTGCGCCGGCCGGTGGCACAGCTCTCGGGGGGGCAACGGCAGCGTGTGCTAATCGCCAGAGCTCTGGTGGCCGAGCCGGACATGCTCTTGCTCGACGAGCCCACCGCCGGCGTGGACGGCCTGGTCAGACAGGGCATCTACGAGCTGCTTGCAGACCTCAACCGGCAGATGACCGTTCTGGTGGTCACCCACAATCTGGCCTTCGTCTCCAATCTGGTCCGCGATGTCCTGTGTGTGAACCGCCGGGTGCTCCGGCACCCGACCGTGGACCTGACGCACGCCACCGGCGAGTTTCTCCAGGCCATGTACGGACCGGACCTGAGACTGGTGCAGCACAACGCGCTGGGCGATGAGTGTCTGGACTGCGCCTCTGGTGTGGTCCGGGAGGGGGCGGAGAGTGACTGAGTTTCTCCAGGCCCTGGGCGAGAACGCCTTCTTGCGATACGCACTGGCGGCCGGTGTGCTGGCCGGCATCTCGTGTGGGGTGGTGGGCAGCTACGTGGCGGCCCGGCGCATCACCTACATCGCCGGCGGCATCGCCCACTGCGTCCTGGCCGGCCTGGGGGCCGCCCGCTATCTGCAGGTGACCCGTGGCTGGGAGTGGCTCCATCCCCTGTACGGCGCCGTGGTAGTGGCGCTACTGGCGGCCACGATCATCGGCCTGGTCAGCCTGCGCTTCCGCGAGCGCGAGGATACCGTCATCAGCGCCGTCTGGGCCATCGGCATGGCCGTGGGTGTCCTGTTCATCTGGGGCACTCCGGGCTACGGCGAGAACCTGATGAGCTATCTGTTCGGCAACATCCTCATGGTCCGCCGCAGCAGTCTGCTGCTCATGGCGGGCCTGGACATCGTGGTCGTCTCTGTGGGGCTGCTTTGCTATCGCCAGTTCGTGGCGGTCTGTTTCGATGAGGAATTCGCCCGGCTCCGGGGGATCCCGGTGTCGCTGTACTATCTTCTGCTCCTGTATCTCACCGCCCTCACCGTCGTCTTGCTGGTCACCGTTGTCGGCCTGGTGATGGTTATCGCCCTGCTCAGCCTCCCCGTGGCCATTGCGGGGTTGTTCTCCAAGACCCTGCGCCAGGTAATGGCCCTGTCGGCGCTGCTGAGTATCCTGTTCACCACCTCGGGTCTGGCCCTGAGCTACGGCCCGAACTTGCCCGCCGGGGCCACGACCGTCGTCCTGGCCGGGGCGAGCTACCTCCTCTGCGCCGGAGGCATGGGCATCTACAACCGCATCCGTCGCGGCCGCAGTGTGGCGGCATAGGCTCGCCGCCCCCCCCAATGATGTCCTGTGTCATCCCCGCATTTCCCCCATTTGGGGGAGAGCAATATCCCCCATTGAGGTAACAAATCCCCCACAAACTTCCGATAGAATGGTAGCAGCACCTTTGGCGGACGCGTCGATAGCAGGGGAGGGTGTACGGTGACGCTCGCGGACCTGATCGATGCTGTGAAGGCCGACGCCGTGGTCACTGCGGTCGACCCGTCCGCGGAGGTCTCCGGGTGCTTCGCCGCGGACCTGATGAGCGACGTGCTGGCCTTTGCCCGGCCCGGGTCGGTGCTGATCACCGGGCTGACCACCGACCAGGCCGTGCGCACCGCCGCCATCAAGCACCTCCCGGCGGTCCTGGTCGTCGAGGGCAAGCAGGTCGGTGTGGAGATGACGGAGGCCGCCCGAGACGAGGGCGTCTCCATCTACCGCACGATGCTGTCGAAGTACGAGGTCTGCGGCCTGCTGATGCAGGCGGGCCTGCGGCCGTACCGCAAGACCGTGTAGCAAAGGCGCGGCCGAGAAGCCCGGCCGGTCCGTTTGATGTCATTCTGAGCGTCCATCTCGCGCAGCGAGATAGCGAAGAATCGCGCCATCTGCCGGGAGATTCGTCGAGCTGCTCCCTGCGGGAGCGGACGCTCTCAGAATGACACTCTCGGCGAAGGCGGACTTTCCGGCCGCACCTATAGGCCGCCGTCCCGGAGAATCGGCGATTCCGTAGGTGGCCGTTAGGTAGAGACGCCGCCGAGCGCCGCCACAGGGCCGCGGAGGGCGTCGGTGGATCAGCCGGTCAACCGCTCCGACTTGTGCGCCACTCACTCGCTTTGCGGGGTCTGCGATCGCCATGGATGAGGCGCCCATCTCCCACCACGAATTCCCCATCCTGGGCAAGGCCTACTTCCTGGGCGGACGGGCCTCGACTTCCGTCAAGAGGGCCCTGGGCGACGCCGGCGTCGAGCCCGAGGTCATCCAGCGCATCAGCGTCGCGTGCTACGAGGCGGAGATGAACGTCGTCTTGCACGCACGCTCCGGCTACGTGCAGGTGGATGTGTACCCCACCCGGGTGGAGGTGCGCATCGTCGACCAGGGGCCGGGGATCGAGAACATACAGCTCGCCATGACGCCCGGCTGGTCCTCGGCCGGGGAGGAGGCCCGCTCCCTGGGCTTCGGCGCCGGCATGGGGCTCCCCAACATCAAGGCCCAGGTGGACGACTTCGCGATACAGAGCGCCAAGGGCCAGGGCGTCACGCTGACCTTGACATTCCTCCGGGGAGGCAACCCCGATGACTAGCAGCCCGCAGATCACTCTCCAGTCCGTATCGCAGGCCCTGTCCTTGAACCCTCTGGTGCCGGGAAGCCGTGCCGGCAGCCCGATCCTCGGCGCCCTGGCCTCGGACCTGCTCAGCTTCGTGATGGCCGAGGGCCAGGCGGGATGGGTCTGGGTCACCATTCAGACCCACTCCAATGTGGTGGCCGTCGCGACGCTCAACGACATGGCCGCCATCATCGTGGCCTCCGGGTTTGAGCCCGACGAGGACACCATCGCTCGGGCCGAGGAGGAGGGCGTCGGCCTGCTCACCACCGAGCAGTCCGCCTACCAGGTATCCGGGCGGCTGTACGAGCTGGGCATCCGCTAGGCCGTGCCGCCGCACCGCACGGCCGGGAGACGGCAATGGACGCGAAGGTCGCCATCGACCTGCACATTCACAGCACGCTGTCGCCCTGCGGCGCCGAGGAGATGCTGCCGCCGCAGGTGCTGCTCACCGCCGAGCGTCGGGGCATCGCAGTTGTCGGCATCGTGGACCACTGCTGCGCCCGCAATGCCTGGGCCTTCATGGAGGCCGCCCCCGCCTTCGAGGTCCGCGTCTTCGTAGGACTCGAGGTGGAATCCGCCGAGAACGTGCACCTCCTCGCGCTCTTTGACAGCGTCGCCGCGGCCATGGAGATGGACCGCATCGTCTCTGAGCATCTGCCGCCGCTCAAGAACCGGGCCGACCTCTTCGGCCGCCAGATCCTGGTGGACGAGTGGGGAGAGAGCATCGGTGTCGACGACAGGCTCCTTATTACCGCCACGGACCTTTCCGTGGAGAGGGTGGCCGGCCTCACCCACGAGCTGGGAGGAATGAGCATCGCCGCCCATGTGGACCGCTCGGCCAACGGCCTGCTCCGCATCCTGGGCTTCGTCCCGCCGAAGCTGCAGGTGGACGTTTTCGAGATCTCGGCAAGCCTCTCGGTACCGGCGGCCCTCGCACGCTATCCGGACCTGCTCGGCCGACCGCTGATAACGGCGGGAGACGCCCACTGTCTGGCGGACATCGGCAGGGCGGTGACCACCATCTCCCGGGACCTGGCCGAGGCACAGGTGGATGCCGCGGAGTGGGGACGGAGGCTGGCGGAGGAAGTCGGGGGCGGCGCATAGACCGGGGCGAAGGCAGCGAGACATGCGCGAGGTATCCCTGCACATCCTGGACGTGGCCCGGAACTCCGTGGAAGCGGGGGCCGCGGTCGTGGACCTTGAGATCATCGAGGACACCGCCGCCGATCTGCTCCGGGTCACCATCCGTGACGATGGGCCGGGCATGGATGCGGCCACGGTGGCCAGGGCAACGGACCCCTTCTACTCCACCCGCACCACTCGCCGCATCGGTATGGGGCTGTCTCTGATGAAGGCCACCTGCGAGCGCTGCGAAGGCTCTCTGTCCGTGCATTCGGTGCCCGGGCAGGGCACCGTCGTCGAGGCGACGCTGAAGCTCTCCCACCTGGACCGCCCGCCGTTGGGCGATATGGGCGCGGTCATCCAGGCTCTGGCCTGCGAGGCGGGCTCGGTCGCATTGCGCTACGCCCACGAGGTGGACGGCAGGAGCTTCGAGCTGGACACGGCGGAGATTCAGCAGGAACTGGATGGTGTCCCGATCTGCAACGCCATGGTCCTGCAGTGGCTCCGGAGGCTGGTGGATGAGGAGCTGCAAGAACTGGGGAGCAGGGCGTAGGCGTGGGGACGCGCCGTATAGGTTCGGCCGAGGAGCCGGTTCTGCCGTCAAGATGTCATCCTGAGCGCCGATCTCGCGCAGCGAGACAGCGAAGGATCTCGCCATGTGCCGGGAGATTCCTCGAGCTGCTCCCTCTGGGAGCGGACGCTCTCAGAACGACATTCCCACGTGAACGTGAGCTCTCCGGCCGGGCCTTTGGGACGGCCACGGCGACACCGGCGGGGTACAGGCCCCCGCCCTACAGCGGCCACGGCGACACCGGCGGGGTACAGGCCCCCGCCCTACAGCGGCCACGGCAACTGGGCCGATCGGCTCTGCACACAAGACGGTGAACCAAGACAGCGCATCCCGGCTCCGCCCTGTGCGGAGCCAGAACCCAGCATCCCGTAAGGGGGCACAGCAATCGTGAAGACGCGAGAGGAACTACAGGCTCTGCGCGAGCGTGCCAAGGCGGCACTGGCCGTCCGCGACCGCGAGGGCACCGCGCGCGTGGTGGTGGCCATGGGCACATGCGGCATCGCCGCCGGCGCCAGGGAGGTCATGGGCGCCTTGCTCGAGGAGCTGGAGCAACGAGGTCTGGGCGATGTGACGGTGTCGCAGACGGGCTGCAAGGGGCTGTGCGACCGCGAGCCCATGGTGGACGTGTACACCGAGGGCCATGCGCCCGTGACCTACGGGCGCGTCACGCCGGCCGTGATGCGGCGCATCGTCGCCGATCACATCGTCAACGGCCACGTGGTTTCTGAGTACGCCGTGGTGACCGGCCAGGAGGTGCAGTAGACATGGCGACAGACGTCATCGGCTCAGAGACGTTCCCCAAGATCGACGCCATCGTGCAGGCAAAGGGGGCGGAAGCCGACTCTCTGATCGAGATTCTGCATGCGGTGCAAGGAGAGCTCGGCTACCTGCCCCAGCCGGTGCAGGAGTATGTGGCGGACAAGCTGGCCCTTCCGGCGGGGACGGTGGAGGGTGTGGTGAGCTTCTACAGCTTCTTCACCACGGTCCCGCGCGGCCGGCACATTATCAAGGTCTGCCAGGGCACCGCCTGCTACGTCCGCGGAGGCAAGAGGGTCCTGGAGGCGGTGGAGAAGCACGCGGGCTGCGGCGTGGGAGAGACCAGCGAGGACATGCGCTTCAGCCTCGATGTGGTCCGCTGCATCGGCGCCTGCGGCCTGGCTCCGGTGATGACCATCGGCGACGACATCTACGAGCGCATGAAGCCCAGCAAGGTCGCCGAGATCCTGGACAGATACGAGTAGCACCCGCGCAATGCTCCGGCGAGAGCCTGTAGGCCCGGCCGAGAAGCTGGGCCTGCCGCTGAAATGTCATCCTGAGTGCCAATCTCGCGCAGCGAGATAGCGAAGTATCTCCCGATATCCCAAGAGATTCCTCGAGCTGCTCCCTCCGGGAGCGGACGCTCTCGGAATGAGATTCCCGGCGAAGGCGAGGTTTCCGGCCGGACTTCTGGGGCCGGGCTTCCCGGCCTCGCCCTGCAGCATCTTGTCAACGCTCCAGCGAAAGAGGGAGAGATAGATGCCTACTTTCCGATCACACGTACTGGTCTGCGCGGGGGCGAGCTGTGTGTCCTCGGGCTCCCAGTCGGTGGCCGAGTCCATCGAGCAGGCGATAGCCGACAACGGCCTGGCCAATGAGGTGAAAGTCGTCCGCACCGGCTGTATGGGTTCCTGCGACCTGGGGCCCGTGGCGGTCATCTACCCCGAAGGGGTGTTCTACCAGAAGCTCAGCCCGGAGGACGGAGCGCTCATCGTCACCGAACACCTGCTCAAGGGGCGGCCCGTCGAGCGGCTGATGTACGTGGCCCCCGAGGACGAAGCCCCCGTCCTGAGCATGGACAAGATCCCCTTCTTCAACCTGCAGAAGAAGATCGTCCTGCGCAACTGCGGCGAGATCGACCCGGGCAATATCGAGGAGTACATCGCCCGCGACGGCTACGAGGCCCTGGCCAAGGTCCTCACGGAGATGAAGCCGGAGGAGGTCATCGCCCAGGTCAAGGCCTCCGGACTGCGCGGACGCGGCGGAGGCGGCTTCCCCGCGGGGCTCAAGTGGGAGCTGACCGCCAAAGCCACCGGGTCGCCCAAGTACGTAGTCTGCAATGCGGACGAGGGAGACCCGGGAGCCTTCATGGACCGCAGCGTCCTGGAGGGAGACCCCCACAGCGTCATCGAGGCCATGGCCATCGCCGGTTACGCCGTGGGCGCCAATAAGGGGTACATCTACATCCGCGCCGAGTACCCCCTGGCCATCGAGAGGCTCTCCGGAGCCCTGGCTCAGGCCCGGGACTTCGGTCTGTTGGGCGAGGACATCTTCAGCTCGGGCTTCCGCTTCGATATCGAGCTGCGCATGGGTGCCGGTGCCTTCGTCTGCGGCGAGGAGACCGCCCTGATGGCCTCCATCGAGGGCAAGCGTGGCGAGCCCAGGCCCCGCCCGCCGTTCCCCGCCAATGAGGGGCTGTGGAACAAGCCCACGCTGCTGAACAATGTCGAGACCTACGCCAATATCGCCCCCATCATCCTCCACGGAGCCGAGTGGTTCGCCTCCATCGGCACCGAGACATCCAAGGGCACCAAGGTCTTCGCCCTGGCGGGCCATGTGAACAACACCGGTCTTGTCGAGGTGCCGATGGGCACCACGCTGGGGACCATCATCTTCGAGATCGGCGGCGGCATCCGCAATGACCGGAAGTTCAAGGCGGCGCAGACCGGCGGCCCCTCGGGCGGCTGCATCCCCAGGGAGTTTCTCAACACGAAGGTGGACTACGAGAGCCTCAAACAGCTCGGGTCGATCATGGGTTCCGGCGGGCTGATCGTGATGGACGACAGCACCTGCATGGTGGACCTGGCCCGGTTCTTCCTGGACTTCGTTCAAGACGAGTCCTGCGGCAAGTGCCCGCCGTGCCGCATCGGCACCAAGCGGATGCTGGAGATTCTGGAGCGCATCTGCGCCGGGGAGGGCGAAGAGGGCGACATCGAGCTTCTGGAGGACCTGGGCAACCAGATCAAGGTCACGGCCCTGTGTGGCCTGGGGCAGACCGCGCCGAACCCGGTCCTGAGCACGATCCGCTACTTCCGCGAGGAGTACGAGGAGCATATCCGCGACAAGCATTGTCGGGCGGTATCCTGCAGCGAGATGATGAAGGCCCCATGCGAGCACGCCTGTCCGGCGGGTGTGGATGTGCCGCTGTACGTGAGCCTGATCTCCGAGGGCCGTCTGGACGACGCCTATGCGGTGATCCGCGACACGAACCCCTTCCCCTCGGTGTGCGGCCGGGTATGCACGGCGTACTGCGAGGCCAGTTGCCGCCGCAGTCAGCTCGATGACTCGGTGTCAATCCGCCTGCTCAAGCGTGCGGCGGCCGACCACCGGAGCACGACGTGGCAGCCGGAGCTGGCTCCTGCCAGGCACCAGAAGGTGGCCGTCATCGGAGCCGGTCCCGCCGGCCTCACCGCCGCCTACGACCTGGTCCGCAAGGGCTACGAGGTCACCGTGTTCGAGAAGTCCTCGATGCCGGGCGGCATGATGGCCTACGGCATACCCGACTACCGTCTGCCCAAGGATGTCTTGCTCCGCGAGATTCAGGACATCGTCGACCTGGGCGTCGAGCTCAAGACCGGTGTGGCCTTTGGGAGCGACTTCACCATGGAAAGCCTGGAGGCCGAGGGCTACGGGGCCATCTTCCTGGCCATCGGCTGCCAGAAGGGGGTCCCGCTGGACTGCCCGGGCGCCGATGCCTCCGGAGTGCTGGACTCGGTGCAGTTCCTGCGCGACATGGCCGAGAACAAGCGGCCCGAGCTGGGGCGGCGTGTGGGCGTCATCGGTGGTGGTGACACGGCCATCGACTCGGCCCGCTCCGCCCTGCGCCTGGGGGCCGAGGAGGTACACCTGGTCTACCGCCGCACCCGGGACGAGATGCCCGCCCATCCCGAGGAGATCCGGGAGGCCGAGCACGAGGGCATCATCTTCCACTTCCTGGCGGCTCCCGCCGAGGTCGTCTGTGCGGAGGGCAAGGTGGCCGGGCTGGTGTGCCAGCAGATGCAGCTCGGCGAGTGGGACAGGAGCGGTCGGCGCCGGCCGGAGCCGGCAGAGGGTGTCAGCTTCACCCTCGACGTGGACACCGTCATCAGCGCCATCGGCCAGGGCCTGGATGAGTCCTGCGTGTGTGTGGAGACCAGTCGCGGCAAGATCTGCGCCGACCCGCACACCCTGGCCACCGCCCAAGCGAACGTGTTCGCCGGCGGCGACGCCACCGACGGCGCCATGACCGTGGTGGATGCCATCGCCGACGGCCATCGGGCGGCCAGGGCGATCCACAGCTTCCTCTCCGGCGAGCCTATGGAGGCCCCGCGGAGGAAGGCCAAGACCAGGGTCTCGGCCGAGGTGCTGCTCGCCTTGGAGGAGACCGCCGACGAGGAGAAGCCCGTTGCCGAGGTGCCCAGGATCCCCGACGCGTATCGGCGCAGCGGCTTCTCCGAGGTGGAGCAGGGCTATTCGGTGCCCGTTGCCTGCCGCGAGGCGGCCAGGTGCCTGCATTGCGACTATGTAATGCTGCAGGAGGAGGGCTAACGGGTGCGGAGCCGTTGACCTCTCCCCCAATAGAGTCGTCCGCTCGCCGTGCGCTGCAGGCCGAGCGGAGCGGGTGAGGGGTACCCCGCACGACCTACGGCGGGACCCCGGAGCGGGCACTCAGCCACCCCGTGCTTGCGGCCACACATCCGCAGGCGAGTCGCCGGCTCGCCCGACTCTCCCCGGGGGAGACGTGGATCAGCACCCAGCCCTATCCAGCCAGGAGGAACGAGGCAATGTCTGAGTTCACCATAGAGATCAACGGCCAGACGCTCCCCGCCAGCTCCGGCCAGACCGTCCTCGAGGTCGCCAAGAGCGCGGGCATCAAGATCCCCACCCTCTGCTACCACCCGGACCTTCCCCCCATGGGCGCCTGCCGGGTCTGCCTGGTGGAGATCGAGGGCGAGCGCGTCCTGCAGCCCTCATGCTCCTTCCCGGTGCGTGAGGGGATGAAGGTTCAGACCCACTCGGCCGCCGTGCGCAAGGCACGCCGGTCGGTGGTGGAGTTGCTGCTTTCCGACCACCCGTCTGACTGCACCTCCTGCGTGCGCAACGGCACCTGCGAGCTGCAGGCCCTCGCCGAGGACCTGGGGATCAGGGAGGTGCGGGTGCGCGTGGACCCGCCCGGCCACCTGATCGACGAGTCCAGCCTCGCGGTGGTGCGCGACCCGGACAAGTGCATCCTGTGCCGCCGTTGCGTCCAGACCTGTGACGAGATCCAGGGCGTGTCCGGCCTGCGCATCAAGGGCCGCGGCTATGAGAGCATCGTCGGGGCGCCCTTCGATACCCCACTGGGCAATGCGTTGTGCGTCAATTGCGGCCAGTGCATCAACCGCTGTCCCACCGGGGCGCTCACCGAAAAGACCCACATCCCGCAGGTGTGGGCCGCGCTGGAAGACCCGGACAGCCACGTGGTCGTGCAGACGGCCCCGGCGGTCCGTATCGCGCTGGGCGAGGCCCTGGGCATGCCGCCGGGAGAGATCGTCACCGGCAAGCTCACCAGCGCCCTGCGCGCCCTGGGCTTCGACGCCGTGTTCGACACCGACTTCACCGCGGACCTCACGATCATGGAAGAGGGCTATGAGCTGATCCATCGCATCACAGAAGGGGGCGTGCTGCCGCAGCTCACCTCCTGCAGCCCGGGCTGGATCAAGTTCATCGAGCACTTCTACCCCGAGCTTTTGCCCAATGTGTCCTCGTGCAAGTCGCCGCAGCAGATGTTCGGGGCGCTGGCCAAGACCTTCTACGCCGAGCAGGCGGGGATCGACCCGGCCAAGATCGTGAGTGTCTCCGTCATGCCGTGCACGGCCAAGAAGTACGAGGCCGCCAGGCCCGAGATGAACGATTCGGGCTATCAGGATGTGGACTACGTGCTCACCACCCGCGAGCTGGCCCGGATGATCCGGGAGATGGGCATCGAGTTCGCCGAGCTGCCGGACAGCGACTATGACGACCCGCTGGGCGAGTCCACCGGTGCCGCAGTGATCTTCGGCGCCACCGGCGGCGTGATGGAAGCCGCCCTGCGCACGGCGTACGAGGTCATCACCGGCGAGCAATTGGGCAATGTAGACATCACGGCCGTGCGCGGCATGGAGGGCGTCCGCGAAGCCTCGGTGCAGGTCGGCGATCTGCAGGTCAAGGCCGCCATCGCCCACGGGCTCTCCAACGCCGCCAAGGTGCTGGACAAGGTCGCCTCCGGGGAGGCGGATTACCACTTCATCGAGATCATGGCCTGCCCCGGCGGGTGTCTGGGAGGTGGCGGTCAGCCTGTTCCCACCTCGCCCGACATCCGAAACGCCCGGGCCGATGCCATCTACCAGGCCGACCGCGAGATGCCCATCCGCAGGTCGCACGAGAATCCGTCGATCAAGGCGATCTACGACAAGTTCCTGGGCGAGCCGCTGAGCCACAAGTCCCACCACCTGCTGCACACCGACTACACCGCGCGCACCAAGCGGGCGGTGCAGGTGGAGCAGGGCTGAGCGGCCAACGGTCCTGTATGGGGGTGGGGCGCGGGGGGCGGGGGGTAGGTGACGGCGACGGCGGCGTCGCGCCGGAGGAAGGATGCGGGCGCCGTTGGCCGAATTGCACAGGGTGTGCTCCAAAAAGGGCCCCGGGCCACAGCCCGGCCCGGGGCCTACGACCCTTGATAGACGAACAGTCGCTGTGAGGTGGGTGTGCACAGGAGAGGTGAGAGCATGGCCCCCACGGGTTCGGGCTCATCGGAGTGGTCCCGGGAACGCATCGAGCAGACGGCCCGGAGCATCTGCGATCCTCCGGCGGTGTGGGCGTTGCTTGAGCAGGCGGCGGCGCCCGAGACCGGGCAGGTGCGGGACATCCTGCACCGCGCCCGCGAGATGAAGGGACTGCCCGCGGAAGACGCCGCCGCACTCATCGCGGTGGCCGACGAGGACCTGCGGCAGGAGATCCGGGACTCGGCCCGGCGAGTGCGCGAGACCGCCTTCGGCCGGCGCATCAGTCTCTGTGCCCCGGTCTGTCCCACCAACCGCTGTATCAATGACTGCCTCTACTGCCCCCTGCGTCGCTCCAACTCCCGCGTGAGACGCTCCGCCTACACCGACCGCGACCTGCAGCGCGAGATCGTCTCTCTTCTGGATGAGGGACATCGTCATCTGGTTTTGGTCTTCGGCGACGACCGCAGCGGCGTCCCCTATGTCCGCGACATGGTCGGCGCCGCCTACGGCGTGCGCTCCGGCCTGCGCCAGGTGCAGCGGGTGGACATCAATGTCGATGCCCTCCGGCTCGACGAGCTCCGGCTCCTGCAGCAGTCCGGCCCCCTGGGGACCTACCACGTCTTCCAGGAGACCTACGACCCTCAGTCCTATGCCGCATTGCACCCCGAGGGACCCAAGGCCGACTACGACCGGCGCCTCACCTGCCATGACCGCGCCCTGGAGGCGGGCGTGGTGGACCTGGGCCTGGGACTACTCCTGGGCTGCCACGACTGGCGCTTCGACGTGATCGCCCTGCTGCAGCACAGCCGCTACCTGTCGGACATCCACGGTCAGCGGGCACATTCCTTCACCCTGCAGCGCATGGTACCGGCCCCCGGCGCCCCGGCCTCCCGCGAGCCCGAGCGTCGGCTGGCCGACGAGGACTTCGCCCACATCGTGGCCGTCGTGCGCCTGGCCTCCCCCTACACGGACATCGTCCTGAGCACCCCGGCGAGCTCCGAGGTGCGCCGTCTGCTGGTGGGGGTCGGCGTCTCGCGCGTGGTGGTGGGCTCCAAGAGCTATCCGGGGGTCTACACCGGCGACGGCGACCCCGAGGCCGCGGGGCACCTGACCATCGACCGCCCGCGCGCCCTGGAGCGCCTGGTCTACCGCATGGCAGAGGTGGGCTTCGTCCCCAACCTGTGCGCGGCCTGCTACGTCCAAAGGCGCCGGGCTCCCGTGGTCGAGGGCATCATCTCGCCGCAGGTGGCCACCGACCGCTGCGCTCCCAACGCCCTGCTGGCGCTCAAGGAGTACGTCATGGACTACGCCTCCTCCGAGACCCAGACGGTGGTGGGCAGGCTGATCCAGGGCGAGCTGGCTCGCCTGCCGGAGGATGTCCGACAACTGACTTTGGAGCTGATGGAGGAAGCCGAGGCAGGCCTGAGGGGGCAGATGCTGTGACGGCGTGACGCATCGCCGGGCCCACGGCCGGGGGTGGAGTGGCCGGCAGGTCCGCGGTGTGCAGGAACCCCCGACGAAAAGGTCGAAGGGGTAGTTCCGGTGTCCATGCCCCAAGACGCTCTTGACCCGGCCATGACGGACGGCGCACCGACCCGAGGGTGAGTACCCGAATCGAGGGGGCATCGTGTCCGAGCGCGAGGATCGTCCTTCCGGCGTCGTTACCACCATTGCGGCCAAGTGCCGCCGGTGCTTCAACTGCGTGCGCAGTTGTCCCGCCAAGGCGATTCGCGTTCAGGGCGGGCAGGCGTACGTGCTGGAGGAGCGGTGTATCGGCTGCGGGAACTGCATCAAGGTCTGCGCCCAGAACGCCAAGCAGGTGGAGAGCGCCGAGCCGGCGGTGCGGGAGCTGCTGGAGGGCCCGCGGGAGACGGTGGCCATTGTCGCCCCCAGCTATCCCGCGGCGTACACCGATATCTCGGCGGGCCAGGTGGTGGCCGCGGTGCGGGCCGCGGGCTTCGATGTGGTGATGGAGGTGGGCTTCGGGGCCGAGATGGTGGCCCGGCAGTATGCCCGCCTGCTCAGGCGCCCCCCCGATCATCCCGTGATCTCCACTCCCTGCCCGGCCCTGGTCACCTACGTGCAGAAGCACATGCCGGAGCTGGTCCCCAATCTGGCCCCCATCGTCTCCCCCATGGTCGCCCAGGGCCGAGCCGTGAAGCAGAAGCTCCATCCCGATGCCGGGGTGGTGTTCATCGGCCCGTGCATCGCCAAGAAGGCGGAGCTCCGCGAGCCCCCGGTAGCCGGGGCCGTGGACGCAGCCATGACCTTCCCCGAGCTGGAGGAGCTGCTGGAGAGCATGGGGATCGACATGGCCGGCATGCGCCCCTCCGAGCCGGACCCGCCCCTGCCGCACTTCGGCGCCCTGTTCCCCGTCTCCGGCGGGCTGCTGAAGGCCGCCGCCATCACCGCGGACTTGATGGACGACTCCATCGCCGTGGTGGAGGGCGCCGACCGCTGCATCGCGGCTCTGCAGGAGCTACGGGAGGGGCAGTTCCCCGCCAAGTTCCTGGACGCCCTGCTGTGCGAGGGCTGTATCGCCGGCCCGGCCTTCGGTTGCGAGATGGCGCCGATGGTGCGCAAGGGGCTGGTGACCGAGCATGTCAGGCGCCTACAGACCACCGCTCGACAACTGGGGCGCGGCCTTAAGGAAGTGGCGGGCGTCGACCTGAGCCGGAACTTCGAGCCCATGGATACGGGGCTGGGCATGCCGACGGAGACGGAGATCGGCGACGTCCTGGCGCGGACCAACAAGCTCGGACCGGAGGATGAGCTCAACTGCGGGGCCTGCGGCTATCATACCTGCCGGGAGAAGGCCATCGCCGTCTGCCAGGGCCTGGCCGAGCCGGAGATGTGTCTGCCGTACCTCATCGACGAGCTGCAGGTGAATCTGGAGCGTCTCACCCGCAGCCGCGAGGAGCTGGCCAAGGCCCGCGAGGTGGCCATGCGCGCCCAGCAGTTGGCCTCCATGGGGCAACTGGCGGCGGACATCGCCCACGAGATCAGCAACCCTCTGGGCAATATCGTGGTCTTCGCCCAACTGCTGAGAGACAACTTCACCGAGGACGACACGCGCCGCGAGGACGTGGCCACCGTGATCGCCGAAGCCCTGCACTGCCGGCAGGTCATGGCCAGCCTGCAGGGCTTCGCCCGCCAGCGTGAGCCCCAGTGGGAGCGGGCACAGATCGCCGATATCGCCAATCAGGCCATCACCGAGATTCGGCCACGGCTGGCTTTCGCCGATGTGAACATCCAGCCCCTCTTCGCCGACGGTCTCCCGCCCATCCAGGCCGACCCCGCACAACTCGCGCAGGTGATCGTCAATGTGCTCATCAATGCCGTGGAGGCCTGCGAGGAGGGTGGAGTCATCACCGTGGAAAGTAGGCTCTCCGCCGATGAGGGCCAAGTTGAGCTGGCAATCCGCGACAACGGGCGGGGCATCGCCCCGGACCTGCTGCCCCGGGTCTTCCAGCCCTTCGTCACCTCCAAGCCCACCCGTGGCGCCGGGCTCGGCCTGGCGGTGGCCCATGGAGTGGTGCTGGCCCACGGTGGCGAGATCCAGATCGACAGCCGGCCAGGCAAGGGCACCGAGGTGCTCATCAGCATCCCCGCCGACGCCTCGCCCCAGCAGTCACACGAGGCGGCCAAGGTGCTCATCGTCGACGACGACCCGGACTTCCTGGAGCAGCACCGCATCATGCTCTCCGGCATGGGCTTCGACGTCGTCACCGCCGAGCGCAGTGACGAGGCCCTGGAAGTCACCGACCGCGAGATCCCCGACGCTTTCGTGCTGGACATGATGATGGAGCGCACGGATTCGGGCGCCCGGCTGGCCAGGTCGCTGCGCCGCGACCCCCGCTTCCGCCACGCGCCCATCATCCTTCTCACCTCCGTGGTGCAGGAGACGGGCTTCGAGTTCCAGCGCAACCCCAGGGAAGTCCTGGAGTGGATGAAGGCCGACGCCTGGTTCGACAAGCCCGCCCCCATCGCGGAGCTGACCAACACCATCCTCCGTCTCCTGGACGGTGCAGGCCGACAGGAGGGCGAGGCGCCGGCCGATGCCACCGGGGCCGAGAGCTGATGCCCGCCACCGAGCTCCAGGGCCGCATTCTCATCGTGGACGACGAGCCCGCCCTGCGCAAGGGCTGCGCCCGCATCCTGCGAAGCTGCGGCGCCGAGGCCGTCATCGCCGATGACGGCAGGGACGCCGTGCAAAGGCTCACCGACGCCGACTTCGATGTGGCCCTCATCGACATGGTCATGCCCGGCTACGACGGCATGACCGTCCTGCGGAAGCTGGCCGAGGCCGAGCTGGAGGTGGTCCCGATCGTCATGACGGCCCATGCGACGATCGAGACCGCCATCGAGGCCATCAAGTGCGGGGCCTTCGACTACCTCCCCAAGCCCTTCGTGCCCCCGGAGCTCATCGTCCGCGTCCAGCGCGCCATCCGTTGGCGTCAACTGCGGCGCGAGGCCGACACACGCCTCCTCGAGCTGGATCAAGACAAGTCCCGCCTGCGGGCGATTGTCAACAGCCTCGCCGACGGCGTCTTCGTCGTCAATTGCGACGGGACCGTGGTGCTGAGCAATCCGGCCGCCCGCGCCGCCCTGTTGCCCGAGGACTGTGGCGACGATGCCGTCGCGGTCGAGCAGTTCGTGCCCGACGAGGCGCTCCTGCAGCTTGTGAGAGACGTGCTGGGCCGGGCTGACGACGACGTCGCCTGCAGCTTCATGGCACAGGTTCGGCGCCAGGAGCGGGTCTACATGGCCCGGGTGGTGCCGATCGCCTCCCGCCGCGGTCAGGACGTGGGCGCCGCCGCCGTGCTTCGCGACGTCACCGACCTTATGAACCTCGAGCGGGCCAAGTCGCAGTTCATGTCCATGGTCGCCCACGAGCTCAAGTCCCCTCTGGCCGCGGTGCAGGGCTTTCTGAAGGTCATCCTCAGTGGCCAGAAGCTCTCACCCGAGAAGCTGGAGATGATCCTGCAGCGCTGCAGCGACCGTGTGGACGGAATGGCCCAGCTCGTGCGGGACCTGCTGGAGCTCTCGCAGGCCGACTCACTGCCCACCAGGTGCATCGAGCCCCTCGACCTTTGCCGTGTCGCCCGCGAGGCCGTCGAGGCCAACGAGCACGCCGCCGCCGCCCACGGCGTCTCCGTCTCGGCCCGGCTGCCCGCCGATCCGGTGGTACTCAGCGCCGACTACGACGACCTGTTCCGCATCCTCACCAACCTGCTGAGCAATGCGATCAAGTACAATCGCGAGGGGGGCGAGGTGACGGTGGCCGTGGAGGCGCAGGGCACCTGCATCTCCATCCGGGTCACCGACACGGGCCTGGGCATCCCACCCGAGGCCCTGGACAGGTTGGGGGAGGAGTTCTTCCGCGTCGGCACCCCGGATCGCCGTGGCATCGTCGGCACCGGCCTCGGCCTGGCTCTGGTCAAGCGCGCCGCCGAGGCCTATCACGGTCGCCTGCGAGTCCAGTCGGAGCTGGGTGTGGGCAGTACGTTCGAGGTGCTGTTCCCGGTGGTCTGACGCGAACCGAAGGCTCGCCTCCTACCTCATCAGCTTGAAGAGCACTTCGTCCGCGATCTGCGTCACGTAAAGCTGGGGGATGCCGGTGGCATCGGACCCGTAGACCACGGAGCGGCCGCCGGGAGTGAACATCGGGCGGGGCTGGGTGTAGTCGGGGGAGCCGTAGGAGGCGCCGGTGTGTAGCAGCAGTGTCTGCCTGCGGGTATTGACCGAGCCCACGAACAGGTCGGCAGTGTTGCTCTCCTCGGCCACCCACCACTGCCCGTCCAGCGTAACGGCCGCCTGGGCGAAGGCGGGGCCTCGGCCCACGACGTCCCGGCTCTGTCCGCCGGGCATGGCGGCCACGAGCTGATCGGCGGCGAAGGCGCGGTCCGGAGTGTCGCGGCGCAGCAAGGAGGTCAAAACTCTCCCGCTGTCCCCGGCCCAGCAGTGGTGGCCCCGCACCATCTCCACATCGCTGCGTCCCAGGTTCACGTCGCGCAGCGAGGAACCGTCGTCGCAGATCACGTGCAGGTCTGTCCCATACCCGGTGGGTATGAGTACGGGATAGCTGCCGTCGTCCAGGAGGCGTCCGTGATTCTCCTGGAACAGGATGTCTCCGCACATGCCCGGGCTGTACTGGGGCCGCGGGTCGTAGAGGGCATCGCTCTCGTGGATGATCTCGGCCTCGCGCCGAGCCAGATCGAACCTCACCAGCGCCCAGGTCTGTGGCCCCGACCTGCCACCGACCACGTAGGCGCCCGAATCGTGGCGCATGCTACCGCCCTCGGAGACCTCACAGATCAGGTCGGTGGCCATCACCGTCTCTCTCTCGAAGGTCTGAAGGTCCAGGCGCCGAAGCCTCACCTCGTCGGTCTCACTGATGTAGTACAGGCAGGTGCCGTCCGGGGCCACGGCGGGTGCGCGCACGTCGGGCTCGTCGGTGAGGCGCCGTAGATCATAGCTGAGCAAGTCGGCCAGCCACAGCTCCCGGGGCATGTCCGGGGCCTGGCGCCGGGAGTACACCACCCGGCGCGAGTCGGGAGTGAACATGGCGTCCGCCGGCAGGAGCGTCTGGTGGATCATGGGCGCACTGGTGAGCTGGATGCTGGGCACGCGGGTGTCGTAGTCCACACGGTGGATGTACTCGCGGTGCCAGGTGCGGGCGGCGGGAGCTTCCATGCTGAACGTCCTCCGAGGCGCGGTGTGCGCGGACTTTCCGCCTGCTGCATTTCGCGGCGCGATCTCGACGTTCCTTGTCCGCCCGGAACCCCAAGCCCACAGACATGGGAATAGTCAGTAACCAGGGAGTGTCCTCTGTCGCCATGCGCGCCGACTTAAGGCAGCCCACAACACCGCCCGGCCGAGATCCGGTGGCCTCTGTCACGCGCCGGACATTCCTCAAGCGCGTCGGCTGTGTGGCCGCCGCCGCCTTCCTCCCGGCCTGCGGCGGCTACAGTCTCCTGGAAGCACGGTGGCTTGGGGTCTACCGCTCCGAGCTGCCGCTGTCCGGGTTGCCCGTCGCTTTCGACGGCCTCCGCATCTGCCAGCTCACCGACGTCCACCACGGCCCGTACCTGAGCCTCGAGCGTGTGCGGGAGGCCGTGGACGTAGCCAACGGCCTCAATCCCCACCTGATCGCCCTCACCGGCGACTACGTGCACCGCAAGCCGGACTACATCTCCCCGTGCTTTGCGGCCCTCGCGGGCCTACGCGCCCCTCTGGGCGTCTACGGCGTGCTGGGCAATCACGACCACTGGGAGGACGAGCACCTGACCCGGCAGGAGATGGCCAAGGCCGGGATCGTGGACTTGACCAACGCCGGCAGCCCGCTTCCGCAGGGCGGGCAGTGGCTGTGGATCGCCGGGGTCGGCGACCTGTGGGAGGACGAGCAACTCCCGGAGAGGGCGCTGCAGGGCGTGCCGGCGGAAGGCGCGGCGATCCTGCTATCTCACAACCCCGACTACAACGAGCAGCTTCAGGATCGGAGAGTGAAGCTGATGCTGGCGGGCCACACCCACGGCGGTCAGGTGCGGCTGCCCTTGTTCGGCCCGCCACTTCTGCCCAGCAAGTTCGGCCAAAAGTACGCCGCCGGTCTCGTGGAGGACGGCTGGAAGCGGGTGTACGTCTCCCGCGGCGTGGGAACGGTGACCCCGCCGGTGCGGTTTGGCTGCCGGCCGGAGGTGACGCTGCTGACCCTGCGCTCCGCGTAGCTCTCCGGCCCCCGGCGACTCGTGAACTCTAGAGGCGCGGCTGAAAGGCCCGCCCTCGCCGGGAATGTCATTGCCAGAGCGTCCGCTCCCGGACAGAGCAGCTCGAAGAATCTCCTGGGATATCGCGAGATCCTTCGCTATCTCGCTGCGCGAGATGGACGCTCAGGATGACATCTTCGCGCCAGAACAGGCTTTCCGGCCAGACATCTACAGCTCCACCTCCACCACCGCCGCCTTCTGCCGGCTCGGGTCCTCCGTGACGGTCAGCCGTAGGAGCCGTCCCTGCTCCTCGACCCGCCATCCATCCGGGCCGTCATCCCGGACGCGCGTCGCCCCATTGACGCGGACCTCTCTGGGCGCCCGCGCCAGGTGTACCGACAGGTCCCAACAACGGACCCCCGGCATCCCCTCGTAGCCGCCCTCCCGCGGGCCGATGGTGAGCACCACCTTGCCCTCCGTGACCTTGCTCTGAATGCGTGTCACCGCCACCTGTCCCTCCAGGTAGGCCGGGGTCAGGCCGTCGTCCTCGTACAGAGTGAACTCACCATCGCTGCCGGCGAAGACCTCCAGACCCAGCGTCTCCATGGGCCTTTGCCCCACGTAGTCCACCTCCGGCCAGGTGGGGAGGATGGCGCCGGACTTGACGAACAGCGGCCCGCCCCTACCCGCCGGGGGTTGGTAGCGAAGCTCCCGCGGCCCCTGCAATGTCTCGCCTGTCCAGTAATCGATCCACTCCCCCGCGGGCAGATAGATCGTATCGGTGAAGGCACAGGTGAGCAGGCTGTCTCCCAGCATGTACTGCAGAAGGAGGTTATCGCACCTGCGGTCCTCCGGAGCGCACAGGGGCATGGCGCGCATCACCGGAAGTCCGCTGCGCGCCGCCACGTGCGCCGCCGAATACAGGTACGGCAGGAGCGTGTAGCGCAGCCGGGCGTAGAAGCGGAAAGCCTCGTAGACGTCCGGGGGCAGGAACCACGGCTGGTTGTACTGGTGCCAGCACAGGATCTGCGACCACGGCTGCAGGAACCCGAAGTGCATGCCCGGCAGGTTCCACACCTGCATGTCGCAGCTCGTGTTCGAGTGCCCCGACAGTCCGTGGTTGAGCAGTGAGGCCAACGGCTTCTCACTGCCCCCGGTGTCCCCGGCCCAGGTGGCGGCGTACTGCTGCACCCCCGCGTAGCCCCCGGCGGTGTAGACCATGGCCCTTTGCCCGCAGTGCTCGGTGAAGCCCCGGCTCATCTGCTTGGCCAAGAGCAGCGGGTACAGATTGTGCATCTCCTCGTCGGCCATGCCATTGTGCCAGCGCCGGTCGGGATGGAAGCAGACCTGATTGGCGCCATCCATCTTGAACGCCCGTGCGCCATTGTCCACGAACTTGCGCAGGTGCGAGAACCACGGCTCTCCGGGGCGGGTAATGCTGTCGTGGTGCACCGCGGTGAAGTGCGGGTCGCGGATGATGTCTTCCTCATACCGATCATCCCCCACCGTGTCGGCCTCCGCCGCCGTGCCCGGGCCGCCGAGCTCACGCTCCTCGTGCTCGCTCAGGTCATAGTCGCAGCAGAGCCACAGGCTGAGCTTGAAGCCCATGTTGTCCAGGGCTTTGGTGAACCCGCCCGGCCGCTGGTGGGGCATCCAGAATGGCTCGTGGAAGCGCTCGGTGCTCCACTGCTTGTCCACCGTGAAGTCGTAGTGCTTGTCCATCCAGTCCGGCTCGAGGCCGATCACATCGCAGGGGATGCCCTCGCGCCGGAACATCAGCGCCTCATACAGCACGTCCCGGGCCCGCACGCCGCGCTCGTCGCAGACCCAGGTCAGGCCGTAGGCCCACTGGGGCAGGAGCGCCGGCCGGCCGCTGAGCCGGGTGTACTGATCCAGCAGCTCGGGCAGCGAGTCCCCTGCGAAGAGGTAGAAGTCCAGCGCCCCGTGGCGGGAGTGGATGCGGAGTGTGTCGGGGTCGGTGGCGCCGATGTCCCAATGGTGGAACCAGGTGGTGTTGACAAGTACCGCCCAGCCGCCGGTGCTCATCAGGAACGGTATCGGCGCATAGGCCGCCACATTCCGCAGCACCATGTCGGCCTTGTGCCCCCGCTTGTCCAGCCGGTCGCGACTCTCATCCCCCAGGCCGTAGAGCCGCTCCTCGGCGCCCAGGGCGATACTCAGAGAGAAGCCGTCGCCCCCGGCCGCACTAGAGGTGCAGCGGGCCAGCGCTTCGCCGTCGGCGCCGGAGAGCACGGCGAAGCCGTCCGCCCGCCTGACCGCCACGGTCGCCTCACCCGTCGAGAAGCGCACGGATCCTTCGGCCTCGGTGATCTGAGTCACCACAGGGGGAAAGTCGGTGGTGAGGATGCCGTAGCGGTTGAGCGCGCCCTCGGGTGGCTGTGGACCCGGGCCGATGCGAACGCGGAACACCTGCGGGGTCACCACATCGACCCAGGCGGTGAGGCCGGTATCCAGGACGATGGCATGGGGCTGAGCCGAGGGGTTGGACATCGCTGTGACCTCCCGGAGAACAGGCGAATGTGGCGGCGAGGGCACCGCCACATTCGCGGAGGGTGGAGGGGAGACCTTTTGGCGGGTGCATCACTTCTCCAGGTTCTTGGCCAGCTCCTCCAGCGTGGAGGCTCGCTCCACGCACTGGCAGGCGCTGACAAACGCCGGCGCCGGCACCTGGCCGGCGATGAAGGTGTCTATGGATCTCTGCCACCAGGTAGCCGCACCAGGGCCAAGCTCTTCGACCCGGGCCACAGACAGCACGGGCCCGCCGATGTTCACTGCCAGCCACCCGGCCATGGCCTCGCCCCGGTCCATCAGGGGCGCTGTGATGACTTTGCCGCCCGCCATCAGCAGCGGCCTGCCCTCCCGAAGGGGGTCGGGCCGCGCCTCCTTCCCTGGCGCCCGAACCCCCAGTGTCACCCAGAGCTCCGACCTCTCCTCGTTCCCGACATCGGGGAATGGCACCCACCCCGCACCGGAGGTCCAGACCTCGACCCTCTGTACCAGCGGCGCCATGGGGTTGTCGCTTGCCTCCGGCGCCGGCAGACCCTTGACAACGGTCACGATCCGCGCCGGCACGCCACGGAGGCGGCAGATCGCGGCCATGACCTCCAACGGCCCCAGCTCGTAGCCCTCGGCGTCTCGCCAGCGATGCGACCCCTCGATCGGCGAGGGACGACGGCCCGAGCAGAGCACCCCTTCGCAGTACTGGGCCAAGTCGGCATAGGTGTTGACGGCCTCGAGTTTCTCCTGGTCATCGCTCGACGTCACCGTAGGCGGGATGACCAGGTAGTCCGTGGCCACGTACGGCAGAGTCTCCTCCGGGAGCCCGGAGGCCTCCGCGATGGCCGTCTCCGGTGGACATCCCGCACCGCCCTCGCCGGCGACAATCATCAGGACGCTCCAGCGTATCCAGGTGAGTTCACACTCTCGACTGACCGTCATGCGGATGACCTCCGTGCCGTCATCCGCCCTCTCGACCTTCCCTGAGGTCGTCCTCACGGGGGGGACAAAGTTGGTTACGAGGCTCAGGGGTCGCTGCCCCGTGCCCACGCCCGGCAAGGGCAGCACCAGCTCCACCTCATCGACGGCCTCGACGTTTGCGTCGCTCGGCGCGATGCTCACCTCATCAAACCATGCCTCACCGGCGCCTTCGATGCCGAGGGTGATACGGAGGCGCTCCGCCCCGGGAGGCACAGGCAACTGAGCGCTGCACCCTTCCCACTGTACCGAGAGGTCGGTGGCCGAGAGTTCCGCGAGAGGTTCGGGTCGGCGGGCGTCGGTACAGCGCACGTACGCCCGTGAGCCGGGCTCCAACTTGCCGCGGAACTGCGCCGCCAGCCGCCAGTGCACGTCCGACGTCGGTGCGGCGATCTCCTGCAGCCACCGGGCGGGGCGATCGGCCCGTGGCTGGGCGATCCGCAGCGAAGCCATGCCGGACGCAGCCGTGGACACATCTCTTGTGAGTATCTCCTCGGCGTCGGAGCCGGGAGCCCAGCGGTCCCAACCGGCGACCCTGTCATGCCAGCCGCCGTCCCCTCCACCGTTCCGCACCAACTCGAGAACGGGGCCTACAAACTGGTACGATCCCGTCACCACCACGCCGCAGCCCAGGGCATGGGCATTGCTCCCACAGGCAGACAGCGCCAGCACAACCGACAGCGCAACCATCACAGACCGCATCTTGGGCACCTCCTCGGCCGAATTGCGGGCATCACCGCGGCTATGACTGCAGCCGTCCGGTGGAGGCCGGGCACGCCTCTCCGGGGGCATGGAAGGGTGGAAGAGGGGCGCGGCAAAAGGCGACCGCGGCGGCAGGGCCGGCCTCGAGGACGATGGCGGCGGGGCGGCCCCAGCAGTTGGACACGGGGGAGACGACCCGAGACACAGGCGAATGTGGCGGCGAGAGCACCGCCACATTCGCGGAGGGTCGAGGGGAGACCTTTTGGGGGGTGCGTCACTCCCCGAGCCTCCGGGCCAGATCCTCCGCACTCGCTGCGCCCACGACCAACCCGACTGCCACCGTCATGACGGGCGCGGGCATCTGCCCGGCGACGAACGCCTCCCCCGCTTTGTGCCACCAGCGCCCCGCCTGCGGGGCCAAGGCTTTGACCTCCGCGTCTGACAGCACCGGCCCTCCGTTGTTCCCCGCGGCCCACCCGGCCATCACCTCGTCCCTGTCCATCAGGGGTGCGCCCACCGGCTTCCCGCCCGCCATCACCAGCGGGCGGCCCTCGCGCAGCGGATCGGGCTGCGTCTCCTTGCCGGGGCGCAGTACGCCCAGCACGATCCACAGGTTGGCCTTGCCCTCATTGGCCACGTCCGGGAACGGCACCCAGCCTGCCTTCGGCACCCACACCTCCACGCGACGCACCACCGGAACGCTGCTTCTTCCCGCCTCGGCGGCGGTGGGGACCGACCTTGCCGCGGTCACGATTCGTGCGGGCGCTCCCTTCAGCCGGCAGGCGGCGGCCATGAATTCCAGCGGCCCCAGAGCGTAGCCGTCCACATCCCGCCAGCGGCCTGTCCCCTCGATGGCAGAGGGGCTCTGGCCGCCTGCCAGCATGCCCGCACAGCACTGCGCCAGCTCGCCAAACGTAGCGCAGTCATCCAGAAGGCGCCTGCGGTTGGCGTTCTCGTCGCACTCGGGAATCTGCAGGTACGCCGTGCCACAGAAGGGTGTCACCTCGTCAGGCATCTCGCCGGCCTGGGAGATTGGGGTGTCCGGGGTGCAGGCGGCGTCGGCGCGCGATGACACAAGCACCGTGACAATCCACCGCACCCACATCAAGGAGGTTCCGCGATCCAGCTTCAGGCGGATCACCTCGACCCCCGTGTCCGTAGTCTCCACAGTTCCGGTGGCCTCTGGTGCCTCCGGCTTGATGGTCGACTGCAGCGCCAGGGGCTGCTGGCCCTGGGTGGCGGGAGGCAGGGGTAGCAGCAGCTCCACCTGCTCGGCGGCATCGACGCCCGCATCCGTCGGGGTGATGCTCACCTCGTCGAACCACGCATCACCGCTGCCCTCGATCCCGAGACTGAGGGAAAGCCGCTGCAGGTCGGGCGAGACCGGCAGTTCGGCGCTCCACTCCTTCCACTGCGTCGACAGGTCCCCGGCCGATAGCTCCGCCAGTACGTCGGGCCGACCGGCGGGGGTGCAGCGCACGTACGCTCGCGACCCCGGCCCAAGCCGGCCACACAACTGGGCCGCCAGCCGCCACTTGAGCCCGGGCGCCGGAGCGCCGATCTCCTGCTGCCAGCGCGCGGGGTGCCCCGCATCCGGCTGCGAGACGCGCAGCGAGGTTCGCCCTGCGCCCTTCGTGGCTTCATCTCTCGCAAGCAAGGCCTCGGCATCCGCCCCCGGAGCCCAGCGCTCCCAGCCATACACATCAGCATCCATCCCCGCCTCGCCGCCACCGTTCCGCACGAGGTCGAGGATGTCGGGAGCGAACTGATACGACCCCACAAGCCCTGCAGCACAGCCCGGCGTCTCGGCCGCGTGGAGCGGGGCTGCCGCGGCAACCAGCAGCACGCACAGAGCAATGGCTCGCATGGTCTCACCTCGTTGGCCGGTCATGGTGCGCACTATCGGCACAGCGCGATTCCCGGGCAGCGTGCTGTTGCGTGTAGCCATCGCGGGAGGATCTGGTCCGCGCGGGCAGGGGGCAGGGAGCCGGTCCGGCCCCCTGCCCTGCGGTCTACGGCCGGGAGCGCCCCTGTCGCGCTCTCCGGTCCCGCTCGGTCTCAGAGCACGCCCAGCGCTAAGAGCGTAGCATCGCAAAGACCTCGACGTTGCCGCGCCAATGCGAGCTTCTGGACGTCCTGTTCCTGCGGTTCCCGCGCGGCGACACAGCCCGGCCCTCCGTTGCAGGTCCATACCCAGGGCTTCGCGGTCTCAGGGCATTCCCAGGTGCAGGGCACGCACGGCGTCGTGCGCTCAACTGTGCAGGGATCGCACGGCGTCGACCACACCGTGTTGACGGGGACGCATTCGGGGTTCACATGCACCGTCTCCTCGCAGCACTCAGGGTTCACGCTCGCGACCGTCACATCGCAGCATTCCGGGTTCACGCTTGCCACCGTCACATCGCAGCATTCCGGGTTCACGCTCGCAACCGTCACGTCGCAGCACTCCGGGTTCACGCTCGCGACCGTCACATCGCAGCACTCAGGGTTCACGCTCGCAACCGTCACATCGCAGCACTCAGGGTTCACGCTCGCGACCGTCACGTCGCAGCATTCCGGGTTCACGCTCGCGACCGTCACGTCGCAGCATTCCGGGTTCACGCTCGCGACCGTCACGTCGCAGCACTCCGGGTTCACGCTGGCGACCGTCACATCGCAGCATTCCGGGTTCACGCTGGCAACCGTCACCTCGCAGCACTGCGCGGTGGCGCACATCGTGCAGCCGTTGGTGTCGAGCGTGGCCTGAGCAATCCGTGCCCTGGTGGGTCGAGTGGCCTTCACTGCGGGCTCTATGCCCTGTGTTGTCAGCTTCGCGTCGAACGTCGTCACGCTGCTCTCCAGACCGGCGTCGAAGGCAGGAGAGAGGGCATCAGTGCTTCTTGCCGTGGCCCGCACCGAGATGAGCCACAGGCTTACGGTGATGACCACCAGCATTACGGCACAAGCGACTGATCTGGGGCGCATCCTCATGGCACTTCCAACCTCCCAGTCCTGATGAGATCTCTTCTTGCGACGCATGTCCTGCGGTCGATGCCTGCGGCCGCACCACCTCCTCTCCGGGGGCGCCCGACAGCGGCGCGATCCGCTTCTTTCCCTCCGCATCAGGGCGCCAAGTCCCACAGGAACTCCGGCTGCAGGGTGGCGTCCACCGTCATCCACTTGACGTGCCCATCGCAGAACAAGTAGTTGGAGCCCCCGTTGTGCCTGGGCTCCACCTGCCAGCGGTACGCCACCGGATGGGTGTTGCCGGGGTAGGTCACGACACAACACCATCCGATAGGCTCCGCGACCATGATGGTTGCCGAGGGGTTCCCGACCGCGAATGTGGGCAGCCACGCGTCCATGTCATGGTTCCAGGCGTAGCTCCACTGGATCAGCGGATCGCGAGCGCGGTTCTGAGACGGGCAGATCAGGACTTGCTCGTTGCGCAGGTAGGGGGCCAGCACGTCGTCCCAGTAGGGATAGCCGGTGGGGAAGACCGTGGCCGCCATGGGGTACATGTCGTCGTGGTCGGAGGTGTACATCTCCATGGCGGCGCCGATCTGCTTGAGGTTTGACAGGCACCTGGTCTGCCGCGCTTTCTCCCGGGCGCGGCCAAACACGGGAAACAGGATCGCGGCCAGCACGGCGACGATCGCGATCACTACGAGCAATTCGATGAGGGTGAAGCCACCCAGGCCCCCTGCCGCGCGTCTCACTGCACTCACCCCTTCGCCGCCCCCTGATCAGTGGGCAGGCCTCCGCACCGGCCGCTGTGGGTCGGCAGCCGCACGGACTACGTGTTCACCGGCACACAGCAAGTCAGCGCCCGCCACGCCCATTCCCAGCGAGGCGAGCAGGCCCACTCCGGGGTCTGAGACATAGAAGACGAACGCGCCAAACGCCAATAGCGCCCAACCTGTGACACGTCGTGCGGGGGGGGGGGGGGTAGTTGTGGGATCTTGGTCGATCCGGCGGCGGAATAGGCCCAGCAAGAGCAGCGTCAGAGCGAGGAACAGCGCGCGGGTGCCGGTGGGCAGAAGAGGGCCCAGGTCGCCCATCGCAACGGCGGCCGCAGCCAGGGCGGCGACAATCGGAGCCCCTTGCTCCAGGAGAGCGGGGATCTGCCGGGGATAGCTTGCGAAAGGCCTGAGCGCGTTCGACCCATCCTCGGGCTGGACCATGGGAGACCCACCCACAACCTCAGAAGAAGCGCGCGAAAGTGTCCAGAGTATATCCCTCTGTTCGTGGGCATGTCAATAGGAATTACCTCTCGGCTTCCGCCAAGTGTGCCGGGATGCCGCGCACCGGCAAGGAACGCGGCGCAGAGCGGTGGCGCGGCCCCGCGCGCGTTGCTCGCTGACCGCGCGGGCGACGCAGAGGAGGGTGAATGGGGGGCTGATTCCACCGGGCTCACGCCCGTGGCTATCATATGCCGCCCTATCTCCGGGGCTGACGGCGACGGAACACGGTCCAAGCCCTCCGTTCGGCCCGCCCGTCATAGGTCGGAGGGCGTCGTTCGCCGTCGAGCCCGAACCGATCCGGAGGATCGGCGGGCGATACATGACCAGGCGGGGGCGTGAGCCCCCGTCGCGACCGCGCCGCCGCCTCCGAGCCCCGGAGGGGCGGCATCCCGCCTTGCGGGACGTCGGGCATTGTGGCGCCCCTCCGGGGCTCGGGTTTGCGCTGTGCCGCGAGAACGGGGGCTCACGAGCCTGTCGGCTAAGTCAATTGGGCCGCCTACGTGCCTCGTTGCCATAGCTCGGAACGCGTAGGAAGAGTGTCGTCATGATCTTGCAGACGTGTTCTCGCCGCATTGAGGACGCGTTTACCCGCGGGACGTCACCCGCCCGCTCCTACCCGAGGGCGCGAAGGGACTTCACCGACAGGCTCTCACGCCCCCGCCTGTTTGTGTTCCGCCCCTTGCGGGGCTGCACGGCAACGGCACAGCCCCCGACACCAGGTTCTACGCTCCCCATTGAACGAGGACGTTCTCCGCCGTTCCCCGTGCTCTTTGCGTCTCTGTGGTGAGACGTCCCTCAGCCGCAACCTACTCCTGCGGCCACTCCCACCGCACCAGGTGCACGCCCGAGGCGAAGGTGATGCCGTCCTCGTTCATCACCCAGCCACAGCGCACCCCCGCCTCGTAGTCCGCCATCTTTGCGATCTCGCAGCTCCCCGGGTCGATGCGGATCACGGCGTTCCTCGTCAGCGCGTAGATCATGCCGTCCGTGTGCAGGCCCATGCAGATCTCCACGATGCCGCCGTGGACGATGGGGTACTGCCCCACCAGGGCCTGCGTCGCGATGTCCCAGACCCGCAGCGTATTGCTCGGGCGGGTGACGAAGAACACCTTCCCCTCGGCCACGGTCATGGCCGCCACATTGGTATCGCCCGCCAGCGGGACGCTCTGCACCAGATCCTTGCCCTGCGGGTCCCAGACGAAGAACGCGGCCTCCTTCTCCGAGGGCTTCGTGCCCCCGCCACCGGCGATGTCTGAACCGCCGAAGATCAGGCCCGATTGCTCGTCATAGGCCAGGGCGCTGATGGACTGGTTGGGGATCAGGTGCCGGGTGCTCTCGGTGACCTTGCCCTCCACCGGGTCGAACACGCCCATGGCGCCGCCCAGCTCGCCGTAGGGGGCGAAGCTGCCCACGTAGAGCTTGTCTTCCGGCCCCAGGATCAGCGCCCGGGGCCGCAGGTGGCCGTCGCCCATGGAGCCGAAGTTCCGCGGGTTGTGCTCGGGGCCGTCGCCGAAGTTCCACGGCTTGCCGGGGTCATAGCTCGATACGTAGGACCCCGGATAGGCCAGCATCCACAGCTTCCCGTCCAGGGAGAGCACGGAGTACAGCTCGCCCCCGGCGCGGCTGGGATTGCCCAGCACCTCGCTTTGGCCCGTCTTTGGATCGGTGCGAAACAGCCACAAAGGCAACATGGTAGAGCCGTAGATGCAGCCATCGGGGCCCTGTCCGATGACGAAGGCCTCCATGCCCGCGCTGCGGTACTCAAACTCGCCTCGAGTGGTCTCGCCCGTCTCGGGGTCTTTGAGTGTCCAGACGCCCTCCGGGGCGACGCCCGCCAGTTGCCGGCCGTCCTTTAGGCTCAGCACCTGCGCCGGCGGCAGCTCGGCGTCCGCGATGGGCTCGGCCTTTCCGGCGAGCAGGCGGTACCACTTGCCGTTGTCTTGCTGGTACGCATGGCCGTCCACACCCTTCCTGAACCTGCCCCAGCCGCCCTTGGCCAGCTCCGGGATCGGCGTGCCGGCGATGTCTTCAGGCCGGGATGACCCGTGCTCCCCGGTGCGGGGGTCCAGGGCGATGTAGTCGGGGTCCGTGGTGCCGGCGGCGGTGTAGACCCAGCCGTCTTTGCCCACCACGATGGGCCGCGTGTACTGCTGGCCCTCCCTCATCTGCCCGAAGTCCGTCATCTCGCCGGTCTGGGTATTGTACGAGGTGACTTTCCCGTTCCCATACGAGCAGCCGTAGACGGACTCATCGCCCTCCCCGGCGGCCAGGGCCCACACGTACGTCTCGCTATCGGCCATCTTCCCCAGGTTCACAAGCCCCTTGTCGGGGTCCCGGGGGTCGAACTTCAGAAGCAGCCCGCCCTGCCTGGCGTCTCCGGCGGTGCCGATGTACACGCACTTGTCCGGGCCGATCGCAAGGCCCCAGGGATGGGTGCCGAGGGGGGCGTCGAACTGCCGGGCGATGCCGGTGAAGGGGTCGATCTGCACCAGGAACACGGGAGCGGCGTTTTGGGTGAACACCGCGTAGATGCGGGTCATCTCGCCGTTCTCGTCGGGGCCGAGACTACTCTTGAACACGGCGGCGCGTTGCACGGGCACGCCGAGGTCGACGAACTTGCCCATCTGTGTCTCCTGTGAAGCGCCCGGACAGGCGGAGACGATCAGGGCCAGGGCAGACAGAGCCATTGCAGGGGCGCGGCGCGCGGTGACGCGGTGGTCCAAGGTGAATCGCCTCCCGGGTGGGCGGTGGTTGTCGGTGAACGGAGTGGGTTCGTCTCGGAGGGGGCGGGGGCCTTCTTGTCTTGAGGTGTCGCGCATGCAGGTCTGTCCAACAACGCGAGGGGGAATGCCGGATGCACGGCTACACGGTAGTCTTGATGAGGGAACCCGACAGCCGGTACTCCGTCAGCGTTCCCGCGCTCCCCGGGTGCCTCACGTGGGGCGAGAACCGGCCGGAGGCACTCCGCATGGCGCAGGAGGCCATCGCGGCCTTCGTTGGCAGCCTGCGCATGGATGGCGAGGACGTGCCGGAGGAGGTGACGCGCTTTGAGATCGAACTCGGGGACGCGACGGAGGCCGTCGTCTACCGAGGCTGCCGCCCCGGCGCCCCGGCGTCTTGATCCACACTCTCCACCACCGCCCCGCCCTCCTCAAGCCTCCCCCTGTACAGCCTCCCCACAGCCGTCGCCTGCACCGTGACTCGGCCCAGCTCCGGGATCTCCACCTGAACCTCGCGATCCTCGCCCGCCGCCGCCCAGGCGCATAGCAGCCACTCATCGCGCTCCCGGTGCTTGCGGCAAAGGACTCTGCAGTCCGCATCGCCGGTGGGAAACTCGTAGGCGGGCTGGTCCGTACTCCAGACATGCATTCCCGGTCCCGGGAGCAGTTCGCTGCCGCGGAGGAAGTCGTCGAGGTGCGAGAACGCCGCATGCACGCGGCCCAGCACCATGAGCTGCCAGACCCAATCCTCCACCGGATCGTAGGCGAAGTACCCCGCCACGCCGCCGATCATGCCCGCGGTGTAATTGCACTTGAGGTAGCCCTCGTAATGCTCCGCGTCGCTGACCGCCGGCTCCGGACGTCCCTCTCCCGGCCAGCCGGGGCTCAGCCAATTGTACGAGAGGTCCTCCCCGAGGGCCCGGTGCCCACCCACGCAGTTGAGGGCCATGGTCAGCATGTCGTACTTGCCGGACCAGCCGTCATTGTAGTGGCGAAAGTACACCGAGCTATTCGGCATGTCCGAGACCGGCTGCATGTCCCGATAGTCCCACTCCCATCGCTTCCAGCCCGAGTAGCGCATGCGGTGGGCGCTGCCGTCGGTGAAGTAGTAGATGTACAGCTTTCTCTCGGGCACCAGGGCCCGCAGCCTGCGGGTGACGATCATCTCCTGCCGGGCCTTCTGCCGGGAGATGTAGTCATACCAGTCGCTGTCACCCTTCGCCGCCGTCACCTTCGGGTCGCGCTCCCAGACCTTCTCATGGTGGCCCTCCACGCTGAGGCCGTACTCGCCCCCATTGGTGAGCACCGCGATCGGGGCACGCTGGAGCACCTCCGCCAGCATGTCCGCCTCGTAGTCGGCGATCATCTCGAAGGCGCTGTCGGGGGCTTCGGGGCTCCAGGTCTGCTTGCCGTCGATCAGGTTCCCCTCGGCATCGCGGCACCAGGTATCCGGTGGAAGCTCATCGATGAAGGAGCGGATGGAGAAGGCGGGGGCGGTGATGACATGCAGCGGGTACTTCTCCGGGGGTGCATTCTCCGAGAGTGGCAGGTGTTTTTGGGGTGGAGTGGTTGGTGGGTAGGTGTCGTCCCCTCTTGTGTAGAACTGAGTTTTGCGGAAACGACAGTTCCATACGGGAGGACGACACCAAATGAGTATTGACCGCGAGAGCCTGCAAAACCTGCTGGGTACGTTCCGTGAGTGGTGCCGAGAGCATGTGGAGGTCGCTGATTTGGAGGAGCTGGAGCAGGTGGCGGAAGATGTGTTGGGAGAGCTTGGCCACGCAATGATGCAGGAGTGCCTGCCTCCCTTGGCGGCTGCCCATGGCCGGCCCGCAGGTGGCGTGGTCTGCTTGTGTGGTCACAAGGCGAGGTACGTGGCGAATCGTCAACGGGGCGTGGGCACGTTGTATGGCGTGGTGGAGGTGGAGCGTGCGTACTATCATTGCCGTCATTGCCGCAGGGGATATGTTCCGTGGGACGCCGGTCAGGGCCTGAGTGGCCTGCTGTGGACCCCGCGTGTGAAGAGCCTTGTAGCTCAGGCTGTGGGGTATCTGACTTACTCCGAAGCGGTGGAGATGCTGGAGTTGCTCAGCGGCTTCCGGATCGAAGAGAGCTGCGCTGAGCGCATTGTTGCCGAGCTGTCGGGACGTCTCCGGGCCGAGGAAGCAAGTCAGATCAAAGGCTGCCTCGAGGGTACGGTCATCCCCTTGCTGCCCCGCCCGCCCCATCGCTTGTACGCGGCCGCCGATGGCGTCAGCGCTCACATCGGTGGCTCGTGGCACGAGGTCAAAGTGGGGCTCGTCTACCGAGGCGTGCCGGGCAAGACTGGGATCGACGAGTGCGTGGGTCAGCACTACGTCGCAGCCCAAGAGACTGCCGAAGCCTTTGGGCGACGGCTGTATGCGGCGGCGGTTCAGGCGGGCGTACAAGCGGCTCACGAGGTCATCTTCATCGGCGATGGGGCCGAGTGGATATGGAACATGGCCGAACTCCACTATCCGGGGGCTACCCAGATCCTCGACTACTACCACGCCACCGAGCATATCCACAGTCTGGCGCGCATCATGTACGGCGAACAGAGCCCGCAGGGAGAGCGCTGGGCCAAAGACCACTGCCGGGAACTGAAGCGTAGCGGCCCCACCAGCCTCCTGCGGGCAATGAAGCGCATGAAGCCCAACACCTCCGAACAGGCCGAAGCGGTCCAAAGGGAGATCGGCTACTTCACGCGCAACAGGCACCGCATGGAGTATGGCCAGTTCCGCGCACGAGGACTGATGATCGGCAGCGGCCCCGTAGAGGCCGGCTGCAAGACCGTGGTCGGCACGCGCCTGAAGCGCGCCGGTATGCGCTGGTCTCCGGCAGGTGCCGATGCAGTACTCGCTGTCCGCACAGCCATGCTCAGCGGCGACCGCCAGAGAGTCCAAAATGCAGCAAAAGCAGCATGAGTCGGGCAATTGCCTACAAACTAGAATCCCACCC
>Ga0334883_1001476_pt1 | contig 34454 bp, 23 predicted proteins | sample GraSluR1_MG_6_FD_207230 | JGI IMG/M metagenome (GOLD analysis project Ga0334883, IMG submission 207230) | Sludge microbial communities from methane-producing bioreactor in Wageningen University, Netherlands - Granular Sludge_09_05-R1 | ecosystem: Engineered > Bioreactor > Anaerobic >...
TTTACAAACATCCCGCAAAAGTAAGTAGAATAAAATTAATATGCAAATCTATGGGGGACTACCTTTGACATTTAAAAAATGCATAAACATGATTATCAGGTATATAATGTTTTACATGAAAAACGCCGGATTTCGTAATCATCTGTTATTCAAATGTATAAAAAATTAAAAATTTTTTATACCAGCAATTTATAGACCAAAATTTTCAAGTTGGGTTAAGAAGTACATTGATTCAGCTATTAGTGGTGGTGACCATGAGGTCCGTGCACATGTCCGTGACTTAGCTCTTCGGCTGTGGCATCGCGCACTTCGAGAATATCACCCGAAAAATGCAGGTCCAATCCGGCTAGCGGATGATTAAAATCCATTTTAACGGTATCATCCGAGATTTCCATTACCACACCATCCAATGGATTGCCATTTTGATCCTGCATGGTAATCTGATTCCCGATTTGAAGCAATTCATCATCAATCTTGCCATCTACTTCAAATATTTTCTTATCCAAATCAATAACAGCCTCATCATTGGGCTGACCATAACCTTCGTTGGCTGAAAGATTAAAACTGAATTTGTCACCAACTGCCAAGCCATTAAGACTCTCTTCAAATTTTGGCAACAAACCACCAACACCAAAAAGGTAAACAAAAGGTCTGTCTTTTTCTACTTTTTGAATTAATTCGCCCTGAGCGTCCTGATGACGCAATTCGTAAGTGAGTGAAACAACTTTTTTAGTCCCTACTTTCATTAAACCAGATTTTGTATAATTTTTAAATGGATTTTCAGGCTTAAATGAAATAATTCGCCTGAAAATCAATAATTTTTCGCTACAAAGGTAAGTCAAAAATTTTAACTGCCCTGCGAAGTAATGGCAACAAACCAGCGAGATGAAGCCTGTACTGCAACACAGTAATTTACACCCGTGACCGGAATAAATGGTTTATGGTAAAAATATTTTACCTTCGTCTGCTAAAAAATCACATCCATTGAAAACTGAAAATATGCCCTCCGAAACCGTATTAAACATTCATGGTATCGTAAAACAATTTGGCAAAATAAAAGCAGTAAACAAGCTACAACTGGAGGTTAAAACAGCTCAGATTTTTGGCATCTTAGGCCCTAATGGATCGGGCAAAACAACAACACTCAGCATGATTTTGGGGCTGATCCAACCCAACCAGGGCAGCTTTGAATGGTTTGGCCAGCCACTTTCGCCTGCCATTCTTAAACGTATTGGGTCAATCCTGGAAACACCCTTATTTTATCCATACCTCAATGCGATAGATAACTTAAAAATAATAGCTGATATCAAAGAAACCACTTATGATGAAATTCCGGAATTACTCAGGATGACAGGGCTTTTCGAAAGAAGGCACGACGCTTTCAGAACCTATTCGCTAGGCATGAAACAACGACTTGCCATTGCTGCTGCAATGATTGGAAATCCGGATGTGCTGATTCTGGACGAACCCACCAACGGGCTTGATCCACAGGGAATTGCCGATATCCGGGCAATGATCCTAACAATTGCGAAACAAGGCAAAACCATTATCCTGGCCAGTCATTTGCTTGACGAAGTGCAAAAAATATGCACCCATGTAGCTGTCTTGCAAAAAGGCGTCTGTCTGTATTCAGGAAGTGTTGAAGCTATTGGAGGTGATGGTGTTCTGCTGGAGGTATCGGCTGAGGATACAGACTTACTTGAAAAAGAAATTCAATCGTGTGCCTGGACTCGTTTGCACGAACAACGCAATGGGATACTAAAGGTTCAACTCGAAAAAGCATATACTCCCGCCGATTTGAATGCCTATCTGATCGAAAAGGGCGTGCGTGTAAATCATTTGAACACGGCAAAAAAATCCCTCGAAACGCATTTTCTGGAACTATTAAAACAACAGGCATGAAAAGATTAGGATTGATTACATTCAGAAAGCTTTTCAAAAGCAGGGTATTTTGGATCATGTTGTCGTTATATGTGTTGAGCCTCAGCGGTATGTTGTTTGGCGTAGAGTCCTTTGTAAACAAAATAGCAGGAGACGCAAGCAGAAACTCCCCTATCCCAATTCCAGACTTCTCCCTTTATCAGTTTCCATACGTCTGGCATAATCTCAGTTATCTGGCAGGATTTTTAAAAGTTTTTCCAGCCCTAATACTCATTGTATTTGTGGCCGCTGAATATTCGTACCGTACAAACAGATTACAAATTATGATGGGTTTGAGCCGTGGAGAATACTTTGTTACGCAAGGCCTTATTATACTGGCATTGGTTTTGATTTCGGTATTGATACTTGCCATGTGGGTATTGATTCAGGGCTTTTTACATTCGACCGAGCTTAGCCTGATCAGTATTGCTGACAAGAGTTATTTCATGGCTGCCTATGCGCTGGAAATAATGGCATTCCTGAGTTTTGCACTCCTGATCGTTACCATGCTTCGAAGAAGTGGCTTAAGCATCGTTACTTTTTTAGTTGCCTACTATGTTATCGAACCCATTATACGTTTTTATGTGCCTGAAGTTGTGGCCATTAACCTGCCATTTAAACGTATTGGAAGTATGATTGATGTACCCAATTCGAGTTTGATGCAACTCTTTGGGCTCAACTTTAAAACTTATATCGAATATCAAGATTTAATAGTAGTGCTGCTTTATACACTCTTATTTCTGGGTATAAGCTATTGGATCATCAGGAAGCGGAATTTATAAATCAGGAATTTGCCGGAAGAAAATTAAAGGAGATTTACTGTTGAAGGTCTTTTTGAAAGAAATTCATTTATATTTGCGACCAATTCAACCGTTTTATCCTGGCCAACTAGCTAATCAGTAATAAACCAGGTATAAATACGATTCAAATGAGTAAAATTATTTTTCCTGAGAGGGAATCTTTTGAGCAGTATCGAATTGGTTTCGGGAAGAGGCTGTTTGATATCATATTTTCGGCACTGGCAATTGCGATAACCTCACCACTTATATTGTTGATTACCCTATTAATAAAACTGGAATCGAAAGGCCCTGTGCTCTATATTTCGGAGCGTGTAGGCACAGGATACGACATTTTCAGGTTTTACAAGTTCAGGTCGATGCGGATCAATGCCGAAGAAGAACGAAATCAACTCTCAGAGCTTAACTTATACCTGATCAACAAACAACATCAGCAACCAGGTAATGAAGAAAGCTGTCCGGAATGCGAAAGACTGGGCAAAAGTTGTTCTCCACTTTTATATATTGACGGAACTGAGATTTGCGAGAACTGGTATCTTGAGTTGAAAAGGCGCAAAAACAGAAATACGGCTTTTTTTAAGATGAAGGATGACCCTCGTGTAACCCGTGTTGGGAAGATAATACGCCGTTTTAATCTTGACGAGCTGCCACAGTTTTTCAACGTATTAAAAGGTGATATGTCTATTGTTGGCAATCGGCCGCTGCCCCTGTATGAAGCAGAAAAACTAACTACCGATCAGTGGTCGTATCGTTTTTTGGCACCTGCCGGAATAACAGGCATGTGGCAAATTCATCCCGATCGTTTCCGATCAGAAGAAAACAGAATCAACCTCGACAACCAATACGCAATGATTGCATCTCCAATTAAAGACATAGAAATCATTGTGAAATCCTTCCCAACTTTCTTTAGGAAAAATAATTATTGAGTCCGCTCCGAAAAAAATCAATTTGCCCCTAAATCCCCCAAGGGGGACTTTCTTAAACTGCTGATTTTTAGCTTTCCCCTTTTAGGGGGCAGGGGTCAAAAAGCTAAAATTCAGCAGTTTTTTGACTATTCGGAGTGGGCTCAATTATTAAAAGTTAAAGAAAATTTGAACCAATTGTAAGCAATAGTCGAAAGTAAAAAAATTTTATAAAACCCCACTACACACTTTAGTCCTGATCAAATATCTTCAAGACTTTAATACGAACCATAAAACTTTCGCAAAAACCATTCAGCGGCAAGTAAAGCGACCAGCAAACCAAACAACAAGCGAAAATTAATCAGCGCATCAAAGAAATTTTCATAGCGCGCCACACTCACCAGGCTTTCATCCGAAGCTAAATCATTGATTAGTTGATCCATTTCTGAAACCGTATAGAAATTTCCTCCTGTTTGCTCCGCTATATGTTGTAATAAATTCCAGTTAGCAACAAGTGTGCTGCTTTCGATGCTGGTACTTTCAACAATAAAGCGACCCCGCGCTTCGAGCTTTTCATCGCCCAAAACTCCTGAAACCGTGAAAGTATATACTCCTTCACTTAAATGCCCTGCATTCAAAGTGTAGAAAGGAGGATCCTGCATCAGCTCAAACGCATACGTCCTTCCATTCTGTTCATTAATCAGTTGCGCTTCCAGTGGAATATCGTGGATCAATTCACCGCTTTTGTTTCGCAACTCAGCTTTGATCAAAACGGGACTACCGCTGGTGTATGTTGCTTCGGCAAATACTTTGAGCAAGCTGTTATCATTTTGAATAACAACATATCGGATGATCTGCTGCAGCAGGTTGTCAAAATGATTATGTGTTTGATTATGCCTGTAATCCTGCATACGCCATCCCCACACTCCGGTGCCAAAAATCAATCCGCTTTTCCGGTCGCCATCACGACCAAAAAACACTAGCGGCCGGTTTGTATCAACACCTCTGATCCTTTGAAAAAACAATATCTCGGCCTGCGACATCAGCTCCAGCTCTGCGTAAGGAAGATTTAAGGGAGGCCACTGGCTGAGTTGCTCTGCCATTTGGGCATCTGCATTAAAGGCTGTAAAATTTTGATTGAACCCGGCATTTACCTGAATCCAATCATTGGAGGATGTGAAAATCTTAGCTAACTGCTGCAACTCATTAAAAAGGCTCAGGTTTGTGTGCTGCCCTATAATCCACAACACAGGCATTTGCGGTCGTTCAGATAAGAAATTTTGAAGCAGCCTGTGATTATCTGTTGCGTTCGGCATTTGATGTAAAACGAGCAGATCATACACACCGGCATCACCATTAAGTTTGGTAGTAGTATAGTTAAATTCCAGCTGATATTGATCGCCCAAGGCTGCCTGAATGGCTCCTAAATCGGGATGAGGGGCTTTTGCTATCACCAGGATGCTTTGCTTTTTCTCGATTACTTCAACAAAGAACTGTTTTATATTATTCGTTGTATTGTACTCCTCATCAAGCTGTTCAATACGAACTTCCATATTCTTAAACCCTGCTTCATCTGCTTGTGCCTGAAAATTCAGAGTGCGTGAATACCGGTTAGAGCCAGGTATGAAGTTCTGCTCACCAATTTTTTCGTCATCCATCCAAAGTGATACTACCACATTTTTACGCATTGCATTGTACGCTCTGATGGTAAGCTCAACCGGAAAAAGCGATCCTTTGATCACCTGTCGGTTAAACCGGATATCAAAAACCGCCAGATCGGGATGCATAAGGGTGTCGCCCAGGGCAAGGGTATGAGTTTTAAAAGGGAAATCAGCAGCTGCAAGCTCCGGCTGAAAACCGGCATTATAAATCCCATCCGAAAAAAGCACTACAGCACCCAGATTACGCCTGAAATAGGATTTACGCAGGTGAGAAAAAACAGCTGCGATATTGGTTCGGTTTTCATTGAATCGTGGTGCCGAAGCCTGAGAAATTGCCTGACCAAACAAGAGTGTATCAACGATAAAATCACGGCTTATCTGTTTGTAAACAGAATCAAGCTTATCGAGATAAGCATTCCTATAATAGCCTGAGTCGTTAGCCGATACGATGGAAGCTGAATTATCGTGTGCCAGCACAATTACCGGAGACTCAACATTTTTGACCCGTTGAAGCAGATAGGGTTTTAACAGCAGCAATCCCAGCACAAAAATCACCAATAATCGGAGAACTGCCAACAAAGCTTTGAGCCACTTCGGATAAGGAAGCGTTTTGTTTCTCCAATACAGCAAAGCAGCTATTGCGGCTGCTGTGATCAATATTGGGATAATCAACCAGCCCGGGTATTCCAGAAAAACAGGAAAATTCATAGTAACCGGTTTATATTCTCAATTTCAAATTGTTGCTGATCTAACCGGCAATTTACCAGGTTTACATACTCATGCCACCACAAACACTAATCACCTGACCAGTTACATAAGCTGAAAGATCGGATGCCAAAAATACAGCTACATCAGCCACATCTTCCGGTTTTCCGCTTCTTCGCAACGGGATTGTTGAAATCCATTGTGTGCGTACATCATCCGGAAGTTTATGGGTCATTTCTGTTTCGATAAAGCCTGGTGCAATCGCATTACAACGAACATTGCGGCTACCCAGCTCGGCAGCAATGGATTTGGTAAAGCCTATCATTCCCGCTTTTGATGCGGCATAATTTGACTGGCCTTTATTACCATTTACACCGACCACAGAGCTCATATTAATTATGGATCCATTACGCTGCTTAAGCATAACAGATTGAACTGCCTTTGTAAGGTTGAAAACAGATTTCAGGTTGACGGTAAGCACCATATCCCAATCCTGCTCACTCATACGCATAAGCAGGTTATCGCGGGTGATGCCGGCATTGTTGATCAGCACGTCTATCCGGCCGAAATCAGCAAGTACCGCATCGGCAAGTTTAATGCTATCATCAAATGAAGCTGCATTGGAACCATAACCTTTTGCCTGGATACCCATACCAAGCAATTCTTTTTCTGTTTGCTCCATGATTTCATCTCTTCTGAGATCAGAAAAAGCAATAGCAGCACCTTCGGCTGCAAACCGCATTGCAAGAGCTTTTCCTATTCCACGGGAGCCGCCTGTTATGAGGGCTACCTTACCTTCGAGTAATTTCATCTGTTTTAAGTTTTTTTTAATTGGGCGAAGATACAAAAGAAAGTTTAAGTTGATGCAGGCCTGGTAGCCACCAAAATATGATGAGCTGAAGCTTAACAATTAAAATGCAACTGTACTACAGCACCACCTTCATCAGCATTTTTAAGTATTACGTTCCCATTGTGTGCTCTGATGATCAGCTTAACGGCGGCCAGCGAAAGACCAAAACCCTGTTCGATAGTGATATGTTCCTGTCTTAAAAAGTTTCGCAATCGGCTGAACACCTCTTCCGAAAAGCCCTTACCATCGTCACGCACTTCGAGGCAGATCGAATGGTTCTCCAAACTACTGGAAAGCCATATTTTTCCTCCTGTTGGAAGGTGTGAAATGGCATTTTCGATCAGGATACATATACTTTTCTGGAGCAAATCGGCATCCGCTTTCACTATCCTGGCATCTTTACTTATGTTGATCTCCACCTTGATTTCCTTTTCGTCCAGTGAAGACTGGAGTTCGTAAACCACCATTTCAAAAAGGTTTTCCAGGTCAATATCAAAAAGTTCAATCTGTTGATTATTAAATTGAAGCGATGTTATCAACAAGGCAGTTTCGGCAAATCTGACAAGGCGTTCGGAAGAGGTATTCAGATAATCGAGGTATTCCTTTTGCTCCTCATCGGCTATGCTTTGTTTAAGTAAGGAAGTTATTCCGATGATTCCGTTAAGTGGGGTACGGAGTTCGTGGCTGATGATGGTTAAAAAATCGCTTTTGGCCTTTTCGAGCTGTGCCAGCTGTTTGTTTGCCTGTTGCAGTTCGAGGGTGCGATGGGCCACCTTTTCTTCGAGGCTTTGATTCAGTTCCTGCAGTTGTCTTTTGTTGCGTATCAGCTCAAGCTGTGTTGTAACCCGTGCCTGCAATTCTGAGGCATTGAAAGGCTTGGTGATGTAGTCGTTGGCACCGCACTCAAATCCTTTTACAATCTCCTCGGCTTCAGTTTTAGCCGTTAGAAAGATGATGGGAATATCAGCAGTCTTTTTCTCTTTTTTAAGTTTGGCACATACTTCAAAACCATCCATCCCGGGCATCATAATATCAAGTAAAATCAAGTCGAAAATATTCTCGGAAGTAAGTTTTAGGGCTTCACTGCCCGACAGCGCGTAAGCGATTTGCCGGTTAGGCCCGGAAAGCAATTTGCCAAGCACCTGAATGTTTTTTGGTAAATCATCAACAATAAGCAGTCTTTCCAAAACTGGTTTTTTTTTCATAATGATTGGTTTTTTTTGAATGATCAGCTTTTGTTTGGTATTATTTTAACCTTTAGTTTCAATAACTTTAAGGTTTTGAAATTGCCGAAGCAGACGACTGATCTGTTCAACATCAAAATTTTCGACAGCTGCTTCCAGGCTTTTTCCATAATGATACAGCTCCTTTAATTTATTCTCATCTGCCACATTAATACATTCGATGGCTAATTGTTGCGCATCACCTACTACATTGCTTCCAAGTGCTTTTAACCATAAATGATGTACTTTTTCGAAAACCGGACTTAGTTCGATATTTTCCTGCAAAATCAACTGGTCATCGGGCAAGTCATTTGTTAATATTTCGTTATGTAACTTTATCAGAAAATGCTTGAGTAAGTCCTGCTGATCAGGCAGTTTGAACACTACACCATCAGGATATTGCTGTTGCTGCGAAGGGCTTAACTCATCAATATAAATCAATTGCAGATTGCGTTCGCGCATGATGATAAAGAGTCCTTTTTTGAGTGGGTTGATCGCTTCTTCCGGATCGATTATCAGACAATGTGGGTGGTGTGTGCCAAACAATTCCATGAATTCGTCACTCCCTTTTGCAAGCATCATATCATATCCTGTTTGGTCGGCAATCTCATCTATCAGGTGATGCTTAACCGGATTTTGAGTGAGAAGCAAAATTTTGTGCGCATTTACATTGCTTAAAGCAACTTCATTATACCTCACTTCATTAAAATAGTCGGATGGCTCAATTGCCAACTGTATGGGCTTTACGTCCTTAAAACAAATTGAAAAGACCGTCCCAACACCAATCTGACTTTCCAGGTTGATACTTCCATTCATGGCTTTAACCAACCGCTGTGTAATGGCAAGGCCCAGCCCTGTTCCTTTCAGGTTGGCAGCATGGGAAGGATGTTGGTAAAAGGCTTCAAAAATTTTATCCTGATCCTCCTTGTCGATCCCGATACCGGTATCCGAAATCACGATATGCAAATCGATCAACTCCTTTTTATTAGTACTCTCAGTTGCAAATATCCTCAGCCCTATACTTCCCTGATCGCTAAATTTTATAGCATTACCAATCAGATTAAAGAGTATTTGCCTCAGACGTACCTCGCTTAAAAATACCTCATCAGGAAGGGCCTCGTCGAGCTGCAACTGAAAGTTCAATTGTTTTTCGCGCAACTGGAGTGAAAAAAGCTGTTTGATTTCGTTGGCAAGCACTCGCAGATTAAGAGGGCCACTGTCGATGATCATTTTATCGGCCTCAATTTTCGACAGGTCGAGTATATCATTAATCAGCATGATCAGGCTCTGGCCAGAGTTTCGGATAGCTTCCAAAAAAGTACGGTGCTGACTATTATCAATCAATTTGTGAAGTATATCAGCAAATCCGATTATAGAATTCATTGGTGTACGGATTTCATGACTCATATTAGCCAGAAACTGACTTTTGAGCTTGCTGTGATGTTCGGCTTCATCTTTGGCTTGCAGCAACTTATCCGCATACACTTTTAATTCGGCCTGTGCATGTTCAATTTCGGTCTTTTGTTTGCACAGCAGTTTGTTCGATTTGGTTTTAATGTGCATTAAATAAATCCCGATAAGCAGTGTCAACATCAATAATATCAGTCCTGAATTATAAATGAGATTAACCAGCCGCTGATCTTTCATCCGCAGATCGGCCAGTTCTTTCTGATGCTGTAAAAGTGCGATCTGGCTTTCGCTTCTTTCCCTGTCAAAAAGCGTTTGCATCTGGATGACAGTACGCCTCAGATTGTTACCTAAAATGCTATCATTGATTTTGTTCGATTCCTCCATATAAGCAATGGCTTGCTTGTAGTGGCCTTTGTTTTTGTGGTAAGTGTACATCAGGTCGATGGCTCTCTTATAGGTGATCAGGGCATTAGTTTCTTTGGCCAGTTGCAGTCCTTCATTGATATAAGGCAGGGCTTTTTCGGGTTCGCCCATCTCGAGATATAATGCTCCAACATTGATATTGCTCTGGGCCAGGTAGTTCAGGTCGCCTATCGACTTATTGATATCCAGGCCTAACAAATAATAGTTTAGCGCTTTGCTAAATTGCTGTCGCTCGCGATATACATTGCCCAAATCGTTGTAACAAATGGCAACTCCCTTGGAGGAACCTGCCTCTCGGTTTACCTCTAACGAAAGCAGGTAATACTCAAGTGCTTTATCAAAATCGTTTTGCTTAAAAAAGACATTCCCAATATTATTCAGATTGATTGCCACCCCCACCAGGTTATTCAGTTGCTGCTCAATCGCCAGGCCTTCTCTGAACCTGCGCAGAGCCTCCTGATAATTCCCCAGCATATATTGGATGTTTCCCAAACCATTAGAAGCAACAAGATAACTTCTGTCGTCGTCCAGTTCTTCGGCCAAGGCCATAGCCCTGAGGTGATAATCACTGGCTACGCGATAATCGTCCATTCGTCGATGAACAACACCCAGGTTGTTGAGGGCACGCAAACGAGCCCGTGGCAACATAAGTGAATCAGCAATACTTAATTCTGTCTTATGCCAAAATAAGGCTTCGTGATACATGGCCTGGTTACGCTCATACACCCCTATCTCATCCATTTTCTGTAGAAGTACCGGGCCAAGCTGTTCTTGCCATGCCAGTTGTTTAGCCACTTGAATCAATGAATCAGCCTTATGCCCATGACTTATCAGATCGTCAGCTTTACGGACAAGTCTGGCTTCCTCAAGTAAATCAATTATCCTCAAGCTGTCTGATTGATAAGCTGCTTTAGTGGGAATAAAAATGCTGTCATGGATCATCCCCTGATTTTGTGCAACCGATTCAGGGAAAGGGAAAAACGCCAACCCTATGACGAAAAAAATTGAGAAACCGAATAATTTAAAATTGTTCATCAACCTGCTGAAAGAATTGGATGGATTAAAAATTTTAAGCAGCTAAACTCAGCAAAGATTACAAAAATAACTGATTTTTATGATTATGAAACTTTTACTTGAACAAGCAGATAAAAAAACCGATTAATACGGTCCAACTTAAAGCCGTGACAATAAATTCAATTTCAATCTGCTGTTTTGAAATGATCAACGAAAGTAACTACTTTTGCTGGTTAAACTATCTGCATGTTTAAACGAATTCTTGTCATACAAACTGCTTCGTTGGGTGATGTGATTTTAGCCACTGCCCTGCTCGAAAAATTGCACCACCACTATCCTGAATCCAGGTTGGATTTTTTAATCAAAAAAGGATATGAAGGGCTTTTCGCAGGCCATCCCTACCTGGGCAGGCTTTGGATTTGGGATAAGAAAGAGAAAAAATACGAGAAGCTTCGGCAACTAATCCATGAAATCAGGGCCAGCCGTTTTGATCTCGTCATTAATTTACAGCGCTTCGCTGCTACAGGCCTCATCACGAGCCTGAGTAAAGCACCGATGCGAATTGGATTCAGCAAAAATCCGTTCAGCCTGTTTTACACCAAAAGCGTTAAACACCTCATTGGCAGGCCAGGAAAAGAGGTTCACGAGACAAGGCGCAATCAAAATCTTATTGTTTCCATAACAGATGGCCAGCCTGCCAAACCCGCCTTATATCCGTCAAAAGCAGACTATGCAAAAGTTTCGGCTTACAAAACCAAGGCTTTCATTTGTATCGCTCCGGCCTCTTTGTGGTTTACCAAGCAATTTCCAGAAGAAAAGTGGGTGCAATTCATGCAGCAGCTCGACCCCGAACTATATGTTTATCTGCTAGGCAGTGCGGCAGATAAAGACTTATGCAACCGTATTATTTCAGGCTCGGGACATGCCAACTGCATGAACCTGGCGGGTAAACTCAGCCTACTCGAATCGGCCGCACTGATGCGTCATGCTAAGATGAATTTTGTAAATGATTCAGCTCCCATGCATCTGTGCAGTGCAATGGATGCACCGGTTACGGCTATTTATTGCTCCACAGTTCCCGATTTTGGTTTTGGTCCGCTTTCGAGCAAATCAATTATTGTTCAAACTTCCGAAAAACTGACTTGTCGTCCTTGCGGACTACATGGCTGGCAAAGCTGCCCCAAAAAGCATTTTCGATGTGCTACAACCATTTCTGTTAACCAATTATTAAACCACCTATGAGGACTTATGATGAAGAGGTGAAACTGACTGTTGAGGCGTTAAAAGCCGGCAAGGTGATCCTTTATCCAACAGATACTATCTGGGGTTTGGGATGCGATGCCACCAATGCCAAAGCTGTTGATAAAATTTATAAGATCAAACAACGTGTCGAAAAAAAGAGCCTTATAGCCTTGGTTGACAGCGAAGTACGCCTATCACAATACGTAAAAAAAGTGCCTGAACTGGCATATGATCTGATCCGAAATGCTGCTAATCCACTCAGTATTGTTTACCCAGGAGCACAAAACCTGGCTAAAAATATGATTGCAGCCGACAAAACTGTTTGCATTCGAATCACTACCAACGAATTTTGTACTGCCATCATACAAGGGCTGGGAAAAGCCATTACTTCAACCTCCGCTAATATCTCGGGGCAGGCTTCTCCTTTGATTTATAGTCATATCAGTGATAAAATAAAATTGGCTGTAGATCATATTGTTGGCCTCTATCAGGATGAGGTTGAAATCCCCAAAGCTTCTACGATTATTAAGCTGGAGCAGGATGGAACATTTGAAATTTTACGGCCGTGAAGCTTTGCATAATAGCAAAACCGTCAATTGCACAAAAGACGGGATAATTACTTTAAACTTACCCGCGTTACACCATTTCCACCTGTTTCGGTCGGAGCATCTTCAAAAGCCGCAACTTCCTTTTGTTTGCTGAGAAACTCACGGATTAATTTGCGTAAGATGCCGTTGCCCTTTCCGTGAAGGATGTTTACCTCTTTCACACTCAGCAGAATGGCTTCATCAATGTATTTGGCGGTTAGCTCCAGTGCTTCTTCGGCACGCTTGCCTCTCAAATCGATGGTAAGCTTGAAGTTACTCACCTTTTCGTTAAGGTCGGAAGTCACGCTTCTTGAAGATCCCGATCTGCGCTGCTGCAGGATTTGCTTTCTGGTCTCGCGCTTACTCAGCTTGTTAAGTTTTTCGGGCGAAGTGCGTAACTTCACGCTATGAAAGCTAACCACTGCCTCATGCTCGCTGATAGAGATCAGTTCACCGGTGATATCCATCTCTTCGATGCTAACCAGATCGCCGGCTTTAAGCTCGGAGGTTTGCCAGGCAGCTTCTTCCATTGCTTCTGCATCAGCGAGTTTTTCTGCCAGTGTTTCTGCTTCCTCGCCCAGCTTGTCGCGTGAGGCTTTAAGTTCAAGCCGAAGGGCTTTGGTCTTTTCTTTATCGGCTTGCGACTCACGGATTTCTTTGATGGTGAGTTCTATTTGTCTGTTGGCTTTATCAATCAATGCCTTGGCCTCTCTGCCGGCCTGCGACAGCATTTCCTTACGCCGGTCTTCCAATTGCTTAAGCTGCCGCTTGTATTTTTCGATCACTTCGTTCAACAGCTGATCTGCCAAACGCAATTCTGCCTGCTTTTTATTTAGGGCTTTCTTTTCCACCGCGAGTTGTTGCAGTTGTTGGTCGAAGTCGAGGTGCGACTTGCCACCTATTGTTCCGGCAGATTCAAGGATGCCTTTCGGGAAACCAATTTTGCGGGCAATCTCAAAAGCAAATGAACTTCCAGGCCTCCCTGTTTGAAGTATATAAAGCGGTTCCAGCCTTTTGGTATCGAAGAGCATAGCCCCGTTAATTACGCCCTGATGGTCATCAGCAAAAAGCTTCAGATTGGCATAATGGGTAGTGATCAAACCAAAAGCCTGCATTTTGTTTAGTTTAGCCAAAACAGCCTCGGCAATGGCTCCACCCAATTGGGGCTCCGTGCCTGTGCCAAACTCATCAATCAAAAAAAGTGTATGCTGATCGGCATTCTCCAGGTAATGCTTCATATTCAGCAAGTGCGAACTGTAGGTGCTTAAGTCATTATCCAACGATTGCTCGTCGCCTATGTCAATAAAAATCTTGTTAAAAATCCCACACTCAGAATCTTTTTCCATCGGAACTGCCAGGCCGCACTGCAGCATGTATTGAACAAGTCCGGTGGTTTTCAAGCATACAGACTTTCCACCGGCGTTTGGCCCTGATATCACTAGAATACGTTGTAGTTCGTCAAGATCAAGATCGAGGGGAACAATACTTTTCTTTTCTCCTGTTTGTCGTGCGCTTTCAGGCATGTTTTTCAACTTTTGCTGAAGCAAAGGATGGCGACATTGTTTCCAATGGATCAGAGGTTTATCAGTCAGTTGTGGGATAACGGCTTCCATCTCGGCTGCCATGAGCGATTTGGATCTGATGAGGTCAATTGCTCCCAATAATTCCCAACCGGCAAGCAAGTCATTTGTAAAAGGACGTATCAGCTGAGAAAAAGCAGCCAGTATCCGGTTGATTTCTCTCTTTTCGGCATATTCCAGCTCGCGTACTTCGTTATTAGTCTCGAGCACATCAGCCGGTTCGATGTAAACGGTTTGGCCGGTGGCAGACTCATCATGGATGAACCCCCTGAGCTTGCGTTTATCGGCTGCCTTCACAGGAATCACCATTCTTCCATTGCGCACTGTTGCTTCCACATCGGCATCGGCCCATCCGGCTTTTTTAGCTTCCTGAAGCAAGCGATTCACCTGTCGGTCGATCTGATTTAATTTTTGCCTGATCTGCCTGCGAATATTGGCAAGCTCGGCAGAAGCCGAATCAGGAATATCGCCCTTGTCGTCGGTGAGCCGATTGCATTCGGCCCAGACTTTGTCTTCCAGCATGATGCCTTCACATAATCTTTTCAAGGCCGGGAAACGAATGGCATTTTCAGAATTTGCAAATCTGAGGATGGCTCTCAGCGCGTTTAGGCCAGGCTTGAGTTCAAAGAGCACTTCCTGTGATATCACAGTCCCTTCAATTCGCAGATGATACAGCTCCTCACGCAAATCGCTGTAATCGAGAACCGGAAATGGAAGTCCGTTCTCCATCATCGTTCGGAACTCCTGGATCAGTGTTAGCTTCTCAGCGATCACTTCCAAGCTTGTTTCGAAACTGAGTTCTTCTACCTGACTTCGACCCATTGGGCTGATACAATGATTGATAAGCCAATGGCGAATGCGATCGAAACCTAGTTTTTCCTCAAAATTAGACGGATAAATCAAAACCTTTGGAATTTAGGCTTGCAAAAGTACTAAGAAAATGCACTTTGTTAGTGAACCATTGTGAGTTAGGGTAAATAACTGGTGGCCAATTAAAAAGCGATGTAAGGTTTTAACTCAATTTAAAAATCCAAGTTGAACTCAGGAATTTTTTAATTTTTTTGGCTCCCTTCTTTTCGCAAAAATCGCCAATCCACCTTCTGCTGTTTCCTTGTAAAGGCTGGGCAGGTCTTTGCCGGTGACTTTCATGGTGCGTACCACTTTATCAAAAGAAACAAAGTGTTTTCCGTCAGAAAGCAAGGCAAACATATTCGAGTCGAGTGCGCGTGCGGCGGCATGGGCATTGCGCTCGATGCAGGGAACCTGTACCAGCCCGTTGATGGGATCACAGGTTAGTCCCAGATGATGTTCTAATCCCATCTCGGCAGCATATTCAATCTGCTGCGGACTACCTCCAAAAAGCTGGTTTACAGCTGCCGAAGCCATGGCACAGGCTGTGCCCACCTCTCCTTGACAGCCCACCTCGGCACCGGAGATAGAGGCATTGGTTTTTACTACGTTACCTATTAATCCTGCAGTGGCAATGGCTTTCAGGATTTTTTCATCGGAAAAACCATGTGCATATTTTGCATGATAAAGTACTGCCGGAAGCACACCACTCGAACCGCAGGTAGGAGCCGTGGAAACCTGCCCACCAGAAGCATTTTCTTCTGAAACCGCCAGTGCATAAGCAAACACCAGACTTCTGCTTTTGAGTGAGTCTTTCAGGCTTTGAGCTCTGATGTAATAAGAAGAGGCTTTACGCGCCAGCTTGAGGCCACCCGGAATTACACCTTCATTCTCCAATCCTCTTTGCACAGCTTTCTGCATTACCTGCCACACCTCTTTCAGATGATCCAATGTCTCGCGTGGCTCGTGCAATTGCACATATTCCCAAAGTGTACGGCCTTCCTGGTTACACCATTTGAGGATGTCGGCCATGGTGCTATGCGGATAAATCATTTCGGATTCCTCCGTCTCCCCTTCCCATACAATAGCACCTCCCCCAATGCTGTAAGCAGTTTTGGATGTAATTACTTCATTTTTTTCGTTAAGTGCTTCCAGAGTCAGGGCATTGGGATGGCGTTCCAGGTATGTTTTGGGTTGCCAGACAAAATCTACGCTTTTTGGTTCCAACACCTGGGTGATGGCCCGATCAGTGAGGTGGCCTTTGCCTGTGGCGGCCAAACTACCGAAAAGTGTAACCTGAAAAGATTGGGCTTCAGGGTTTTCATTTTTAAATCGTGTAGCTGCCCTGCAAGGCCCCATGGTGTGGCTGCTCGAAGGGCCATAGCCTATACGAAAAAGGTGTCGGATAGTTTCCATAGTTTTTATTTTGCCAGTCTGAAGCTGTAGTCCATTCCAATCAATATATCGGCAGAAGGCTTGAGTGCCTGAACTTCCTGATGCTCTTTTTCGAGCACTGCCATCCGGTATTCATTTTGCGGTTCTTTGCCTCTGACAACTTGTGCCTTTTTTGTTTCGTGGTAGGTAAGCTCAATAAAAACCCGTACATCAACATTGTCAGTCTTGATTGCATAAAGCCCGTCGATGATCAGCATGTCAATCCCGCTATAATCCGTGGTGAGCTGGTCAATTTGTTCTGTTACCAAATCAACACAAGGACCTGTGGAGCTTATACCTTGCTTAAACTCTTTGATGTTTCTATTGAGTGTATCCCAATCATATTCGCCGGGCCCCACAACCTTATCAATGCCATTATTTTTGCGCCATTCGGTTCGTTCGAGCGGATGGATGCGGTAATAATTATCAATATGCAAAGGTTTGGCCATGATGCCATGTTTGCGCAGGCCTTTGGCAACCACATGAGCCAGTTCTGTTTTTCCTGAGCCTGATTCGCCCGAGATGGCAATCATCATCTTCGGTTTGCGGTGCTTCAGGATATGCTCGATAATGGCCTCACCGGCTTTTAGGTGTTTCTCGGTAATAAGTAATACGTCGCCTAACATACGGTATCTTGTTACTTTGTTTTTTATAAATGATATTTATCCACCAGGGCATCGAAGTCGAAAAACAGATCGCAGCCTTTTTTGAGTCCCTGAACCATTTCATGTTCGCGTTCGAGGATCTGTTTTCTGAAAGCTGTCATTTCTTCTTTGTCGCCAAAAATTTGTGCTTCTTTCGTTTCGTCGTAGGTGAGTTCGATAAAGATACGCAGATCCGACTGGCTTATCTTAGTGGCATACAATCCGTTAATGATCATCATATCCACCCCCTCGAAGTTAGTACTGATTTCATCTACATAATCGGTAATAAGATCAACACAGGGCATTACGCTCACATTGTTTTCGTAAAAATCGTTGATCACATGGATAATCTTACCCCAGTCATACTCATCAGGTCCCACGCTTTCTATTCCGTTTGCCCTGCGCCAGCTTTTTCGTTCGAGGGGAGAAATTTTGTAAAAATCATCCAAATCAACAATCTTGCTACGCACCCCCTGTTTTTTAAATTTGTGTGCCAGTGCATAAGCCAGTGTCGATTTACCCGACCCCACTTCACCACCAATAGTGATGATAAACTTGGGTCTTAACTTATCAGCCAGGTATTCTATCACCACATCAGCAGCCTGCTCGTGCTTGGCCGTTACGGTAATTCTGTCGTTCAGCATAATTTGTTCCTTTTAGCGGTTAATACTTCACTTCTTTCCATTCGTTTGGCTGAAGTTCGATTTGCTTATCCAGAACGTTAACAACAGCATATTTATTGGCTCTGATACGCAAATGTCGTGGCATAATTTCGAAGCTATAAGGTATGCCTTTAAAAGTGAGCCCAAACTTCATGCTCTTCCAGGCTTGTGGCAGTTCAGGCCGGATGGCAAGCATTTCGCCCCGATAGTCGATACCTGCAAAGGTATTCAAGGCAATCAGAATTGTTCCGGCCATCACTCCGGCATGGATGCCTTCGCCAGTGGTGCCGCCCTGAATATCGTTGAAGTCGCTTGCCAAAGCATCCTGATAAAGCGACCAACTGAGCTTATGATTGCCTGATATGGCAGCCAGACGGGCATGTACTACCCGGCTAAGTGTTGATCCATGCGAAGTACGATGGATGTAGTAATCCAGATTTTTCTGGAGGTAATCAGCCGGCAACTCATAACCCATTTTCTCAAGAAGCTGATCTACTTCTATTTTATCCAGGTTATAAAAAGTCATCAGGGTATCGGCTTGTTTGGCAACCTTATAGTTGTCAGGCGATTTTCCTTCCGCCTTCAGGATGCGATCCATGCGGTAGATATTGCCATATTTTTTCCGGTAAGCCTCCCAATCGAGCTCATGTAAATCAAAATATCCATCAAATTGTGCAATGATGCCTTCTTCGTTGATATTCAGGTTCAGCTTAGAAGCAATCTCCTGCCAGTGGTCTATTTCCTGCTCACTAAAATTACCGGCAAGCAAGGCAAGGTCATCTATCAAATGGGTTATCTCTTTTGCTTTTTCAAAGAGCCAAGCTGCCATGATATTGGTGTAGGCATTGTCGGTAAGGCCTCCCTTTTCACTATCGGGCAAATGCTCATGAAACTCATCCGGCCCCATCACCTTATCGATATGATAACGAGCTGTTTTTTCGTTGTAATGCGCTTTGCTGGCCCAGAAGCGGCAGATTTCGAATATCAGTTGAGCACCAAATTTTTTTAAAAAACTCAGATCGTTCGTGATCCAATAATAATCCCAAACATTATAGGCTATTGCCAGAGAAACATGCCGTTGCAAGGAGGAATGGTCATCGCCCCATTCTCCGGTGAGTGGATTGAGGTGAACAACCTGTGTCTCCTCACGGCCATCGCTGCCACTTTGCCAGGGAAACATTGCTCCCTGATAGCCGTGTTGAGCAGCATATTTTCGGGCTTCCTCCAGTCTGCAATAGCGATACATCAGCATCGATTTGGCTACCTCAGGCAGATACAGATCGTAAAGCGGCAGGATGAAGAGCTCGTCCCAGAAGATGTGCCCGCGGTATGCCTCGCCATGCAAGCCCCTGGCTGTGATGCTGGCATCAAGATGTTTGTTGAAAGGCGAAACCGAGCAAAGCAAATGATACAAATGAAGCCTCATAAGCTTTTGCGACCAGCGATCACCTTCTATTTTTATGTCAATCGTATCCCAGAGCTTCTGCCATTGTTTGCTGTGTTCAACTTCCAAATTTTTGAAATCGGGTGCCAGTTTGATGGCCGAAAAAGCCGATGCAAGGGCATCATCTACAAAATGCTCTTTATCGCTGCAAATGGCTACTGTTTTCTCCAAACGAAGCTTTTGCCCCTTTTGAAGCATCATGCTGTAATGTATAAATGCACTGGCATCTGAAACTTCAGCCTGAAAAGCAGGCTCAATGGCAGCCTCATCAATAAATAGGCTGTGTCGGGCTACTTCGGCTATCTGATGCCCGGACTGATTTGTTTTGACCAGCACAAATAGTTTATCTGCTTCAACACCTTGATTGATTGGTGTCAGGTGCTTGGACGACAAGGTTTTATATCTTTCCACACCGGCATTTATCACTGTGCCATCAATCCCGGAACGCATTTGAATAGCAGCCGAATAATTCAAAGGCTCCAACTCATACGTAAGGGAGGCCAACAGACTGTTATCCAGGCTTGCCAGTCTTTTGCTTCTGATGAGCGTTTGCCTGCCCTGTTTGTCTTCAACAACCAGCTCACGACTCAAAAGTGCCTTTTTAAAATCAATTCTTCGTGTGATCGAAAGGATTTTCGCTTTGTTAGGATTAAACCAGGGATCATTCTCAATTTTAAAACTAACCGTCAACCAATTTGGAAGATTCACAAAGTCTTCATTTTCAACATCTCTTCCGGAAATATTGGTAACCAATCGGTTATACATCCCAGCCATATAGGTGCCAGGATAATTAACGGCATTGGCATCGGTTTCTTCCATCGCACCGCGGACGCAAAAATAACCGTTTCCAACCGCCAGCAGTGCTTCGCGCGAGCGTTCCTTAGTTGGGTTATAGCCGTGATAGGTGATCGACCAGCTGTCGGCTTCCATATCCTTGGCAAACCACTGATTTAATGTTTCTATGTCAATTCCTTCAAGGTCTTCAACCACCCAGTCGGCTCCATTGTCGTAGAGTTCGGTGGCATTTTCTTCACGGGCAAGTCCCAGCACCAAGCCAAAACGTCCATTTTTACCGGCAGCAACACCCGAGACGGCATCTTCAACCACAATGCTGCGATCGTAAGCACATCCCAATCTGTCGGCAGCCTTGGTAAAAATATCTGCTTCCGGCTTGCCTTTAAGTCCCAGCCCGGCAGACACCATACCATCAATACGAGTCTCAACGAGATGCATAAGGCCGGCAGCACGTAAAACTCCTTCACAGTTTTTGCTGGAAGAAGCCACACCTACCCGATAACCATTGTTGCGAAGCGACTCCATCAGCACTACCGTTGAAGGATATACTTCAACGCCATCACGATCGAGTACCGCATTAAAGGCTTCATTTTTACGATTTCCAAGGCCGCAAACGGTCCGCATCTCAGGGCTGTCGTCTGGATCCCCAAAGGGAAGCTCAATCCCGCGCGAAGCCAGAAAATCGGCAACACCTTTGTAGCGTGGTTTGCCATCCACAAAAGGCAGGTAGTCATCTTTGTGGTTGAAAGGAACAAAGGCAGTTCCGGTTTCTTCGGCATGTGTTTTCAGGAATTCATCAAACATCAACTTCCAGGCAGCACTGTGAGCCAAAGCTGTTTTGGTGATCACACCGTCCAGATCGAATATTACAGCGTCAAAATATTTAGGGGAGGTCATATAAAAATGTTGAATTCAGGGGTTAGTCAATTTTGATCCAGTGATAGGCATACGGTTTCATCACAATTTCTTGCAAGTCAAGGATTTTATCTTGCAGAAGGTCAATTCCTGTTTGGCCATATTCATTGAGCATAGCCAGCTGGGGTTTGGCCGATAGATTTTGTAAAACAACAATTCGTTGCTTACCCAGGCTTCGCTCATAGGCCAACAAGGCCTGATTTGCACCCGACTCGCCGGTTTGGATAGCGATAAAATCGATGCTTCCTCGTCCAAAAACACCGGTTTGGCTCCTAATTTCCAACATCTTCTGGATGCGATGAAATACCCGATACTGAAAGGTGGAAGGATCATTCAGCTGTGCCTCGCGCAGTGGCCAGTTTATCTTGCCACGCACCAAAAAACGGGTATCGTCTTTGCCGGCAAGCTTAATCATTTCGTTGTAGTAATGCTGGTCGTTTTCTTTGCCAAACTCATCGCCATAATAAATCACAGGCGTACCCGGAAGGGTGAGCATCATTGAATAGGCCAGCCCTATCTTTCGTTCATCAAATTGAAAAAGATTGGCCAAACGAGCTGAGATGCCTTCGCCCTGGCGAAAATCCCATTCTGGTTGCAGGCAATAATTATCGTGGATGTATTTTCTGTCTGCTTCGGAAACATACACCAGCTCCAGACTCAATTCATCATGGCAGCGCAGAAAGGTGAACCATTGCGCATTGTCAGGAATCACGGGGGTCACTTCTGTATCAAGTATCTGAGTGATGGGAGCAGCCTGCTGACTGGCTATGGCTTTGAAAAACATTGGCATGAGCGGGAAATGATAGGCTGCATGGCATTCGTCGCCATCTCCCATATACTCCACTACTTTGTTGGGTTTCTGACATGCCTCGGCCAGTAGCAGTGTGCCAGGCCTCACATGGTCGAGCACGGCTCTGAAAATCTTGAGTATCAAATGTGTTTGGGGCAGGTTTTCGCAATTCGTACCTTCTTCTTTCCAGACATAAGGGATGGCATCTGCCCTGAAACCATCAACGCCTAACTGCTGCCAATATAAGAAGTTACGCAGCATATCGATCAAAACTTTGGGATTGCGGTAATTGAGGTCGGGCTGAAAATTGAAAAAGCGATGGAAGAAAAACCAGCCGCCCAATTTTTCCCAGTTGCTGGTTTCCATTCCTTTAAAGATGATGCGGGCATCCTTGTAAAGGGAGGTATCTTTTGACCAGATAAAATACTCCCGATAAGGGTTATCTTCGGAAGTTATTGCCTGCCGAAACCAGGGATGCGTTTCGGAGATGTGATTAAGAGCAACATCAAAAATCACACGCAATTCTCTGCTATGAGCCTCCTGAAGAAATCTGCCAAATACCTCTTCCTGTTCTTGTTTTGTATGATTTTCGGGTAGCCCCAATAGCTCATGCCGGATCTTGTCGTAATTACGAATATCAAAACCTCCGTCCCGCATAGGAGAATCCAGGATGGGAAGCAGCCACAACGTATTTACGCCCAACGACCGGATATAATCAAGCTTTTCGATCAGGCCATTAAAATCTTTGTTAAAAAGATCAACGTAGAGGGAATAAACTACAGCATCCTTGTACCAATACGGATTTGATTCATTTGCAGCCCTGCTATAAACCTCCAACTCTTTAAAAAAATCATCCAAAAGCTTGTTGTCTGCATTTGGATAGATTTGATTCCAAAGTGCTACTATTACTCCTTTTGTGTTCATATCCAGATAATTAGGTGAAGGATTTACTCTTAGCAAAATTAAGACAATTCGGTCAGCTCTCCTTTGATTTTCAAACAGAATGACAGCTTATCCGTCTGCAAACGGTTTCGGATAAAAAAACGTATTCGTTATAAGTGACCGGTTTTAAATAATCCGGTCTCTGGCATCATGCAAAACTGCTAAAGACCGGACTTTTACCAGCAACAAGCCTGATTTTAACTCAACCTACAACAGTTTTTTATTAACAGACAAAAAGCCACCTTTTTCATTTTAAGCTTAACTTTACACACAAATCGTCTGCTTTTCTATTGCCTGAACAATTAACACTAAATAATTACATGAAAAAAATCGGATCAATTTTATCAGTACTTGCCTTACTTGTGTTTCTTTTATTGGGTTCATCTGCCTTTGCACAAAAAAAGACCGAACAAATCAATATCGAACCGCCTTTTTGGTGGGTCGGAATGCAAAACGCTGAACTGCAACTGATGGTTCACGGAAAAAACATAGGCGAAACCCGTGTGCAACTCAAGGCAGAAGGTGTGAAACTGGAACGTGTTTCGGCGGTCGAGAATCCGAACTATCTTTTTTTGGATTTATCTGTCAGCGAATCAGCAAAAGCAGGCTTTTTTGAAATTAGCTTTCTGAAATCGGGAAAAGTGATTCATACAGTCAATTATGAGCTCAAAGCCAGAAAGCAGGGCTCGGCTTCGCGACAGGGCTTCACCAGTGCTGATGCCATCTACCTGCTGATGCCTGATCGTTTTGCAAACGGAAACCCGGCTAATGACGACATTCCCGGGATGCTCGAGAAAGCCGATCGTAAAAATCCGGATGGCCGTCATGGTGGCGATCTGGAAGGTATTATCCAAAAGCTGGATTATTTTAATGAGCTGGGGGTTACAGCCCTGTGGCTCAATCCGGTGCTCGAAAACAATATGCCGGCAAACAGTTATCATGGTTATGCTATCACTGATTTTTATCAGGTGGATCCCCGCCTGGGCGGAAATGAAAAATACCTCGAGCTGGTTGAAAAAGCTCATAAAAAAGACCTGAAAATCATCAAGGATATGGTTTTCAACCATTATGGAACAGGACATAAATGGACTAATGACCTGCCAATGAGCGACTGGGTAAATCAATGGCCTGAGTTTACGCGCTCCAACTATCGGGGTGGTACACTCACCGATCCCTATGCTTCTGAGGCCGACCAGGACAAAATGCTTCGGGGATGGTTTGATGTGACCATGGCCGACCTGAATCAACGCAATCCTTTTGTATCCAATTATCTGATACAAAACAGCATCTGGTGGATTGAATATGCCGATTTAAATGGCATCCGAATGGACACCTATCCCTATTCCTTCAAGGAATTTATGCAGGAATGGATGCTACGAATCCGAACTGAATATCCCGATTTTTCGGTTGTTGGCGAGGTATGGCTCAATAGCGGCCCGATGGTCGCCTACTGGCACGACCAAAAACATAATTTTGACGGATTTAATTCCCACCTGAATTATGTGATGGATTTCCCTTTGAAATCTGCCATTAGCCGTGCCTTTAACGAGGCAAATGGCTGGAGTACAGGTGTTAACGCACTATACGAATCACTCAGTATGGACTTTGTTTATGGCGACCCAAATACTATCATGAATTTCCTTGATAATCACGATATGGATCGCATTGCCACCACTTTGGGCGAAGCCATTAACAAACAGAAACTGGCAGCTACTTTCTTGCTTACCATACGTGGTGTTCCGCAACTTTATTACGGCAACGAGCTTGGCACCCCCGGATTGGAACATAAAGGCCACGGGCAGATGCGTAACGATTTTGCCGGAGGCTGGCCAGGTGACAGCAAAAATGCCTTTACTGCTGAAGGACGCAGCCCGGATGAAAACGAATTATGGAACCATTTCAGAGCCCTGTTACACTACCGAAAAAACACTCCTGCACTCCAAAATGGCAGGATGACGCACTACATCCCCGAAGATGGAGTTTATGTGTATTTTCGCTATGATGAAAAACAAACTATCATGATTGTTTTGAATAACAACAACCAGGAAAAAACAATAAAAACAGCCCGTTTTGCCGAGAATCTTAAAGGATTCGACAAGGGCACTGACCTGCTGCATCGCACCTGGTTCGAGCAATTGGACGAGATCAGTATTCCGGCCATGGATAGCCGTGTGATTGAATTAAAACAAAACAAATAAAATATGACTATGCGCACAAAAATGCTGCTGTTCATCACAGTAATATTTCTGGTAATGATGCCCGGGCAAGGTTATGCCCAAATGGTAAGGACTTTTCCGGAACAACCTGACATCACGGATACATTGCTAATAATTTTTGATGCCAATCAAGGCAATCAGGCACTGAAAAATCATGAGGGAGCGGTATATTTCCATGCCGGATTGATCACCGATCGCAGCCTTGATGGGAGCGACTGGAAATTTGTTGTTGGCGAATGGGGCACGCCTGACGAAAAGACAAAAATGATTCCGATGGGAGCCGGCCTCTATCGTGTTGGTATTCCTATCAGTAGTTTTTTTGGTGTGGATGAAACCGTGGCTGCAAAACAGCTTGCCCTGGTATTTCGTAATGCCGATGGAAGCCTGGTAGGCAAAACAGAAAACGAATCCGATTGGTTTATCAACTTCGCTGGCTATCAACCGGAAATAGAACAACTGATCAGCAAACAAAGTCAAAAAGGAAGGTATCTCGGGCAACATATGGAAGGCAATATCCTTTTTGTCACTACCGATCGTGGTGATTATGTTTTCAGGCCTTTCGCCGACAGCATACTCGAAGTAAGCTTCCACAATGGTGGCTTCGAGCGTTTCGACACCTCACATGCCGTAATCATGGAGCCGGCAGAGGTGGAGGTCTTGCTAACCGAAACGCCTAATGCTTTGATGTTCGATCTGCCCGGAATGCAGGTTTTTATCCAGAAAAAAAACCTCGATATTGGTTATCTGAGCAACGGAAGAACTTTATTGGCTGAAGAAAAAGGTTTTTTTAGCAGTAGCAATGCCCTGGGATTCAGGTTCAAGGCGCAGCTGGGCGAACGTTTTTATGGCAGTGGCGGAAGAGCTCATGGCATGGATTTGCGCGGCAAAAAACTCGGACTCTACAACCGACCTCAATATGGTTATGAGCTTGGTGCCACCGACCTGAATTATATGATTCCATTGGTGGTTTCAAATAATAATTACCTACTGCTATTCGATAACCCACAAAAAGGACAGCTCGATATAGACAGCCAGCACGATGGGGTGATTGAATATTCTGCTATTGGCGGGCCACAGCGGTTTTATCTGATTCATTCACCTTCGTATGCCGGATTGATGAGACAATACAGCGAGCTCACAGGCAAACAGGAAATACCGCCCCGCTGGGTCTTTGGAAACCTGCAATCGCGTATGGCATATCGCACCCAGGCCGAAACAGATTCTATCGTGGGGCTGATGCTGGATCAGGATTTCCCGATAGATGCAATCATTCTTGACTTTTACTGGTTTGGCGACAGCATCAAAGGACATCTGGGGCGGCTCGACTGGTACAAACCATCCTGGCCGAAGCCCGAAAAGATGATTGCCGGCTTTGCCAAAAAAGGCATTAAAACAATCACCATCTCCGAGCCCTATATTATTGATTCGATGGCCAACTTTCAGATCGCCAAAGAACTTGATATTCTGGCAAAAGACAGCCTTGGTGAGGTATATATTGATGAACAGTTTTATTTTGGCAAGGGAGCACTGATCGATATTTTTAAACCCGAAGCCGCCGACTGGCTTTGGAGCAAATACAAAACCCAGTTTGAACAAGGCATAGCCGGTTTGTGGGGCGATCTGGGCGAGCCCGAATCACATCCTTCTGACTTGAAACATGTGGTAGGCATGGCCGATGAGGTGCATAATATCTATGGTCATTATTGGGCAAAATCGATCTATGACCGTTTTAGAAGAGACTATCCTGAAAAACGGCTGTTTTTTCTGGCACGCAGCGGCTATGCCGGCAGTCAGCGTTTTAGCATGTTTCCCTGGACAGGTGATGTTAGCCGCAGCTGGGGTGGTTTGCAGGCTCAACTGCCCGCAATGCTGAATATGAGCCTGTCAGGTGTGCCCTATATGCACAGCGATGCAGGTGGTTTTGCTCTGGGCCGGAAAGACGATGAACTCTACACCAGGTGGTTACAGTTTGCTGTGTTTTCGCCTGTGCTACGACCCCATGGATCAGGGATCCCATCAGAACCTGTTTATTTTAATGATACCACAAAACAAATTGTGCGCGATTTCATGAAACTCCGATACAGCCTGATGCCATATATTTATACCGCAGCCTGGAAAAACGCAACCGAAGGTTTACCTATTACTAAACCGCTTTTCTTTTATCATCCCGACGACCAGAGATTTCAGGATCATTACAGCAGCTATTATTTTGGCCGTGATTTGCTGATAGCTCCCGTATTATCGCCCGGCATCACCCGTATGCAGGTTGAGCTTCCATCAGGTTTGTGGTATCATTTCTGGTCGGGCGAGCAACTGCATGGTGGTAAGAGCATTGGAGTGAAAATCGCCCTGGAAAGCATTCCTGTTTTCGCCCGGGCCGGAAGCATAATTCCCATGACAAAAAGCGTGAACACAACCGAGCACTATACAAGCAGAAAGCTCAACCTGAAAGTGTTTTTGCATGACCTCTCCGGAAAACTACAGGGAGAGGTTTTTGATGATGATGGAAGCACGTATGGTACCTACGAATCAGGTGCTTATGAATTGCTAAAATTTGACGGCTTCCAAAATGATGCAGCTGAGATCACCCTGGATTTTAGCCGCAGCGGAAATGGCTTCGCTGGAATGCCTGAGGTACGCATTGTTGAGTTGGAATTGTTCGGGAAAGCCCGTCCGGTGAAAAAAGTGAGCATCAACGAACTGGAACTGCAAAAGCTGGATGCTGAAGCGGTGCAAAAGGGCGATCTGGGTTACTGGACCGACAGCGAAGGCCGCAGCCACATTCGCATGATGTGGGCCGGCGAAAATGTGAAACTAATTGCCTATTAAATTGTTATATAATAATTAAAAAACGAAAAGCTATGTCAAAGATTTTAAATTTGTTACCATTGCTGCTGTTGCCGTTGATGGTATTTCTTGCATCCTGCAAAAATCAAACCACTAAAGTAGTAAACACCGAAGCGGCTAAACTGACCAAAAACCCGGATTGGGCCAAAGATGCCGTGATCTATGAGGTGAACACCAGACAGTTTACCGAAGAAGGAACTTTTAATGCCTTTGCCCAACACCTGCCCCGCCTGAAAGATCTGGGTGTTGATATCCTGTGGTTTATGCCCATACATCCCATTGGTGAAGAAAACAGAAAAGGCTCCCTGGGTAGTTATTATTCCATAAAAGATTACACCGCAGTGAATCCTGAGTTTGGCACGCTGGAAGATTTTAAAGCCTTAGTCGCGCAGGCTCATGAAATGGGTTTTAAGGTGATTCTGGATTGGGTGGCTAATCACACAGCCTTTGATCATGAATGGGCCACAACCCATCCTGAATGGTATAACAGAAATGAAAATGGTGATATCGTCTCACCTTTCGACTGGACTGATGTTGCCGATTTGGATTACGACAACAATCCGGAACTTTGGGATGCCATGATTGCTGAAATGAAATTCTGGCTCAAAGAGGCTGATATCGACGGTTTTCGCTGTGACGTAGCCGGTATGGTACCACTTGCGTTTTGGGAACGCGCCCGAAAAGAGCTGGATGAGGTAAAACCGGTTTTTATGCTTGCCGAAGATGAAGGAGTGGTAGCACTTACCAATTATGCCTTTGGTGCCAATTATGGCTGGGAGGTACATCATATTTTCAACAAAATGGCCAAAGGCGAAAACAGTATTGCCGATCTGTGGGCTTACCTCAAGAAAACCGACAGCATTTTTGAACCAGATGTTTTCAGGATGACATTTACCTCAAACCACGATGAAAATTCATGGAATGGCACTGTGTTCGAAAGAATGGGTGATGCAGCTCCTGCTTTTGCCGTTTTATCCTATACCATTCCGGGCTTCCCGTTGATTTATAACGGACAGGAAGCCGGCCTGAACAAAAGACTGGAGTTTTTTGAAAAAGATCAGATCGATTGGCACAATCCGGAGGGCGAATCATTTAAACAACTTTACACCAAACTCAATCAGATCAAAAAAGACAATCCGGCTCTTTGGAATGCCGGTCATGGAGGTAAAATGACTAAAATTAGCACCAATATTCCGGATAAAGTGATGGCTTTTAACCGTGAACTGGAAAATAACCGGGTGGCTGTGTATATCAATATGACTGCTGAAGCGCAAAATGTGATAGTGACCAACAAGCCTGATTATGGTACCTATATGGATCTGCTCTCTGATAATGAATTACAAATCAGCAGTACCACTACGCTTGAAATCCCGGCCTGGAGCTACTTAGTATTGAAAGCAATACAATAAAATACAAGAAAGACCTTACAAAACCGGCTCATACCGGGTTTTGTTATTTTATGCAATGCTTTTTTTTGAATTGTTGTTGTTCCTGAAAAGGATTGCTGCTAAATTTGCAGGCTCCATGCGGGCATAGCTCAGTGGTAGAGCATTAGCTTCCCAAGCTGAGGGTCGTGGGTTCGAGCCCCATTGCCCGCTCACTGGTAATCAAAGACTTATTCAATCAATTGGAATAAGTCTTTTTTTTGCTGCCAACGGGGCGGGAAGCTTTCAGGCATTTCTATAGGTTTAAAGCCAGCCTTAATACTTCACCAGCTTCGTAGTTTCGGTGCTTCCGTCTGCAAAGTGTGTTACCAGCAGGTAGAGGCCGGGTGACTGATTGCGCAGATCAAACACAAGCATCTGTTCGAAAGGCATCATTGTTTCCGTTGCGATCTGTTGGCCGCTTTGGTTAAACAGGCTGATGCTGCTGATTTTATCTGTTCCCGAAGCTACCACTTTAAAGCTTTGGCCAAAGGGATTGGGGCTCACCTGCACACGTGCGTTTACCAGTGGGTTTTGGGGCAAACCGACCACCATTTGGTTTTCGATGGCCCCCATATCTACCCGTATGCCATAGATTCGCGGATTGCCAAGCAGGTCGGTTGCCGGCAGGTTGAGGCCTGTGGTGTCGGGTGTGCCGGTGTTCACACAGGGCGAGCTGTCCAGCAAAGACCAATCGGCTGACAGCCCATCATAATCGAGGCCGGCTCCTTCAGTTGGGCTTACGAAATTCGGATAATCAGTTATATTTCCTTCACCCGGGAAAACGTCCTGGATGCATGAATAGGAACAATTTGAATTGGTGCCTCCTCCTGAATATATCTGTACCGGATCAATTTGCCAACTCGATACAACATCATTACCCCACACAATATTATTTTTCATTGTGATAGTAAGATTACAATAGATTCCACAGACATTATGACTATACCCCATATTATTCACAACGATATTGTTCACATATTTTGATATTCCATTCCCATGTCCATTCATCATGCCACCACCCATATTATTAGCAACGATATTGTTATAAATCTTGCAATTAGCTGTGGTTTCATATAAGGTGCCATTCACTGAATGGTTGTTAAAGAATTTATTGTTAACTACAAGTGCGTCACAATTAATATTTAACCTTAACCCTCCTCCAGAGCCATGAATAATCCAACCCCATTCAGCTTCAATGAATATTACAGCTCTGTTTAAAACGAAAGTATTACCTGAAATTAGTGCAAAAGAACATGCCTCAAGTATTGCGCCACCTCCATAGTAGTAAACATCATTTGCTTTGAATGTATTGTTACGTAGTATTATTGAAGAGCAATTCTTTACCCATAACGCACCACCTGACCAGCTTGCCCTATTATGATAAAAAGTGGAGTTGTTTCAAATTAAACTTGCATAATTTTTGACAAACAAGGCTCCTCCCATATTCTCTTCATTTAAGTTATCATTTATTAAGGCTCCAGGATCAATAGCTTTTCCGTATGAGAATTTACAATGGCTGAAAACAGAAGTGTCTGTGGAATTGTCAAGCAGCTTAATACTCCCCCAGCCGCCAAGTAAAGTTGTCGTGTCGCCAAAGGAGGTTGTGTCGGAGATTGTAAAAATAATTGTACTGTCCTGCGATCCAATCGCCTTAATACTGCCATAGACAGTTAGGCTATAACTCCCCTGAAATTCAACATACACACCAGGTCCAATGGTGAGTGTTGCTGGATACTCCACAACAATATCATTATATATCTTAATGGTATCGGATGCCCAGGTGGTGTCAGAAGAAATGAGATCTGCTTGCAGAATTTGTGATTTTAAAGTAACGGCCTGAAGTAATAAAAGAGAGAAAATTAAAACAATTGCTTTTGTATGTGCCATTAAGAAAGGAATTAATTGATTTTGATCAGATATTTATATATCAAATTTTTTGGTTAGCAAAGTTGTTCCTTTTAAGCTGTTGCTAAATGTAGAACAAATATAAGCATAAACAGCAGAAGCTTTGCCGCCAAAACAAGTGTCAGCTGTAATTTAGAAGTCTTCAAAATAACCACCTTTACTGATTAATACTTCACCAGCTTCGTAGTTTCGGTGCTTCCGTCTGCAAAGTGTGTTACCAGCAGGTAGAGGCCGGGTGTTTGATGGGCCAGGTCAAACACAAGCATCTGCTCAAACGGCATCATTGTTTCCGTTGCGATCTGCTGGCCGTTCTGGTTAAACAGGCTGATGCTGCTGATTTTATCCCTTCCCGGGGCAATCACTTTAAAGCTTTGGCCAAAGGGATTGGGAGCCACCTGTATGCGTGCGTTTACCAGCGGGTTTTGAGGCAAACCGACAACCATTTGGTTTTCGATGGCACCCATATCCACCCTAATGCCGTAGATACGCGGATTGCCAAGCAGGTCGGTTGCCGGCAGGTTGAGGCCTGTGGTGTCGGGTGTGCCGGTGTTCACACAGGGCGAGCTGTCTAATAGCGACCAATCAGCAGCCAGGCCATCGTAATCTGGTCCAGCACCGGCAGTGGGATTTACAAACTGTGGATCTTCGTGGATATTTCCTTCACCTTGATAATAAACAGGTTCATCCGGGTTGCAGGAGTAGGCGAAATCGGCTTTTACTTCATCCAAAGTCCAAAGTTGTATTGGATCCCAAAATTCATCTTCATCACTTTGATTACCAAAAATGATCATATTTCTCATTTTAATGTTTGTGCTAAAAAATACCAATCCACACATCTTATGATTGAATCCATTATTATTTACAATTGTATTATTATAATAGGACGAAATAGAAAATGAATGACCATTAAATATAGCAGGACCTTTATTATTTACAATTGCATTGTTGTAAATAAAACAGTTATAAGATGTTTCATAAATAGCTCCACCTGGACCCATATTGTTAGTAATAACATTACCTGAAACAATTGAATTATTCGTTTGTGAGCCTAACCCCAGTGCACTACCCCCACCAGTTATATAAGTCCCCAAAGGCGTATCACCTGTTCTAAAGGCAATATTTTCTTTGAATATATTATTTAATATTTCAATTTTATTTACATTGTTTACCCAAAGTCCTCCACCAATATCAAAAACCTGATTTTTACTAAAAATACAATTTCTGATTGATAGGGTTTGCGAATTTACAGCCCATATTGCACCACCGGAAAAACTAGCAGTATTGTTTGAAAAAACACAGTTTTCAATTAGGACATTAGCATATCCGTTAACATAAATCGCTCCACCTTTTAAGTTTTCATTAGAGGAATTTAAAGGATCTGTACCAGGTTGAACAGCTTTCCCGTAATAAAAATTACAATAACTTAAGGTTGAAGTATCATTTTGATTCTGCATGAACTTTATCCCTCCCCATCCACCTGCCATTGTTGCAGTATCAGCAAAACTATTAGTATCAGCAATATTAAAAGTAATGGGGAGGCCGGCAGAACCAATTCCCTTGAATTTTCCCGTGACTTCGATGCTGTAATTCCCCTGAAATTCAACATACACACCAGGTTCAATGGTTAATGTAGCTGGATACTCCACAACAATATCATTATATATCTTTATAGTATCGGATGCCCAGGTGGTGTCGTTTTGGATTAACTGTTGGCCTTTTGATTGAATTTGCACTAATAAAATAATCCATATTAAAAAAAGTGAAGTAATTATTGTCTTCATAATTTTATCGTATTTGTAAGTTTGCAATTTTTCCTGCGTATGGGTATACCCATACGCAGGAAACCTATAAATTAATCAATAGGAGGTATATTAATTGGTGTTCCATACCAAATCAAATATTTGTGCCAATATTCTCCATCAGGAGGGTTTTGATTATTAGTCCATAAATCTAAAGCTTTAAAGTACAATCCATCAGGTTTTTCACCTGGTAGCTCTGCGTTTTTATCATTGTATATAATGTAATGCCCTTGAGTAAGCAAATATGTCAATTGATCATATTCAATGCAAGGATTTGATAGAGCTTCTTCATAAAAAATCCTATCAGGATAATTCGCATTCGATATTTCTACTGGAATAGGAATATTAATCCAAGCATTATGCGGAAAAGGATATGCCATGTTTGGATTGTTAAATCTGCGTTTGAGTTCCTGCCCTGCATCACTTTGACCCAAATAGGTTCCATCGCAACGCCCAAGCATATTGCCATAATACCAGTTGTCATCAGTGGTAATTGGCTCGTAATAAATAAGCGGATTAATACCAATTCCTGCCGTCAATTCCATTTCAAAATCGCCTGATTTCATAGTGGATTCCTGCAAATCGGCAATAATCATAAACTTATAATCTGCATCGATGTTTTGCATTTCTGATTGCAGGTCGGCTACCAACTGGTTGTAAACGGCAGCTAAATCACTCATATTGACAGTGCCATTCGTGTTAACGTTCAATGAGTAGTTTCGCTTATAGGTAACCACATCGTCAAAAGTGGTATCTGTAGCCTGTTGCACATTAAACAAAGCTTCCAGGTACCACATGGCACTGTCGGGCGAGATAAACTCTTCGGCTTTTAATCCGGATTTAATTTTTTGGTTAAAGTTGTTCAGCTTGCTCCACAAAGCCATTGCTTCCGGAGTATAGGTTTGGCCGGTCTGCTCTGTGTTCGCAATCCCTGCCTCTTTTTTGCAGGAATAAAGCACACAAAGCATCAAAACCAGCGTGATCAAAACAAAACTATTCTTCTTCATATTTTAAGACATTTTTTTGACGAAAATTTTATAATACGTTAGTTATATGTTTGTTCTGTTTGTGTTTCATTCTGTGATTATAGCCGCATGAAAATATTTCATGCGGCCTGCGTATGATAAATTTATTCTTGCCCAACCTGAAAATATGCTTGTTTTTGAATGGATGTAAACCATGTATGAATGAAAAAACTGCATAACTGAGTCGAATAATATTCTTTAAATAAACACACCTTTCGGATAATGATAGTTTGTGTGCAGGGGAGGAGTAACTTCTTGTTTACCAGTTATATAAAACATTTCATCCAAATAAACAACTGTTAATACATACAGTTTATCAATGAATAATAATGCTGATATTTTTGCCGTTGCTTTCAACTTTTTGATTGTTGGAGTCTGTAAAGTTAATATACTCTTAGTAGATTAAAAAGCTTTTGGGGATAAAAAATTTGAAATTTAATCCTTTT
>Ga0334883_1001478_pt1 | contig 34404 bp, 15 predicted proteins | sample GraSluR1_MG_6_FD_207230 | JGI IMG/M metagenome (GOLD analysis project Ga0334883, IMG submission 207230) | Sludge microbial communities from methane-producing bioreactor in Wageningen University, Netherlands - Granular Sludge_09_05-R1 | ecosystem: Engineered > Bioreactor > Anaerobic >...
CCGTGGGGGTGAATTGCTCAGACCCTTCGGCAGGCTCAGGGTACGGGGCCGTCCCCATGCCCGTGGGGGGTGAATTGCTCAGACCCTTCGGCAGGCTCAGGGTACGGGGCCGTCCCCATGCCCGTGGGGGTGAATTGCTCAGACCCTTCGGCAGGCTCAGGGTACGGGGCCGTCCCCATGCCCGTGGGGGGTGAACTGCTCAGACCCTTCGGCAGGCTCAGGGTACGGGGCCGTCCCCACGCCCGTGGGGGGTGAACTGCTCAGACCCTTCGGCAGGCTCAGGGTACGGGGCCGTCCCCACGCCCGTGGGGGTGAACTACTCAGACCCTTCGGCAGGCTCAGGGTACGGGGCCGTCCTCATGCCCCGTAGGGGGTGAACTGCTCAGACCTTTCGGCAGGCTCAGGGTACGGGGCCGTCCCCATGCCCGTGCTTACTATTACCTATATCTTTCGTAACTACTCAGGTGGGACGCACTTTTGCGCCTGAAATGGCGGTGGGAAGCACAAAACTCACGGTCTTGCCTGTAAAACAAGTGCGTCCTACCTCTTGGCTGAGTAGTTACTATCTTTCTTTGTTTATAATAAGCCAGAATGGTGGGCAGTTTTGATTGGGGAGGTGGGGCGTGCCATTCGTGTTCGGCCAGCACTAGCAGGCATGAAGCCTCTGGCATTTGCCGATTGATATGGGTCATCGAGTACCCGCGCCAGGCGTTGATGCTCATCAAGGTGCTGAAGCGTGTAAGGCGTTCCGCAGTCGCCAGGCTTCGAAGCGCCTCCCGGATTTGAGCACCTTGAAGTAGACTTCAATCTGTCACCGGCAGCGCTACCCCCGCACCCGCGCAACTGCGGCTTCAAAGGCATGCACCGGGACGTTGGTTAGTAACAACCACTTCAATCTTGTGCGCCATTCACGCCTCAGCTTGTTGCGTTTCGCGCTTGGCTTCCAATGCCTCCCACCGGGCGTAGGCCGTTTCTAATGCCTGCTTCAGCGCCTCAATCTGTGCGTTTACCTGCACCACCGCCGCGCCGTCGCTTTGCTGGTAGAAGGCCGGATCGTTAAACTGCGCATAGCGCGCCGCCTGTTCACTCTCTAGCGCTTCGATTTGGCCGGGCAGGGCTTCGAGTTCTCGCTCTTCTCTGAAGGTCAGTTTTGGCGGGCGCTCGCGTTGAGGGGCGCGGGCGGGCGTGGCAACGGTAGCAGTGCCGGTTGCCGCCGCGACCGGCGCACGCTGCGCCAGCCAATCATCGTAACCGCCGGCGTATTCACACACGCGCCCCGCGCCTTCCAACACCAGTGTGTTGGTCACTACCTGATTAAGTAGCGCGCGGTCATGGCTCACCACCAGCACTGTACCGGGATAGTCTGCCAGCAGCGCTTCTAGCAGTTCCAACGTTTCAATATCGAGATCGTTGGTCGGCTCATCGAGCACCAGGAGGTTGGAGGGGCGTGCGAACAAGCGCGCTAGCAAGACGCGGTTGCGCTCACCGCCTGAGCATGCGCTGATTTTGGTCTGCGCGCGCTCGCGGGAGAACAGAAAATCCTCCAGATACGATACGATGTGGCGCGTTTTGCCATTGAACGTGAGCAGGTCATTGCCGTCACTCACATTCTCCCACACCGTCTGCGCCGGGTCGAGCTGCGCGCGGAGCTGGTCGAAATAGGCGATTTCGAGATTCACGCCATGCCGCACGACGCCCGTCATGGGGCGCAATTCGCCGAGCAACAGGCGCAGCAGAGTGGTTTTGCCGGAGCCGTTCGGGCCGATGATGCCCACCCGGTCGCCGCGCATAATGATCGTTGAAAGGTCGTTTATAACGGGCGTAGGCCCGTAGCCGAATGTCACCGCTTCCGTCTCGATCACCCGCTGCCCAGAGCGTTCGGCGTTGTTCATCTGGATGCGCGCGGTGCCGGATATTTCTTGCCGCGCTCGGCCCGCATCGCGCATACGCAGCAACGCGCGCGCGCGGCCCTCATTGCGCGTCGTGCGCGCCTGCGTCCCCTGGCGGATCCAGGTCTCTTCTTGCGCCAGCTTCTTGTCGAATTCCGCCCGTTGCGTCGCTTCGATTTCCAGCGCGGCCTGCTTGCGTTCCAGATACAGGGGATAAGTGCAGTCCCAGCTGGTCAGCCGCCCTCGGTCGAGATCGAGGATGCGGGTCGCCAGCTGTTGCAGGAACATGCGGTCATGGGTCACAAACACCAGTGTCTTGATGTAGCGCAGCAAGAACTCCTCAAGCCATTGGATGGCATCAATGTCGAGGTGATTGGTCGGCTCGTCGAGCAGCAACACATCGGGTGCGCTTGCCAGCGTGCGGGCCAGCAGCACGCGTCGTTTGAGGCCGCCCGAAAGCGTCTGAACTTCTGCCCGCGCCTCCAGAGACAGGCGCGACAGCACCAGCTCTACCTGCCGCTGGGCGCTCCAGCCGTCGCTGGCATCGAGTTCTTGCTGCAACTGGTTGAAACGCCGGAGCAAAGCAGATGTCTCGTGCTGTGCCAGCGCTACGCTGAGCTGCTGGTACTCGCGCAAGCGCTCGCCGCGTGGCCCCATGCCCTGCGCCACAAATTCGTAGACCGATCCGGCCATCTCCGGCGGCACAGCCTGGGGCAGTCGCGCCACGCGCACCTCTTGCCCGCGCGCCACCTCGCCCGTGTCGGGCTTGAGATCGCCGCTGAGCAGCTTGAGCAGCGTGGACTTGCCCGCGCTGTTGCGCCCCAGCAGACAAATCCGCTCGCCGCTTTCGATCTGCAATCTGGCGCGCTCCAATAACGGCGGCCCGCCGAAACTGATACTCACATCGCGTAAACTTAGTAATGCCACAGTGACCCCTTCCAACGCGAAACATCAATCTCTTGTGTTTCACGCTCCTGAAAAAAGCATTTTACCCCATAAATGCAAAAACGTATATTATGCGGGCGATGCTGTTTGAACATCGCCATTGTATAAGCCCCATGACTCTTGAAGTCGGCCCATTGCCGATGCATAACTTTCTTAAAATGACTGATCACAGTCAACATGGCTGGCACCGTTTCCATAATCATGCGATTGTGCCATTCCCCACGCTGGCAGATGGTAAGATTCGCGGGATGCCAATCTTTTTTGATGGCAACTTTCGCTCGGGAATGGGCCACCAGGGTGTTTGTTGCCTTTGAGCCAGCCTTGCTTTTGCAACTTCGCTCAACGCACACCGGGCGGGGAGTCAACTCCCCGCCCGGTAGTTTATACAGCGTTATCAGCTTACGGTTGTGTGTACGTGCGCAACAGTAGCGGCAGGAACAGCTTGTAGGGTCTATCCACAGCCACCTCCATGCGCGCGTTGACTGGGCCATGGCGGGTTTCGACCCCGCTCATATCCACATCGGCCAGCCAGTACCAATAGCTCACCTCCGGCACGCTGGTTTCATCGGTGTAGGCATACTCCGCCCCACATAGATTGCCCCGGCACGCGCTCGGTGTGAAATTCACCAGGCTCGCGCGCGTGAAGTCCGGTTCGGTCGCCCGGTACAAGTTGAAGCCGAAGTTATCAATTTCCACTGCGGTCGCCCATTCCAACAGCACCCCTTGCGTCAGCCCCGTCGCGCGGAAGTAGCGCAACGTGATAGCCGTAGGTACATCCACGATGGTTTCGCTATCATCTGCCGGCGGCGGCGGATTGTCGAAAATATCTGTGGCATCGCTGACAATCGCCGTGTTGGTAATGGGGGTGTTGATAGTTTGCACCACCGTGAAGACTGTCGTGAGGCTGAAGACCTCACCCGGTAGCAGGTTGCGCCCAAAGCCGTATGGCGCCGGCGCGGTCAGGTCGAGCCAGAGCACCTGCCCATTGACGTTATCCACCGTGTTCGGTATCGCCGGGAACGCATAGGCGAAGTGGATGTAGTCGGCGTTGTAGAGATCGTAGACTGGTAGGATGTCTATGGTACTGATGCCCACGTTGGTGATGAAGATCGTGAACGTGACGTAGTTGGGCGCCAAGATGTTCGTGTCGAAGTCTACCAGGTGTTTGGAGAGATTGATTGCCGGGTCCTGGATTGAGATTGGGACATCATCCGTATCAGTGATGACGCCGCCCGGATGCTCGCCTTCGATCAGCGCCACGTTCCAGTATGTGCCGATGGTGATGCCCGGCGACACGGTGACAGCGAACGTCACGGTGAGCGTCTCACCAGGGTTGAGCGCGCCCAGATTTGCCCACACAAGCTGCGGTGGGGTTATGCTGGTTGGCTCGCTCGGCGTCGCGCTGCCCACAACATAGTGGAAGTCGAGCGTAGGCAACGTATCGGTCAACATGATCGGATCGAACACCACTTGCCCGGTGTTGGTGATGACGATGACGTAGGTGAAGGGCATATTGGGCACCGATGCGCCCGGCAGTACGGTCTTCAGGATAGTTAGGCCAGGGACTAGCGGTGTAGTTGGCTCATCGTCCTGATTGTTGCCGGGGTTGTCATCGGGCGTATCCGAGCCGACCACGACTCCGTTGGTAAAGGTCTGGGTCGCCCACAGCTGCACCTGCACGGTGAGCGTCAGCACGCGCTCCTCGCCGGGCAGCAGTGTGCCCACCCCCCAGATCACTGTGTCCGGTGCGGTGTAGGTGTGCGCTGGGGCCGCGCTGATGTAAATTACCTCTGCCGGTAGCGTATCGGTTACAATGACGTTTTCCGCCACACTTGGCCCGTAGTTGGTCACGCGCAACGTGTAGGTGAGCAGCGTCCCCGGGATGACCGGATCATGGCTATCGGTCTTGACGATGCCCAGATCCGCACGCGGCGTCACGTCCACGGGCCAATCGTCCTGATTGTTGCCGGGATTGTCGCCGGGCGTGGTGGTGGTGATGATGACCGTGTTGGTGAAGCCCACCATCACGTCCGCGTTCACCGTCACGGTGATGAGGAGCGTCCGGCTTTCGCCTGCACCGAGCGTGCCTAGCAGCCACACCAACGGGTTCGGGCCGCTGTTCTGTGGCGGGTTAGCTGCCACGAAGGTTACTTGCACGGGCAGCGTATCGGTCACGACTACGTTTTCCGCAGCGGAAGGGCCATCGTTGGTGACGGTCAGGCTGTAGGTCATCACCGCGCCCGGCGTTACCGGTGAGGCGCTACCTGTCTTGAGTACCCAGATTTCCACGTCGGGCAGCACATCCACGGGCCAATCGTCCTGATTGTTGCCGGGATCGTCGCCCGGTGTGGTGGTGGTGATGATGACCGTGTTGGTGAAGCCTGTTGTCACGTCCGCATTGACCGTCACGGTGATGAGGATCTCGCGGCTCTCGCCCGGCGTGAGCGTGCCTAGCTGCCACACCAGCGGATTGGGGCTGCTGTCCGGCGCGGGGCTGGCACTGCCGAAAGTCACTTCGGCAGGCAACGTGTCGGTCACGACCACGTTCTCCGCATTCGATGGCCCATCATTGGTGATGGTCAGGCTGTAGGTCATCACCTCGCCCGGCGTCACCGGCGAGGCGCTGCCTGTCTTGAGCACCCAGATTTCCACATCGGGCTGCACGTCTACCGGCCAGTCATCCTCGTTGTTGCCCGGATCGTCGCCCGGCGTGGTCGTGGTAATGATGACCGTATTAGTGAAGCCGGCCGTCACGTCCGCATTGACCGTCACGGTGATGAGGAGCGTCCGGCTCTCGCCCGGCGTGAGCGTGCCCAGGTTCCAGACTAGCGGATTGGGGCTGCTGTCCGGCGCGGGGGTGGCGCTGCCGAAAGTCACTTCGACAGGCAACGTGTCGGTCACGACCACGTTCTCTGCGTCCGATGGCCCATCGTTGGTGACGGTCAGGCTGTAGGTCATCACCTCACCCGGCGTCACCGGCGAGGCGCTGCCTGTCTTGAGCACCCAGATTTCCACATCGGGCAGCACGTCCACCGGCCAATCATTCTGATTGTTGTCGGGATTGTCACCCGGTGTGGTGGTGGTGATGATGACCGTGTTGGTGAAGCCCGCCATCACATCCGCATTGACCGTCACGGTGATGAGGAGCGTCCGGCTCTCGCCCGGCGTGAGCGTGCCCAGCTGCCACACCAGCGGATTGGGGCTGCTGTCCGGCGCGGGGGTGGCACTGCCGAAAGTCACTTCGGCAGGCAACGTGTCGGTCACGACCACGTTCTCCGCATCCGAAGGGCCGTCGTTGGTGACGGTCAGGCTGTAGGTCATCACCTCGCCCGGCGTCACCGGTGAGGCGCTGCCTGTCTTGAGCACCCAGATTTCCACGTCAGGCAGCACGTCCACGGGCCAATCGTCCTCGTTGTTGCCGGGATTGTCACCCGGTGTGGTGGTGGTGATGATGACCGTGTTGGTGAAGCCTGTTGTCACGTCCGCATTGACCGTCACGGTGATGAGGAGCGTCCGGCTCTCGCCCGGCGTGAGCGTGCCCAGCTGCCACACCAGCGGATTGGGGCTGCTGTCTGGCGCGGGGCTGGCACTGCCGAAAGTCACTTCGACAGGTAACGTATCCGTCACCACCACGTTCTCTGCGTCCGATGGCCCATCGTTGGTGACGGTCAGGCTGTAGGTCATTACCTCGCCCGGCGTCACCGGTGAGGCGCTGCCTGTCTTGAGCACCCAGATTTCCACATCGGGCAGCACGTCCACGGGCCAATCGTCCTCGTTGTTGCCGGGATCGTCGCCGGGCGTGGTGGTGGTGATGATGACCGTGTTGGTGAAGCCCGCGGTCACGTCCGCGTTTACCGTCACGGTGATGAGGAGCGTCCGGCTCTCGCCCGGCGTGAGCGTGCCCAGCTGCCACACGAGCGGATTGGGGCTGCTGTCCGGCGCGGGGCTGGCACTGCCGAAAGTCACTTCGGCAGGTAACGTATCCGTCACCACCACGTTCTCCGCATCCGAAGGGCCGTCGTTGGTGACGGTCAGGCTGTAGGTCATTACCTCGCCCGGCGTCACCGGTGAGGCGCTGCCTGTCTTGAGCACCCAGATCTCCACGTCGGGCAACACATCCACGGGCCAATCATCCTGATTGTTGCCGGGATCGTCACCGGGGGTGGTGGTGGTGATGATCACCGTATTGGTGAAGCCCGCGGTCACGTCCGCGTTTACCGTCACGGTGATGAGGAGCGTCCGGCTCTCGCCCGGCGTGAGCGTGCCCAGGTTCCAGACTAGCGGATTCGGGCTGCTGTCCGGCGCGGGGCTGGCACTGCCGAAAGTCACTTCGACAGGTAACGTATCCGTCACCACCACGTTCTCCGCATCCGAAGGGCCGTCGTTGGTGACGGTCAGGCTGTAGGTCATTGGCAAGCCCGGCGTCACCGGCGAGGCGCTGCCGCTCTTCACTACCCAGATTTCCACGTCGGGCAGCACGTTCACGGGCCAGTCGTCCTCGTTGTTGCCCGGATTGTCACCCGGCGTGGTCGTCGTGATGATGACCGTGTTGGTGAAGCCGGTTGTCACATCCGGGTTCACGGTCACGGTGATGAGGATCGTCCGGCTCTCGCCCGGCGTCAGCGTGCCCAGGTTCCACACCAGCGGATTGGGGCTGCTGTCCGGCGCGGGGCTGGCGTTGCCGAAAGTCACTTCGACAGGTAATGTATCTGTCACCACCACGTTCTCCGCGTCCGAAGGGCCGTCATTGGTGACGGTCAGGCTATAGGTCATCACCTCACCCGGCGTCACCGGCGAGGCACTCCCTGTCTTGATCACCCAGATTTCCACGCTGGTCTCTACAGGCGTGGTGATGGTATCGGTATCGGTGATGCCCTCGCTAGAACTGACCCAGGCGGTGTTGGTCAGGATAGCACCGTTGGGGAGAGAGGCATTCACCTGTACGAGCATCGTCAGTACCTGCGTTTCGTTCACGTCGAGCGTGCCCAAAATCCAGGAAACGCTACCGCCAGCCTCACCGCAGGGCAGCGGGCCACAGGCGAGGTAGCTGGTATTGAGCGGCACGGCGTCGGTTACGATTACACCTGTCGCCGAGACGATACCGGTGTTGGCAACGGTCAGCGTGTAAGTGAGCAGGCCGCCCGCTTCCACCGGATCGGGATCGGCCGACTTCACCAAATCGAGCACCGGGTGGCCCACATCCACCGGCACGGTATCCGTGGGGATGTCGTACTCGCGCTCATCGGGATTATCACCCGGCAGCCCGGAGTATTCGCCCCAGGCGGTGTTGGTCAGGGTGATGCCCGCCCCGATGTCGGCATTGACCTGCGCCCGGAAGCGGATGATGGCCTGCCCACCCACGTTCAGCTGCGAGAGCGTCCACTGCGGGTATGCGCCGCCCGTGGTGGCTGTTGCCGGGTCGGTGACGGTGAAATCCACCTCGCCGATGTAGGTCAGGCCCACCGGCAGGCTATCGGTGATGACCAGATCGTAAGCCGGCCAGTTGCCGCTGTTCTCCAGCGTGATGTTGTAGGTGATGATGTCGCTCGCGCCGAGCGGGTCGCGCGGCGTCACGACACTCTTGACCAGCGTGACAAACGGCTCGACCACCGTAACCGTAACCGGCGGGCTGGTGATGATACCGGTATCGTGTTCCAGGGTGACAACATTGGTGATGATGTCGCCATCAACCGGCTCGGTGCTGCCATCGGCGATATACGCCGTGACCGTGATGGTGCGCTGTTGCCCGGCGGGGATCGTGGCGTAGGTGATGGTGATGGCTGCTGGCGGCCCCCATTCGATGGCTTGTGTTGTATTAAGCGGCGCAACGACATTGGCGAGTTCCAGCCAGGGCGAGAACTGATCGGTCACGATGACGTTGTAGAGTGTGGCCGTGATGGGCGTTTCTGGTACGCGGATGGTATAGGTGATAGGTGTGCCGATGGACGCGGTGATGGGCGTGACGGTCTTGATGATGTCGGGCAACACGGTATGCACGGTCGTGTCGTCGGCAATCGGGCTATAGTCGCGGTCGCCGGGCGTCGCGCCGGGCAAACTTGACCACGAGACTTGCGCAGTGTTCATTAAGTCCAGTCCCGCGCCGACATCGGCATCAACGGTGGCAACGTACTGGATGACTAGCACGCTCCCTACCGGGATGCTGAAGGCAAAGGTGGGCGCGAAAATGATGGTGTAGACGCCGCCTACATAATTGGGGGTATAGAGCGCCGGCGCAACCGGCACGCCATCCAGCGTGATGCTGAGCAGGAGCGGCGGCGCATCGTTTGCGTAAGTGGGTAGCGTATCCGTGAAGACAATGTCGTAGGCGGGCGCTGGCCCGGCGGGATCGCCGATGTTGGTGATGGTCACCGCGTAGGTGATGCTATCCCCCGCGCCGACGGTATTGCTGGTGGGCGGGTCGCTGGCTTTGACCAGCATGAGCAACGGCTCGCCTACTTCTACATCCACCTGATTGCTAGTTGTGATTGGCGCGGTAGCGTGGGTCATTTCTGCTACGTTGGGGATGATATCGCCCGCCAGTGCGCCCAGTGGATCGGAGATGATGGCCGTGATGGTGATGAAGGCCTGCGTGCTGTGCGGGATGCTGGCGAAGGTGGCGGTGACCAGCTGCCCCAGCCAACCGGAAGCCGCGCCTGTGCCGCCGCTGGTAGTCACGCCCTCAATGGAGAGCCGACTGTTGATAGTATCCGTCACATTGACGTCGTAGAGCGTGGCGCTGATAGGCGTGGCAGGTACGATGAGCGTGTACGTCACGACCGTGCCGAGCGTAGCGGTGGGCGGCGGGCTGAAGTCCACGGTTTTGATGAGGCCGCCGTTCACCGTGCGGATCGCTGTGGAGTGGCTGCCGCCGCTGTAGTCACGCCCGATGCCCACCGGGCCAGTCCCTTCCTGCCCGTCGTAGACCAGGAATGCTTGGTTGGCGAGGACGATGTTGGCTGTAATCTGCTCGGAGACCTTCAAGACCACCTGCAAGTTGATGTAGGTGTGGCTGAGCGGATTGAAGGGCACGGTGGGCGTGAGGTGATTGACCTGCCAAACAAGCGCGCCGGTCGCGCCGGGGATGGGCGCGGGGGGGACTACCACTGCCGCCGTCGGGTCGCTGCTGGATAGGGTGTAGCTCCACAGCGACGTTCCGGCGGGAATCATGTCAGTGATGACCAGATCGTAAGCGGGAAGCTGCGCCTGGTTGGAGATGGTGAGCGTGTAAGTGACCAGGTCGCCCGCGCCGACGGTGCAAGCCATCTCATCCAGGCGGGTGACGAGGATGTCGTCGAAGTAGACGGCATTTTGGTTATTGGCATAGAGTCCAATCCGTCCGGCAGGGAACCGGTCTAAGGGATCAGTACGATCTAGTACCAATGCCCCGTCGATATACACGAGGAAGCGGTTGCCTATAGCCTGGATCTCAATATGATACCAACGATTGGTTTGATAGGCGGTACCCGCGACAGTGCCTAGCGTGGTTGCGCCGCCGGAAACAACTCGCTGCAACCGATAGTTGTTTATACTGGCGCTCCGGCTCCATATAAAACGATAATAGTTTTGATCGGCTGCCTGAGAACGGAAAATCAGGCCGATATCGCCGCTGGCATCGGTAGACATCACCATTGCCGAAAAGCTATAGTCTGTCCAGGTGACATCGCCCTGATAAATACGGCGATTACTCGCGTTGCTGTTGTTGCGCGCCATGCCGTTAATGATGCTCCACCCGCTGAGGCCTGACGGATTTAGCCAGGGAGGAATTAACCCGTCGCTATTGAAGTTGGTTTGTAAGAGCGTGGCATTGCAACCCAGCGGCGTCACATAGGTTTTCCCGATGTGCAATAAGGGTTCCAACACCGTGACGGTGGCCGTATCGTCTTGTTGATAGGGTATGCCATCGTCGGTGTAGGTCATGCGGAAGAGATTGGTCAACAGCGCACCGTTGTAATTGCCGCCCACATCCCGGATTACAGCGGTGATGACGCCGTTGATCTGGATCGTGCCGGAGAGATTGCCCAGGTTCCAAATCACGTTGCCGGTGTTGTAAGGCACAGGCGCGCTGATTGGCGCGACTACGGGGCCAAAAGGCCCGCCATCGCTGCCATCCACATCGTAAGTGTAAGTGAGCACCGCAGCCACATACCCTAGTCCAGCGGGCAGGAAGTCTGTCAGAATGAGGTTCTGATAGAGCGCGTCCCAGTCCGAAAGGCTGGCGGCCAGGTTGAAGACGACCAGATCGCCGATGGTGCCGCTTTGACTGTCCGGCGTCTTGCCGAACTCTTGCACCAACGTCGTGTGTGCCGTATCCTGTGCTGCCGCTGTCTCACAGCCCGTATCACAATCGCTGCGCACCCAGGCGCGGTTGATGTTCTCGCCGGTATCGGTAAGGATAGCCGTTACCTGTGCTGTCCACGTCCCACCGGCGGGAATAGGATTAGGGAACCAGGTGATGGCGTTGCCGGAAACAATCGGGACTGCGCCATCGGAGCCGTTCATAGCCGCCACGTTGATATAATTGCTGCCGGCAATGTCGGTCACGACGACGTTGTAAGCCATGCCGCTGCCGGTATTCTGCACTGTGAGCGTCCAGGCTACCGGGTCGCCCACAGCTAAGGTTTGGTTGGGCGGGGTCTTGTCAATCGTCAGATTGGGGTCTTGCACCACCAGGTTAACGGAATCTGACGTAGTGAATGGCCCGGTGGTGGCGCAGGTGGCGTGATTATCGTAACTCAGGGCAACCGCAATGGGTGCGCCATGGGCAATAGGACAACTGCCGGTGCTGGCGCTGTTTCTCAGCCGCACGACCAGGGTAAATTCATAAGGCGTACCGCCGGTGTGTCCGGGGATCTCATCCCAACGGAAGACGGGTGTAGTGGGATCGGTGATAATCTGCGTGATGGTTAAGCCGGTCGAAACCACATGGTCGTAGACGTAGCCCGCCGGGATGGTGAGGGTCAATACATTAGTGTAGGCGCGCGAGCCGCTGTTGCTAATGGTGATAGGGATATCGCCCAAACAAGTATTGAGCGGGCCGGGCGAAAGCTGCACCGTAAGGGCGGGGTTGGTCGTGAGGCTCGCCGAATCCATGGGTGTGAGCGCACTGGTGCAGCCATCGAAATCGCACCCGAAGCGCAAGCGCGTGTTGTTGAGCGTTTCGGGTGTGCAGGCATCGTCGGCCAGCGTGACCGTGCCGGTGATGTAGAAGTAGTGCGTGACGCCGGGTAGCATATCGCCCACATCCCAGGTGATGGTGCGCGACGCCATAATCACATTCACGGGGAAGTTCAATGAGGCGGTGATGAAGTTGAAGTTGGCCGGCCAGGTATCAGAGAGTACCACGTTTTGAGCCAGATATGAGCGCGCCGAATTGACGTTCTCCGCCTCGATGCGCCACACGATGGTGTCGCCCGGTGAGGCATACACGGTATCGCCAAACGTGCCGCCCGCGACCTTGCCTTGCTTCGTCACATACATATCCGGCGCGAGCGTGCGGAGTGTGACCGCATTCTCGGTATAGTCGAGGCGCTGATTGCACGGGCCAAGCGCCGATGCAGATGCGAACGATTGCGGGGTGGCCGGTGGTGTGCAGGCGGTCTGCACCGGAATTTGGATGCGCACCACATAGAGTGGCGGCAACGCATCGAACCAGGTCGCCACTGCGGGCGGTGCATCGGCAGCTAGCCAGGTGAGCTGCAAGTCTGGCCCGTTCCAGCTTGGGGTGGGGGTGAAGGCCGTGGTACTGGCGACCGGTACGCCTTGCGCGTTGAGTATCGTTAGGGTTATCGGCGCGCCAGCTACTGGCGTCAGCCCACGCAGCGTTTCGGTGATATTGAGTTGATAGAGCGTCACATCCGCCGAAGCATTCTTGGTGGTAAACTCGACGTAGCCTATATCACACATCGGCAAATCGGCGCTCTGGCCGTTGTTGGTGAGCAAATAGGGATCGGGCGTATCAAAATCTACCTGGGCTTCATGATAGTAACAGGCATCGCCAAAACACTCATCTATCGCGCGCAGTTCTACCCGCAACGGGCTACACACCAGCACGTCGGCTGTCACCGTCACCGCGCGCATTTGGTTTGGCCCTAGCACCGGCACCGTAAAGACCGCCGCTGCACCCAACGCGCCAATGATGGTCGGTTCATCGGAAGTGAACCCGGTGACGTTCAGGCCGAACAGGTCATTGGTCACTACAATATTGGTGGCGGTGTAGTTGCCATTGTTGGTGACAAAGAATTTCCACATCACCGTGTTTTCGCGCACCGTGTAGCGGATGGGGGTGGCGAACAGAATCAAGCCCGGCGCGCGATAGAGATGGTCGCGGGTCGTGGCGTGCCGGTGGGCAAACGCACACTGGCTCTGATAGCGCACGCCCGCAGTCCATATAGAGGTTAGCGTGCAGTCCACATCCACCTCGAAGTGGATTTCGCCGCTGCCGTTCAAATCAGCGGTGGGCGGCAGGGTGAACGTAATCACGGTCGTGCCGATGTCAATGGTAATCGGCGTGATAGCGGCCAGCGTGCCGGTAAAAGCAAAGTTGCGCGCAGAGGCGATCTCTTCTGCCGAGGCGGTATAGGTGATGACGATGTGATCGGTGAGGCGTCCGGCACGGTTGTCATTGACGCTGATGACGACCGGGTTGGTATCGCAGCGGTTGAGGATGCGCGGTTCCAGCCCCACCGTGAGATCGCCGCGCTCGATGCGCAGGGCCAACGCCTGGTTGAATGCGCCATTGCCCGCGCAGGCCGCGATATCACTCACGCCGGGCAGAAAGAGCTGCGACCAGTCATAGAAGGTTTGCTCTATTGCCCCGTTGAGCGCACTTTCCGGGATGGAGACCGTGTAGGTGAACGCAATCGTCAAATTTTGGGTGGGTACACCGGCGGCGGCCAACGGAGAAAGATCAATCACTAGCTGCCCGGTTGTGGTGATTGGCGTCAAAAAGGCTGTGTAATCCACGCCATTGACAGTCACAATCAACGAGCCAGGGATGTATTCCAGATAATCTGGGCCGGGCAGCCCGCCCGCGCCGATGCCGGTGCCGAGCGCCTCGGTGAATACCGCACCGGCCCAATTTACTACCGTCGAGCCGGTAATCAGGTAGTGATTGTTGATGGTAAACCCACCTGCACCGCAGACCTCGAAGTTGCCGGCGGCACTGCCGCCTGGGAACACGCCTTCATTATTAAGAATCGCGGTATCCACAGAGGCGAAATCTTCCAGTAACGGGCAGCCCACGCAACTGGGGTAGGCGCGCGCCTGTACCTGGTTCGCAACAATCTGTCCGGCTTCGCACAGCCCGCCGGAATTGGTATCGGTCAATACTTGCATGACATAGGTAAGCGTCTCATTGTAGGGGTTCGCCGTAGGGGTGAACACCCAGGTGATGAGGCCGCCGCTGTTCCCGGCAACGCCAGCACTGGCATTGAGCGGCCCGATAAAGGTAAAGGGCGGATCGGGGAGCGTGTCTGTAATCACAATCGGCCCGGCAATCTGATCGGGGTTATTGCCGGAAACGGTCACTGTATAGATGAAAGTCTGCCCACTTTGCACGAATTGCGGGCCATCTTTCGTCACATTGAGCGTGGGCTGCAGTCCCGCGCCATACGCATAGCTGGTCTCTACCGGATTGGCGGTGAAGGGGTTATCCGTACACACATCCCGGAACAACGGTTCGAAGGCTACGCTACCTGAGCCTTGTGAACAGATAGGATTGGGCTGCGGGGCAACATCGAAGGACAGATAAATTGGGCCGCCCGCAGCAGTGTTGGGCAACGTGCCTGCTGGAGTGCCACCGGTGTAGCTGAAGATGCCCGTTGCCGGGTCGTAGCTCCAGCCCGGGCTGAGCGTGGCTGGCAACACGTTCCAGAACGCATCACTTTCATAGGTGGAATCCAGGCGGAAAGAACCCGCCGGCCCGCCGGTATTGGTGATTGTGAGATAAACGGTGCGCGTCAGCGGCGTGCAGTAGGGGATTGGTGGAATGGGGGATATTTGCACCTGCACGCGTGGGATTTGGGGGGTGAAGAGCACGCTGGCCGTTGAGCGCAATGGGTTGGTGTAAGTAGCGTCGCCCACCTGATTGCCGCAGGGCCAGGCGGCCTGCGCCACATTGGTGAAATTACACGCTTCCACCGTCCCCACTACGGTGAACGTCACAATCTCGTTAATATCGAGGCTGGGAATCACGACGGAAGGGGTCAAATCGCCGCCGGGTTGGCCCAGGTTGATGCCGCCCGTATCGGTGATGATGGCATTGTACAAAATCCCCAACCCGGTGTTCTGTACGATGACGGTCCAGGTAATCGGTTGCCCGAAATCCGGCGTGCCCAGGTTTTGGAGTGCGGGCGTCTTGTTGATGACCAGGTTGCCGCGTCCGGTGGTGATGTTCAGGCCGCCGGTGTTCATCTCCGTTGGTAGGGCCGGGGGCGGATCGGCGTTGTAATGGATGCGCACGCGCATCTGCTGGCCCGACTCGGCGTTGCACACGGCACGTAGCCGGAAGGTGAGCGTAAGCACCTCGCCGGGCGCTAGATTATAAGGGGGGGCAGCCACTGTCCAGGTGATGTACCCTGAACCGGCGACGGTATTGATGCCCACTGCGCCGCCACTGTCGCTCAGGCTGTCGCCGCCGTCATGCACAAAAAAGCCGGGAAACTCGGCGCTGAGGTAAACGCCATAGGCTGTCATCCCGGAGTTGTTGCGGATGATGGCCGTGTAGGTCTCGCCCAGTCCCGGCGGGCTGCCCAGGCTGGCAAACGCTGGGCCGGTGACGTTGACCGTCAATAACGATGCCGGGATCGGCGTAAAAATCTGATTGCCTCTGCTGGGGGCGAGGTCTGGTGCGCGCGGCGCAGCAGCCTCAAACCAGGCTGGCAACAATTCCGCTGAGGTGTCCGCCGCTGCCGGTTGCTGCATCCAGGCCGGCAACAGTTCCGCCGATGCCGACGCGGGTTGCGCTCCCGGTAGCGGGGCCGCCGCGACGGGCAACACCGGCGCGAGCATACTCAGTAACATCGAAAATCCCAGGAACAACCGTAAAGTTTTCATCATACCGCTCCTTCCGTGAGTCAACCAATAAATTCAGTGGCGTTCATTGTTGCGCCAAATCTAGATATTGTTCCAACACTTGCGGGTTCAATTGCCCAATTTGCCGGGCCACAACGCGGCCTTCGGCATTCAAAAAATAGGTGGTGGGAAATCCCGAAATTTGATACAGCTGCGCAATCGCGCCATCGGCATCGAGCACAATGGGGTAGGCAATGCCTTGCCCGGTTACATAGCTTTGTGCCGTATCTTGGGTCTCGCGTACATTGATGCCCACGAAATGCACATCCGTCCCATAGCGCGCGTGCGCATCGAGCAGGAGCGGCATCTGTGCGCGGCAGTGACCGCACCAGGTGACCCAGAAGCTGAGTACCACCGGCTTGCCCCGCAGTGTATCGAGCGTGAGCGGGGTTCCGTCTAGTGTGGCAAGGGTGAAGTTTGGCGCGTGTTGCCCGTTCGCTACCCCGCGCGGCTCATCGGGTGTGGGGAGTGGGGTCGGGGTGGCGATAGGAGCCGGGGTAGATGGGAGCGGTGTTGCTGCTTCGGGAAGGAGGGTCGCCGTCGGCGGCGTAGCAACCTCGCGCGTGGCGATCTGCACATCGTTGGTTTGTCGCAAGCCCAGGATGTAGGCTTCGGGGGTGATGCCCTGCGCCGCAGCCTGTGCGGTGACGAAATCGCGCGCGGTCAACAACTGTGCAAAATACGCATCGAAGGCAGTCAGCGGGAGTCCCTCGGCCTGCAACGCTGTGGATAGCTCCGCCTCGGATTTGCCATAAGCGGTCAGCAGCGCGTTGCGTTCGGCGAGCGCGACTTCGGGCGCCACCGTAAACCCGGCAGCTTGCGCGGCTTGTAACACCAGCGCCTCGTTGAGCAGCCGATCCAGGCTGGTGGCTTCATCAACCGTGGGCAGCCCTAACAGTGCATTGAAGGCGCGATCCACGTTCTGCCGCTGCGTGAGTGCCGCCAGGGGCACCGGGTTGCGGTTGATCCAGGCGACGACGTCTTCGGCAGCAAGTGTGCCGGGTTGCGCTGTGCGCGTAACCGGCGTGGCTGGCGTAGCTATAGGCATCGTGCGCCCGGGGCGATTGAATGCCCACAACACGCCGATGCCTGCCAGCAGCGCAATGCCGAGGGCAGCTACCATCAACAACATGCGTTTTCCTGTTTGTTGCATGGAGTGATCCTTATTGCATCAGCCAGGGGCGGTTCATGCTTGCTTACGCGCCAGGGCCAGGCTGATCAATGCGCCACACAATACACAGCCCAATGCTAATGTTAGCAGGGGGAAGGGCGTTGCCGTGTGGACACCGGCTTCTGGCAACATCGGCGCTGGCGTGGCGGTGGGCGTTACAGCAAGTTCTGGGGTGGGCTGCGGGCCAGGTTCCTCTGTGGACGGCGGCAATGTTGGGGTAACTGTCGGGGTAACTGTGGGCGTGGCCGTGGCTGTAGGCGTGGGTGACGGGGTAGGCGTTATCCCTGCGGCCACGGGGTTTGTTTGTAACCATGCGCCTAACAACACGCACACTAAGGTCAGCAACAACACTGTTCTGAACAAGCCTGCTTGTGGTTTCATAAAATCACTTCCTTGCGTTGGTTATGATAAAATCTAAGGGAATTCAAACATTAATCAAACCTATATTTATTATAGCATGGAATTAGCTCAAAAGTAATGATTTGTAATGGTTAGAAAGTACAGTAAAAGTACAGTCTTGGTCTAGTCATGGGTAAACCGTGCTGGATTTGTGATGATGAAAATTTACCAGGATTTACGGGGGTGGGTGGGCGAGGCAATCCTCAGCAGGCCCAACCGGGGGGCGTTGGATATGTAAAGGCTGGGGTTGGGTTGGATGCAGCGGGGATTGCCTCGCCCGAACGTGTGGGGCAGAATGGTTAATTGTGATTTGCTGATTTGAGATTTTTTTCTACCGTACATTTTCCAAGCGCATTCAGTTTTAGCCACGAATTAGCACGAATTTTACGAATTTCTTATTGTTTTCGTGTTAATTCGAGTGAATTCGTGGCAAAAATTTACAAGTGTACGGTAGCAAAGAGATTTTCAGAGGAGGAGCGGTTGGGTGAAAATTCGGGGAACTGCCGTTCCCCTCAGAGCCGCGACTGGGTTACGTTTTGAAATTCGTCATTCGCAATTCGCCATGCGCCATTTTCAGAAAAGCCTAATCAAGGCGCGCGCGTGACGAGGGGCAGGTAGAGCCAGGCGCTCCAGGGGCGCACGGCCCATTGTAACGGTAAGGCGGGATCGCCCAAGAAATGGAATCCATCTATGAGATGTTTCCCTGGCCCGCCAGCAAGTGCGATTTTGGCGCTGGTGGCCGCGACGCCGGGCGGCGCGGGGGTCGCGCTCAGGCCGCTCTGGTAGAAGGCGCGATGCAGGGGCGTTTGGGTACTGCCCAACCCCAAGCCGCTATTGCCGAACGTGGCGATGGCGCCGGCCTGGGGCAGCCGTACCAGGGCCTCGTCCATACCTGTCATGGCCGGGTCGGGATGGGTGAAGTGCCCGGTGAAGCAGCTCAGGGAAAGCCCCAATGGGTAGTGTGGGCCACGCGAGAGCGTCGGTAAATCGTCGGTGTGGAATAGCCGCCCGTGTTCCCACTGCTGGAAGGCACTATGCCCGACCCAGCTCATCACCAGCGCGCCCTGGTTCCAGGCTTCCAGTACCCCCGCGCGCACTTCCGGCAGATTGCCGCACGCATAGAGGTCGCCAGGCTGCTCCGTGCAATACAACCGGGTGACGGTGTGCGTGACCGGGACGAACGCGGTGATTTTCTCGGCTTCAGCGGGGAAATCACCGGCGGGATCGGGATCATCGGCTACGAAAACATGGCGGGTGTTCCACACGCCGGGGTAGGGCGAGGTAGCATAGGCGATGATTTTGGCGAGGACGGCCTCTAACTCCGCGAGGGTGTTCACCGGCAACCGGCCTACAGCGAGGTCGGGCAGGAGGTCGTTACCGGCGACGGCTACATAGCGATTGTCGGCGGGGATTTCGCCCAGCCATGGGTCGGCGTAGACCAGATAGGGCGGCAGCAGCGTGGGCGTGCCGGTTCCTAGATGATCGAGCGGGTCCCAGGTGCCATCGCCCACGAGCAGCAGGTAGGCGGGGGGCGGATCCCAGGTGGCGTAGGCGTGCGCGACAAAGGCGTGCAGCGCTGCCGGATCCATGCGCCCGTCGCCATAGGCGGCGTAGATGGCTTCGAGGGGGGCGGCGAAGGTGGTCAGCCCGCGCGCGGCATGGAAATCCTGGAGCGGGGCGAGCGCCGGAATGAATGCGGCGGGGGCCAGGATGAGGTAGTCCGCGCCGGGTGGCTCGGTCAAGGTGGGGATGGGGGCGAGCGGCGGCGTGGTGCGGAGTGCGGCAGGGGGGACGATCAGGTAAGTGTGCGGCCCGGCTACGCCGTCGGTGATGGTTGTGTCTGGCGGCAAGCTGATGGGCGCGGCGCTATCGCTGATGTCGTACAGGCGCGCGCCGGAAGGTATGCCGGTAAGGGTGTAGGTGCGCGGGTCGGTGGCACCGGTGAAGACCAGGGCGCGCTCGTCAGCCAGCCCGGCGACGGGATACCGCAGTGCGAAAGCTTCTACCCAGACGCCTTCGATGGTGACATCGGGCAATCCGGGCAGCGCCAGGTGCAGGGTGTTGATGCCCGCTTGCAACAGGGAGGCGGGCACGGAGAGGGTCAGCGTGAGTGGCCCTTGTCCCTCCCAGGTCAACGTGCCGAGAGCCGCACCGTTGACCTGCGCCGTGATGTGGTGATCGGGGTTGGGCGGGGCGGCGGTGTAGCTCATCAGCCAGAGCGTCAGGGTGGCGGGCGGCCCGCTGGTGAGCGGTGCATCGAGGGTAAACGTGTAGTCGCGGGCGGGCGAACAGGTGGCGCCGGCGGGGCGCTCCAGGCAATTCCAGTACCAGGGGATGCCGGAGCGGGGCGCGGGGCGCAGTGAATCGTAGTGGTGTTGTTCGGCGTGCAATACGGTGGCCCAGGCTGTGCCGGCGGGTTGCGCAGGCGACGCGGGGCGCGCGGTCATGCGCCGGCCCGGCTGTGCGGCGTAGCTGACACGATACATCTCGTGTGCGGCCCAGCGTGTGGGTTGGGGATCGGCATAGAACAGATACCGTTGCCCGGCGGCGTCCCAGTGCAGGGCGAGCTCCTCATCGGTGGCCGAGCGTTGGAGTTGTACGCGCGCCGGATCGCTGGCGGCTGTGACCAGACCGGCAGCTGCGAGTGCGCTCCAGGGGAGCGTGTAGAGGCCGCGCTCATGTAGGTGCAGCTGCGCCTGGGGATCAGCCGTAGCCAGTGCTGCGACCAGGGCCGGGGAGCGGGGGGCGGCGGGGTAGGGTGCTAACCTGTCGGGGTTGAGCACCAGGCTGTGTAAGGCGGCGTGCAAGGGGTCTGGGCGCGTGCTGACTGTGCCCCCCGGTAACGGCGCGGCAAAGGTGATCTGCACCGCTACGGCCTGGGTGTGGGTGAGGCGCAAGGTTTCCGGATCGTACTGCAAAGGGACAAAGGTGAGTTGGCCGAGCCGCACGCCGCGCACGTGGCCGATTTCGGTGAGCGTGACGGTGGCGGTGGGTAAGGTGGGCAACGGCCACATGGGCGGGATGGCCCAGGGCGGCGCGGTGTTCAGCGGGGCGCGGAGCTGGCGGGTGGTGACGGTGAGCGGGTGGGTGGTAAGCGTGACCGCGCCGGTGGGCGGCAGGACGAGCAGTGCGGTGGCATACGGCAACTGCACCTGGTCAGCTGTGAGGGCTGTATCCCAGTGCGCCAGGGTGACGTCCAGTGCGTGCGCGGGGGCGCGCTGCATCTGTGGCGCGGGGCTTGCCCAATGCAGGTGCAGGCCGGCGGGGGAGGCGCTCAGCAGGCGCGGCGTGGCGTCAGGGGGTGCGGGCTGCGCGCTGAGCGGGGTGGGCAGTAGCAGTAGCAACAGTGTGCAGAGCAGCGCGTAGTAAGGCATGGTTTTTGTTGGCATGGAATTTGCTTTCAATTCAAAGGCCCTGGTTTTAACGCCAGGGCGCAAAGGCGCAGGGACGCAAAGCCTTTTTTGTTTTTCTGTGCATTTACATGAACGCCCGCGCCAGCAGGGCTTGGAACAGCGCCTCGGCCTGCCGCTCGGCTTCGACCTGCTGCGCGCGCAGGCGCTCGAAGCGCCGCACGACCCCGGCGAAACGCTGTTGGAGGGGGAGTGGGGGAATCAAAACCCGTAGCTGCTTCAATTTTGTTGCATTTACACCGGCCTGTGCTGTACCTGTTGAACTTTCTTGAATCTGCTTCCAATAGGCATCTGTCTGAAAATAAATCGAGAGATACACCGGGTCTATTTTCTGATTTGGTCTTACCCGAATCAGGTAAGATGCAAAAACAGCCCCTTCTGGACAATCCTGAATCAGGTAGCTCTTGCCTGTTGTTGCGCCTGTCCGAGCAAACACTATATCGCTTTTTTGAAGCATACTCCCTCGTTTTTCTTTTCCAGAGGCAGAACAATAAGGCACACTATCCCAATCGACTACACCATCCTGAATATCAGTTATCCTCAGAAATTTCGGGCCAATGGGTTCACGTGAAGCACTTGCAGTTACACCATAATCCACACTGCTTGCAAGATTGTGTAGTTTTTGAAATTCCCACCCCATCGGATTCTCGACGGGATCGCCGAACATTTGGAGAAACACGGCTTGCAGATAGCCGGCGCTGCGCTCGCGGGCGGCGCGACGGAGTCGCCGCAGCCGGTCGGCCCGCGCCAGCACCTCCGCGATGCGCTGCTGCTCCTCCAGGGGCGGGAGGGGGATTTCCACTTCCTCAAGAAATCGCGTCGGAACACGTTGTTGCCCGGCTGAACCGGTCATCTGCCTGGCCGCTTCTTGTCGCACAGATTCCTGGCGCAAGAAATAATACACCCAAATAGGAAGCACTTTGTTCCCAGAACGCACCACATGAAACTCAGTCGAGCCAAAACCTACGCCATTTTGCAAACCTTGAGCCAGAGCACATTTGCCATTCTCCATGCAAGGCGTAATTTTGGCGAACAGAATATCGCCATCTCCAAAATAAGTGTAGCCCTTTTCTACCTCTTGCACCTTGCGCACTGCGGTTTGGACAATTGCGCCGGAGACATCATCCACATATTCCATCGGAACGAATGAACATAAACCAGCTGAATCCAAAGTGCGTGGTTTGCGTGGGTTGATTTCAGCTACATGACCTAATAGCGCGGTCATCGGTCGTCGGTCTCCGGTCGCTCATCCACCATCGCCCGCAACGCTGCAATCTCCTCCCCCATCACCTGCTCCAACCGGGCGAGGCGTTCCAGCGTGACCTCCGGCGCGGCGTGGTACACGGGTTCGGGCGCGGTCTGCCGGTAGCGGCTGGCGGAAAGGTCGTACTTGTTCGCCTGCACCTGCGCCTTCGGCACCCAGAACTGCCGGTCAAGCCGGGCCAGTTCCGCCCGGAGCGGCGCCATCTCTGCCGCCAGGGCTTCCAACGTTTCCTGAACCTTCTCCAGCGACACCGCCCCCGCTACGTTTTGCGGTTCTTCATTCACCATTCGCAATTCGCCATTCGCCCATTCGCCATTCGCCATTCGCCCATTCACCACACGCTCAAAGGTGAGGCGGTCGAGTTCCGCTGCCAGCCGGAGGCGTTCTTGTTGCAGCGGGGCCAGGGCGGCCTCCAACTCGGCGCGGCGGGCAGCGCGGGCCTCGGCAAAGGCCGGGTCGCGCCGGTGGCGCCAACATGCCAACACGTCGGGGATGTCGTTCTCGGCGGTGGGCTGGCGCTTGTCATCGAGGCTGAAACCGTCATGGGCCATATCGTAGTACCAGATTTGCTCCGTCCGCGCGCCCTTGGTGAAGAGCAAAACCGCCGTGGAGACGCCCGCGTAGGGCTTGAAGACCCCGCCGGGCATGGAGATCACGCCATCCAGCCGGTGCTCCTCCACCAGCCGGCGGCGCAGCGTCACATGCGCGCCGCTGGAGCCGAACAGCACGCCATCGGGTACAATCACGGCGCAGCGCCCGCCGCTCTCCAGCGCCCGCAGGATCAGATGGACGAAGAGCAGCTCCGATTTGCGCGTGTCGCCGGGCAGGTCGGGATGCACATCGCCCTTATCCACCGCGCCCTTGAACGGCGGATTCATCAGAATCACGTCGTACTCGGCGGCCTCGTCGAAGTGCTTGGAGAGCGTGTCCTGGTAGAAAAAGCGCGGCTGGCGGATGCCGTGCAGGATCATGTTCATCGAGCCGATGCGGAGCATGGTCATGCCGGAGTCGTTATCGTAGCCCCGGAAGGCGTCCGTTTGGAGGAAAGCGCGCTGCTCGTCAGTGAGCCGGTCGCCCACCAGCGGCGCGCCCCAGCCGTCGGGGTGCGGCTGCAAAATCTCCGGCGCGGTGTGCTGCGCCAGGATGTACTGGTAGGCGTTCACGAGAAAGCCACACGTCCCCGCCGCCAGATCGCCGATGCGCTCGCCGGGCTTGGGATCGAGCATCTGCACCATCATGCGGATGATATGGCGCGGGGTGCGGAACTGGCCGTTGCGCCCCGCCGTGCTCAGATAGCTGAGCAGGTACTCGTAGAGATCGCCCTGCACATCCTGGTTCTGCTCGGCGATGTGCATCTGCTCGATGAGGCCGCAGGCTTCGAGGAGCAGCGCGGGCTTGTTGATCTTGAACTCGGCGTTCTGCATATAGCGCTCGAAGGAGCTGCCGTTGCCGCCCAGTGCTTTGAGCCAGGGAAAGACCTTATCGCGGAGGTAGGCCAGCGCCTCGGCAGCGGTGCCATTGCGCCACTTGGCCCAGCGCATTTCCGGCGGGATAGTGGGCGTGTGAGCTTCGTCGCGGCGGCGCGCGCGGCGCTCCGCCTGCTGTTCGGCATCATCCAGCTGCTTGAGGAACAGCAGATACGAGAACTGCTCGATGGCATCCATCGGATTCGTGAGACCGCCCGTCCAGAGCTTGTCCCAGAGTTGATCCACTTGCGAACGTAGTTTGGGGTCGGTGAGCATAGAATCTCCTAGAATGGCGAATGATGAATAGCATAGGTGCAACGCACTCAAGAAAGTGCAATGCACCTATACCTATCTTTTTCCCTTGCGGCGTTTGGCTCGTGACCGCTGGGTTGGGCTTGCTGGGCGTGGGTCGGGGGCGGCAGCTGTGCTCACGTTGGTGAATAGGACTAGCGGAATGGGATTATTGGCGGCCCCCAGCGGCAGGTGTTGCTTATTCTTAGGGATCGCGTTCAGGTTTACAATGCCTTCTATCGCAAACGCCTCGCCTAGATCCCATTTTCCCGGCAATGGATGCGAGAAGATTCCAGCAACGCTCTGGGGATTGATGAGCAGCGCCGGGCATTGTGTGCAGAACCAGCCTTCCCTGCTATTGGTGATAAAGGAATCCATTATTTTATTGCCGCGCCGGGTAAGCACCATGTAGGTAGCGTTTTCCTGCTGCAACGTCCCGCCGCAGCGCGGGCACGGCCCAGGAGCGCCTTTCCCATCCCACGGAATATACTCGCGGGGGATTGAAAAGTCAACACTCATGAAATACAACCTCCTTATGGAAATGTGCAATAAGTTAAACCTGGTGGGTGCGCTTGCCGTCCACGAATCAGGCCACGAATACACGAATGCACCTACGCTGACCCACATTCGTGTATTCGTGAACCATTCGGGGACGGCCCGCAGACCTTAATTTAATGACATTGCGAATCAACAAATATCAAATACCGCCGTCCACGAATGCACGAATTTAAGGCGCGTGGCGATTGAGTTCCTGCACCAGCAGATGCACGGTGGTGCAGGGATTGTCCTGTTCGGGATTGTGTACCTCGCCGTAGGAGTCCAACAGCGTTTGCGCGTTGCGGATGGCGGCAGGCTGGAGGTCTTCGAGGAGTCGGTACATGGCCGGATCGTTTTTCCGGTAGGGCTTGCCCAGGCGCTCGGTCAGCTTATCCTCGTACAGTACGCGCGCAATGCCGGTATCGTGATAATAGAAATGGAGCAGATACCACAGCTCAAAGGCTTCGTTGGAATAGGCGACCTTGAACCCCTCGCGCTCGGCTAGTACCAGTGCTTCGTTGAATTGCCCGGCGGGGAAACTGTCGCGGTCGAAGACACACCAGACTTGAGAATAGGCCCCTTGTTTTGCCCGTTTGCCAGCTTGCCTGACCAGATTTAGCGTATTATCCCCCAAGCCAACCACTTCAACTGTGATACTCAAATGTAAGTGCAGCTCAAAAGCCTTGAAATAATTGGATTCAGTTTGTTTGCCTTCACACACAATGAGAAATACGGGCCGTGTAGAGCGAGTCTTGACCACGCGCTTTTGGGAGAGTTGCTCCCCTTTATCCGGCAATTTGCGTCCGCTGGGCTTAGGCGTTCTGGGCATCCGCTAGTACCTCGAACAACATACTCAGCCCGCCGATGAAGGGGATGGCCCCGTATTTACCCGCCAGATAATCCTTATCATACGAGGCATCGTTGCGCACCGGTTGATCGAACTCGGCCAGAGAGTACAAGTCCGTCGCACCGTAACGATCCTTTTCCGTGAACCAGATTTGATCCCGGCGAAAGAGCTGATTGCTCAACAGGCCCGTATCGTGGGTGGCGAAAATCAGTTGCGCATTCTTGGGGTTGGTCTCAGGTGAGTTGAACAAGGCGATAATGGCCCGTGTGAGAAATGGGTGCAGGCGCGCTTCCATTTCGTCAATCACCAGCGTTTTACCAGTATCCAGCACATCCAAAATATATCCTGCCAGATAGAAGAATTTTTGAGTACCTTGAGATTCTTCAGTTTGTAAATCAAAGCTTACTTGCCCTGCAACTTGCTGGGTAGCGTCGAAGATTTTGTGGATAGTTTTAGCCCGTGGGATACGCAATTCATCTCCCAAGGCTTCGGGTTCATCGGACAGAGTGTTGAAATCTCTCAACAGCTTATCCAGAGTGCCTTGTAATGGTTCAGGAATACCCATATCCGCCAGGGAGCGGTCTTCAATGTCAATGTGGGTAATACCTAAATCGGCTTCTTGTACCAGCGCGATAACACGTTGGCGGAAATTTGAATCAGTTTGGCAACGTTTTAGTGTAAAAGCACTGTAATATTCATCGTTCAAACCAAGGATGAGCTCTAGTCCATTGCGAAACCAACTCAACAATGCGATTGCCAAAGGACCATTCCATTGTGCAACCACAGAAAGAAACAAAGCATTCGGGCGGGTGCGCTGTTCCAGCCCACGCCCCTCTTTGAAGCCGCTGGCGATATCATACTCATCACCCTCACGCACAAACAGCCGGCTTTCGCGCTTGACGCTGCGGTAGAGCCACTCTGTATGGACTTGCTCGGCATCCAATTCAAAGCCATAGCGATAACGTGCGCCATCGAGTTCAAAAACGATCTGGAAATAAGAGGGAACGTGGAGGGTGGCCGTGCTCAGGCGAAAAGGCTCCACCCGGATCGCTTCGCCTGCCTGAGATTCCTTCGATGAGCGCAAGACAAAGGTGCGCATAAAGCTCAACGCCCGAATCAGATTGCTCTTGCCGCTGGCGTTAGCGCCATAGATCGCGGCAGTTTTGAGCATGGGTAAGCCATCGGGCGCGGTGAAAATGTTGTTGGCATCCAGATTGGGGTGCTTGAGCTTCGTTGCAGCCAGCATACTCAAACTCACGGGAGCGTGAAACGAACGATAATTGCCGACACTGAATTCGACTAACATGGCCTTCTCTCTTTCTAAAAACCTTAAAGTGTGAAAAAATCTCAGTTTTTATGCTTTAGATTATAGTATCACACTTTCTCTGTAAGCACAAGTCCCAAGTAATGCCAGAACGACATCAAAAAGAATCCTTTGTGTCCTTGCGACCTTGCGGCTTGGCGTTTTATACTGTCAGCGTTTCGACGAAAGCCAACATGTCTGCGACTTGCTCCGGGCTGAACCAGCGATCCACCGCGTCCGCGCCGAAGGTGGTCAGCGGCGGGTCGTAGAAGTCAGCCAGAACCAGCCGACGTTTTTCCAGAAACATGCTTTGTACTGCCCGCAAGAAGGTGATTTGATTGGCGGTGAAGGTGTGTTGCGTGATGTAGGTCTCAAATTGCCGTTTGACAATTTCAGCATAGTCCGGGATACCGTCTAGTTCAAGCTGTGTGCGCAAGAATTCTATCAGACTACCGACACGCAAAGCGTAGGCTTTGCGGATATTCTCCGGGGTGAGTTCCAGATCGCCCTGGGCCAGGCCCTGGTGCAGACGGCGCTCCAAATCGAGCCAGGCCGCGTCGCTAATGCCTTCGCCTCGGCTGATAGCGTCCAGCGTCATGTCGGTGCCGATAAACTCCAGAATGCGCGCCGAAACCAGCTCGCGGTACACGTCCACATAGACCGGATGGCTCCCGCCCTGGAGCAGGATGTAGCCCCGCAGCTCCACGAAATCCGGTAAGTCTAACATGATAGGCGTATTGCGTATCTTCTTGCGGCGGTTCATGCTACTTGCCAGCAGATCAATGACTTCATCCAGAGCTTCGGGCGGCGCGGTGCGGAGCCAGGGGGTAAGGCACTGGCGCATCAGATCATGTGTATGGGGTGCGTTTTCGTAAATATCTTTGGGCAGCCGGCTCACATCCTCGGCGATGGATTGCGCCAGCGCGGTGGTATCCCGGTCTGCCAGCAGTTGCAGCTTGAGCCGCTCGACCTTGTGCGTGAACGTCTCCTGCTGCACGTCTACGTCCGCCGCCAGGCGCAGCAGCGGCCCTACCTTGAAGCGCAAGAGCTGCAGCTTGCCCGGCGTCAGAAAGGCCCAGAAGTGCGCGTCCCAGATCGCCTCGATGTCGGCGAGCACTTCCTGGACGTTGTAGCTCTCGCGGGGAATCCGCGCCACCATCGCGCGCAGATCACAGATGGCGCGCTGTGCCAGCGGGGCTTGCTGCTCGGTCAGGAACTTCTCCAACAGCGCCAGCCGGGTATTGAAGAGCGCCACCAGCACCGGCAGGCTTTGCGTGGGCGCTTCGGCAGCCGCCTTCGCAAAGTTGTTCTCCCAGAAATCAATGATCTGGAATTCGTGCTTGCCCCCAACCGGCAGCCAATCGGGGCGCTTGCAGGCTGCTTGGGGCCGCGTCCCGCGCCCGATCATCTGATGCAGCTTGATGTACGATTGCACCGGCTTCATAAAGACCAGATTCACCACCTCCGGCACGTCCACGCCGGTTTCCAGCATATCCACCGAGATGGCAATGCGTGGGAAATCCTGCTTCTTGAAGGCCGCAATCAACGTCCCCTTGTACTCCGACGTGTGGGTAATCACCTGCACCAGGCCGGGATATTGCGGGTAGAGCGTGTGGAAGGTTTCTTCCAGCCGCAGCGCGTGCGCCTGCGTCATGGCGAAGATGATCGTCTTGCCGGGCAGTTGCCCGCCAGCATCACGGTAGCACACCTCCAGGAGTTCCTGCCACTGCTGGCGCAGCGTATCGCGGTTGCTCACCTCCTTTTCCAGATCAGTGCCGGAGAAATCCAGCGCATCGGGATCGAGGCCCTGCTCGATGAGCGCGTTGCGCTCCTCCTCGCTCAAATCCACGCCTCGGATGCCTTTCCGCTGGAATTTGGTCTTCGCCGCGTAGACGCTGAAATCCACTAGATAGTTATCGTGGATGGCCTCTTCATAAGTATAGAGATGCGTAGGCCGCCCCTCGTAGCACTCAAATTCCAGAAACGTGTTACGCTCAATGAAATCCGCGGGCGTCGCCGTCAGGCCGATCATGCGGGCATCGAAGTAGTGCAGCACCTCGTTCCACTTGTTGAAGATCGAGCGGTGGACTTCGTCGAAAATGATGAGATCGAAGAAACCGGGGCTGAACGCCGTGTAACAGTTGCTCAAGGTCTGCAAGGTGGCGGCAAAGAGCCGCTGGGTCTGCACCGCCTGCGCGTTCCAGGTATAGATGCGGGTACACGGCTCGTTGGGGATGTGCTCGGTGAAGCCATCGTTGAGAGCCTGCGTCACCAGCGCGTCCCGGTCGGCCACAAAGAGGATGCGCCGGGCCTGATTGGCGCGGAGGAACACATCTACCAGCGACATGGCCGTGCGTGTCTTGCCCGTGCCGGTCGCCATCACCAGCAATGCCTTGCGTTTGCCCTGCGCAAAGGCCTCGCTCACGCGCCGGAGTGCCTCGTGCTGGTAGGTTCGGTCGGTAATAGCGTTGTTGATGGGGATATCTGCCAGCGGCACAGCGTTCTCGCGCAGATAGAGCAAATTCTCCAAGTCGCTCGGTGAGAAGAAGCCCTACACCTGGCGGCGCGGCGCGCGGCCCACATCGTAGAAGTAAATCTCGCGCCCGTTGGTCATAAAACCGAAGGGGCGGAAGCTCTGACGCTTCTCAATCTCGGTGACATAGAAGCGCGTCTGCGCCTCGGCCAGGCGCGGATCCACGCTCGTCCGTTTGGCCTCCACCACCGCGATAATCTCGCCGTTGGGCCGGTAGAGCGCGTAGTCGCAAATCCCTGCCGGCAATGCTGCCGGTGGCAAAGCGCCCTCGTAAATGCCGTGCTGTTCCTTTATAATGGTGAGTTCCTGCTGCAACGCCTGCCATGCTTGCGGGTCGTAGCCATCCACCGGGATCTCAAACCGCACCCGCTGCGGATCGTCCAGCCGCCAGCCAGCACGTTCCAGCGCCGGGTCAATCCATGCTTGACGGGTTTGCGCTTCATTGGGAGTTGGCACGTTATCCTCCTACGCTCCAGACGTGGCCACGGCTTGGAACGCTTTTTCTTGAACGCTACTAACGTAGTTTATACCAGTATGCGCGATTGAGCAAGTCTTATCGGGTAATATTGCCGCGTCCCGCTGTTGGTACGGCTCGTTTGGGTAATCCTAGTCCTGCTGCTCCTGGGATTGTCCGTGGCCTCTTCCTCTTCGCCGCCTTGGGAATTGCGGCGGACGGCTGGTACGCCGATTGTGAAATGTCGGTGGGGGTAGCGTGCGACAGATACGCGCCATGATAGCGCATCGTATACAGCAGGTATTTATCCACTTGGTGCAAACTGGCGAGCGTCGCGCGCTCAGCTGCCTTCGCGGCGAGGTAGTCCTCGATAATGCGCTCCAAGATGGCTAACGGCACGCCGCCCTGTCCCAATACCACACGATGAAATTCCTTCAGGTCGAAGTGGTCGCCCAGCACATCCATAGCGCGCTGGCGCAGTTCCATAATCTTGAGGTAGCCGATGTAGTAGGAGGTGGATTGGCCCGGCTCAACCAGGTAGCGGGCGATCTGCCGCTGCGGATTGACGCTGTCGCCAACTTCGAAACCGGTGTTGGCGGTAAAGAAGTGTTGTGCCTGCTCGAACGTCCAGCCCTGGGCGTGCAATCCGGTATCCACCACCAACCGGGCGGCGCGGAAAGCCTGCGCCTGCAAGTAGCCTAATGCGCCATACGGGTCATCGGCATACCAGCCCAACTCGTAGGCCAGCCGCTCGGCGTATAGCGCCCAGCCCTCGTTGTAGGCCGTGAACAGCGACGCTCCTTGGAAGGGTGGCAGGCCTTCCATTTCCATCGCTAAAGCGATTTGCAAGTGGTGCCCGGGGATGGTCTCGTGATAGGCGAGCGTGGGCATCGCATAGTAATTCTCCCCAGCGCCGCCAACCCCGGCGTAGAAAGCGCCCGGGCGTGCGCCGTTGGCCGCCGGCCGGACGTAGTACCCGCCATACTGGTCGGCTACCACAATCACGTCGGCCTGTGGCAGGGTGTCGAAAACATCGTTCAACTTCGTTTTGGCTTCCGCCACCAGCGCTTCGTAGGTGGTCAATACGGCGTTGCCGGCCACGTGCCCTCCATCGCGCGCCGCCCGGTCATACAATTGGACGATGGTTTCATGCTCCGGGTAGCCCAAGCGGACGGCAATCGCCCGCATCGCCGCGTGGAGGGCCTCCAATTCATCCAACCCCAACTGCTGGATTGCGCTGGCGCTCAGGTCGGTGGTGGTGAAGTGTGACAACCGGTGCGCGTAGTACGCCTCTCCATCTGGCAAGCGCCAGACGCCGCTGGCGCTGCCCTGGTAGACCGGCATGGCGCTCAGATGGTCGCGCAAGCGGCGGAAAGCCGGGATGACCTCTTGGGCGATGGCGTCTTCCGCCTCGGCGAGGATGGCCTGTTGCTGCGCGCGGCTCACATTCGGCAGCGCCAGCACCTTCTCACGGAACGGGCCATAGAACGGGGTCGCTGTGGCCGCCGCGCTAGCTAGCGCACCGATGTCTCCGGACACGACCCACTGCACGGCAAACTCCGGCGGGTAGATACCGGCTTGCTCCTGTTGTTCTAATGTGGCGATCAATTGGTCAATCTTGGTCTCTACCAATCTTAGCCGCGTGACATAATCGTGCGCATCTTGCAAATCTGCCACGGGATGGGTGTCGCGGAAGAGCTGGATGATTTGTGCCGGAATGGCCGTGATGAAAAATGTGGCCAGGTACTCGTGCAACAGGAATGGCTCACTCGCCAGTTGATCCATCAAATACCATTCGTAAACATCGTAACTGATTTGTTCTTGGGGCGAGAGCGTGGCGCGCTCATACGCACGCAATTCTTCCAGGATGGTTGCCAAGAGCCTGAAGGTCTCGCGTTGGTAAGTGAGGGATATATCATCCAATTTTACGTCGGTGACGCCGTAGAGGTCGGTCAGCCCCAGTCCCAGAACGGTTTCGGGATAGCGGAGCGTGATAGCGCGCCAGGAGGATTCGAAGAATTCGTGCAGTGGGCGTTGGGGAGATGCGGCGTTCGGCGTGATTAGGACGGTGTCCGTTGGGGCGGGGGAAGTCGCTGCCGGCGTAGCAGTGGATGGGGCTGCCGTTGCAGTCGGCATAACTTCGGTTGCCGGCCCTGGTGTATGCCCTGGCGTTGGGGGCATGGACGTTTGCAGGGTACCACAAGCCGTCAGAGTAATGATAAGCAGCAGGATCAGAAAACGTTTGTAACCCATAGTTCGGCCTCACCTTTTTCTGTATCAGGCGATAGCTCCAATGTCTTTGCTGGATTTACCGTGCTGACGGTCAACGCACACCCTATCCAGTGCATTATCGGAAACGCATACGCCTTTCTTTCTTATGTAGCCTGTGTTTATTTTACCAACAAACCCCTTGCGTGTCATCCTCAATAGAATTCTGGAATATGGCTGGTCACTTGGACACCGGCCCTGGTGGCGGTATCCTCCTGTGACTAATGAACACAGCGGCCGTAACACCTTCATACGCGGAAGTATCATCCGCCGCCCTGCGCGTGTAGCAAGCCGCGAATGGGGACATGCCTCTCTTCGCTTGGTGGATGTGTTTTATCTTGAGTTGAGAGGGACGTGGTCGGAGACCGGCCCTAGTCTGCTCTAACCGGTCTCCGACTGTGCTAGCCTTCATTCCATTTTTAACGTCTTTAGCCGCCAAATTTGCTTTGCGCCGGTGGCGCAAACAGCAACCGCGTAACTACTGAATACATCAATCATTCAGGAGGATTAGCGGTAGGTAAATGGTGGAAACTGCCGGTCCCATAGCGCCATACCAATACCCGCTGCCTACTCTGAAATCGGCGCTGGTAGATATAGGGGGGCCGGCAACTGCCTGCCCTATCGTGCCCTGTACGCGATAACTGGCTGAACTGGATTCGCCACCACCGCCACCGATGACGTTCCACTCCAGGTTGAATCCAGCGGACGTTTGGGCCAGCGCGACAGCGCCGATGGTCAAAGATAGCAGCAGCACAATTACAGCCAGAAACTTCGTCACATGCTTGTGTCTCATCTGGCACTCCTTACTGTAACGTGACGTAGACGTAGATCAGGTCTTGTGTCCCGTCAAAGAGTTCCAGGGCTTTACCGAAAATGGTACCGGGAACGGTCGTTTCCACACCGTTCAGAGTGAGTGTAGCCGCTTTCCCTGCCGTTCCGCTATCACTGCCGGTAGACAACAGATCGCCAGGCTGAATGCTTGCGCTCGCAGCATCCGCTCTGACCAGAGTCGGGCCAAGCACGACGACCAGGATGTAGTCGTCGGGCGCAGCATCCCCTGGCAGCGTCACTTCCATTTCGGCCAGCCGCCCATGCACTGCGTCGTCGGGGGAGTCCGTACCGGGATCAACGGCATCGAGGTTGAACCGACTAAAGACCACGCCGGCTACCGAGGTACTGTTTACCACATTGGCTCTGCTCACCTGTACAATCGGGCCATCAACGGCCGTTACCTCCCGGTTAATGCCGCTGAAAACCACCACATCTCCCGGCGCCAGCGGCTCTGTTCCACCATTCTGCATCACCTGCATAACGGCCCCGGCCAGATTGTAATTGAGTGAATAAATGTTGTCGGGCGTATAAAACCCGTAATTGTTGTCCACGCGGCCGGTACGGCCGGTCACGCCATGAAAGTCCGAACTCTGCCCCCACACGCCATAATTGGAACTGCTCACGCCATAGGCACCGATGCCGGAGGAACTGCTGCCATACGTACCTCGATTTGTGCCGATCCCCACCACGCCGACCGCGCCCAGAGGCTGCGAGATACCGGTCACATCGCCTGCCTCACCGCGCACGGCTTGATTGGTGGTGCTCTGAGCGTACACACCATATCCGCCTTGCGCTGTAATGTAAGCGCCATGATCGTAATGGTCCGCACCGTTTGTCTCCACGCGAATGCCATAGCCATCGCTGCTGCTGAAATAACCGCCCCAACTACTGCTGCTGGCTCCCCGAACGCCATAACTGCCCACACTGACGCCGTAGAGGCCCATGCCGCCGTTGGCGTCTGCGCGGAGCGCCGTTCCCGTCGCAGGCGCATAACCGGCCAGAGCAGCGTCGGTTGCTCCCAGCGTTTCGCCAACAATCTTGGCGCCAGGGCGCAAGCTCAACGCATAGGGTGCAGGCAGTATTTCCTGGCGCGGTGACAACGTTTGCCCGCCAATGATGATGCTCAACCAGAGCGCCTGCCCATTGACGATGTCCGGATTCACGTCCAATTGCACGTTGAACAACCCTTTCTCCACGTCAATGTCGAGATTCCCACTATCCCATAGCGCTGTTCCGGCCTCCGCAGCGTCATAGACCGTAAAACGCATAGTGTATGTGCCGGTCAATGGTGCGCCATCAGGGGCGGTCAACCGTCCTTGATAGCTTATCCCGCTCGATACTGCATTCAGTACAGCCGGTTTTGCGGATAATCTCTGTGGCAGCGCCCCGGCAGCGCCGACTAACAGCAGTAGAATCGTTGTACTGATGACGATGATAGACATTGTTTTCGTTTTCATCTTTACCTCCCTGACATAAACTTCATTACATTTGGTAATAACAGACCCTGTCAATTATCAATACTCAACGTAGTATGTAGTACAGGATTTATCCTGCATCTGCAATGCAGGATAATGAATTTTAAGAAATTAATCCGTAAATAAGGTTTTGTGTCAAGTTGGTCGTTCTAAAAATAAAATAGTACCCCCCTATCCCCCTGCCCCCTTTCCCCCGCTTGCGGGGGAAAGGGGGGATTTTTTTGTGGGGTTTTTGGGCGGCGGCGCCGCC
>Ga0334883_1001480_pt1 | contig 34381 bp, 45 predicted proteins | sample GraSluR1_MG_6_FD_207230 | JGI IMG/M metagenome (GOLD analysis project Ga0334883, IMG submission 207230) | Sludge microbial communities from methane-producing bioreactor in Wageningen University, Netherlands - Granular Sludge_09_05-R1 | ecosystem: Engineered > Bioreactor > Anaerobic >...
CCCCGCCAGACTGGTTCTCGGCATGGACTTTCGAGTTTTTACGCGCCCAAAATTCCCCGCCAGACTGGTTCTCGGCATGGACTTTCGAGTTATCATACGCCCAAAATTCCCCGCCGGACTGGTTCTCGGCATGGACTATTGATTTATCACACGCCCAAAAACTCCCGCTGGACTGGTTCTCGGCATGGACTTTCGAGTTATCACACGCCCTAAAACTCCCGCCGGACTGGTTCTCGGCATGGACTATCGATTTATCACACGCCCAAAAACTCCCGCCAGACTGGTTCTCGGCATGGACTTTCGAGTTTTTACACGCCCAAAATTCCCCGCCAGACTGGTTCTCGGCATGGACTTTCGAGTTTTTACGCGCCCAAAATTCCCCGCCAGACTGGTTCTCGGCATGGACTTTCGAGTTATCATACGCCCAAAATTCCCCGCCAGACTGGTTCTCGGCATGGACTATCGATTTATCACACGCCCAAAATTCCCCGCCAGACTGGTTCTCGATATGGACTTTCGAGCTATTAAGCGCCCTAAATTCCCCGCCGGACATATCCTTCACACCACAAGTAACGCCGAGCGCAACGTATACCTCTCCTTTTTTTGGGCTTAACGTCTCGCCGTTCTTTACCGCGTGAATTCCGCAACGCTCGAAAGCCTCCACTGGTATATTTCCGATTGCGACTATTCGGCTTTCAGGCACTTTTATTTTCAGCCCATGTTCTTCTACTATAACTCGCTCTCCTCGCGTCTCATGCAATTCAAGTCTTTGATAGAAAAACCCCGCTGATATAGCCCCAGGCGCGAGGCCGTGAAAACCTCCACCACATACGGGTTCAGGATTCCAGTCTGGACACTTATTCCAAGCCCATTTCCGCTTCCATTTGAATCCGTTATGTGTTACTCCATCATTGCTTGACCGTAGCATCCAATCATGTGTGTCAAGCCACGCGCTGTTAATTACTGGGTTACTCATTCTATTCCTCCTTCTTATATCTTTTGTTTGGGGGCGGGTTTCCCCGCCCCGGGTAAGTGAAATTAAGATTATTTTTGCATGTATCTCATATAGATACGATGTTCCGCCCATTCGTCGGCCTCGAACTCACACTTCCCAATACGAACACCGGAATTGCTAAGAGTAACCTGTTTGACGCTCCAGCGTGGGGTTAGTGGGTCAAGGTCGATATCGTCGAACTTACTCTTGCCATCCCAATGGCTAACCGTTACCCTGAGGATAACACCGTCGTGCCAAGCGTAGATGTCCCACTCTCTGCCGTCCGCCATCTCGGTGATAATATCGTCGTCGATACGACCGATATAGCCCCTCCCATCGCACTCGATACCTATTAGATGACAAGGTTGGTGGTCTTCTGTTAGTAGACCACCCGTCTCGTAGTGAGGTAACATGCAGTGCAGGATGTCGTATAGTTCCGTGGTTCCACGAGGATCGGTGGCATACTTAGATATGGTTAGGTCGATCTTATCGCGCCACACCTCGATGTAACATCCGTCTTTGACTGCCGCTACCATTGCGTTTGTGATGCCAAGATGCTCGACTTGTGCTTTTCTGATTGCGCTTCTCATTTTGACTCCTTTGCCCCTTTTAGGGTCTTTTGTTTTTTCTTGTTTTGTTTTCAATCGGGCTTTTCTCTCGCCCACATGGAATATAATTTTTTTTTCGAAAAAAACAAGAGAAAAAATAAAATATTTTTATCCCTGAAACCCTTTATTTATAAGCCTTTGAGCGAAGGGGGCGAAAAAAGATTAAAAATTTTTTTGTTTGCCTTTTCCGTTTTTTGCCTTTTTCGACCGTTTTCATGATTATGAGATTTTGCAAGGTTCTATAAGTCATTATATATCAACTACTTACATCTTGACGGCTTGCGGATTTGTCCTGTTTTAGGGGGTTTGACAAAATAATAACCGCCCTTTCGGGCGGTTACAAAGGAGCGTAAATGAGTGTAGCGAGCTATCGCATAGACAATATAATTCTTTCCCGTGATTTGTCAAGGGCAAAAAAACGGTTTTTCGTAGGTTATTCCAATCGCCCACGAACCCGCTGTTTTACCGCCTTTGCACCAATACGCGATAGCGTTGTGTCCTATCCACAGGGTTAACCATCGATAATATATCCCGACCTGAACACCGGTTAATAGTCCGATTCGCTCCGCTTCTGTAAGATACACGACGCCGGTTCGCTTGCCTATTCGCCCGCCCCACCGTTCCGTGAAGTCCCAGTCCGAAGCTTCGCCGTAGTAAGAGCCGAGATATAGGTTGTCTCCGATCGACCCGCCGGTTATTCCGACAGCGGGTTTTCCGGCGAAAAGACCTACCGACGCCATGGCGCGGTATTCTGTATTCATGGCGAGTTCCACCTCGACCCCGCCGACCGAGAAAGCGGCGGCGGCCATGGCGAAGAAAAGAATTGCTATATGTTTTGTTGACATCTTACCACCTCCGGAATCGTTTCCATCTGATCAGTTCAGGGTCGTAATCGACGTGGACAATACCGCCTTGCCCGTATAGGTCTGAGCCGACGCCGCCCTCAGCGAAAATCTCCTCGGCTATCTTAACCACGTCAAACCGCGTCAAACCGGTTCTCTTGAACAGTCCTAACCAGCCCCAACTTGGCACAATGTCGAAACCGGTGCCGCGTAAGTGCGCGCTTCCGGGCAAACCTTTTTCCTCGTCCGGCATCGCTCCACCGGCTTTTCGGTTTGCCTCGGAACACCGGCATCCGCCTTTTGGGGTGATTCTAAGCGGCACGTCCATGCCGGTTCTTCGGCATATCTCACCGCGCACAAGCTCAAGCCTTCGCAGAGCTTCCTCGCCGACGTCGCCATCGTGCCGTCCGAATCCACAACCGCAGTAACAGGTTACCTCGGCGACGGTGAAATGCTCGGATAACTTATGTTCGAGCGGCAATAGGTTCATTTCGAGGATTTCCTTCCGCCGCGGACCTTTTCCACGATTTCACCCGTTTTTGAGACCCCTTTTACCGTGTGCCAAGGGCTCTTGTCGCGGAAAAGTAAGATAACGTCGAGGATTTCCTTTTTCAATTCCGGCCAAGATATATTTCCGTCGCCGAAATCTGCCGTCGCGATCAGAGCCTCGCCGAACTCGCGCATAAACTTATATCCGAGGGCAAGCGAAATACCGAAAGCCGCGAGAGCGCCGAACACAAAAGGCAAAACCTTCTCCATGAGAAAATCTACCCATCCGGGCAACCCTATTTCCGCCGCTTCCTCGACGGCCTCGGCAACCTCGACGGCGCTGATACATTCGCCCGTCAAGATAGACACGGTTTCGGCGGCAAATACCGCCACGCCCGCGAGAATAAGGAGCGCGATAATAATCGTTTCGATTCTGAGTTTCATTTTAACCCTTCCTTTGCAAGAGTGTTTTGATGTCGTTTTTGATTTCTTTGATGTCCATTTGGACCGCTTCCATACATCGATCGTTATATTCTATTCCCTTTTCGGCGGCCTGTATCCTCGGTTCCAACCGGTCGAGCCGGTCGCGATGCCGTTGGATTTCGGCGCGCTCCGATAAGAATATAAACACAAGTAGCGTAAGTGCAACCGATATTACCGTTTGTATTATCGTGTTGACGAACCCGAGTTTGCCATTGATTTTCTCTGCTGTCGGCGACATAGTCCTCCTATCCGTAATATCCTGATTCTATGAGTAGCATTATTATCTCGTATATATCGCTCCAATATCGCATATTGTTGCGTTCCCACCAGCTGTCAAAATCACCCGTATATCCCTCGTCGTTCAGGTCCGAGATTATCCGCGTCAACAGAGCGCGCAAAAGAGAACACGCGGCAGGCGGGTAACCGAGAACATCTCCGATAAACTCAGTATGCTCCCACGGCGACCCCGGAAACACCGGTATCATACCGTTGTAATACCATCCCCACTGGACGGCATCGTAAATAACGAACTCGAACCAGAACGCCGTTTCTTCCCAAATCCGGCGTAACGATACCGGCGCGGAAATACCCGCAACGAACCCGCTCAAGCCCAAAGGTTCCATCTCGGTTTCCAGAACCGCCCACTTCCGTCCGTGGAGTTCGAACTCGCTCCACAAATCGAATAACAAGGCTCTACACAACGGGGACTGAGCGTGCAACCGGCGCGGCTTGTAAACGATATAGTTCTGTAATCCTATTTTCTCCGCGAAGTCTTCGGCGAATACAGTTTCTTTCAAATCGACATCGGCCTGTTTGGTTTCCCACCTTTTGATCCCGATTGTCATTTCACGGTCAACTCCGTATTCAACTTTCACAGATTCGAAGTTTTGATCCCAATATCCGATTTCATCCTCGTTGCCGTCTTCGAGCGTAATGTGCGGTAACAGGTCAACTCCCGTAGCAACGGGTTCTCCGGGCGTTCTGAGTTCGATACGCATATTCGGTTTTATCCACGCCCACGCACCGAAAATCCGCGCCGCCGCCGAAATAGATTTACCAACCGATTCGTTGGCGGTGAATAGGCGCGGCACCGCATCCGGCGTGTCATGCTGTAATCTGGCTATATGTAGAGCGTCGTCGATATAACCCGCGTGCCCTTGCGGACAATACCCGATCGTTGTCGGCATGTTATCGGTTCCGGTTATTGTCATGGACGCGATGTTTGATTCTTTAGAACTCGCGCGTTCTCCGAAATACAGCTTGTCGAGAATTTGGAAGCGGTCGTTGACTATAATCAAAGCATCATAGTTATCTTCTTGCTCGATATAGCAAACACAGTTTGGATAGCGCGGCGAATCTAAATAATAACACTCGCGCGGCGTTCGTTTTTGTGCTCTTTCAGAATTATCTCCAAATATTTCCGCCGACACTGTTTCGATTGTATTGTCGGACAATACTCTATTCCATGTCCACTTATCCTGTAATTCATTGTATCCGAGAAACGGGTATTCCACGTCTCCAATTTTGTGTCCGGGCAAATAGAATCTTATCTGTCCCGTTTGATAAAACGGATATTCGGCGTCTCCCAACGCTCCACTCCAAGAATAACCGCGCCCACCCGAACGTGGTGATACGCAATATACGTGCATTCCATCTACCCGCCGACCAAACACGACCCAAAAATCCGATTGCCCATGCGAATCTCGAGTCGCTGTTAAAAAACTTAATCCGAACGTAAGTGTTATTGGATTGAAAGTTGCAGTCCGCAACCTAAGAGCGCCGCCTGAATTATCTAATATGGCCATCAAAACATCATAACCATAACAATCTTGCGGGGGTATGTTCTCGTCGCTATCAATATACATCGGAACGGGTTTTTCAATCAATCCGTCAGAACCCTGCACGAATGGGTCATATAAGAATCTCGTTCCGGCGTGATTTGAAGGTGGTGAATAAGACAAACTCGATATATCTGTCCCAACCGGAGATTCACCCGAATCAATATCCACCTCCCGAACAAATATTCCTCGCCTTACCCACAATGTATTGGAGTTTTTTCTTATAATCTCGATATCTTCGCGAGTCCGTGCCAAGCTTCTAACTATCGCTTTTATCCTCATGTCCCATATCGGCGGTAAGTCCTCTATGTGATCATCGACGCCGTGGTCGTCCGGGTCCGCCTCGTCGCCAACGACGAAAGGCAACTTGTCCGCAAGCCTGTCAAATAGCTCTTTCCGGTCGATTAGAGCGTAATCATCCCCGCACCGGAACCGCCCCGAAAAATAGGTCAAATCGTTAAATTCGAGTATTATGTAGTCCCCGCCGTTGACGAACCGCGAGTTGCTCAAAAACCCGCGCCACACACACCGCGCCGCGCCGGTGCCTTCATAAGCCGCTCCATAGTGCGCAAACTCGTTAGCCGGAACGAACGCGGACAAGAGTAAGAGGTATTCATCTTGCCGCTCGACGAAGAGTTTGAAAGGTAAATCGTCTGCCATACCGCCGTAATATCCGTCGTGGTTAGGTATTTGCAAAGTTAGAGAACCGCACGAAGTCGCCTCCAAATCGCTTCCGAGCGAATACCGGAAAGGGCTATCCTCGATAATCGAGCCTTTTATTTCAGCTCCGATAGCGGACGGACTCATGAGTTCACCGTAACCGGTTGTGTCTCCGGTCGGCGAACAGCTTATCCATTCGCCATCGAGCAATTTGAACCCTTGTATGTGATACTTTACGCTCATGTTCCAATTTCGTAAATCGGTTTAGGCGGCATAGACGTGTTTATTGGTATTCGCTCGACGTATCCGTCTGTAGTAATTTCGAGGGTTACCTTTTGCACAACCGTTTTTCCTTCGAGTGGTTCGAATATACCCGTTCTCCGCGATAACCGGAAATTAACGAACGGCCAACCGGCAATACCCGGTCCGCCCCGAAAAGGACGGTGAGCCGAAATAGCGCGTTCGTCGTATCCGTGCGGAGCGAATAGCATCCGGCACTCGGGAAAACGGTCTCGAGAAGCATCGATGTTGATGATGAAATTTATTACGTCGAGATAGTTTATCAATTCCAGAGGCATAAGCCCGCCGCCGTCAGCGGTTCGCACGGGGTCGTTCGCGCGCAATATCCATTCGAGTTTCGCGTCGTAAAACGTCCCGGGAATAGACTTATGCACTTCTCCGGTATATTTTGCCCTTTTAACGATACCCTCGTTCAACTCGAATTTGAAAGCGGTCAAAAGCGAAGGCATAAGACATTCGACACGAACGCCGCCCTGTCCGATAAGGATAAACGCGGGCGGCGTTACGGCATCGCCCCACGTGTTTGGTTTTATGTATGCGTTAGGATCAGCCACCACAATAACACCTCGCCACAACGCCGCTACCGCCCATAGGTTCGTTTTCAATTCCTTTTTGGGGTTTAACCCTACTCAAGGTTTGGCAACACGAAAAAAGGGCGTTTACGGGCTTAATTTTATCAATAAAATAAATATATATTCTATATATTCTTATTATTAAAGAATTATAAAGATATATAAAAAGAAAAGAAATAAAATAAAAGGGAGACCTATATGGTGACCCAATAGGTCTCCTATTTGCTGAGCTATTAGGTGAGCTATCGCTTTCGCGAAACGCTGTATCTATGAGTGTTTGCCCTCTCATCGTTTGCCCTCTAATGCCCTTTCTTCTTTCAAAATCCTGTCGGAATAATAGGCCGCGCCCCGCCTTTTCCACTCGTTAACTCCTGCAACATCCGACGTTAAAACGGCACCATTGTATATTTCTTTTATCTCGGTATGGATAATCCTGTCGCCCGAAACGTTATTCACTCCCGAAAGCCTCCCGCCCCGTGAACTTCTTAGGTCGTTCAAGATTTCCGGTATCAATTCAAGTTTCGCAACCTCTTGGAACGAGCCTTCGCCGCGCATCGGAATATTGACCGCCTCGTCTCGGTAACCCTCGATGAACCCAACTTGCCCTTTGCGGATAATACCGCCCTTGTAATACGGTTGCGCGATAATAGCCGCTGTCTGAGCCGCGCCCGCCGCCGCCACAACGCCCGCGAGAATAACACCGAGGATGCCTCCGGGGTCAGCGAGGGCACGGGTTACCGCAAGGGCGGTATTCGATATAGCTTGGGATACCTTCACCGACTTTTCGATTTTAGCGATACGTTCTTTTTTCTTCGCAAAATCCTCGGTTATTTCGGCTATCCGCTGTTGCTCTTCGTATTCCGTCAATCCGCGCGCCTTGACAGCGTCTATCTGTTTCTGCATCTGGGAGTCGTATATGTCAGTTATAGCGGACATGGTCGAAGCTATATTGCTTTGCATCTGCCGGAAAGCGTTTTCGGTCGCCTGCCGTTTCCGCTCTTCGTTTTCTTCGAAATTCTGAGCGTCTTCGTCGCGGAGTTCCTTCTCCCAGTCCAATCTTTCGCGGGCAAGTTTGCGAAGGTATATATCCGTTTCCTCGGCGCTCCATTCCTCAGCGGCGGCCTGTTCTAATATCTGTTGTTCGCGCAATTCAAAATAACGGGCACCGGAAGCGATTTTTTCGTCAGTGGTCGCTTCCTCATTCGCAAGGATTCTGTCCCTTGCGCGTTCGGCAAGCTCTATTTGTTCATTGAGAAGCATATCCTGCAAGGCCAAATCCTTCTCAATAGCCTGCAGATTCAAGGCGTCGATTTCGTTTTGCAATTCCATTCTTGCAAGTATTTCTTGCTGGTTCGCGCCTTCAATTGCGTTCATTTTGGCCTGCAGGTGCGCAACGTATTGCTCAAAGGAAATTCGGCCACTTTCATAATCAAGCCGGACAATTTCATCAGCGGCGGCGGCTTCAGCCTGCTGGAACTCTTTCATTTTCCGTTGTTCTTCCTCGGATAATGCAATATTAGCTTCAGCGCGTTTTTCCTGAGCTTTTTCAAGTTCCGCCGTTGCTTGCTCAATCTGTTCGGTTATTTCTCCGACGCCCTTAAACTCAATACCATATGCCTTGAGTTGCTCTGTTAGATATTCGAGGGTTTCCGCTTGACCGCGCTGGATATCCGCTTGCGCTTTCGAGACGTCAATCGCTTTTTCCTGCTCTCGGATAGCACCGCGTAAGTTGTTGCGCATAATTCCGAGATTGTCCTTCAAATCCTTAATCTGCTGTAATTCCTCTGAGGATATGATTCCAGCGTCACGCAATACTTCAAAATCTTTTATGGTATCATTCGTTACTTTGCCCGTTTCCTCAATGTCAGCAACCGCCTGCCGGAAAGTGCGGACTTTTTCTCCTGCTTTTAGTTTATCAGAACTATTCTTTAGGGCTTTTGCAAGATTCTTTTGTGCTTCAGTAGCTTCATCGCTAACCTTTTTCGCCTTTTGAAGTTTATCGATAAACCAACCGAGCGGGCCAAGGGACATTTTTAATATCTTCGTTAAGTCGTCAACGCTTTTTCCCGCGTCGTCCGCGCCACCTGCCACAAATTCAAGGGCTTTCCCGACCGGCTCCAGTAACCAAACAAGAGTATCAATTAGCTCCCCGATTAATTGCAAGACTGGTGCAAGTATTTCCCCGAGGATTTTAGCAATCGGTGAAAGGATTTTTGTAATCGGTTGCAATACCGTAAATAATTCTGTTACGGTGTCCACCACAAGGTTTATCACCGGCTCCAGCGTTTCAAAAAGTTTTACAAGGGTCGCCTCAAGCGTGGCTTTCATTTTTTCCATCCGCTGTGCCGTGCTCAATTCAACCTTCTCAACCGCCGCGTCCGTCGCACCGGCACGTTCACCTAATTTCGCTATTTTGTCCGCGAGAACATCTGATTGTGAAGACGTCGCGGCCATAACCAACGGCATAGCGCGTATTTGCGGGAATAGTTCGGCCATCGCTTCCGCTGATCCATCAGTAGCCGCCGCAACAATATTCAAAGCGTTTGCCAAACCCTCTTCTTTTACAAGCGCTTCCGCCGAGGCGTATCCGAGGGCTTTTACGTGTTCCTGCATAGCGACTGTAGGGCTCATAAACGCGGTCATTGTTGCGCGCAATTGAGTGCTCACCTCGTCCGCGTTACCGGTAACTCCGGTAAACGTAGCGTAGAATCCAGACAATTCGTCTAATTCGACCCCCATAGCTTTCGCAATCGGAACGACTTTTCCCATGCTACCTGCAAGTTCCGGCATGGTGGTTTGACCGAGTTCGATGATCTTGAACACATGGTCGGAGACGTCGCCGATTTCGCTCCAGTCTTTGCCGTATCCTTTGATTATCGACGACATCAAATTGAACGAATCAGAAACTTCCGCGTTTCCGGCTATAGCGGCGCGGGTGGATTGTTCGAGAACGTTCATCGCTTCCGTTGCAGGCACCTGAGCCGAATACACGTTATAGGCCGCTTTCCGCATATCGGATGAAGCCTTGCCGTATTTCGCGGATAGATCCAGAATATCATGGCCTAGTTCTTTCAACTCGTCGCCGGTCTTATTCGCCATAATACCGACTTGAGCCATTTCCTCGCTATGACTCATTAACGCCGAGAACCCTTTTTGCGCGAGGACTACGCCGCCGATAGCCGGAGCGAGTTTACGGAGCGCACCGGTTAAGGCGTTCGTTCCGGCCGGAGACGGCATACCCGGAAGCCCGCCACCGGCGGGCATCTTCGGAGCATCGTATTTAAGGACTATTCGAAATTCTTTTGCCATTTTTCAACTCGTCGTTTTGCGCTCTACAATGCCTCTAATTTTCGTTCTCATTTTTCAACGGCCTTGCTTCCGTTTCCGTTTGTGAAAACGCACCTTGCCCGAATAGCGACGTCGTGGTGGCGAAATAAATCAATCTCTGAATTGCCGCGTGTATTCGCGCGCTTCTTCCTCGATTATCCTCTTGCGCTCTTCTCGCGACATACCGGCGAACCGGTCTTGTCTCGGTTTCAAGCCCGCGCCTTTCCACCTGTCCGGGTCGGCCTCCGCGAGCGCGTTGTATTCCGCCGCTATTTCCATTGTCAAATGAGATATAGCTAAGAGTATCGGGACTTCGCGCCGGATGCGTCGATAGTCGGCTATTCGTTTCGTTCCGACGAGGGCGAAGAGAAGCCAGTCAAGGTCGTTCCATCCTCGGGGGGTATATCCTGAGAACTTACCTCTTCCTCCTCCGGAGACACTACTTCCGATTTCCATAAGCTCAGCAAGCTTCCGATAGGCGCGCACCAGTTCGAGTTGCTGGCTAAAAAAGATTGCAGAAGCACTCCGGGCTTCAATATGACTTTGCCGGTTTCGTCGGTGTCGCCTTCGATAAGATACGTTATCGGAATACGGGACACGAATTTCATATTCCGCTCGAAGTCTCCGGCTTCATTATTCTCGGGGTCGGCCTCGATATAGTAGTCTCGGCTTGCCGGACAAATCAAAGTTGCCGCGAGTTTCTTGAATATCGAACCGGTCGTTACCAGCTGGAGAAAAGCCGTCAGGATGTTTTCCTCGTTGGAGAAATCGAATTTTTCGTCGGAAATGAGAGCGATGAATCGTGGCGATATATCGACCAATCGGTTCATTTGCTCGATGTTCAGTAATGGGACGTGATACTCTTCGGTTTGCGCAGGTATTGTGAACTTAATCGATGTCATTATGACCTCCTATTTTTTGGTTTTCTTGAAACGGATATTGAACCGCTCGTAATTCGGTTTGGTTCCTTTCAGGACGCTATCGATAGCTTCCGCGAAAAAAGCCGCGCAATCGCGGGTTTTCGCCGTTTCACCGTTACCGGCTATTTCAGCGGCTATTTTCCGGAGTTCAGCTATAGCCTTTTCCGCCTTGTCCGCTTTCGCGTCTTGCGGTTCTGGTTTCTTCGGGATTTTATCCTCAGCCATATTCTTTCCTTTCTTGGGTTTACGGGGCGGGTTGTTTGTCCTAACCAATCAGACGGACAGGTTATCCGCCCCGTTTATTCTTAGAGCAATCCGGCTTCGCTATCGCCAAGAACGATATCGGTTGTCATCTTCCAGCACACGCCTTCCGGATACCCGAAATAGGACGCCCAACCGGACGACGGCTTCACGATGAGGTCTTCGACAATATCGGTTTCCGCATCACCGTTTGCATCGGTTGTTAGAGCTATCCGCTCGCCGGTTCGGACGTAGTATTCCTCGCCTGTATCTGTTACGGAATGCATCGCCATAACGTCGAGATATAGCGTCTTTCCGACTATCGGATGACCGGAAGCGTCGATCAGATGGAGCTTGAAATTATATGTCGAGTGCGAAATCGACTGTTTCAAGCCTACGGCGAACGACTGAGCTTTCACGAACGTTCCGCGATAGAGTGTCCGAGAATTGTAACCCGCTTTCGTTACCACGACATAATGCGCAACGCCTCCGTATGCCGTCTCGTCGAGATAGCACACACCGTTTGCATCGGTCGTTAGGGTTTCGATGGTTACGTTATCCGAGGTTCTCTTCACGAGAACAGTCGCACCGGCAACGGGTGTCTGCACGGCACCGGAAGTAGCGCCTTCACCTTCATACACGACGCACTGAGTGCGCGCTCTGTCGGGTTGCAATGCGATTTCGACCCACTGCGTTTCGTCCGCGGTGGGCGAAATCCAGTGCAGTATCTTTTCGAAATTCGCGCCCGCGCCGCCCCAGTTCTTCACTATTGACAGATAACCCGCCTTTTCGGCTTCCAAGTAATACTCGGTCGCCGCGGCTTGGTCACCGCTCGTGAAAAGACCACCGGCATCAGTGTTCCCGGTCGAAAGCACGCCGTCGTCGGCTTCCTTTTTTACGGTGCAAACAACGTTCTGCAAATCGTTTCCGGTGTCGGCATCGATGATATGGAACTGTATTGTTCTTGCCACTTTTCACCTCCTCCTTACGAGTAGAGTGTTCCCGGCCATGCGCCGAGGGTTGGATTGTTGAGATGCAAACCGCCCGCCCTGTCTGTTACAGATAGAACGACATTCCGCTTTAATTTTGCGGGGATAGCGGTTACACCCGGACGCGATTCACCGGCGGCTTTGAATGCGAGTAGCCTTTCGCTATCCTTCGACGCCGTATATTCTACGGCTTCGCCGCCGACACCGGCAACACGCATCTCGAATATCGTGCAGATAAGGTCGCCGCCGTTCTCGATTGTCGAGAACATCCGGTTGTTATCGATAAGATTCGGAAGAATAACACACACGCGGAACGCAGGCATTTCGCCGAATCCGGTTATGTCGATAACATCTGTTTCGGCGTAAGGAGTGGCTGGATCACTACGCGGTTCACCACTTACCGCCGCGAGGATATCCGTGGATATACTCAGCAAGTTTGCCGTTACCTCGCACGATTCGAGACCGAGCGCAAGACGGGCAACATGGCGGGGCGCGTTGTCCGGTTCGACAAGATATTCTTTCGGTTGCCATGCGCATTTCACTTCTTTGTTGTATAGGAGATTTCCTATGTCTCCTACGGGGTTGTAATCAGCGGACGGGTCAAGCGCCTGTATGATTATCCAACCCGGACCAGCTTCGATTTTCGGGGGCATTATATCACCTCCTCGGAGATATATTTAGATTTTTGTAAACATCACCATCGCTCCATAGGTATTCGACAACGAAACTAACTATTCCAACGACACACTGGACACCGGCAACTTTCGAAAGGTAAGTCGAATAATTCCGATCCGCCGAGCGCCCGCCGCCGTCATCGAAAAAGCGGAGGTTAGCGAAACCGGCTTCTGCAATTTCAGTCGCTTTTGTATCGAGAAACAGGACAGCGTCGTCCATGTAATCCTCGGCGGTATCCATTGCGAGAAGATAGCTTTCGTTCGTTTCTGATAGGGCGCGAACCGCAATCACGATATCAAAGAACCCTTGCCGGCTTTGCCCTTTTGCGGGATTGCCCGGAAAGCTATCATATACCGAATCACCGCGCCCCGCTACGACAAGGTTAGGAAAATCAGATGATTTCCGTTTCCCTATCGCGTCGAGTCCGTGTTCGAGAACCGCGCATTGCCGCGCCCCCGAATACTTCTCTTCCAGAAAAGCCGGGAACCCGTCTCGCAGTAACTCGTAGAATGTCATTCTAAGTTTTTTCATTGTCCAAATACGCTATAGAATCCATCGAAAAATAAGTCGTCGAGACTGTTTTCAACGACATCGTTTAGGGCTTTCTCTACATAGGGATTGCCTTTATATCCGGGATGCATCACCGATTTAACCGGATGTGCCGCGCCTTCCCAATAAAGGGCGCGGGCGTTTTTCGCTGTTATCATATGTGGCTTTGAACCTTCGTGCAACGCTTCAGCATACGTCGCCTGTATCGGTATCGTAGCTTTCATAGGACGTTGTCCCGGAGCAGTTACCTCCGGTGCAAGAATAGACCGCCGCAAGTTGCCGGTTACTTCAGGGGCGTAGATCGTTTTCGCCCTCGACCGGACACGGTTCGCAACTCGAAAAAGCGTGTTATACAACGCCTTTTCGAACATTTTCGGCAAATCGCGTATGTCAACTTCGCGCGGCATTATTCCGTGCTCTCCTGTTCAAAATCCGCATAGTAAACGGGCGCGGGCATCTGAGAATATCCGGCAAGCAAATAGTCCGAAATCATCTCCACCGCCGCTTTTGTTAGACGCTTCTGTTCTTGAGTAACTTCCTCCGGCGCCAAAAAACGGGTTGTGTGCGATCCTTCCGGACTATTCGTTCCAGACGTTACCGTTATGCCTTTTCCGGTATCGTGCCGATTAACGGCGGGCAATGCTTCCCTTACCGCAATTAGAGCTTCCGCTTCTCGGACAGCTTCGCGCAAATCACCGGTTGTAGCCGCCACCGCTTCCGCGTAGGAGCTATCACCTATCCACCGACGAATTATTCTGGATGCCCGCCGAAGCGGGCTATCCAGATAGGTAAGGTCGTTCACGTCGAAGAAGTTCCCCACCTGCGCAACATATGCGGTATCGGCTACCGGCATTACGGCACCAACACCCTCACGCAATCCGTGTTGAACCGGTAGAACCCAACATAGAGCGAGTAATCGAACTGATTCCACTGCCCGTTGATGATTCTTGCCGTTTCAGCGATTTGGGAACCGCGCTCGATATACCGGCGGAGTGCGAGCGGCGTGTAAAGGCCGACAATCTTTCCGTCGAGATCGGGACCGGAACCGTCCGGAGATTTGAAGAACTTCACCGGCTTGCCGTAGATAGGCGGAAGTTTCGGCTGGGTAACGTTATATCCAGTCGTCGGGTCGGTGAAATGAGTGAGGGTAAACAGTGTCCGCCCGTTTATGGCTGTCAAGCCATCCGCCGCCGTAATAAGCAAATCCGGTTCACGAACGGGGTTTGCCGTGGCACCCGCATCCTCGTTATCCGAGAACATGAGCCGGTATATATCCGGCATCGTGAGTGCCGCCGCGAGAAGCGAGAACGACGTGTATCCGGTATCGAGTAACGTGTCGAGAGCCTCGGCGACCTGTCTCCGGTAAATTTCGTTCGCGATGATTTCCTGATACAGGATTTGTGTCGAGCCTACGGTCTCGCGCCTACGGGCTTCGTCGGTTATGCGGACGGAAAACCCGAATTTCCGGAGGTTAACCGAATCGGCGGATTCCTCGATAGAATACTGCGCGAAGGGCGCGCCTTCGACGCCGCGTTTCATCTTCTTTTTGTTTTCCGGCAAAACGAGTTTGGTTACCTTTGCCGCGCCCGAATCGATCTCGATTGTCGTCTTAATGAAATCGGTCGGCATTAGCTCGTTCGCTCCGAGGGCGTTCTCGGTCTCGAAGATGATACTCTCGATGAATTCCGGGAACAGTCCCACACTATCGGGCTGGAAGAATATTCCCAGCTTCGAAGACTTTGTAATTCCGCGTAACTCCAACTGCCTCTGGAAGGCGTTGATAGGAACGCCGGAATCGAAATCCTTCACCATCCAGTCGGCCAAACTCGCGTCGAGCTTCTGTAGCTCTTCAGCTTCGCGTTCTGCGATATAAACCGACATTGCCTTTTTCTCGGTGTGCGCACGCTCGTAGTCGGCGGCGGTCAGAATAATCTTCGGGATTTCGGATATTTTACTGAGCTTTTTCATTCTTTCACCTCCTACGGCATGATGAATGTTACGGTTTTCGCGGTCGTATCGACAGCGATAACCAGTTGCAACGGGCTTCCGGCGGCGGCGGCGGCGGATTTAACCTTACCCACCGTAGCGGAACCGACAAGACGAAGCCAACCGACGGTCGGATTCGTGCCCGTGTATTCCAGAGTTACTACGCCGTGAACCTGCACCGCGCAAACTTCCGCCGCGCCGTCCACGATTTTTTCGATTTTCCGAACGACGCCACCAATATCGTCGTTCTCGGCAAGTAATCCCCAAGCGAGATCGCCAACCGGCTTGACGGGTTTATCCTCGTCCGTCCCGTGGGTAAGCGAAGAGCAATCACCCGGGAGAAGGTCGAGTTCATTCCATCCGTCAACGTCAGTGATGTATGGCATATTTGCCTCCTTTTCTTGTTATCGTTATTACGGCAAGGTATCCGCTGTTACGGGTATTACACCGAACCGCACGGTTACACCGCCGTCTTGAACATCGAAATACAGAGTGTCGTGGCCTGCAGAGACCCCGAAATACGTCAGTATCGAGGGCGAGCCAATACTTATCCCCTCGTTAGACAGTCGCGGGATATGGGCGAAATTGCCCTCGATATAGAGGGAATCCCCGGACGTGAGCTTTTCGACGTCTATCTCGCCGCCGAACGCCCACGCAAAAGTGAACGAATCCGCGTAAACCGTTGACGCGTTGATAAGACCGGCGGCAAGGCTATCCCACGTGCTGAAGAACCCGTGAGCATTGCGGAAATAGGAATTGCCGTGTTGGGCGATTAGGACGGTGTCGGAATCGATGGTCGTGAAGGTATCGGCAACGGCCATGAACTTGTTTTCGCCTTTGTCCTCGCCTACGACCACGATAAAAGAGTCGTTAACAGTGTTAAACTCTGTATCGTAATGATATAGCCACAGGTATTCGCCGAGAGAAAACTCGGATGCCAGACGATTACCAGAACCGGATTCTCCGCATATCTGATAAGCCGTAAGGGGGGGTTGGAATCCTGCGAAACCTATGCATGTCGTCTCGACCCGCGCTATATTGTAACCGGAGGAATCTCTAACCCCATCCCAGGCCATGGTGTCTCGGACAATGTCTATCAGACCGGCTACGCGGAATAAACCCATGTCATTGGTCGTGTAGAACTGCGCGGTATAATCGCCGGAAACATAGACGCCCCTGCCGAAAGCAAAGGAATAATCTCCGTATGCGGTGTTATTAGCGCCTCCGGGGACGACTGAATTATTACCTGTAGCCGTATTACTCTCTCCACCGCCTATAACCGACGAAATTCCATAGGCAGAATTATTATTACCCCCGCCTACTGTCGCCCATTCTTCGACCGCTCGATTGAATGTGCCACCGGAAACGGTTGCTCCAATTGCGTTAGCGTGGTTTCCACTACCGCCACCTACTGTAGCGTTTTTTGCATCTACACCGCCGATACACTCCTGGCCGAGCACCGTTTGATGCGTCCCAAGAGCCTGCGAGGCATAACCCATGACATAGGACTGGTGAGCGTTGGCGTCGATATAATTACCCCAGCCGATAGCCACGCCGGTCGCATTGACCACAGAGGCGGTGTTGGTATCGCCGACATAGAACTCGACATAGGATTCAGGCGTAAAAACAGTAGTATCGAAGCGTTCTACGAGCGAGTCCACACGGGCGAACACATCCATCCCGGACGAACCGATAAGCGCACCGGAAACACGGATGTCGCCGCCTTTCTCCACAATGAGCGAAGCATCACCAATTTTGATAGGATTATCGCTCTCGAAACGTGTCGTATCGCCGTCGTCCCAAATACTCGCCGAGTCCGCGCCGGTGGCATCGGTAACGATTAACCGGTTGCCGTCCACGACTACGTTTTGGTTGAAAATCCAGTGGTTATAATACCAACTCGCCACAACGTAATTCACGCCGTCGTGTCTCATGCCGATGTCTGCACGGTCGCCGGACTGATAGATAAACGAGCTATCCGTTCCCCACCACCACGCGCGGCCTTGGTTATCGAAACGCATATCTTGCCGAGTGGTTATATGGCCGGTCGTGAACCGGAACGTGTCGGCTTCAAACAAGAGTGCCCCACCTAACGTCTTTATTAAGATCGAACCGGAACCGCCGTTATTCACTCCGAATTTACCGAGGCTATCCATACCCACTACACGAGTTGCAAACGCTTTACTAACAGGATACAACGGCGAACCGATAGTGTCAATCTGAGCGAAGCGGGTATAAAGGCCGACATACCTATTCATGCCGTCTCCGAGCCGCCTACTTACGTCAAGGTCAGGCACAAGGCTTACGTGCACCGTGCATACCTCCGTTCCGTCGTTCGAACGGAGCTTCTTAATTAATAGGGCATGCGCTCTTACGGTGTCCTGTGCCCAAATCGATTTGAAGCGTAGGCTATTCGAGCCGATACTTCTAATCATACTTGCACTCGGCAGGATATCCCCGTCAACCGCCGCCTGCCACGCGTGAATGGTGTCTCGGATATCGCCGCGCACCACATCCACCGTTTCGTGGACAGCCTCTGTAGCGGAATTGACCGTGTAATCGAACCAAGCCGTGTCGCGTTGTTCCGTGTAGGTTGCCACGGTCGGCCAGTGGCTCCACGGGATAAGGTTATAATTCACTCCGGGCAAAGCCAGAGCAACGGCGGCCAAAAGAGCGATATAGAGAATCGACTGTATAAGTATTCTCTTCATATCGCACCTACTTTCCGCCTACGCCGAGCGATCTGAATTTCTGCGGCGGCGAGGGCGGGTCTTCGTGGTTGCCGTCGTCCGGTTCGGTAGTCTTCGAGCTACGCCCCTTGTCCGGCAAGTTTTCCGCGAGTTCAGCGCAAAACATATCGCTTGCGTATCGGATCGCGTTCTCGTCCGAACCTTCCAGCATAGCCGAGAGCGCCGGATTAACCGGTTTACCCGCATCGCGGAGAGCCTTCTGTGCGGCCAGACCGGCATCGCGAACCTTGTTCAGTTCGCAATCGAATTTGCCCGCCTTTTCGGATACGCTTTTGATAGCGGTAAGAACCGCCCCCTCGTCCGCGTCGTCCGGAAGGCCGAGCATCTTTCTGATTTTTTCGAGCATTACTGCCTCCTTTTCGTTGTCAGTATCATTATCTTCGTCGTTTTCACCTTCCGCTTCGTCCGATTCACCGGATATCGCGGAAAGCCGTTTCGCGTTCGGGTCAGCGCCGTAGAGGACAAGCGACTGTTCCCAAACATCGGTTATTTTGGTTAATATTATTCTTACAATTTCGCCTTCGACTTCCGTACCGAGCATTTCCCAGAACGCCCACTCGTCAAGTTTCGGATGGCTTTTTTTCCACTCAAAATAGAACTGCACCGAGGTCGCATTTAGGGTTCCCATTTCCAGACCGCGCGAAATAGCAAACCCGAGGCTTTCATCGCGCGCCTTGTCGATGTGCAGGTTGCCGTTTATTCCGGGCGGCGTTCCCGTATCCCATACGGGATTACTCGTAATACCCACGTTATCGGTTATCTTGAGCGAGTGGTCGAGTTGCACGGGCTTTCTGTCCCACAACTTCACCGCCCGTTTCAAAACCGGTTCCGGGACGTCGAGTAAGTGTCCGGGGATAAGAGTCGCCGACAAGAACCGGAAAGGAACGGTTAGATACAATTCCTCGGGGTATTTGCCTTTGTCGTGTTCCGGTTTGACGGCAAGCTCGATACCGGCTATCGAAGATATCGCCGAAAGAGAACCCGTGCGAGACGAATTCGGAATATCGATCGCCGCGGAAAAGTTAAATGACCCTGTATCGGTCTTCTTCGATAACTCGGCATTCCCTCCGGTTAATCGCACACCGCTGGCGAGAATTTTGTCTTTCACTTTTTGCCTCCGAGTTTGGCCGATCCGGTATAGGGCGTTTGGCGAGAACCAGCTGAACACTCGTCGCAAATACTTTTGAGCGTCATCTTCGTCGGCTTGCCACGCATGCGCTTAATTACGCGCCCGCACTTCTGACATATTACCGTTACCATAGCCATATTATATCCTTTCGTATTCTTCTATTAAATCGTGAAAACATCCGGGGTGGAAAGGCGGTAAACACAACCCCGCATCCACCATCGCGTCCCAGTCGCCTGTGCGAATGGTTTCCGAACCCGCGCGAAGATGCTCGAGATATGCATCCTCGGAAAGGCTCATTTGGCTTATCATCGCAGAGTGCTGTATTCGAACGTCGAACACTTTGCCCTCGAGCGGTTCGCATATTTCGCAACACGTAACCGTCGTCCCAATTTTCGTTATCCGCACATCGGCTTGATACAACTGTTCAAGCATCGATCCGTTCCGGCAACGCATAACGAACGTGTCTTGTATCCGTCTAATCTGATAATCCGATAGATGACCTAACTCGCGAGTGAAAGCTGTCCTAAACGCACTGTAGGCGTCCGGGTTGGTTCGCCGGAATATATCCGCACCCCGTTCCATGTATTGCTCGCGCAAGAACCGTTGGAGTGCGAGATTACTGTTTCGCGCGGGGTCATTCCATAGGGTTGTCAAGAGTTGCGGTTCGAATCGGTTCGCAAAGGCAACCAGAGCTTCCGCGCCCGTGCCGAAAGTGAACCGTATCGGAGAAGCGCCGCCTGTCCAGTAGCTCCGGTCGTCGAGCACAAAGAATTGATAAAGCGCCCGCGCCGTCCCTTCAACGGCACTCGCAAACTCCGCCGCCGCCGCCGACCAACCCGCTCCAACAGCGGTTGCGAGTTGACGGGCAAAGTCCGCTTCATCTGCGAAATCCGTGTGCGAGTGGGTCATGAGGAAGGTCTCGACACTCGCGTCCGAGTAATCCGCCGCCCTGCCCGCCGCTCTATTCACGGATTCGACGTAGCGCCGGAAAAGTTGCCGCGCCCGTGCACTGCCTAAGTCCGGTGCGAGAATACCGTGGTCGAGAACGAATATCCGTTTCTCCGATTTGACCGCCGGTTTTTCTTCCAGTGTTATGTCGGGCAACTCGGGGACTTCGTCGTAACCGGCTTCCCGGACAGCCTGTTCGTGGGTTATGTAGTAGCAGGATTCCTTGAGTGCGATTGTTTTTATTCTCAGTTCCTCGGCACGGGCTTCTTTTTCCGGATCGAGTGCGGATATGTCCTCAAAATTCACCACAACCCGTTCAGAGATACCGTGTAGAGCGAGTTCGAGATTGATAAAGTAAGATACAAACTGTCCGGCAAGCCGTTGCGCGGTTTCCGCCTTTGCCCGTGCAAGGGCATACATAACCGTCGAGAACGCTTCCGTGGTTTGCCTTGACCGACCGAATAGAGCTTCCGCAATACCGGTGCCCGCGGATATCTGCTCCTCGTTCATTTTGTAGATTGCTTCGAGGCCGCGAGTGTCCGATACTATTTGAGTTAGTTCGTATTTGATATCCGACGTGTGCGCGCGCACCGCGTCTCGCTCATGTTGTTTTTCTGAGGCTATTATCTGAGCTTGATAAGCTACGTTTTTCGCTATATGAGATGGCGAACTTTCGTAGTCCCCTTCGTCGGGTGGCAATGGCTCGAATGATATGTCTCGAACACCGAGGAACCCGAGCTTTTGCACGATGTAATCAACGTTGGTAAGGATATTGTCGCCCCGTATAATCGCGTCCACGGCGGCGGTCATCGGCGGTTTCGCGTAAGGTTCGCCGGCTTTCCAGAACTCCGCGCAAATATATCGGTAAGTAAGAGTATTCAAGTGGATAAGTTCCGTGCCGCCGGGAAGCTTCTGGTATGGCCGGTATTCTCCGTCCTCGAATTTCCACCGGATTTGCGGAACGGGAACCTGCCATATCTGTTTTATCCGCAAAGGGCGCTCGATTTCCGCTTCACCGGACAACGCCCCGTATTTCGCGTAACCGTTAATTAGGGCGAGGATAAGACCGTCGATACCGCCAGCAAGCGGAAAACAACGGGATGAGAAATCTGCGATTATTTCGAGGGCGCGGGGACTAAGGTCTTCGCCCGTTTCGCTTGCTATGTCGTGCCGCGTCGAGGCAAGAGAACTTATGATTTGCACCGCCGCGGATATGTCAGGATTATAGAGGTAAGCGAGTTCAAGGTATTCCCATATTTTCGTGGAGGGCGGTTCAAAACCGGCAAAAACGGAAAACTGAGCGGCCATCGATTCGGCGGTGGTTTTCGATCGCTTTCCTTCGGGCAACGCTCCGGGCACTACGGAAACGGGTTTCCGTGCCGCCGCTTTTTTCTTTGCAATTTCGTAACCGAATATTTCCATACCGTCCTTAAATGAAACCGGCCTGCATGGCCTATTCGCCAAGCAAGCCGGATATTTTCCGCTCTTCCTTCCCTACGAGCTATATCGAAAATAAGTTTTTAATTACGATTTGTCAACAGCTATTTTTAAGAATTAGTTTTATTTCGCCACCACGACGTCGCTATTCGGGCAAGGTGCGTTTTCACAAGCGCAAAGGCAACTAAGGCCGCCGAAAAAAGAGAACGAAAATTAGAGGCGTTGTAGAGCGCAAAACGATTAAAAGACCGTCGGCTTCCGTTTGGTTCCGTCCGTATCGAATTTCACGCCTGCCCGTTCCACGGTTTCGGTTATCTTGAGGTTCGTTATCATGTTCTCTCCGACCTGTATTTCAATCCGAACGTACGGGCGTAGCAAGCCCGCTTTCCGTAACCCCTCGAGTAGCGCCCGTTCTTCCGCGTTCGTCATTACACCGCGCCCGGAATGATGTGTAACGGCTTCCGTTTCCGCTCTCCGGCTCCGGCGAACAGGTATGCGAACGCGCTCGATGCCGTATCCACTTGGTCGTCGTGGGTTTTACCGTCGCCGGAGAATAACAAGAACTCGTCCACGTATTCGCGATTCCAACCGGCGCGAAGCAACACGAATTCTCGCGCCTGTGCCTTCCGTTGGATCGGCAAACTACGCGTGAACTTGTCTTTGTCCGCCGCTATCCCGTAAACGGTGTATCCTTCGCGTTCGAGGGTTGCCTGTATATCCTGCACGGCGAGTAATTGCATACCCGCCTTCTCGATGCCGATAGGGACGTAATGACCGTCCGCCTTTGCCGTCTCGATTATAAGCTTCCGCGTGTCCGGATATTCGAACCGTCCGCGGATAATATCCTCGCAAAACATCGTGTCCCCGTGCCGAGAATACAACCCGCCGACCGTGTAATCGGAGCTTGTCTTCAAGCTCGTGGCCATGTCCCAGGTCCGAACCCGTTTCCGGGTGTCCGCTGGAACGGTATCGGCGAAGGTGAACCACTCGCGCCGGAATGCTATCCCATCCGGCATGATGTCCCAGTTCCCGTTCATGATCCGCTCTCGTTCGACCGGAGTCATCTCGGCAAGCGATTGCAAATAATCGTCGCGATCGAGCGCGGGGTTATCCGCTATAAGTGCCTTGATAAACGGCCTCTCTAGACTGCCCGGATTGACGAATCGTTCCTTAACCCACTCGTGCCCTATGTCTCCGGGGTTACTCGCCGCCCGAACGCGCAACGGTATATCCACGCCCTTTAACCGGCGTAGCCATCCGAATAGATACCGGTATTGCGTCTCGGTGAATCCGGTCAATTCGTCCCAGCCGATGTATTGATACGCGCCGCCCTTGTAATTCGTTTTGTCGCTCTCGTTCGCCATATGCCCGAATGTAAGAGTCGCACCGGACGGAAAAACCCATTGCTTCTTACCCGCAACCCATAGGGCGTCGGTATCGTCCAGCCACTCGTGTGACCGAGATAAAAGGGCTTCCGGTTTGTCCAGTTCCGGGAATGTCCGGCGAAGCAAAAGGGCGTTGTATCCGGGGATATCCACGTATTGGAGCGCGCCCATGAGAAGAGCGTCCGACTTACCACCGCCGCCCGCCCCTCCGTAAAAGGCCTCTCGGTGCGGCAATAAAAGGAACGCCGCCTGCTTAGGCCACGGGCTATGAAGGCAGTATTTTGTCAGGCGCGGGGTCAGCATCTCCCTCAGACGGGAGTTGGAAGACACCAGCGTCAACAAGGATTCTCGCGATTTCGGCATAATCGGTTACCGCTATTTTGTGTTCCGTTTTTACCGGCTCGCCCCCCTTGCCGGTTACTTCTATCCGGTTTACGTGCACCCAATCCAGTTTACGGCGATTACAGAGCCAGAAGATACAAGCCGCCGTTTCGGGGGGTATTTTAGAAGTCTTTATAGTCCTGTCGATTAATACTTCACCGGTCTTCGGGTCTATTATCGGTTTACCCATGTATGTCATCGGCTTCTCGTGCACCTCCGAAATGAACTCCGAACCGAGCGCACGTTCAAGTAATGATTCAACAACCCCCGAATCCGTGTAGTCCTTGCCCTCTTTTATAGCGTCACGGAAAGCGGTGTGTTGTAACTTCCACTCGTTTATGGTTTTACGGGTTACCCTGAGCGCTTTGGCCAAGTCAGGGTCTGTCCCGCCCAACCGAGTAATCATACGAGCGACCGCCGGACAACGTATATCGTCGTATTCCGGCGGCCTTCCACGCTTCTTTACAAGCTCTTTATTGTCTTTCTTTGTAGCGATAAACTATGTCTCCATTGCTATCTACACTATTTGGGACAAGAACACCATCAAATATCTTGTATGGGCTATTACCAGCTTTCGGGTTATTCCACAGATATCTGAGGTAATCATACATCGATTTATTGTGGAAAGCCACTCTATTCTCTAACGATGTAGTGTTAAATCCCTCCGCATTGCCGTATTTTATACTTTTTCGCTATCAACAAAAATTATTTTATTTCTGTTTAGGCCTCGCAAATAATCCAGGGTCAGGACACTGTCCGCCCGCTTCCGGCTTGGAATTACAATCGTATAATCTTGCGGTTTAATTTTAAGGCTCACAGTTCCCATTAAATCGTTTTAGGTTAGAAGGGTAAGGTTAGCGCCGTTTATTCCCGTTGGGTTTGACCTTGACCGAACAGGGCGCGCATATAAGTGTGTGTCGATTGACATTACTATCCCGTTTTCGACTTTGATTATCAGTTTAGGCATCACTCCGTCCCTTCGGTGATGGTTGCGGCCAGTTTCCGTCCGTATTCCCGTATCTGCTCTTCTGTTGGGTTCTCCGGCAACCCGCGTTCGATATCCTCGTTTTCCGGGTCGAACCGGTGCGGTTTCTCTTCTGGTGGAAACGGGCGAAGTTGTGCCGAGTCCTTGAAATTCCGACCGCAAGCAAGGCATTGCAAGCGCGGCGAGTTATTTCCCGTCGCATCCTCGAACCGGTGAACCGGCTCTGACCGGTAACAGAACGGACACCGGTATTCCTCCGTGCCCACGCGACGCCACACGGCTTTCGGTTGCACTGTTTGTGGCGGATGCTGTTCGATCAGTTTCGTAACGGTGTCCGGCCGTATCATATAATCGAAATCCGCAACCCATCCACGGTCGTTCTTGCCGAGATGAAAAGGGCTTCGTTCCAGCGCCGTGCACGCGGACTGGAAACTTTCTATGTAATTTTTGTCCTCTTGGAATCGTTGATGCAGTGTCGATTTGCGTTTCGAGGTCAATTTGGCACACGCGGCAAACCGCTTTCCGGTTTTTTTTGTTAGGGTTTCGGCGGCCTCGTTCCAGATGCGGACTATCTCTGCATACTTCTCCGGCACGGCGGGTTTCTCCGTTATCTCCGGTTTTTCCGGTTCTGGTTTCGACGGATTTTGACCGCGCCCGTAATTCTTGCCGGCTTCTCGCTGTCGCCGGACAACGGCTTCCTGCTCACTCGGATAGTGTCGGACAATTATATCCTCGCCTTCCCAATCCCAAAGCGGGCAAGCGCGATCGATTTCGGCTTTGAATACTCCGCATAGCTGTGCCCACTTCCGGTCGCCCCAACAGCGAGCGCCCGTTATTATTCCGCCCGTTTCTTGTCTCGCGCAATAGGCCATGAGATTTAACCACGTCGCACGATCAGTCGGTTCGCTACCGAGATAATCCTCGGAAGTCAAGACCGCAATCGGGATGTTTAGATACTTCATTTTTTTACTCCTGTGCTCACTCATAATGCTCTTTCGAAAATTTACCAAAATATCCCCGGAGCGCGCCGACGTGATGACCGTTGGGGAGATGGCGCGCCCCGAGAAAAATAGGCGCGGCGGGGATGAACCGCGCCTGCGTCCGCTTTGCATAGGGTATGTTGGTAAGGTTACTCATCTCGATGCTAATATAATCCTTTTTTAGATTTTCGCAACCGGTCGGAAGGCGAATAAAAGTTACTATACCGTCCGGCAAATAGTGAGAATCGACTGTTTTGCCCAACGGCCTTGTAACATCAATGAGCAATTTTATCATGTTCATTCTGTTTCCTCCTCCACCGTAAGACCGTTTCCAGGCATTCCTCGACCGACCCGAACCCCGCTTTCCGGGCAAGACGCGTAGCGATTCTATGCGCACGCATCTTCTCTTCCTCGGTTAAGGTTACCGTAGCACGAGGGATTTCCGCGTTCTTCGTTCCGGGTGGGCGGCCAAACCTTTTGCGGAATAGTTTCATGTTTAACCGTTTCTTTTTAACCGAGGTTTCTGAGCGTTCGAGATACTTTCCGATTGCCGCGTCCGAAAGCTCTTTGTAATGATCGCGTATGTATTGCTCATCGTTCTTGTTGTAATGCACACTCATTTCTACTCCTTTTTAGTTAGCCCTTTTCGCGGTTCTTTCGGTAACGAGTATAGCACGCGGTTGCGCGCCAAGTCAGGTGTTACCCGTATCAGAACGCCCTTTTGCACCAGTTCGCGCAATCGGCGGTCGGGCGACGCTTGTGGTCGCCCCCCGTCCGATAACCGCCGTAAAACATCCAGTGGCGTCCAATATCCAGTGTAAGTGTGCATTACTCCGCGCACCTCCACCCACGCAACGTGGTCCGGGTCGGCCTCGATAACCGATAGGCAAGCGCGCTGGTCGTCGGTTAGTCTTTCCATTATGACTCCAGTTCCATTTCGAGCGGCGTTGCGGAAAACCGGAGAAACTGGATCTTTTTCGCCATGGATACCATTTCGTCGATTACTTCAGCGAATTCCACGTTGCCTTCGTTCCGCGTAGCCGAAGATACATTTTCCAAATCGCGGAAGGATACCGCGTTTTCGAGCGCTTTTATTACGTCGTGGCTCGCGCCCAATATCCACCCGTCGCGGATTAATTCCAACCGGTAGCGGTAAACGCGCTCCTGCTCCCATACCTGTTCAGGGGTCATGCTCATAATTCATCGCCATCCTTACGAAAATAAATCGACAAGTCCGTCGCAATCGAAGCGCGGGGTTCATCGATAATCTCGACGAAGTCAAGTTGTAACTCTTTCGCGACTTTCTCGAACTTGGTTTTGTCGATCGACTTTTTCACGAGTTCCGGTATCCGCTCTTCACACCACTTCAAAGCGGTTTGATCGTCGTATTTTACCGTCTTGTATATCTTGATTTGGACGGCTTCGTGCGGTCGGACGTCTCCGGTTGCCCGGAAATGCTCTATTGCCTCTTCTCGCAAGGCTTGAATTTCAGCCTCGACCTGTTTTTCGAGTTCTCGAGTTTCCTCAATAAAAATGGCAAGGGCTTTGCCGTCTTCTGTCTCCGATAACCGGCATTCGATGATACCGATATTTTCATTAGTAAAGGCTAACCTATCGCGTAATAGGGCGAGAGATACGAGTTTTTCTTCTAACATAGTTGCTCCTTTAGAACGGGACGTTAAGATCGTTGATGATTAGTTCGAGCGTCTTCTTGTCGGTGACGTCCTCGGGGCGACAATTCAAGCCGTGCAATTTCATCACCTTCGCCCAACACGCTCTCGGGTCGTCGTCGGTTTCACATATCCGTCGTATTTCTCGTTGTAGCCCCTCTATCGACCCGTCAGGCGTTTCGGATTCCGAGACGGGGGTTTTGTCGGTTTGGGGTTTCGGCAACGCGTCTTGCCCGTCCTGCGATGCGACAGGGCGACGGTAAGTTCCCATCGTCCAATTATACAACGCTTTCGCAAGGGCAAGTATCGCGCCTGCGTCCGCTTCCTTATTCGCGTAATATTCACAGGCCGCCTTGATCGCACATTGCCGATTAATATTATCGTCTTTCGGCGAGTATCCGAGGTCAACGTGGTCCGGTTGCGAGGGTGTTTGCCTTTCGGCGCGGTGTTCCGGTTGCGGATAGACACCCGCGTTTGCCCGTTCCAAACCGAGTATCCGTGCTTTCGGGGTTATCCTGAGAACGAGTTTCGAGTGGTATTTGCCCTCCTTGTCCGTGTATTCGTCCTCGATTACGGCAAGGCCGATCAACCCGTTGTCCGTCATCATTGACTCCATTTGCACGTATTCGGTTACCGGCTGGAACTTATCGAAACCGGCGAACTCGATGTCGATCGATTCCTCAGCGTTCCCTTTCTGTTCGAGAATTCCGCGCTGGAATGAGTAGCGCCCGAATTTTCCTTCGCCGGTTTTGTAGTCTTTGAAAATCGTAACCATTCCCTCGATACTTACGATTTCGCCGCCCGTCTTATTGTTTTTCGGGCGCGGCACAAGCATACGGTTGTTAATAAGATTGTGTAGCTCGCTGACATTCATTTTTCCTCCTACTGGTTAGTTTCTTGTTTGGGTTCAGGGGTTTCGCCGTAAACATCCTTCTCGACGAGCGAGCAGATGTATTTTGAAAAATTCCCCCGCGTGAAAACGGCGGCGCGGCGAAGGGCAAGCTGGTATGTTTCAACCGGCAATGCTGATCCGACCGTGTGTTTCTGTTTTTGTTTTCGTTTCATATTTCCTCCTGTGGGTTTCGATTCCCGCGCAAGGTTTACCGTCATGACTGGACTGGACTATCTGTATTTCATTTTTCTCTTTCTCAGTCATCGCCACTACAAACTTCGATAATTGTTCCGGCACGAGGATTTCAAGGCCGTTTTCGCCGACCGTCCTTATACCCTGCAAAGACGTATAGGCAAGCGAGTGGCCGTCGGTCTTGGTAAGGGTTATCGTATCGCCGGAAGCCTCGATATGCGTGCCACGCATGGCAATATGCACCTCATCTGGCTTGTTTTAACGGCCTTCTGCAAGGCCAGCGCCTTTTTAATAATCGTTGAGGTGGCTATTGTCATATATTGGGGACAATCCCATTTTTATCCGCTCTACGACCATGACGCGCTCGACAAAATCGTATCGAGTGCGGAATCCTGCGCAGTTGGTCTCGTCCATGAGATTTGCAATCGTTTCCATTATTACTTCCTGCACGGATTTCCCATGGGGGTATTTGCAGATATATTTCGGGTTATCCTCAAATTTTGAAATTGCCGACTCGAAATTCTCAATCGCCTTTCTTTGAGGGCTATCTTCCGCAAGTTTGGCTTTTTCGCAATTTGCTTTCATTAGCGCGACCATTTCGCGATACGGTTTGGTCTCCACTTTTGCGCTTCTCTGATTTGATTTCATTTTGACTCCTTTGCCCCTTTCGGGGTCTTTGGTTTTTTCTTGTTTTCAACCGGGCTTTTCTCTCGCCCAAATGAAATATAATTTTTTTTTTGAAAAAAACAAGGGAAAAATAAAAATATTTTTATCCCTGAAACCCTTTATTTATAAGCCTTTGAGCGAAGGGGGCGAAAAAAGATTAAAAATTTTTTTGTTTGCCTTTTCCGTTTTTTGCCTTTTTCGACCGTTTTCATGATTATGAGATTTTGCAAGGTTCTATAAGTCATTATATATCAACTACTTACATCTTGACGGCTTGCGGGTTTGTCCTGTTTTAGGGGGTTTGCAGTCGTTCAGCGAATGTATTGCCGCTCTCAAGGTCGTTGCATCGACACCTATCAATCTTGCCGCCTCTACAATCGTGTAATTCTGCCGAGGGTAATCCGCGCGAAGCAGATACCCTCGGCTATTAGGTCTTGTTGTCGGAGTTAGCCCCATATTAAGCGCCTGTTGAACAGTAATTACCATCAATAGTTATCAGGCAAATCGTATTCGTCGCCTATCTCACAGACGCTGACCGCATCATGGTTATTCCAGTAAGGCGGGCGCGTCCGACACCGGCGTATCCCGTCTGCCTTAGGCAGATAGCGCGTTGCATGGCCATCCCTAACGAGGCTATAATCATCCTCGATAACCTCCACATCAATCATAGGCTTACCATCCTCGCCGCGCCGAATCATGCCCTGGCCAATAGAGCCTTTCTTCCCAATAAACTGGATGTTCCGCCGCAAAAGGCTCCGAATACTACTTGGCTTAGCAGTCGTAACCAGCCAACCAACCAACTTATGGACAGCCAACTCCGGCACGGGCATATTGTATTCCTTCGTCGATCCCACCCGCTGATGCCGGTTTTCGCCCGATAAAAATGCCCTGTCAATCTCGGTCTTTTTGCGCCAGTGAAATAGCGTCTCGAATCCTTCTCCCTCGGGAAATAGTGCCGAAGCACACCACCCATCAACGCCATCAATACGCCAACGCTTGATAGGTAAAACTATCTCGCACGGCTCTTCGCCACGACTTGGAGCCACCTTGCTACGCCTCATGTTATTGAGCGCATAATCAATGATTGCATCCAACATCGGCGGTTCTGCGGGGTCGTAATAGACCCCCGTGCCGTCGAGATTAAACGTGATTTTTAAGGCTTTTTCCATTATTGTTCGATCTCCTCATGTTTGTTGGTTAGAATCCTTGTCCCAAGGCTATTCATGTCCTTTAGCAAGGTGTGGGCTCCAAGGTCCCGTGCTTTCTTTGTTATCCGAGCGGTGGTTCGCATCTCCAGACCATATTTTTCGTAGATGTTCAGAACCGGAATGTCATGTTCCCACAAATATGCCGCAAGGTCCCGTATATCCCAATTTTGGATTGGGGTGCACCGTAACTTGTCATCGGCATAGCGGAATATCGACGGGTGAATGTCCGTATTATTCTGAGAACAGGTAATCTTACGCCCCCTGCTTTCATCTTTCGATAAACCCCAGAACCACCCGTCCCAATCGTCTCGCCTACACATATTCTGTAAGTCTCGGTCCCCGGCGTCTCGCCCTTCTTTCCACGAATCGAAATCAAAGAAACGATGCGTTTGCACTATGGTTAAATTGATTGGCCATTTCTCAATAAACCGTTCAATAACCTCCTGATAATTGAACATGTGCCAGGTCTCGTCGGAGGCGAGGAAATACATCGGCGTCTCGGGCGCAACCTCAAACACCATATGCGCAATGCATATAGACTGTTTCCCAAAGCTCAAAGACACATAAGATTTGGGGGCAACCTCGAACATCTCCTTGATGCCTTCGATCGCAAAAGCAAGACGACGTTTTCGCTCGGCAGTTTTCCGCCATAACATCCCCTCTAACAATTGCCCCTTGAGCTTATTCGTCTTTTGGATGTTTTCCAGCATCCTCCAGCTCCTTCCTCGGCGGTAACAAATAGACACAGAACTGATATAAGGGGCTTTCGACCTTATCCTCTGCCCATGTCTTGTATTCCTGCCAACCCTTTATCCCGAGCGCCTTTAGCGTCCATTTTGATGGTCTCAGAGATTCGAGGTCGTTACGGTTCGCACCCCGCGCGAAAGCGGCAAACACGTGTTCGTAAACCTCGACACAGTAATCTCTGTCTCTACAGTCAATTACTGCCTCATCGAAGCCGATATAACCATGACTGCCCGTGTTGACCGGACAACGCAAAGCCCCATGTTTCTTATAAGTCGTCGTTACGAACATCGACCAGGGGGCGTCCGAGAATCCGTTGAAAAGAACATCGCGTATAATATTCTTGTCAACTCGAACGAATTTTCCTCGCGAGCACAACCACGACGAAAAACGCTCCCAACGGAACTTCAGCGCGAAATAAGCCTCGATACTCATCGTGTCGCTTTCCGGCACAGCGAGGATATCCCACTCGGTGAAGTTGCTACTCAATGCGCTGTGTATAGGCACACACAGCCGCTCTTTTCCGGTCAATGCACAGGTTGACTCATGCGGTTCATGCTTCAGCTCGATCACAGCATTCCGCGAATCAAAAGGATAAGCCACTATCGCAGGACATCGCTCTTCTATCGCCGCTATATTGGCCTCGTCCTTTTCCTTCAGGGTGGCGGCATATTCAGCCGCCACCCCTTCCGGAACCTCGTCGAGCGCACGCCGAATCGCCGAATATATCAAATCTACTGCGTGCATGATCCCTCCTAAAGCAAGGTTGTTTTCAGCGCACCGATAGTCTCCAGATACGCGAGGATTTTGGACTTGTTGCTCTCGATGAAAGCGTCGTATGCGCATCCGTGAATTGAGTCTCCGTCGAAAGCCATTAAAACCTTTCCATGCCCCTCGCGCCCCTGCGCACCGAAATATCCCTTCTCGGCCACAAGTTCGAGGCCTTTCATCAAAGCCGCATATTCTATCGCTGTTATGATCGTTGCCGGATCAACCCCCCCGTCAAGAACTGCGCCTTCGCAGATAACCTCGGTATTGGTTATCATCCCGCGATGATTCTCCGATCGGTCGCGGTTCTCGATTTCCCCACGCGTCAGGAAATCCCAGTCAAACAACTCAGCAACGTCACGTTCACCCGTTCCCCACTGTTTGCATCGCGGGTGGAAATCCGCAACCTGAACACGACCCGAAAGGGACTGGTTGCCCGCTGAACCACCGAGTAGCGATAGCGGAACCACCATGTTCCGGAACTCGTGGAAACCTTCCGCGTTGACCGTTCCGCTCTTGCCAAGAGCCTCGTTGAGAGCTTTGAACTGCTTCTGGTTCGGATCCTCCATCGTGCCGCCCCGATACAACATATACTCGAACCATCCGGCAAGTTTCTTCTCACCGAACAATCCAAGAGACTTGAGATAATGATCGGCCAAAGCCTCCCGTATCTCGTGCCGGAAGCTGTTCGCACCGTAAAACGGAAGGTGTAGCTTGCGGCCCTTGTCCGTCAGTATCGACTTGCGGCGAAACACCGTAACGTTGCCTGCCTTAACATCGCCACCATGAGCGAAGGGCGACAAACACCGCAACTCGATGTTGATTGCAAACTTACCACGAGGCAACACAACCCCCGGATCGGCATCAACGTCGGGGATGTCTATCTCGGGATAAGCTTCGGCTCTTTGCTCATGGCCGAGGGTAATAAGCATAGCCATAACCCGTGGGTCGGTGCGCAATAGCTCCAATACTCCGTAACTGTCTGCGGAGCTATGGTGTTTGAAGAACTGCGCTTTCGTTTCGGGATATATTCCCGATATGTTCGCCCCGACCGACTTCGCAAGCCACTCCACGAACCTCATAAGGGTAGGTTGTGTGCCTGCCTGTAACAGCCTGTCCGCGTAAAAATCCACGAAGTCTCTTCCGACTTCGACCGTAGCCGCCTTTTTGACAGCGGCCAACATCTCGCAGGTGGCAACGAGGGGTTCGTTACCTTTGATAGCCTGCTTTACCATTGTGTTTTCCATGATTCCTCCATGGTTAAAGTTAATTGGATTCGTTACATAGTCATTTGCAGTCGTTCAGCTATAAAATATATTATATCCCGTATCTCCGAGGCTTTGAACCAAACCGCCCCGTCCGACCGCTCAACCGTATATACCAGTCCGTCCCGCACGGTTTCTTTCGCCCGCAACACGAACGCCGCTCCGTTTTTCCGTTCTGACCACAATAAGTGCTCTACTTGATGCTTTTCGAGCCGGTTGTTCTGGATTTTCAACTCGATCCACGCTAACCCGTCGCAAGTCTCGAAAACCCCGTCGCAAGGCCGCTTGTGTGCTGGGACGCGTGTTCGCGCCCCCTTCGCAACAGCATAGGCGGCACGGTGAACATCCGGTGTTTGGGTATATCGAGCGCCAATAGCGCGGCACTCCAACTCAAAGTGCCGCCGAAATGAATCCTCGGAAGGGTAATGACGGTTACGGATCATAGTTTCGGCCTCCCCTGTATCTCCGGCCGTTGAAATTCCATCGTTATCTCCTCGACCTTGACCCCGTGCTCGATTGCAAGGTCGCGTTTGATGTTGTATAATTGCCCTGCATAGATATTCCGCGCCTCTTCAGTCCTGACAATCTCGCCGTTTATCCGCCATACGAACTTGTAACCGTCGCGCTCAGGAAACAACTGCGGGTATTGCGCTTTTAGCGTTCGATACCCAACAGCGGCCACGTTGACCGGTCTTACCATTTCGTTGACCTCACCGATATGATCGTCCAGCGCGTCCTGCACGATTCCAGCCCAGAAATCGCACTCGCACTGTTGCTCTTCGGGCAAGGCTTGTCTATCCTCTTGTGTTAGGGCTAAGTATTCATCGAGGGTCATTTTCCACCTCCGGCGGTGTTACCTCTGCCCAGTGGGTAACTGTGACACCAATTCCGCATGGAATCCATTTACCATTTATCCATTGTCGTTTTTCCCACCATTTTGATTTAGAATAGGCTGTTCTGTTCCAAGTCAGATACCACCCATACTTCTTCGGTAACACTTCTTCGACCGGAGTCCAGCCGATTATAGATATTCGCTTTGGTGTTGTTATTTCGTTACTCATTATTCGGCCTCATCGCCCGCGGGGGCGGTTAAATCTTGCATTGCTCTCTGTATTTCTTCCTTGAGTTTTTGGGCTTCTGTCTGTGTCAAATAAGCAAGCGCCCTAAAATACCCGCCAGACTGGTTCTCGGCATGGACTTTCGATTTATTCCGCGCCCTAAAACTCCCGCCGGACTGGTTCTCGGCATGGACTTTCGAGTTATCATACGCCCAAAATTCCCCGCCAGACTGGTTCTCGGCATGGACTATCGATTTATCACACGCCCAAAAACTCCCGCCAGACTGGTTCTCGGCATGGACTTTCGAGTTTTTACGCGCCCAAAATTCCCCGCCAGACTGGTTCTCGGCATGGACTTTCGAGTTTTTACGCGCCCAAAATTCCCCGCCAGACTGGTTCTCGGCATGGACTTTCGAGTTATCATACGCCCAAAATTCCCCGCCGGACTGGT
>Ga0334883_1001488_pt1 | contig 34254 bp, 46 predicted proteins | sample GraSluR1_MG_6_FD_207230 | JGI IMG/M metagenome (GOLD analysis project Ga0334883, IMG submission 207230) | Sludge microbial communities from methane-producing bioreactor in Wageningen University, Netherlands - Granular Sludge_09_05-R1 | ecosystem: Engineered > Bioreactor > Anaerobic >...
CTACCCCAAAATTTCTAAAACTTGCCAAAAACGCATATAAAACCATTCAAAAAATAAAATCGTTGAAATTTGGGCTTATATTTGCATATTTGGGGTTTTTGCCTTAATTTACAAATAATAATACTTTGGTGTATATACCTTGACATTAATTTTATAATATTTTATACTATTATCAGTTATTTGAAAATTTACCACACTAAGTACACTCCATTTTTATATTTGCATTATACTACAATCTGAAAAAAGAAAAAAATATTTGACATTATTAACATATAGGTATATACTGACATTTATAGGGGGATTTTATTAATATGACAACATTAAAGCAGAGGCATGAACTTTTAAAACAATTGGTATCACGCAGAGTAAAGGTCGGACTTACCCAGGATAAGCTGGCTGAAACTATCCGCAACAGGTTTAATACTAAAATATCTGTAGTTACAATATCCCGTATTGAACGGGGAACACTTAATACAAAGTATGATACTCTATACCAGATGAATCTTATCATAAGCGAACACGAAAAGAACTTTAAAAATCAAAAAAATAGCGAAGAAATTCTGGAATGATTATTTGGAAGGCAGATTACAGATAGATCACATTATACCGATTTCTGCTTTTGACTATGAGGACTGCACAGATCCCGAATTTCAAGAATGCTGGAAACTGGAAAACTTGCGACTGGTAACTCCAAAAGAAAACCACGAAAAAGGCTCAAAGATACTAAAGCAAATAGTAAGTGTCTAAAGAAAGGAGGTATTTTATGCAACTATACTTTTTTATCGTAGCATTATTTCTTATCTACATTTTATTTCCTGACTCAATTATATTCAGGGCCATGTTCAAAATCATGGACAAAATAATGATGGGGGGTAGGTGGAGATGGTAAAAAACGGCTGGACTGAAAAGATAGAGGAATTAGAGAAAGAGAATAAAGGGTATGAAGTGGCTTATACAAGGGCAGTATTAAAAAATGAGGAAAGCAAAAAATATGACAGGTGGTTTGCCAACTTATGCTTCAGGGAAAAATTAAGCCTGCTGGACAGACACGATATTGATGACTGGTTTGAACTGACCCTTAAGGAAAAGCAATCTGTCTATGAGGGGGAGCAGGAAATAGAGGAGGAATTAACCGAACTGGAAAAAAGGCACATGTATGCGGATAAGCAGTATCAGGCACTAAAAGAAGATGATTTTTAAGTTTAAGGAGGTAAAAGATGTGTTCAGGAATTACCACACTGGCACGGATAGGTAAAAGAAAAGAATTGAGATTTGTGAATATGACTTACGAGGAAGTTAGAAAGATTTATGAACAGAGGGCTAACAGAAGATTTGATAGCCCAGGGGCATTTACAAAAGATAATGGGGGTAACGGGAATGAATACTATAACCAAAAAATTTGAACCAGTAAAAATTGACATATCAAATATGACTCATGAGCAGTGGCTTGAAGAAAGAAGAAAGGGAATTGGCGGGAGTGATATCGGAGCTATACTCGGGCTAAATCCCTATAAATCTGCTTTGGAAGTTTGGCATGAGAAGGTTAAAGGTTATACCAAAGAGGAAAAAGAGAATATTGCAGCTGAATTGGGAATATACCTGGAAAGCTGGCTGGCCGGAAAGTTTAAGAAATGGTTTGCCAAGAATAACAATGGAGTGAATATTGAACCGCAAAGAATGCCCTTTATTTTGCAGCATCCCGATTATCCCTATATAAGGTGTAACCTGGATTTTGTCTTTGAAGATCCAACTATCCTGGAAACCTCAGCAATAGAGTGCAAGACTACCAACGAATTTGCCAGGGATGATTGGGGAGAGGATAAAATACCTGATTCCTATTACCTGCAGGGACAGCAACAGTTATTGATTACCGGATATCAGAGAGTATATTTCCCCTACCTGATAGGTAACCGCAGATTTGATGTTCTGGTAATTGAAAGAAACGAAAGTGTAATTGAAAACATTATAAAAACTGCTACTGATTTTTGGAATAACTATGTTCTGAAACAAATTCCGCCTGCCCCTGATGGTTCTGTTTCAGCAGGGAAAATATTAGATGAACTATACAACAAAGAAGAAGAAGGTAAGATAACAGAATTTCCGCCTTTTGGTGATGAGGTTGAATGGCTGGAAAAATATAACGAGCTTAACACAATCAAAAAGGAAACCGAAAAAGAGATGGAAGTAATAAAGCAGAAGATTAAAGCGGAAATGGGAGATGCTGAGATAGCTATTGCGGGCAGGCATAAGATTACCTGGAAGGAACAGGTTAGACCAGCACACATGGTAAAAGAAAGCAGATTCAGAATGTTTAAGATTTATTCAAAAAAAGAGGAGGTGAAAAAGAATGGCTAATGTAAAAGGAACTGATATACAAAAGAAAGTTGAGAATAAAAATGTAACCAAGTTAAAAGACTGGTTCAACGAGGACAATTTCAAGAAAAAGATACTATCAGCACTGCCAAAGGTAATCAACAGAGATGCGTTTATAACCAATGCTTATAACATCTATGCGAATGATACAAAACTGCAGAGTTGTTCTATCAGGTCTTTTCTTAACTCATTAATGCAGGCTGCCAAAGTGGGGCTTATGCCTAATAATCCATTGGGGCATTGTCATATTATCCCTTACAAAGAAAAGGGTGTTATGATTGCACATTTTCAGATGGGCTATCCTGGCTATCTTGAATTAGCATTGAGAACCAACAAATATGAGAGTATTTATGCTCATGCGGTTTACCCACAAGACGAATTTAAGGCTTGTTACGGACTGCATAAAGACTTGATACATATACCGTCAGAAGAACCTATACCGGAAGGCACAATGCCGACTCATTATTACGCAGTCTATAAGCTGATTAATGGCGGGTATGACTTTGTTTACTGGACGAGGGATAAGGTCTTAAAGCACAGGGATAGGTTTAGTAGTGGTTATAACTATGCAAAGAACAACAACAAAAAAGATTCAGTCTGGGATACAGATGAGGAGATTATGGGGCGTAAGACAATGATTATTCAGGTGCTTAAAATGGCTCCAAAATCAACTGAAATGATAAGGGCATTGTCTACTGAACCTGACGGTGAGGGTTACAAAGAATACTTTAAAGATGAAAAAATAATCGACAGCAATGTTTTTGACCAAGAAGAAAGTCTTGAGATTGACAAAGAGCTTGCAGAAGAAGAAGGCAATGATGATTGGAATTTTGCGGAAGAAACAGTTACCAGTAAGAGCTGATCGACCCAGCTCTGCTGATGGGGGCGGTTGGTTATGGACGGACTGGCCGTCCCCTGATGAAAGGAGATAGTAATGGGATACATAAAACCAGATTATGTTGTTTGTCAAACTAACAATTATGAAGAAGGTATTTATGAAATTGACAATTTTATTAATAGCCAACCAGATGATATTAAAAGACTATTTAAAAAATTTGACAACTTAGTAAATGGAACAATTGTTTATTTTATGTGTTGGGATGGTTCTAAAGAAGGTTGGAATACTTCAAATGAGCTTGATGAAGTGAGAGAAATGTTTTTAAAAGTTATAAAGAAAAATCTAAAATATCCAGATATATTACATTTTAGAGTTGGTGGAGATGATGAAGGTAAATTTGAAATATATGAAAGCTATGGAGAGGGAGATATAGAGGATTACGATTATGACTAAACCCAAATCTAAGCGAATATACCGTTACTACAACGATATTTTAGTAGATGTGATAGATGACAGCTATTTGAAAAAACTTGACGAAAACAAGGCTGTAAATGTGATAGATGAGCTTGAGAAGAATGGAACTTACAGGCAGGGTGAAATATTGTATAGCCTAAAAAGTATTAATAGGAATGGTGAGGGTAAGAATGTTTAGTATACTAACCAATTTAGGAGGTGTCCATGAAACAAACCAACTGAATAGAGAGTCTAGCCTGTGATGCAGATTAAATAGTATTAGTAATAGTAATTGTGTTAGGGGCAGTCGATAAAGGGCTGCCCCAGAAAGAAGGGGGAAATGTTTACTGAAACTTATATTGAGATGGTAATTAATAATCCTGATATTCAGTCACTTTGTAAATATAACAAAGGCGATTGGTTTTGGAACGGTGAAAAGCCATATCTATATTGTAAATCTGGTTTAGGTAGCTCTAACCCGCATGATTATAAATGGCTACCTACTTTAGAGGACTTGTTTGGGATGATTGGCGATTATAGAAAACAAATAGATAAACCATTTTTATCAATTTTGGTTATGAAAAAATATAAATATAAATCTATGCACGAGCTTTTATTGGCTATTGTAATGGAAATACTTTACAACAAATCTTGGAATCCAAAAACAAAGGAATGGGAGGAAAGTAATGGAAGTTAAAGAAGCGATTGAGTTATTAAGTAATGATAAAACTATAAATGCAGAATGGAACTCTGGTTGCGATTTTTATGATAAGCAAATTGGAGATAAGGAAATAGACCAAATTATAGCCCTGCTCAAATCCCTTGAGTCCGAAAATAAGAAGCTGAAGAAAGAAAATAAAGCCCTGAGAAAAGACAAATGGGAACTGGAAGGGATTAATGAGGCGTGTAGAAAAGAAAATGAGGCGTATAGGGAGATGTGGGAGGCATTATGGGATGTTCTTGAATTGTGTACAATCTATGACTCTAAAAGAAAAGGAATACAAACTTATGCCGAAGTAATATTACCAGAACTTGAGCAAAAATATCTCGGAGGTGGGGAATGAGTAATATAGAGGAAATGGAAAAGGAAATAAAGGTTGCCAATGAAAGAGGCATACCTGTTTTGTATGAGGGGTTAGATGAACTATCCTGATGATTTTATCAATAAAATAATATGTGGGGATTGTTTAGAGGTAATGAAAGATATACCTGATAAGTCTATTGATTTAACAGTAACATCACCACCATATGACAATTTAAGAAGTTATAAAGGTTACACTTTTAAATTTGAAGAAACTGCTAATGAATTATATCGAGTAACTAAAATTGGCGGAGTTGTTGTTTGGGTGGTTGGAGATGAAACAATAAATGGCAGTGAAACAGGAACAAGTTTTAAACAAGCACTTTATTTTAAGGAGATAGGATTTAATTTACACGATACTATGATTTATGAAAAAAATAGCCCTCCTTATGCAGCATCTTTTAAATCTGTAAGGTATTCATCTATTTTTGAATATATGTTTATTTTATCTAACGGAAATCCAAAAACAGTTAATTTAATTAAAGACAAAAAAAACAAGTGGGCAGGCACAAAAACGTTTGGAAAATCAAGTAATAGACAAAAAGATGGTTCTATCAAGATAAACAAAAGAGGACTTGTTGCTGAATATGGTTATAGGACAAATATTTGGGAATATAACACTGGTTTTAATTATTCAACAAAAGACAAAATAGCATACAATCATCCTGCAATATTTCCAGAGAAATTAGCACAAGACCATATCATATCCTGGAGTAACGAAAACGATATTATATTAGACCCAATGTGTGGAAGTGGAACTACTTGTAAAATGGCAAAAAAAACAGGGAGACAATATATTGGTATAGACACAGCACCAGAATATTGTGACATAGCTCGTAAGCGTGTCAATGCGACACCAGAGCCATTATTTGTATGAAATTTATAGAAAGGAGATTTAAATGACCGCAACAGCAAACGAAAACCGAGATTGGAGGAGGGATAGGAGGCTCAAAATGAATAACATCAAGGAAATGGAAAAGATATTAGAAGAATATAAAATACGGGATAGATATGTTTTTGTTCGTGATTTTATGGAACATTGTATCAACTCCCTAAAAGACCTCCATGAGGAAAACTGTAAGCTCTGGAAGGAATTGGCAAAAATGAAAGGGGAAATATGATTTTAACAGAGATCCGTAAAGTAATAGACCGGAACTTTAAAACAGAAACATTCATGGATGCCTTGCGATATTCCCAGGGTTATATTGATGGAGTGCACCATGCTCCCAGGCATGGCTCTTTGGGACTAAAAGACTGGTATATGTTACAAGATTATATCCAGGATAAGTGCAAGGAAAAGCTGGAATTGTGCTGTAATACTGAAAAAATCATGGAGAAAATAAAAAAATTAAATAATAAGGGGTAATTGGTGTGAGTAAGGAAAGATATCTAAATACAAAATTTTGGGATGACAATTATATAGTTAACCTGGATCCAACGGAAAAATTATTATTTATTTATCTGCTGACCAATCCTCTGACAAATATCATAGGCATATATGAGATCGCTATCCGGAGAATTGCCTTTGATACCGGCATAGACCAGGATATGGTTCTAAAAATCCTGGACCGGTTTGAAAGGGACAACAAGATAAAATATTCCCAGGGCTATATCGTGATCAGGAATTTCATCAAGCACCAGAAAAATAATCCGAGTATAAACAAGGGGATAGAAACATCATTGCAAGATGTGCCGGAAGAACTTTTGGAGTGGATTAACATTCCGGCCGAAAGATTCAATATTTCCAAGGGAAACAGACAGGCTGTAACAGGCTCTACACAGACTGCGACCAATATTAATCTTAATAGAAATATTAATATAAAGAAAGAAAGAAAAGAAAAGAAAGAAAAATTTCCGCCCTCTAATTCTAAAACGATTGATGAGATCATTCTGTACCTTAACCAACATACAGATAAAAATTTCAAAACAAAGACTAAAAAAACCAGGAATTTAATCCAGGCAAGATTAAAGGAGGGGTTTACCCTTAATGACTTCAAGAAGGTTATAGATAAAAAAACCAATAACTGGAAGGGGAAAATCACAAAGGATGGTGCAAATATGGAAAATTATTTAAGGCCCGAAACCTTATTCAGTACAAAATTTGAGAGCTATCTCAACGAACCAGAAAATAATAACCAGGAGTGGATGCGTTATGTCAAATGAAGAATTAACAAAAATAAAATTAGAATCTGTTCCTGTTAAATATAGCCAGGAGCAAAGAGATTGTTCCCGGATCTCAAACCAGTTGCTCCGAAATTTGGCCAGCAGCCGGATAAACATAAAAGAGTTTGAGAATGAAGTGGCCTACTGGTATGTTTCAGATTACCTGGACAGATGCCATTATCGTCCATTGCCGACCAAGACTAATACAGTTCAGGAGTTTGAAAAGAAACACCGGAACTGGAAAGGAGAGGCAGAGCGGAGAGGCCGGGTATTTGATGAAGAGTTGTTTTTTGAAAACCAGATGCGGAAAGAAGTGCAAAGATACTATGAAGAGAGAGATCGGATCCGGAATATAAATACCGCAAATTTCTTATGGTTGAAAGAACTGAAAAAGATTATACCTGAAAAAGATATCTCCAGCCATGAAAAGCTGGATTGTAAAATACATGAGCTTGCATTGGGAATAGAGGAAGAGGAGCTGAAAGATGAAAATTATTAAAGAGTTGGGGCAGGATTCATTTTCCCTGGCCGCCTCCTTTATAAACAAAGGTCAAAAAGGGTTCTTGCCTGCCCCTCCCCGGGGAAAGGAGAGGAGAATGACAAAGAAAATAATAAGTGAAGGTGTCAAAATAGGGTTACCTTTCCCGTATAAAGAATATTTAGAAGCCCTTAAAACAATACCAAACGCAAGGTTTGTGTTTTTATATTCCAGGAGAACAGGGAGAAATACTTTTTATAATTATTTAAAAGAAAAAGGATTCTTAGAAACAGGAATGAGATTATGACAAGGAAAAAGTTAAAGCTGAAAGCACCGGCACCGACTGAAAACCAGATCAAGGCCCAGGTGAAAGATTATTTGAATATCAAAGGCTGGTTTCATTTTCATGTACTCCAGGGATTGGGGAGTTATCCTGGGATACCTGATATTATAGCTATCAAAGACAATCGGGTGTTGTTTATCGAGTGCAAGAGGCCAGCAAAAGGTAGCAAGCAACGCCCTGCCCAGGTAGAATTTCAAAAGAATATTGAGTACCAGGGAGGAGAGTATATCCTGGTCCGGGATGTTGAAGATCTGATTAAGAAAGGGGTGTGAAAATAAATTGGAGTTTTGGAGTGAATTTACTAATCAACATGCGGAGGGTATAAGCAAATATATTGATGAATTTGCAGCAGCATTTTTAAAAAAGACAGGGATTGACAATCCTGAAGATGTGATAATGTTTCGGCAGGATATTCCACCAGAAAATTATCTTGCAGAGAATAATCCAAAGTTTATTACAAAAATATGGTTTGAAAAGAAAACAAAAAAATATAATTTACTTGCAGAAGAAATAAAAATACTGAGAGCATATATCAAACAACTTGAAAATAAGGTTGAGAAATTAGAGCAAAGGAAGATAAAAAAAATATGAAATTAGATGTTATTAGAGAAATTGGGATGTATTATAGTTTAAATCGTAGACGAGGGCATACAACAGCCATGTTAAATGGTGCTAAATCTGATAAAAATATATTGGTTTTATTAGCCCACAATATACAGAGAAATTATATTGATATTCCCAAAAAACAAACAATGACACTTGGGGAAGTTGGCCACGATAGATTAAAAGGATTAACAAAACCTTTGTTAATTGACCATTATACTTTTCAGTGCATATTGCAAACCATGTTTGATGAATTAAGCAAAAAAGACAAAATAATAAGAGCAAAAGACAGGGAAATAGATAGATTGGCAAAACTAATATGAAGGGGAGTATAGTTTGAGCAAACAGGTCAGGGAGCAGCTAATAATAATAAGATGTGCAAAATGTGGGGCAAGGCTTTTTGATATCATTGGAGACCTTGATCAACTCAGAAAAGAGACTCCCAAAAGACTTAAATGCTATTCCTGTAATGCTATGAACATAATCCGGGTTAATGATGGCCATATCCGGGTGGATCTGGAATAAAAAAAAGCCCGTCTTTATGGCGGGCTATGTTTTATAGTTTAATATTCAGATGGTAAAAGCAAAATCTTATCAATTAGATAAAGTTTCATGTATCCATCCGGGAAATCTGTAAAATTTATATCTTGTCTAACTCTCATTGGTTCACCGTCTTTTCAGTGATCAGTGCTTTCATTTTTCCCTTCCTCCTTTTTTAATCCTTCCCGGATATATTTTTCAGCAAGGGCTTTCATGTTAGTATCAAGTTTGACACTCATTAGCTTTAGATCCTTCCAGGCACCACTATCAAGCCGAATATATTTATCCTTTTTTTCTTTCATCAAATCACCTCCCTGTAATTTATTTGTCCCATTTGCATAAATGAATAATATTTTAATTCATCTGTATGTTTCCCGGTGGCTACTATTATGTGATCGAGCATTTTAATTCCCAGGATAGTGCCGGAATCAACAAGAATGTTAGTAAGTTTTATATCCTGCGGGCTTGGAGAAACTTCTCCGCTTGGGTGTGTATGTGCAAAAAGTATAGCAGCACAATTGTTCAATATAGCAGTTCTATACACTTCCCTGGGGTGGCAATCGGATTGTGTTAATGTTCCCATTGAAACAACATCAATATAACGGATCTTGTAACGGATATCCAAACCAAAAACAATAGTAAACTCTTTCTCCTGGTCTTGTTCATCGGAATATTCAACAATATGTTTAACAATCTTGGCCGGGATCTCTGCCTTTTCAATTTTGTACTCTGTTTTATGGTAGAAATCTTTTGCTACAAACATTTTATAACCTCCTTAAAAATGGTCTTTATTTTAGTATATCACAAGTTGTCAAGTTGTTAAAATAAAATATATTTATAGCGTGTCTTTGCATCCCTTGACACTATATGTTAAAATAAAGAAAATTGAATAGAGATCAGAGACCTTGAGTCCATTTACAAGCAACGAGCTTGTTGGTGGGCTCTTTTTTATTTTAGGGAGAAATATGGGAAAGAAATCAGATCAGTTTGAAATTGAAAAAAGAATACACGAAATAAGCCTGCTATTGAAGCGGAAACCAGTTAGTTGGATAGTTCATAAATGTTCCGAAAAGTGGGATATATCAGAACGCCAGGTGAGGAAATACATTAAGAAAGCCAGAAAAGAATGGAAAAAGTATTTCGAAAAGCTACAGGGTGATGGGATTGGTTATCATATCTCACAGATGAAAGAGTTAAAAGACCAGGCTTATGACAAGAAAATAGTTATCGGAAAAGGTGAAAATAAGCAGGTTATTAATGTCCCGGACTTGCAATTAATCCTGGATATTTCCAAAGAAGAGGCCAAACTTATGGGAATATACCCGGCAGAAAAGAAAGATATAGATCTAACCGGGAACATAACACTCCAGGAAATCAAATATACAGAGGAAGATCTGAAGGAGAAAGATGGACAGTAAAATTATTTTGCCTTACAGATACCGGGAATATAAATGGGAGCGAAAAATATTGGTGGCATTCTGGAAAGGGCTTGTTATCTGGCTTAACTTACACCGGAGAGCAGGCAAGGACCTGCTTTCTTTATGCAGGATACTACTTCCGGAAGCATTTAAACATCCGGGTACTTATCATTATATCTGGCCATTATTAAAACAGGGCCGGGATGCAATCTGGGAGGGCAAGGACGAAAAAGGCCGGGATATCCTGGATTATTATGTACCGAAAAATATGGTAATACACAAGGATAATGCAGATATGAAACTGACATTGAGGGCAATAGGCGGAACTTCAGTAATACAAATATTTGGAGCAAATGGAGGGCAATATGAAGCACTGAGAGGAAAGCCGGCCAATGGTGTAGTATTTTCTGAGGCCTCAAGAATGGATCCAAGAGTCCTGGAAGTAGTTGCACCAATGTTGGCCAAAACGAGAGGCTGGGAAGTATACAACAGCACTCCAAACGGTGGGAACTGGTTCTGTGATGGATTCACCAGGGCCAAGAACAACCCGGAGCACTGTTTTGCCATGACTGCAACCATAGAAGATACTTATGACCATGAGGGCAACCCACTGGTAACCCAGGACATGATCCAGAAAGAGAGAGATGCCGGGAAAACAGAGGATTATATTCAACAGGAATATTACTGCTCTTTCGTTAGAGGTATTGAAGGCACCTATTTAGGCAAGCAGCTTCAGAAGGCCAGAGATGAAGGCCGGATCCATAACAATATTGTCTATGATGAAAATGCACCGGTCTACACTGCCTGGGATTTAGGCGTTGCAGATTTTACCGCTATTATCTTCTTCCAGATAATAGGCAACGAGATCCATATCATAGACTACTACGAGGGCAGCGGTTATTCATTTGTGCATTATAAGAAAATCATTGATGAAAAAGGCTTTTACTATGGTGCTCATTATGTACCGTTTGATATTTATGTCAGAGAAGAAGGACCGGCCAATAGCAAGGAACCCAGGGCAGTCTCCAGACTGGAAAAGGCTGCCAATATAGGGCTGAACCTGGAACCACTGGAACGGATCAGCTTTGAAACAGGAGTTGAAAATGCCAGGTCTATCATGGGAAGGTGCATATTTAACCAGGAGAAATGCAAGATATTACTATCACACCTGGAGCAATGGGGCCGGAAGTGGAACAACATAACCCAGGAGTACACCGATTGGGAAGATAGAAATATCCATACACATGCCGGTGCTGCTTTCAGATACATGGCCCAGGTAGTGGTAGAGGGAACCCACACAATAGAGAATGATTTTGAGAGCTGGGATGATGAACAGGAGATGGCCAATGTATACACCAGGCTATAAGGGAGTGATGTTATGAGTGATGACAAGAACCCAAAAGGAATGACAAAAAAAGAAATAAATGTAATCAACACCAAAGAAGATTTATTGCGGGATTTTGTCAATACAAAGTTTAAAGAGGCATACGATTACTGGAACCCCATCCAGGAAGAATGGCGGCAAATTAAAGCAAACTATAAACAGGCCTACACCACGGAAGAGGACGAACTAAAGACCAATATAAGCCTGCCATACCTGAAAAAGATTATCCGGAATAAATGCAGCCATTACATGGATATCCTGCTATCCAGGGGAGCAGAGAGCTTTGACCTGGAACCGGGAGAAGAAGAGGACGAAAAGAATGCTGAACTGTTGCAGAGGAAAATAGTCTTTGACCTGAACAAGGCGGAGGTAGAGAAGAAGCTCAGGCCCTGGATCTGGAACTATGAGAATTATGGCTATGGAGTTGTCTATATTCCCTGGAAACTGGAAAAGGAAAAGCAGAAAGTAGGGAAAGAGAAAGACAGCTACAAATACAAAGATGTTATCAAATTCAACGGCCCGGATATCGAGAATTGTGATGTTCTTAATTTATTCTCTGATCCATACTGCAAGGATTTATCAAGCTGGAAGATATTCAAGAAAGATAATGTCCCGGCTAACTATTTAAGGCAGAAAGAAAAAGAGGGCGTGTATATCAATATCGCAGAACTTAATGAGATTACCGGATCATATCCCCATGATTTTGAGGGAGGAGCTACCCAGGTATCAAATGATTCTGTAGAGCTCTTGGAATACCATGGACTGGTACCTCAAAAGCTGATTGAGGGAAAATTGAATGATGAAATACTAACCTTAAACCCATTTGAAGAGGATTATGTCTGGGCCATTATTACCCTGGCCAACCGGGAAAGAGTAATCAGGGCGGCAGCATATCCTTACTGGTACGGGAATATCTTTGTACCGGTCTGGAAGGATAAACTTACCGGGGAAAATACCGGAATCGGGACCGGGGAAGATACCAAGGCACTCATTCCAATGATTACCAACCTGCACAACAAACTGACCGATATTGTCAATTATATATCGGATCCAATGTATGAATTTGTTATCAAGTCATATTTAGGCAACAAGCGGACAATCAAGGCCAGGCCCGGAAAATTCTTCCCGGTGAAGCAACTCAATACTATCAGGGCCATAGATACAACACCACAGGCTGCATCACTGGCACCGCTTAGAGATATAATCAGCAAATTTGAGAAGGTATTAGAAGAGCTGACTGCTACACCTCCCCAGGTTATGCCCTCAGGAGGAAGGCAAGATGTTCATTCTACCTACAGCGGTCTGATGCAGATGACTCAGGAGGCCATGAAACCGATCCAGGACAGCGTGAAAAATGAACTGGAACCGGCATTCAAGAAAATGATTGAAATTATTTACCGGCATAATATCCAGTTCTTTGAGAAAGATAGTGCCGCCAGGATATTAGGCAAGGAGAAGGCCAAACAGCTGGAGCTTACCGAGATAACCAGGGAAGATATAATCATGAAGGGCAATCCCGATTTTGTGCCTACCGGTGTATCAGGATTTATGGAGAAACAAACCGAGCTGAAGAACCTGCTCACATTCTTTGAACTGGCATTAAAGGCTTACATGCCTAAAAAGGATCCATTTACCAAAGAAGAACTTTACACAGATGATGGTAAGCCAATGATGGAAATGGTTATGGATATCAGGGAAATATGCAAGAGAATAGCTGACAGGTTCAGCTTTAAGGATATTGAAAAACTGATCCCCTCTCTCAAAAGAGACAGGGAATTGCAGGAGGCTATAGAGAAGGCCAGAAAAGAGAGAGAGAAAGAAAGCAATAATTCCCGGCAAAAGCCGGTTACCCCCGCAACTGGGAACCCACTAAGTGGCAATGTCTTGCCCCAGTCATTGCCACAAGGTGGACAAAAACCGGTTGCTGAAGGGAAGGTCTAATGGGTAAAAATCCTTTAGTTTATATGTTCGAGCAGGAACTCCAGGAATATATAAGTGAGAAATCCCGGGAGATTGGGAAGGAACTGCTGGAGAATTACAAAGACCTGGGATTCAGAATAGAGCTGAAGATCTATTACAGGAAGCTCGAGGAAAGGAACGGAAATGGAAGAAACCAACGAGAAAATTGAACTTATACAGGCAATTGCTATGGCCAGCAGCCTGAAGTCCATTACCAACAGCAAGGGCTGGAAGATAATCGAGGATTATATGGATGAAACACTGAAGGAATGCCAGGATATCCTGGAAGATGACCAGAATAAGGACCTGTCAGATATACAAGGGGCAAGAAGATTAATCAGATGGATCAAGGATTTCAGGGAAATGATAGAAAATACAGAGATTTCTGCTGAAGATGACATGCAGGAATTAGAAAAAATAAATCGAAAGGAGAAAAACACTAATGGTAAAGCAAGATAACACCCCCGAGAAAGTGGAAGCCTCTCAGGAGGAACACCCCACAGAAGGGAAGATCGAGACAAAACCAAAAGTGGAACCTCAGAAAAAGCCGGATTACATGAAGATGGCAGCTGAGGAAGATGGAATCGAGCTGCCGGAATCAGAAGAGAATGTCAATATCCGGGAAGCAGTCAAACAGAATGAGCAAAATGAGAATACTCAGAAAGAGAATACACAAAGTGAAATAGAGATATCGGAAAGGTATAAAGGCAAGACACCGGAAGAGCTGGTGAAGATGATCGAGGAAAAGGATAAATACATTCAATCCAGGTCAACAGAGCTGGGAACCCTGAAAAGCCAGGTTGAAGAGTTGAACAAACAGCTTGCAGAACAATCTGAAGTCAGAAAGAAAATCGAAGAGATTGAAACACAGAATATCAAACAGACACAGCAGATTAAGGGATTACCGGAAGAGCCTGAGGCTCCCAATATCACTGAAGCAGATTATTATGATGATCCGACCAAGGCAATAAATGCCATGAATGATTACCTGAAGAAGTTATCCGAATGGAATAAGAATTACATTCATGCCATGATCAGCCCATACTATGAGGATCGGGCCAAAAAAGGCAAGGAACAGCTCTATAATCAGCTTGAAGAGAAATACAAGGATTGGCCGGTTAAGTTTGACCGGAAGGCGGTCCAGGAATTTCTGAACAAGAATCCTGATTATTTTGTGAAATACAGGACTAATGCCTATGAAAAGGCCTTTCATGATATGTCAGCCAGTGAGTATTCTCAGCTGAGCAAGAAACAGCAGGAACAAATGCGTGAGCAGATAAAGCAGGAGCTTTTGGAAGAGACGAATACTCAAAAGCAAGCCGGGAATATCGGACTATCCGATCTGCAAACGCAAGGAGCGGGTTCGTCTCCTGCCTATGATGAAGAACGCTTTGAAGAAGATGCCGAGTACCGGAAAAAGGTAATGGCTGACATGGAAAAACGGAAATAATCATAGCCAGGTAAAAAACATAAGGGGCAAAAATAATAATACTTTAAAAACAAAGGAGATGACCTCTTATGGCATTTACAGACTATGGAACAATAACAACAAGTCATAAATTGAATAAGCTCTATTACAACGGGAAATTCCTGGAAGGACAGGATAACTATGTTGTATTAGACCAATTTGCAAAAAGACAGAAGAATACGGATATACCGGTTAATGAAGGTGAACAGGTAGAATTTACCAGGGTAGCACCTTATGCGAAAAAGAGAACACCATTAACGCAAGGTGAAAATCCAAATGCAACCAAGACTTATGGAAATACAGTTAAGGCTACGGTGCTGGAATATGGAGACTATATCAAGCCATCCAAAAAGTTTTGGATTACCAATATGGATAAGAACCTTACTGAGAATGCTTTCGAAATGGGAAAAGCTGCTGCCTCTACCGTTGATTCTCTGATCTGGGAAAAGATTGCAGAAGGCGGAATCGGAATCAGGGCTGATGGTGATGCCAACGAATCCGGTTCAAGACCAATCGCAAGCGGAAGCACAACAACCAGGATCAAGTGGACTGGAGCAATGAGTGGACTGGCCAATGGTGATACCGGTGTAGTGGTATTCATGACCGGAAAGAATGCAGGACTGTCAAGGGAATTTACCTGTGATGCAACCAATCCGACAACTGAAGCGGTTGTTGCTGCCCTGGACCATGCACCTGAAGCAAATGACATCATCAGGCTTTGCACAACTGCCGGAATGACTACTGGAGACAAGGTAACCGCTGAACTTATCAGAAAAGCAGTGGCTTTACTGGAATCTGCCGGAACACCACCATTTGATGATGGATTTTACCATGCTTCTTATGATCCACTGCAGAAATATGACTTCCAGAGAGATTCTGAATGGACTAATGCCCAGCATTATGCTGCACCTAAAAACCTTTTCAGAAACCTGGAAGGAGAACTATACGGAATAAGATTTCACAAGAACCTTACACCTTACAGGCATACTGCCGGAACAATCGGAACTTATGTGGAATCAGGAGCAGTTTATGTTCTTTCTATCTTTGGAAAGGGAGCTTTCGGAAATGTCAGGGTTAAGGGAGTTAACAGAAAATTCTACATCTGCCCCCCAGTGGCTGATCCTAACAATCCGCTGGCTATGTTTGGAACTATGGGCTGGTATGAATTATGCTGCCCGGTAGTGTTGGATGGTAGACGGATTGTAAACATCTTTAATGTCCCAACAGATGTATAACTGAATGACAATAAGGGAGGGTGGATTTATTTCTGCCCTCCCGGAACAAGGAGTGAATTATGGCTAAAGTAACAAAAGCACTGGCTGAAGGTTTTGGAAGAGGAGAATTATATAGTTTGCTTGTTGCCATTAAAACTGATCTGGAAGAGATAAAGTCAAAATATGAAGATCACCGCCATAGTGTTGCCGGTGCAGCCAGTACAGGGACTGCTCCATCAACTGAAGCAATCGAGGCTGCTGCAACTGCCAGCGTGATAGATCTGAGTATTTCGAGCATAGTAATTGAAAAAGGCCTGGGAATGGGTTTTACCGGGAAATTATGGACAGTTTTAAAGGCAATCAGTGATGACTTTGATGAAATCAAGAGTAAATATGAGGATCATAGACACAGTGCAGTGGGTGATGATAGCACAGGAACAGGTCCGTCAACCGGAGCAAAAGCAGCTGCAACGACTAAGAGTCTCTTAACAATTACAAATGAGCCTAAAAAGCAGATGGCTGAGGGATTTGGACAGGGAGAGCTCTATGAATACCTGTTACAGATCAAGACTGACCTGGAAGAATTCAAGGCTAAATATGAGGCACACAGACACAGTGTTGCTGGAGCAGCAAACACAGGAACCGGCCCATCAACAGCAGCAGGTGCTGCAGGTGCAACCAAGAGTGAAATAACATTAACAGTAGAGTAAGGTGATAAGCAATGCCCTATACGATAAGAAAGCGTGGTAATAAATACTGCCTGGTAAGAAAGAATGGCACAACTAAACAGTGTTGTGATAGCAAGGCCAAGGCAAAGGCTGCTGCCAGGATTATCATGTCAAAAGAAAAAACCAGGAAGAAAGGCAAGTGATTAATTATGTGGAAAAAATTAAAGATTGCTGCAGATACTATTGTCTGTAACGGGCCATGTAAAGTCAAAAGGATTGATTTATACCATACAGAAGCAACTACAGCGGACATTTACGATGAAAAGGATGACAGTAAAACAGAAGGAAAATTAGTCTGGACATTGGGTAATTCTGCAACTGTTTTTCATGATTCGATTGATTTTGGCCCTGAGGGGCAATATTTTGACGAAGGACTGTATATTGACTGGAATGCTGGAATGGTTCTGGTTCAGTATAAACACATTTAGAAAGGGGGTAAGAATATGGCAATGCCTGTAGACCGTGATTATGATTTTGATCCGGCAATTAAAAAGATTATGGATAGTCTTGCTGATATCAGGTCAGAATTACAGATAATAAAGCAAAGAACAAGTGAACCATGTATGACACCAAAACAGCAGGATAAAAAGAAGGTGAAGTAATTGAGTATACTGTCTAATTTAACAGAATTGGTAACAGATGTCAGGGACCAGGTTAATGAAAGCTCTGAGGACTTCTGGACTGATACTTTTATAAAAAGACAACTGGAAAAGGCCCATCAGATTGTAAGTGCCAAATTGCACCTGGTGAATAATCTCTGGACTGCAACGCTGGTAACAGGAGCTCCAGAAGAAGGAGAGGCCACAATAATAGATGACCGGGAGATAAGAGTGCCTTCCGGTTTTATAGCAATTGATGATGGCGGAGTATATTACAATGATCGGGCATGTGTACCTGTAAGCATTCAGAAACTGAAGGCAATTGATCCGGACTGGCTGGAGAGAACAGGGACACCTTCTCAGTATTATGTTAGAGGGGACATGATTGGTTTTGACCGTCAGATATCAGCTGGTGATACCATCAGGATTTATGGTTCTGGAATGCCAACTGAACTGGCAGATGCAACAAACCCGGCTCCATTTGAAGGGGATTACCGGACTATTGGCTACCGTTCATTGCTGGTGGATTATGCTATCGGGATGTGCTGGAAAGTCAAAAAAGATATGAATAGCCATGCCTATTACCTTGCCCCAAAGGTGGGCATATTCTGGCAGGGACTGGAAGATATGAAGGAAGAGCTTTTGGCTTCTGATGATGAGGATTACGGATTAATCCCTGAATCGAACCTGGCTCGTTCATACCGGCAAAGGTGCTGGCCTGATCATTCTCAAATTGAATAGGAGTAAATAATGGCGAAAACTATATTCAGAGTAGGCAATGATTTTGATATATTTGCTGATGTAAAACTAAGGCAATTGCCCAGGAAGGCTAATGGAATAGTAAACATGAATTATGATTTCCAGGGCAACTTAGTCAAGCGTTCAGGTTATGTCAAATTCAACACTAATACATTAGGCACTGCTCCTATTACCGGACTGCACCGGTTCTATACGCAGAGTGAAACCAATAAATTTACCTTTGCTACCTGTGGAACAAAGATTTTTAAACTCTCTGATGAAGCTGGCCATGCCGGGACTGAACTGATAACCGGGCTGACTGACAAGGCAGATACCTATTTTATGGACTGGATTGACCGCTGCTTTATTGCCAATGGTGCTGAAAACCTGATGAAAACAAATGGAACAACGGTTTTATATGCCGGTGTGCCTGTACCTGGTTCTGCACCTTCTGGAACTCCCGGATCAGGTGGTAACCTTTCAGAAGGTGATTACCGATTCAGGGTAACTTATGTTGACAGTGATGGTAATGAAGGGAATCCGTCTGATGCCTCAAGTGCCATAACTGTTACTGCTGATCAGAAGATTACGGTTACAATCCCGGTCTATTCCGGTTCTGATTATGATATTGCCAAGCGGAGGGTATACCGAACTTTGGCTGATGGCGGGGCATATTACCTGGATGCTGAAATAGAAAACAACACAGCGACATCTTATGACAGTACCCAGGCTGATACTGTTCTGGTTACTCAAAATTCACTCTTGTATTACCATGAACTGGATCATGACCTGCCTCCTGCAGCACCTCATTTGATACTAAAGAGGGGTGGAAGGATATTCCTGGCAACTAAAGAAAATCTGTACTGGAGCAAGAGGTATTACGAGCATTTTCCTGCAAATTATTATATTGCAGTAACCAATATGCTGAAAATTACCGGGCTGGCCAATCAGCTCCATACCCTGCAGGTGGCTACCAAAAAGAGTGTAGAAAGATTGTTAGGCACTTCTGCCAGGGTTAATTCATCCAGCTATTTCCAGTTTAGAGATTCCTATTCATCAGATGGATGTTATGCACCGAGAACAATGGTTGATTGCTACAACTATATTGTTTTTCTTAGCCGTGAAGGATTAAAGATCCTTAATGTTGATACTGTAGAAGATTTAAACAGGGTCGTAAGTGAATATTTGCTGGCCAATATCAATCAAACTTATATCGGGAAATCATGCAGTTGCTTCTTCAATCATGTCTACATGGTTTCATATCCCAAGGGAACCAGCACAGTAAATAATGAAACACTCTGGTATGACTTCAGGGATGGCAGCTATGGAATCTATAATTTTGGTTTTAATGTCTATTCAGTTTGGGACCAGGCAGGGGAAAACAGTTTAAAAGCCGGATCTGTTTCTGAGGGGCAAATTTATGATTTATTCAATGGCCTGGATGATGCAGGTAGTTCTATTGAGGCGTATGACACGATTGGCCCATTGAGTTTTGGAAATCCGGATACCTATAAGCAGTTCTATGATGTCTATGTAAAGGTGAAATCAACTACCGGGACTGGATTGAGGATTTATTATCAGCTCGATAATGCCAGTGAAACTTATAGGGATTTTACTATGGAAGCCAATACAACACAGTGGTACCGGGTAAAGTTGCCAATGGGCGGACAAAGAGCAAGAGAAATTACGGTCAGGCCAAGAATAAACGACAAGTATTATTTTGAAATACAGGGGTATCAGATTGTTTTGGAATCTGATCCAGCGGAGTGGAATTAAAATGGCGGAAATAACAGCAGAACAATACAATGCACTGAGAAAAGAAGTTGAAAAATTATACCGGAAAATTGTAGAGATGAGTGATAATGCCAGTTTGGGTATTTTACCGGGTGATATGGATGACAGTGCATGGAAGCATACTATTACTGAGGTAGTGGCCGGGGTAACAATGGATGACATTTCTGATGGTGAAAGATACAGTAAAATCTTATCCGAAGCGGTTCAGGATTCATTGCCCCTGCTTTCCAAGGCAGTTGGAGATATGGATGATATTTTAGACGGTGATGTCTATGGGAAGGTGAAGGTAACTGCTATTTCAGCAGGCAAGATCCTTTTAGCTGAAGCAATAGGTAATTTGGATGATATAAAGGACGGTTCAAATTATGGGAAAGTGGCCTTAACCAGTATCTCAGCAGGTAAGATTGTTGTGGCAGGGTTGGATTCCAGTGTAACTGACCGGATGTTTACTGATGGCACTGCAAAGAGCAATATTGAAGCCTGGAGACACACCAATGATGTAACTATGATTGATGGCGGGAAGATTTATGCCAATTCAATTGTTCTTGCCAATAAAGCCAGTGATTTTAACTGGGGCAGTTTGGGTGATGACGGACACAAACCGGCAGATGATGCAGATGTAACAGGTGATAATACTGCAGCTGACACCAATAAAGTAGGTGGGCTTGCTTCTTCCAATATTGCAGCCTGGGCAAAGACAGGGGCAGTAACCTATATTGACGGTGGAAAGATTTATACAGGCTCGATCACTGCAAATCAGATAGCAGCAGATGCAATAACTGCTGATAAAATAAATGTTAGTTCTTTGAGTGCAATTACAGCAACATTAGGTACTGTCTCTTCTGGAATCATAAAGACTTCGCAACTCTGGGTTGGTTATAATACGAATTATGATATTTATTTTTGGGATAGTGGAATACACATGTATGATACCCGTCTTAATGGGATTATATTAGCAAGGTCAACTGGTGCAAAGTTACAATTTAATTTAGGTGCTTCAGTTGGTCAGGTTGCTTGTACAAATATGCCTCTTCGTCTTACGAGTGATAGTGGAGTTCAAATATCTGATGGCAGTGCATATTGGGATTTTGATAATAGTACCTTAAAATTACCTGACCCTGATAAAGGTGCTGCTGGTGGGTTACGGTCAGTAAATGGTGTATTGAAATACTTTAATGGTAGTGCTTGGGTAACTATATCATAAAGGAGAATTTATGGACAAATTAGCGAATGATTTAGAAAGATTATTTGAAGAATTTTATAGACAGGAAGCTGGAAACAGACTAAGCCAGTTTGCATGGGTAAGTTTAAAGGAAACAGCGATTAAACTGGTGAAGAATTATAAGCCGGAAGTAAAGACTGACAAAGAGAAAGTTTCAAAATAAAGGAAGTGGTTTAGATGGCTAATAGTGTACAGGAATTAGGACTAAAAGACTGGGGTGAATACATTGCCTTAAAAGACTGGTATGCTGCGAAATATCCGGGATATCAACGCTCTAATCCTTGGGGCAGCTTAACTCTGGCAAAGAAAAAGCAATATGCCCAGGAATGGAGTGGCGGTGCAGTGGGGGAAGGTGCTGGTGGTCCAACCCAAGGTGGTGGTTTAGTTGGACAAGATCCAAGTATAAATTGGCCATCAGCAGAAACTCCAACTATACCTAAGGTTAATCTACCAGGTGGAACATGTGGTGGTAATATTGCAGGTGGTATGCCAGCAGCTCCTCCATACAAGCCATCACCGGAAGTATTAGCTTGGCAGGAGAAGATCGGTGGGCATTTAGAAGATATTTTGGACCAGGGCGGAATTGGCATGGATGAAAAGACTAAAGAGCAGCTGTATCTGAGGGAAGCTGAGACAATCAATGCCTCGACTGCTCAGTCAATCAAGAACCTGGAAGATGAAATGGCAGCAAAAGGAATGTCTAACTCCGGGCTGGCCTTCAGTGAAAGAATGAAGGCTCAGGCAAAGGGGACTGCAGCACTGGCCAATGTTATGCGTGATGTGGAAATCCAGGATGCCCTTATGAAATTATCTTCCTTTGAAAACTCCCTGGCTATGAGTGTTCAGTTTGTCAGCTACCTGAGTGAGGAGAGTTGGAAGGCCTATCAGCCGAAACTGCTTGAATGGGAACAGAAGGCAAATTTGTATAGATTATCAGTACAGCAGGCTTATGAACAGCAGAATATGGCACTGGCCCATTATTACAATATGGAAATAGCCAAATTTGAAAAAGAAACCATGCTCGAAGTAACAGAAATGGAATTGGAAGCTGCCAATAAACAGGCTGCATCTAAAGGAGCCGGTAGTATTATTGGTGCTATTATTGGCGGAATATTCGGGATGAGCTGATGGATATAAAAGAAACATTGGAAATAAACGAATTATTAGAAGTATGCAACAGGATCAAGGAAACCAGGGATTGCAGGATAAGTGAGAAGGTTCTGCTTAGACTGATGGGGGCAGGGAATATAACTGACAGGGTAAGGACTTTTGTAAGTTATGACCAGGATAAGATGACCGGTTGTGCGGTTTTACTCTTACAGGAAGATCTGACAGGGGATATGACTTTATTTTTGATTTATATGTATATAGATAAGCATTATCCTTTACTGACTGAACAGTATATAAAGCTGATTGAGGAAAAAGCAAAAGAAATGAAAGCAGATAAGATAAGTTTCACAACACACAGAAATCCTAAGGCAGTAATCAGGAAGTATGGAAAATATGGATATTATCACAGATGCTCGGTGATTGATAAGAAGATTGGAAAGGAAGTGGTTTAAATGGCAGGTACAGGCGGATTCTTTCTCCAGGGTTTAGGAGAAGGATTAGAATCTGGTTTTAACATGGGTATGCGGAAAAAAGAACAAAAATGGAAGGAACAAAAAGAGAAGGAGCTTGAACAGAAACAGAAGGCTATTGAAGATGCTGCCCTGGAATATAAAAACATGGTAGATGAGTTCACTGCTGACAAGGTATTAAGTAATGATGAAATGGCAAAATTGAATGCAGCTTACCTTGCAGCCGGTTACGAAGTACAGGGTTTAATTAAAAATACCCATAATGATATTCAGAATATGCACACAAAGAAGGTGAACCAGGATTTTGAGATGCTGGACATGTGGTCTCAGTGGACAGCCGGGCAATCTCCGGAGAATATTGATGCTGCTTTTAACGATATCCAGAAATGGATCCAGACAGAAGAGGGCAAAAGAGTATTAGAGGCCCATACCAACCTGATGAAAAGACAGCAGCCTGCCCAGGAACAGAAAGTATCTACCTGGGATTTCTATACTTCTTCACCTGCTGATGTGCAATCACAGATAGCAAAAAGTACTGCTGCTTCATTGGGATTGGAAGGGGTAGAGTTTCAGCAGCCTGCAGAAAAGCCAAAAGAATTGGGAGTGCCTGATTATAACACGGTTGTCAGCTATTTAAGCAAATTTACTGATCCGACAGTCTTTGAACAGCAAAAGGCTACTATGCAATCGAAGTTTGGTTATGACCTGAGTGGGATTACCTTTGAATCTTTACAGGATAAGACTGAAACAGCTAAAAAATCCAGGACAAATGACCTTCTGTTTGGTGATACCGGGATTATACCTGAGTTTATTAAAGAACAGGTAATAGACCAGGGAGCTGAATTAACAGCAGAAGATAAGAAAACTATACTGAAAAATTACAATATCAAAAAAGCCGGGTTATCCCAGGAAGAGAAAAAAGAGATAGAAAATTATTTCTTGCAGATAGGTATTGATGTGAATGCACCGGAAAAAGTTGAGACAGAGAAAGTGCCTGAGGAAACATCCGGGTTTAATCTGTTTAGCCCTGCTACCTGGACAACTGATGAACATGGTTTTAGAAAAGGGCAGATCAAGCATGACGAACAGGGTAATGCCTGGAAATATATTGGTGATGGTAAATGGGAAAAATTATAAAAACAACTGAAGAGATATTTAACAATATAAAGACATCTGAGGAATTGGGATTTACTACTCCGGAAAAACCTGTAAAGCCTGAAACACCGCAAATGGGAAGTGGTTTTGGTGGCGGCTGGGGATTATCGGATCTTGTTCAGCAGAAGAAAGAAGAAACGCCTGTTACTTCAGAGACAACTCCTTCCCAATCAGTTAAATCCGAAGTACCCAAGGTAGAAATATCTGCACCTAAGCTGGAAGATATAAAACTCCAGGAGAGTAATCTTGATACCATGGCCAAAAAATATCATGAGCTGGAAAACCAGATCAATACTTATTATGAGCAGTACAGCAAAATAAAAAGCCAGATAGACAGGCTGGGAGCAGAAATAAATGCAACACCTCCGGAACATCAGAATAATCTTATTAATCAATACAATAGCCTGGCAGAACAGGGCAATGCTCTTTTAAATAAAGTAAATCCTGTTACCAAACAGTATGAGACATTACATGAGCAGTTAAACAATGAAATCATGAATTACAGTAAGAATGTTGCTGATTATAATAAATGGATTGAAAGCAATATCAAGGGACCTGAAGCTGAAACCTTGAAATATATCGAGGAGAGTGCAATAAAAGATGATTGGGATGCCTTCAGACTGGGTGCTGCTAATTTAACACACAGGTCAAAGCAGTTTTTCAATTCTGCACTGCCAAACTTAATCTTTCATACTATAACTCCGGAAGAGGCAGCAGTGTATAAGCAACATGGGATAACTGATAGCCAGATAGCAAAGATGAATGAGGTAAATGCAGAAAAAAGGGATGCCTACAAAGATAGATACCAGAAGGCAGAAGAGAATTATCAGAAATGGCTGCAGGACCATCCGGAATTAATACCGAGGCCGGAATGGGAAGGCGGGGTAATAGAGAATGTCCAAAAAAATCCTAAATTATTATTGGATCCCGGATATTGGGGATATGTTGCTGCTGAATCGGCAGCTTTCACAATAGGTATAATGGGAGCTACATTAGCCGGAACTGTTGCAACTGGTAATCCGTTAGCTGGAATGGCAACAGGACTGGCAGTGGCCTATCCCTCACAGGCCCAGGATTTATATGAAGATTTAGTACAAAGCGGTGCCTCAGAAGAGGATGCAGCTAAATTGTCAGTACCAATCGGGGCAGTGATTGCTGCGGTTGAAGTAATGGGAGATCTGCCATTATTGGCCTCAGTATCATCACCATTTAAGAAGATATTGGGAAGAAATATATCCAAAGAGGTAGGCAAGAGAGTTGGCCAGAGTGTGGCTGCAAAAGGGATAAAAACATTCTTAACAATTGAAGGTGCTGAAAATTTAGAAGAGATAGTCCAGGGGGCTATCCAGGATGCTACCGTTAGAACGGTTGATGAAAACAGATCAATTTTAGCAAATATACCTGAAACTACTTTAAGAACATTTATAGCTACTGCTCCATGGGCCTTATTAGGTATTGCTGGAGAATTAAGCGGTGTTGATATAAGCAGAAGGACACAGGAAAAGATAGCAGAAAGAAACTTCAAGATTGCCAAGGAAGAAATAGCCAAGCCGGAAACCAAGACAGAAATTAAGCCAGAGGTTAAACCTGAAACTCCCGAAGTGAAACCTGAGATTAAACCAGAACCTCAAAAAGTGGAGCCCAAATTCCCGGAAGTAAAGATACCCAAGACAAGAAAAGAGTTTGAAACCCAGATAGATGCAGTAATTGAGAGGGAATTACCTAAGTATAAAATTGATCCTAAAAAGCCGGAAATAAATATACCGGAAATCCGGGAAAAGATATTACCCAAGGTGGCAAAAGATATAGAGAGTTATGCCCAGGAAAAATTAAAGACTGCTGCTAAAAAACCAGATATGAAAGTGCCGGATATTGCAAAAGAGGTAATGGCAAGAATAGAGGCAACTGTTGAGAAAGAATTAGAAAAGATGCCTGAGCTGAAAGTAGAACCAAAAGCTCCTTTTAAATTAGGTGAAAAAGTCCGATACAACAGATTTTACCGGGATATCCCGGAAGGTACCGAAGGCGAAATAAAGAAAGTTTACACTACACCAAAAGGAGAAACTTTAGTTGATGTTTATTTTGGTAAGAATCAATCCGGGCAGGAATTAACAGGGCATGGTATTCCTGTAGAATTTCTTGAAAAGTTGAAAGTAGAGCCTAAAAAACCGGAGCCAGTTAAGCCGAAAAAAGAGACAAAGCCGGTTGCGGAACCCTGGCAATTAACAAGAAGTGAATTTGGTAATGTATCAAGCAAATTATATAAAGCCCTGGGTAATGATGAATTTATAAAACATCCATTCCATAGGTATTCTGAAGATGTGCCTCATGAATGGTTTCAAATAAATGTCAAGTCAGGAGAATTAATAACATCTGTAGATGAGATGTATTACCGGGCAATCAGAAGGGCTCTTTCAGAAAACAAACCTGTCCCTCAAGAAGCATTGGCAGACTATTACAAAATAGAAAACAAATTGAAGAAGGTAGAGCCTAAAAAACCGGAAGTAAAAGTACCGGAAAAGGAAGAGGTTAAGCCAGCTAAAGAATATTGGCAAATGACCAGAAAGGAAATCAGTAAATTAGGTATTCAAAAAGGTGAAGAACAATATCAAAAACAGTTAGAGGATTGGAATAATTTAAGTGATGCAGAAAAAATGAAACAAGCTTCACTTAAACCAACAGAAGGCTGGATTGTTAGTAGTACAGAAAATGATTATTTGCAGTACCATAAAACACAGGTTGCACAAGCTCTCAAAGAAGGCAAACCGGTACCGGATGAAGTGCTGAAAGAATATCCGGAATTGAAGGAAACACCAAAGACAAAACCAAAATTCCCGGATGTCAAGGTAAAACTTGAGGAACAAGCTGAGCATGAATATGGCAAGGGATTCGATAAATTAACCAAAGCCCAGCAGAGAAAAGTAATAGAACAGGCCAAAGCAGTTATCCCGGACAAAAAGGGAGAATATATAGACACCATAGGCAGACAGGAAAAAGGACTAACCATGAAATATAATCCAACTGACCAATGGGATAGAAAGGTTTTAGGTACTGCCTATAATTTAGGTGCTATCACAGATGCACACATCCTTATTGAGGGCAAAAGAGCTGTTCCCAAAATAATAGAGGAGATGGAAAAAAAGATAAAGCAAGGACTTGTCAGGGATTACAAAAAAGCCAATGTCTCTCATGAAGATGCTGTAAAGGCTGCAGATGACTATATAGAAGGAATGAAGAAAAAAGTAGGAGGAGAAACTTCTTTCACCAGGAAAGAACTTGATGAGGCTTACCCAAAACCAAATGAAATACATGAGAAACCGGCTCAGATTCAGGGCCATTACATAATTGAGGATAATGGCGTAAAAGCAACAAGTTTCAGTGATGGCGATAAACAGGTATTGATTGATACTGATAGATTATCACTTATTAAAAAATTCATCCCGGATTATGTATTACATTTAACTGGAGAAAAAGATGATTTTCGTAAACCTATTGTTATCAAGTCAAAAGGTGAGACAGTAGGCCTGGTAATGCCCATAAATGATGAATCTAAGTTTGATATCCATGATCTGGAATACACACCGGAAGAAGTCAACAAGCCAGAGATTAAAGAGGAAAAACCCAAAGAAGAAAAGCCTAAGAAAAAGCCCGAACCAGTTAAGGAAACTCCGGTTAAAAAGAAAGTAGAAACACCGGCACCAACACAGTTACCTGAAATTCCTCCTTTAACTAAAAAAGAAAGGGAGATGCTGGAAAAATCGGTTGAGGAAGATATTGGGGATGGCGAGGTTGTCGTTCATCTTGAACCCAGTACTATAACAGAAAAAACACAACAAATGATGCGTGATAAAGGTTATCTTGAAGAAGATCAAATTGTATTAACTGAAAAGGGTAAAAAGGTTGCAGATGCAATCAAAAAGAGAGTGGCAGCTGAACAGGCTGGAATACCACTTGACATGAGAGAAAAGCCAAGGATACTAACAGATTATCAGCTATCCAAGAATACACCTGGCGGAAATGGTTTTTTAACTGGCCAGGTAGATGGAAAAGATTTTTATAGTAATTCTCATTTTTTGCTAAAAGGCAAGCCACAGGGCAAGGCTAAGATCAATGAAAAGGCAAAGCCTGATTTTGAACAAGTGGCTGCAATACAGAAAAATCAGCATGGGATAATACCTACTTATAAAAAGATAGAACCAGTTTTATACACCAATCCTCATGATGATATAGTAAACAATCCATTAATATGGTTTGATAACTATACTGCAATTTCTGCTGAATATTATGACTATATAATGAAAAAATTCCCTGATGCTGAATTTAGAGGCACTTTCCATCCTGAGGAACCACTTAGAATTTACAGTAAGGATGAGTTTGTTGGAATGCTCATGCCTATCAGGGTAGAAGAATTGCCGGCAAATATGGCCAAGGATGTAAAAAAAGCTCCGGAAGATATTAAAAAAGATGTTGAAAGAGCAAAAGAATTAATCCAAAAAATATTCTCTCACCAGGTCGAAAGCAAAGAGGATGTACATGAATACCAAGAATGGTTAGTAAAACAAGCAGATAAGATTATGGAATATCTTAATTATGAGGAAAGAAAACATTTATATGATATTAATTCAGAAGTCAATGTAAGGAAAATGTTAGGAGAGAAAGAAAAAAATGAAAAAGAGAGAATCGCCCTAATTGTAGAACAAATCAGGGAAAATGCAGTAGATATGTCCCAGGATGAATTTACAGAGGCTTTCAATAAAGAAATGCGGGGATTAAAAGAGACAAACCGTTATATATATGAGCATGTTTGGGAACAGATTACCGAAGGTATTAAAAGGGAAACAGATAAAAATCCAGGGAATATATATAAACATATAACAGAAGAGGAAACCGCATTTTATGAAAGACCTGATGAAAGACAGGAAACACTGGACTTCCTGGCCAGAACCCAGGGAATAAAATTAGAAAAAGAACCTGCTACACCTAAGAGAATAAATAAAACTCAGATAATGACCTGGGCAGAGAATGCCTTCAATATACCGATCAAGGGTAAAGCCACTTTCAGGTGGAAAACTGCTGCTGGGAAATATTATACCAAACAGCAGATTGTCAGAATGGAAAAGTGGGGAGAGCTGGCAGTTGCTACTCATGAGATTGCACATTCACTTGATTACAGAACATTCAGAAAGAAATTAGGCAAAAGATGGAGAACACCAGATAAGATAATCCAGAAGGAAATGGCAGATCTTGATTATAAACAGGGACCAGGTGGCAGAAGAACCCATGAAGGTTTTGCCGAATATATGAGATATCGTTTGACAACAAGCAAGGCTGCTGAGTTGGCTCCCAATTTCCATAAATATTTCAATGAAGAGGTATTGCCACAATTCCCGGATCTCATGAAGAAACTGGATCAGTTTAAGGAAATGCTGGACACCTGGAACAAGCAGGGAGCTGAAAACCGGATCATACAGCATATTGACTGGAAGGGAGAGCATTCTCAGATAAAGGGTATTATGCCTAAGTTAAAAAAGGCCCTGGAGTGGCTTAATGTAAACTGGAATGATGAATTTTATTACCCTCAGAAACTTACTAAAGAGATTGAAAAGACATTGGGAAAAGACCTCAGGCCAACAAAGAATCCGGCAAAAATGATGCAATATAGTAAATCAGCCTCCGGAGCAATTGCCAGAACCTTTGTTATGCAAAAGGCAATAGACGAACATGGGAACCCGATTGGTCCCGGACTGATAGATATATTAAAACCGATTACCAAAAAAGATATGAGAGCTTTTATCAGCTATGCAGTATCAAAAAGAGCTATCAATCTTGCCAAAAGAGGTATTGAAAGCGGTTTTGATCTGGAAGATTCTCTATATATTATTGATAAATATAGGAATCGTGGCTGGGATGACACAGTTAATGAAGTAACTAACTGGTCCAACCATGTTTTGGACTGGCTGGTTAGGGCAGGTGCTTTTGATAAGGCAACTACCAAATTATTCAGGGCTCTCAATCCTGTTTATTTACCATTTAAAAGGGCATTTCTCGACGAAATGGCAGTGTATAAAGGTACCGGTGGGTATGTAGATACCAGTAAGGGAATAAAGGCAATTAAAGGAAGCGGAAGGCCAATTATTAATCCCCTGGAGGCTATGGTTACCCAGATGAGAGAACTGATAAACAAGGCTCAAAAAGTCAGGATTGCCAAAACATTAATTGATATATCCGAGAAAGAAGGCATGGGAGGATTTATAACCAGGGTACCGGCTCCAATAAAGCCAACAACTTTCCCAACCTGGCAGATTAAAGATTATATTGAGAGAATCAAGGCACAGGAAAGAGCTGAAGTAAGAGAAGAAGAGGCCCTTAAAAGAGGGGAAGAAATACCCGAAGAAGAGGAAGAGGGCTGGATCTCAACAAAGTCTTTAAGCAGTGAACAGTATGATGAATTACTCACAGTATTTACCGAGGACTGGCAGTATATGGGGAAGGATAACATTGTATCCATCTGGAGAGATGGAGAAAGGGTATTTTACGAAATCCATCCGGACTTATACGAGGCACTAAAAGGAGTTGATCCGTTAAAGTTAAGCTCCCTGGGCAAGGTTTTCAACATTTTTGCCAGAATGACAAGATTAGGGGCTACCGGACTGAAGGTTTCTTTCGGGCTTGCCAGGAACCCATTCAGGGATGCCTTTTCTTATGCGGTATTTTCCAAAAGAAATAATGCTACTGTTTTTGATCCGATTAAGGGATATTATAAAGATTTAACCTGTAAACCTGGAGATTTAACCTGGAGATTTAAGGCATTAGGCGGTGGAATATCCGGGCAAATAGGATTTGACCGGGCTTCTGTTCAGAATACCTATGATGAAATGCTGGATGTAAGGCTGGGGAAAATGGGCAAGGTTCTCCATATAATAAAACATCCTATAAATACGCTGACCGAATTGCTTTCTATTACCGAAATGGGGCCGAGAAGTGCAGAGTTAGAGGCAGCTTACAAGAAATATACTTCCCGGGAATGGCTGGAAAAACACCCTGACTGGACTGAGGAAGATGCTTACATACAAGCACATCTGGATGCCAAAGATGTTACAGTAGACTTTACAAAATCAGGGAGATTGGCTAAAAAGATTAACCAGTATGCTGCATTTTTTAATGTATCAATTCGTGGTCCGGAGAAACTATATCGTGCTTTCAGGGAAAGACCTATACAAACTCTGGTTAAAGGAACAGTATGGCTCACACTCCTGGCAGTAGGCAACTGGTACAAAAATAAGGATAAGGATTGGTACAAGAACCTTCCACCGGCTTATAAGTACAACAATCTCTGGTTTGAGGTTGGGGACAATGTTTATAGATTACCAATACCTTTTGAATTGGGAATTGTTTTTATGTCAGCTCCCCAGGCTTTCCTGGATATGTATCAAGGTAAGGATGATAAGGCCCTGAAGGGATTAGGAGAACTGGCACAATCACAAATACCGGATCCTACTCCATCAGCAATAAAAACTGCTCTTGAAGTAGCAAGGAATAAAAACTGGTTAGGCGTTCCAATAGAATCTGAAGGAATGCAGTATTTATACCCTACTGAAAGGAAAAGGGATTATACCAGTAAACTGGCAGTTTCATTGTCAAAGGGTGCCAATGAAATAGGGATTAAATTATCTCCAATACAGATTGATTATCTGATAGATGGCTATTCAGGAGGATTTTTAAAACAGTTTCGATTAACCGGTGATCAACTGGCTGATTATCCGGTGATAGGGGATCTGGTATTAAGAGATCCTAATTATCCAAAAAGACAGCTGAATGAATTTTTCTCTGATTATGAGTTATTAGGTTCTAAAAAATCATCAGATATTGCAACAAGGGAAGAGATAAGAAAATACAACCGTATAAAAAGTTTTTACAGTTACTATAGAGCAATGCAGGACCGGATAAAGCGGGCAAAAGAACACAAGAATGATAAATTGCTCAAAACATATTATAAGCAATTAACTGAAAGATTAGAAAGGTATGGGTATAAATAAATGTTTTATTTGCCTCTTCTATTTTTAGCTGATGTTTCTACGAAAGCAATTATAAACATTAAGATCCAGAACCCGGCTATTAGCCAGAATGTAAAGTTATCAGGATGTATTGCCTTATCAAAGTATTCTGGGGCAACATCTAATATTGAATCGAACATAATAGACCTCCTGGAGAGTAAAACTCTCCTTAGTCAGGTATTAACATAAAAGTTAATTTTTGTCAAGAGGTGATGAAATGACTTGGAATAAGACGGATAAACAGACTGGTAATTACAATAAAATACCAGAATATAAATCAAAAAAAGTTAAAGGACACTTAGAGTCTCCATGGTTTCATGATTGGTTTAGTGGGGAAGAAATAGAAGTAAATATTGCCAACTATAACAAAGCTGATAAGGAGTGATGAAGATGAAAAAATTACTGAATACGGCATTAAGCATAATCCTGACTGTACTGTTAGTATTTACAGTGGTATGGGCACAAACAGGAAGTTATACTACAAATAATTATTTTTATCTTCCTGAATATGGTGCGTACGGAACGGATGAATATGATGCCTATAACGCTGCTATGGAAGTAGCTGACAATCAGATACAGTCTAATAAAGAGTCTATCGAGACAATAGAGGCGGATTATCTTGTAGCTGCTGACCTTACAGGTTACTATACAAAACTTGAGATAGATGCCTTTGGTTATATATCCGACTTATCAGGCTTTGACACAGATGACCTTGTAGAAGGTTCAGTTAATAAATATTTCCCTGGATTTACAAGTTTGCTTGCTGATTATGGCTTTACTGATAATTCTACCGAATGGGATTTAGCTTACGGCTGGGGCGACCATGCAGCAGCAGGTTATTTGACTACTGTTGCCCTAAACGACATATCCGATGTCAACACTACAGGAGTTGCTGACGGAAAAATTATTAAATATGACATTGCCACAAGTAAATGGATTATAGCAGATGATGAGGATACCGGAACGACCTACACAGCAGGCACAGGATTAGACCTTACAGGAACAGTATTTTCCTTAGACGCTTCTGCTTTTGACCTTAACGATTTCCCCGCTGACCCTGATGCTGACCGTTACTTATTCTGGAATGATACCACAGGGGCTTTAACTTGGGCTGCTGCTGCTGGCGGTGGTGCTTCCCAATTATCCGACCTTAGTGATGTAAACACTTCTACCCCTACAGATAAATATGTTCTCGTTGCTGATGGAGTGGACTTTGAGTCAAGGCAGCTGACAAGTGATGACCTCTCTGATGTGGATAGTATAGCTATGCTTGATGAGTATGAAACGGTTACAGGGGATTGGATTTTTAGTGGATTAACATCTTTTGCTGACCAGACAGCTACACAAGTTACAGGTTACGAAAGAGTAGTATTTGAAGATGAGGACGGACTTAACTCTGATTGGACTTTTAGAGTAGCAGGCAATAGTTGGTCTATGTTAAGCTTCGCTGCAAGTGGAGGAACATTAGCAACTCCTACAATATCTGATGATTATGACTGTCTGGGAATGCTTTCATTTTTGGGATATGATGGTGCTTCTTATCTTTATGGGGCAGAAATTTCTGCTTCTGTTGATGGAACTCCAGGGTCTAATGATATGCCAGGGCGATTAGAGTTTTTCACTACTCCTGATGGTTCATCAACTCTTTTTTTAAGAATGGCAATCGACAACGCTGGCAACATAAAAATGGGCGATGGTGCTTGGACTAACTATGTCAATATTGACAGTTCTGGAAATATGACTTTTGAAGGGGATGCCACGCTTATATATTCTATGATAACCATAGCTGCCGATGATACAACTCCAGATGTTTCAGGTGGGAGTGTATTCATAACTTCAGCTAATACAGGTGCTACTGCAATCACTGATTTAGACAATCCCACTGTAGGAGAAACTATAACCATTATAGGCGGTAGTGATACCAATCCTTCAACAATAGCAGATAGTGGTAATTTTAAACTAAGTGGTGATATGACATTGGGATTAGATGACAGTATAACACTGTTTGTAAAAGAGGATAACTATTATATCGAGTTATCGAGAAGTGATAATTAAGGAGATGATTTTAT
>Ga0334883_1001490_pt1 | contig 34235 bp, 61 predicted proteins | sample GraSluR1_MG_6_FD_207230 | JGI IMG/M metagenome (GOLD analysis project Ga0334883, IMG submission 207230) | Sludge microbial communities from methane-producing bioreactor in Wageningen University, Netherlands - Granular Sludge_09_05-R1 | ecosystem: Engineered > Bioreactor > Anaerobic >...
CTTTTTATGTCTTCGTTTCAAATCCTCAATCACGTTTTCCGAGTAGTATCCGCTCTGAAAATCACCCGTCCATGTATCAACTGCAAAACACTCTGTTTTTAGTTCTTTGTCATGCACCGCTTTGCACATCGCCAAGTACGAATTTCCTGAATGAGTACCCAATTCAACGATTAATTTTGGTTTTATGGTTCGCACCAGAAAATAAACAAACGGTATATGTCCGACAAACGGATAAGGCCTCACGATATCAAAGGGCTGTATCATGCCGTCTCACTTTTTCGATAAAATACTTTTTTGCTTCATTCATCTCATCGGTAAACGTTTCAGTCTCACACCGTCTGTGTGTTTCCAGATGTTTAAATGGCAGGCTTATGGCTTCGATTGGCATGTCATGCTCACCTGCGCGCCAACCGTAATTGATATCCTCTAACCCGAACCCCGTTAAATATTCATCAAACCTGCCGACCAGCTCAAAAACCGTTCTATGCATGATCTGAATCCAGCCATAAACGTAGGTGATGGTTATGTCCGCTCCCCACGCCGGTTTTTTATGCCTGATCTCCGCGCCGTATAATGTCAGTTTATCCAGCGAATGAATTAATTTTTTAAAACTTCCTGTACACAAACAATCATCATTCGAAAAAATCAGCCAATCGCCGCGCGAGTTATCAGCTCCATAGTTCAACGCTGATGCGTAGCCCATAGGTATCTCGCGCCTGAACAGCCGATAATCTTTTGATGGGCTGACTGGTTTTTTTGAGGCATTGTCTATGACCAAAATCTCCACTTTAGGCTCATGCGTGCGGATTGAATTAATATATGGCGTGAGATAATCGCCTTTATCCGTCCAGGCTGGTATGATAACGCTGATCATAGATAAGCCTCCACACGATCAACAAAATAATTGCCATCAAACGGTTTACCAATGAATAATTTTTTCCACTTTTCAACGTCTTTAGATGGCTTCATAGCCTGCATCATCATTTCAAGAGCTTTTTTGGGTTCACCAACTACATCACAAACGTTAAACGGGTAGGTCATATAATCCTTGTACTTCTCCCACTGCTCGCCCCACCCCGTCCAAAGTTGATTGCCTGCGTGCGGGCGTGTCCGTTCTCCCATCATAATTAACGGCTTTCCCAGCGCAACTGTCATATAAGCGTGTGTGTAAGCGCTTATGACAATATCTGCCTGCTCTATTTCCGCTGTTGTCCCGTCTGGCTGTCCCTCGATGTAATTTACGCGCGGTGATCTGAAAAGTTTATTTTCTTCTAACCGTCCGATATAGCGCACAGTCAGATCAATATCCTGCATAGCCAGTAAAGTCTTAAAAACCTGAAAATTAAGCTCCCTGTCTATCTCGATCAGGTAGCCGCTTTTTATGGGGTGAATGGGTGCGAATAAAACTTTTATTTTTTCATGCGGTTTACTTTCTCTAAATGGCAGAATGTCCGTATATGTCCAACCAGTTATTTCAAGCGGACATGGATAACCTATGCGCCGCATGACTTCCGCATGTCCTTCCGCGATAACGAAGTTCGCTTTTGTGAATGGCCACGGTCTCCAAATGTCGTACATGATGTTTGGTCTGGCTGAGTGTGGGTACAAAAAAAGCGGAATATTTCGCTCATAACTGGTATAAACTTGATTCCTGCGTCCCGATCCAAGCGAGTTTATATCGTGGTCAACAAACATCATGTCACATGATGTTGACCTACCTGTAAAAACGTATCCGCGCCGCTCTAAAGCCTCTTTGTAGGCTCTGCCTTTGTGCATGTGCTCGTGCATGAAAAAGCGGCGCGGCATGTTTTAGCTGATCAGGGTTGATGTGGTGATTGCGCTGGATACCACTAACTGCCCGTCCGGCATGACTAAAACCAGGTACATGGTCCTATTCGCTCCGGCGTGAGTGATGTTGATATCCAAATCGCCGTCATTTTCCGTTACAAACCAGGCGGCTTTATTGGTCACAATGGGGATCAAGAGCCCGTCCGTTCCAATCGCCCAGCCGCCATCCGGCGCTGATGCTACAACGCTGTTTCCATAAGCATCATCGGACAGATAGCCGAGTACGCCTATGCGTTCAGCAAGTTCATTCCCGTTGTCCTTGTCGATTAACTGAACGGCAACGTTTATGATCGAACCTGCTCCCTCAGTTCCAACAGAAATCACGGCATCGATGTTCAGCTCTGGAAAGTTCTGAAAAGTCGATCCTATAGGTGACATGTTATTACTCCTTATGGGCGGGTTTTACCCCGCCCCTGTTAATTAGATTTCCGATGTTGAAACTACAACGCCGTGGTTATCGCGCAGTTCAGCAACGCCCCACAGACAATCAACGGTAACTTTCACACCGAGATAGTCATGGTCATAGCTCATAGTTACGCGCAGCCCTAAACCGTCCTCGTCCATGACGGTCTGCAGCACACCAGCACCGGAAGGCGCGGCGGGTAATGGCCGTGAAGCCAGCACCATTGCATCGCGGTGGAAGAACATGTTTTTGCACTGGCTGGATGACACCTCAATCTGCTGATCTAAGAAGATGTCAAAACCACCGAAGCGGTTTACATAGCTGTCAGCTGCCATCCGCCCCAGCGATTCCGCGAAGTCACGATTGACCAAGCGCTCGATTCCCAGCGCTTCAAACTCAGCATCCTCATGCAGTACCGCATAGCGTTGCGACATGGGAGCTTTAGCGCTGTTCAGGTAGCGCCGTGCGTTGCGAAAATCATCTTCGCCCAGTCCGGTTGTAGCATCGATGGTCTGTGAAAAACCGGAGTACAGATCGGTCAGGGAATCGTCAATTTTCTCAGCCAGCACCTTGACAGCCTGATCGGTATAGGTAGCCAGCCAGTCAGGGCGTGCGATTGCCTTCGCGATGTCTTCAATCAGGAATGAAACTTCGTAATGTTTGTTGAGGGTAACGGTGTATTTTGCATCGTCAGCCTGGTTGAGTGTGATCGCTGTTGCAGCGACTTTTTCGTTAGCGGTCAGTGTGCCGCCATAGGGGATGTAGATGGATTGCCCAAAATTGGCAACCTCGTTATCCCAGTTTCGCGCCACTAAGCGCGACATCACAGTGTTGGCCTTGAGGTACCCTAAAGCCTGCGCGGCTACGATAACGGGTATCGAATCGCCAACCTGTGAGGTTGTGATTGAACTGATAGTCATTTTGCACCTCTAAAAGTTAGTTTTCTCAGCCCTTCGTTTTTTACGCGCTACGAGTCCGCGTGGCTGGTTTATATGCCCTGCTTTAAAAGCTTTTCGGCATTTTTACGAATTTCCTCAGGCGTCATGGTTTTGAAATCCAAAACGTCTGGCTGCCCGCCCTTTTTACGGGGCGGTATTCCCTTTGGATCCTCAGGCTTGATGTACTCAAGCAACCGATCGACATCAGCAGAGATTTCATCTTCCGTTTCACCTTTCAGCCTATCAATCAGCTCGAATGGCAGATCCTTTTGATGTGCTATTTTCAGCCTCAATAATTCAGCGTCTTTAGTCTTTAGCTCTTTCTCTTTCAGTTCTGCCAGTTCCTGCCATTGCTTTTGATCCGCAAGTTTCTTTTCTTCTTCTGTTTTGCGTTGTTTTTCAATCTCATCTAACTGCAATTGAAGTTTGGTCGCTTTTTCGTTCACTTCTTTGAAGCGGTCATAAGCAATAACCTTTGGTTCCTGCTCTATGAGCTTTGTCTCTTTGGTTGATTCGGGTGGATTATCTCCGCCTTTGTCTGGATCATCATCAAAGTAAAAGCCGTTGTTAAGTTTCAAACTCGTCATCATTTATCCTTTCGTTTTTAACGTGCTACGAGTCCACGAGATAAACAAAAAAGCCCGTTCTCTCTTTCGAGAAAAGCGGGCTAATTTCTTTTTCTATTTTCGCACTGCCTTTTCAGGCGGGGCGATGATTAGAGTGATTAGACTGCTAATTTAATGCAAGCCCACGCGGGGATTGCTGTAATATTCAGTTACTGAATTATACCATATTTATTCTCTCCATGAATCATAAATTTCCAGTTGTGGAATAAAACCATTAAATTTATTCGGTGATCTGATAATCATCACATCACCAATCGCAAGTATATCCTCGATCTTTTCGACATCAACAAACCATTTGCCGTCAACTCTTTTTGCTCCCTTATATGGTTTTTTGTTGTCGTCTTTAATCGATGTCCTCGAAATTTCAAATTTCATAGTGCCTCTCTATCCAACGGCATATCATCAACAACGCCTGTCTGACTATCATCATAAATTCTTTCATGTCTTTTTCGTTCATCGCCTGCTCGTTGAACTTGCTGGCCATATCCGCTCTCTCTGGCCAGTCTCTTCTCTGGCCTGCAATTCAGCCTGTGCCGCGTCTATCATCTCCTGGGTGGTGATGCCTTTTTCTTCCATCTTTTCAGTGTATAAACTCATGGCCGTGCGGCAATTCCAGTGGAACGGAGGCGAGTCCAGTTTATCTGCAAAACGCGGCGTACCATCCAAGATAAATGGTTTTTCCAGCGGTTGTATCTGTCCATGTACCCTCAGACAGCAGTCGGTTGTCACCTGGTCGATGGCTGCTATGGCCTGTTTCATGTACACCGTGCGGGTTACTGTCTGTGTGTTTTTAAACAGGATACGCGTTGCCAATATGGCCGATGTCCAGCTGGTCGCTTTCGCCCATGTACTCGCTGATGCACTGGCCACCCGCAAAACCGATGCCCGCCCGTCTGCTATAGTGGTTGATAACAGCCTGTCAACAACCGCTTCAATCGGCGTATCAGCCACCGCCAGGCGGGTTAAATTTAGCTCCAGATTTTGAGATAGTTCGGCTATCCATTTCGGCGGTTGTAATATCGTGCCCTCATACGCCTGTTTGCGCTCTGTGTAGGTGTTGAGATTCAACTGCTGAACAGTCGGCAGGTGCGGAATTTCCACCCTGCGCAAATTACCAAGTTGCTGATTCATGTACCATAGCACATGCTCGTCAATTTTCTGTGATACCTCATAACTGATGTTGGTGACGCGCGACTCAACGTTATACAGCTCTGATTTTATAGGCTGGATGGTTGTCATGCGCACTTTATCGCGGTACAGGATATCTAATGCAATCCGTCTGAAATCACGCAAAACTTTTTGCACCGATGCCAGATATAACTGGTCAAGTCGGCGCATTTTGCCGATAAACTGCATAGACGGGCGAATTTCAGGCATTCGCTCCCTCGATGATGGTCGCGTTCTGCAGCTGCTCCAGTTCCAGCTCCATCATCTGAATTTTTATTAACTGCTCTGGATCAGACGGTAGGATTTCGCGCTGATCATCAAATCGCAGTTCCTCATCATCAAGTACAGCGATTTCTGACAACCCCATAGTAGCAGCTGCTCGTCCTGCCATACGCAGTGCCTGAGTAAGTCCCCGGTCATAATTCGGACGAGTGCGTTTGACCTTAAGAACCAGTTCCATCAATTGCAACTCTAAGGTTGCTGTTGCAATCTGATCCTTTCGTCTCAGATCGTCAAATGCCAATTCAGGTAGTGATGCGGTGACATTCGCCGCGATCTCTTTTATAAACTCAAGCACACCATCAATGTCAATACCTGGCACAAGCGGTTTAGCGTCTGCTCCATGTGGAAAAAACCATATCACCTCGCCGGAGTGTTCAAGATCAGACGGTTCAGCGCCAAATATCGCCCATTGTGCATCTGCGTTTTTCTTGATGATATCTGCCAAGTACGAAGCAATCTCGTTTACCTCGTTCAGCAAGTCAATCGACTTCTGAAATGTACACTCGCCAAGCGGTTTACCTGTTTCAATATGCCTCACTTCCACATAAGGCACAAAACCAAGTTCATTTTTATATTCCGGCTCGCGCTCATCAAAACTATATGGCTGGCCGTCTTTGAATGTTCTGATTAGTTCAGGCGTGATGACCTCTGCATACTCGTAATCTTCACCCACATTGTCTGTACGCCGTTCAATCCATAATGCCATTTGTACATCGGGCGTGTATATGCTCCCGTCAATCAACATGTATAACATAGGATCAACAGGCTGAACAATGACCATACGTTCATTTCGCATGTCCGAAACACGCAACCCACTCACGCCATACTGTGCGCCATAATGCACAAACAGCACGCCGTCCGTGTCCCAGTTAGACCAGTCAAAAACAGTGTCCATCGCCTTTTTCCATAGCTCGGCTTTTGGCTCGTCCGGTGGTAGTCCCCAGCCACCTGGTATGATGCCAGCGTCCACATCCACAGCGCGGGATAGTGGCAGATATAGTGGTTTGATGCCCTTGTATAGGCGCGGCGCAAGCCAGTCTAATTGTTTTCGTGTCTGGCTATAAACTGACCCGTCATAGTAGCTCGCCCGCCTGCTAAGTTCAGCAACGCGGTTATGCCATTGTTTCTCATACTGTTTGAATTCGTCAAGTTTGAATATACTGCTCATGTTATGCTCCTTCCAAAAGGCGCTCTATCTCTGCGTCTGTGCGCGCCGGTTGTGCCTGTTCTATGTGTTTACTCGGCGGTTTGTACCAGTCAATTTTTGATGATTTCATCCCGAATCCCTTGCGTTTTAGGTAGCCGATGATGTACCGTTCACCGTCCATGAAGTGATATTTTTCTTTGTCCTCTATGGTCTCTGTCGGTTCTCCGCTCGAATTCAGTTTGCGCGAGTAGGTGTGTTTTTCGTCAAGATAACCAGCCAAGTCATCAAACACGATAATTTCGTTTTTCTTGTGTGCCTCATAAACACGATCAATGCCGACCTCGACCTCTTTGATGTCCGGTTTTCTGACAGGTAAGCCAGCTGCTTTAAATTCGTCTCGCCATTGCCCTTCCGATTGCGACCCACCCACGCAAAATGGAATCATCGGTTCGCCCTTGAGTAATGCGCGCGCATGTTCAGCTGCTGTCATGCCGCCCTGTTTGTAAGCGCGGTAAAGATAAAGTTTTTTTGTTTTCGGCTCTTCTGCGTAAAACACACCTGCCGTATTCACCCCGCCAAAGTCCAGCCCTAAATATCGTTGCCATCCATCCGATAAATTGAAACGCGGGCAGGTATGCAGTGGATCCACGAAGCAGTCATATATCAGTCCAGCCGGTTTTTCAAACTCGCCGTCATAAAACATCTTGAATTTCCAGAGCGGTAATTTATCACGCATACGCTCATACTCTTCACGCGGAAATGACGGGTTCATGATGCTCTTAAACTGGATCACATCGAAGTCTGGATCACCAGCGTGGAATCTGTCATACACCTCTGTTTTCAGCCAGCCCATGTTATAGGGAGTGGTCGTTCCCAGCACGCGCCCCATTGACAGCGATAAACGCCTCTGCACCGCTTCCCACGCGTCCAGCTCAAAATCTGGATGACCGCACTCATCCAACCAGGCCGCTTTTGCCGATGACGATTCTAATCCACCGGCTGCATTTGCCGACCTCAAAATAATGCGTGTGTTTTTGTGTTTAAAAACCCTATCAACTATGGCATACTCCCAGCCGAAAAGCTGTTCAAACACAGCCCGCATTTCAGGCAGCATTTTCAGCTTGAACAGGTCATAGTTTGCGGAAATGGCCAGATAGTCACCATCTCCACAACGCTCAATTTCACGCCATAACCACCAGGGTCCAAACGTGGTTTTGCCAGACTGCGTACCAGAGATGATAAAAACAAACCGCGCGAAGCTATCCCATGCTTTAGTTTGTCCAGCATGGTCGCCAAAATCAACACGTACGCGGTTATCAATCCTCTGATACAGTTCCGTCATGTTTCACGACCTCGATGATCTCAATCGGCTTGCCATCTTCGCCGGTATGTTCCAATGCCTGCTTTGCTTTTCCAAGTTCCCACTCGATGATTTCGGATGCGGCGGATTGTCGGACCTTTTCATCCGTGCTATCCAATCCGGCTATCTTTACAGCTATAGCACGGGCAAGAGCAGATTTTCGCATCTGTTTTGCTGATTCAACTATATCTAATGCCAGCAGTTTGACAGCTTCGTCAATCACAGACCCCCAGTTATATGCAGTTTTTGCAGGTATTCCCAACGATTCGGCAGCGTCTTTTTTACTGGAATGTTCCTGCATGGCTACAACCAGGCGCAATTGGTCTTTAGTTAAATTACTAAAAACTTCCTGAAAATTCCTAAAATCACCCTGATCTTTAGTATTTACTTCCACCGCTCGCCTGTGTTGCCTTTAGCTCACTCTGCACCATGCTTGCTACATGCTTTAGTGCGTCCAGTTCCGCTTTTATCTCTGCATACCTTCCGCTTACCTGCACAAATTCGGCCTTTAATTCCAATAACCGCCCTGCTATCATCAATAGCAAATCCTGCTTCGCCCCATAATCAAGTGCGACTATTTCGTTGGGTGTAAGATCTAATAACTCGTTCATTGCGGCCATTCATACTCCATCAGCCCATCAAGCGCGAGTTTACTCATCCACCAGCCAGCCTCGGCTTCCATGCCCAACTGCTCAATATAGGTTGTCTCGTGCCATTCACAGTAAACCACTGTCCTCTCCATCATCCTCTCATAGCCCCAGCGCACCACGCCATCACAGCGCATATCCACGCGGTAAAGCGGGTCGATGGTATAGACAGGCAGGTCAAGCTCACTCAAACCAGCTCCGTGTATTTCGTTCCCGCTGATACGTAACCCTCGAAGTTGTCCAGCCCAACATGCCACAGTCCGTTAACTGGTTCTGGTTCTAACAGTTTCAACTTCACACCCTTACCGACTGCGACACCATCACCGCTGTAAAACTCCGGTCTGTTTCGGAAAAATAGCCAATTCACCTTGACGCGCACATATCGCTGTACGGGTGGGGGCGGTTCGGATGGCTCACCTGCAATCACACCTGACCACTCAAAAAAGTCAAGCTCTGATCCGTTCCAGTAATTCATGTCGATGGCTTTTGATTTCACACCATAGGTCGCTCCTAAACTGTTCTCATCCGCGCTGTACTGGTGGATCAGGTAATCAGTCCAGCTGTCTTTTGGCAGTGTAGGCTTTTTATCGGGGCTGTAGGTGTAATGCGCAACCCATAGATTAGTTCTGCGTCCAAGTTCCTGCTTATAGTTGTTTGTGTTGGCATAGCCATTGAAATGACTGGCTCTTGTGTAGAATAGAAGTTTTTTACGAATTGCGGGCGCATCATTGCCAATATGTTTTATCCATAGCGGTTCGGTGAAGTTCAACCAGTAGATGAACAAAGCCAGCCCCAAGCCGGACGTTTCTACATCAATGGCAGGTGGTAAGTCGCCCCAATCGCCACTGTGAAGAAAAGCATAGTTTTCCAATAGCGCGCTGGTGGTGTTGGATGGATACGGCACCCAATATGTGCCAAATGGGATACCGGCTTCCCTTGCGCCTCGTCTGTTCTGCTCAAAACGCGCGTCTTTATTCCAGCCAACGCCCACGCGGATATACAAAAACTGGCAGCCAGCGGCTTTCATCCGATGAAAGTCTATCGGCTCGTGCTGGTATGTTGAAATATCGTTACCGAGTATCATAGTTTATATGGGGCGGCGGGCTGATGAGGGCAGCCAAGCCGCCCCCACGATAAGCCGCTATTTTCTCGCTTTGTTAAGATTAAATTGCTCAAGTATTGCGGCTTCAATCGCAGCATCAATCAGGGCAAGGTCAATTTCATAACCCCTGTCCCGTAAAAACTGCTGTGCAACATCAAGCGCGTATGCCTTCCTGTTTTCGATTAATTCGCCAAGTTTTGCCTGCTCAGCTGCATAGACAGCTTTGGTTGCAGCCATATCCAAAACCCACGCCCATTCTTCGCCAACAGCCTGACGCGCTTTAGCCCATCCCTCTTTGATTTTCGCGATCAGCCAGGCTGCGACCATCGAAGCCAAAACAGGCGCAATCGCCAAAAGCACGCCCTCCGCAAACACGCTTACAAATTCCGCCAATTCCTTCACGTTTCACCTCTTCTTATATAAGTTGTTAAAAAAAACCGCCAGCATCTGCGCTGGCGATTCTTCACCGTCCTAACGACTAAAAAGTCAAAATCGTTTTTCCGATTATACCATGTTTTGGCATCTCACACCCCGAAAAAGATAGTAGAACATAAATAGAACGTATTGTTAACGTTATGTTAACGTTTTCTAAAACGCTTGACATATGTATATCAGCATGCTATACTGAAAATAAAAACAGGAGAGATGAGATGGAAAGAAAAGTTTACAAACCAACTGAGAAACAAGAACAAAAGTGGGAAAAATTCTCCGGTATCACAATGCCATCGGACGATGAAATCAAAAAAATGGCTGGGCGAAAACCCTGGGGATTAGTCAAGAGAAACATGGTTTTAGCTCGAATGACCCAGACCAGAGAGTATCAGATGGGTATCTGGCAGGGGCGGCTCGACAAACTATGCGGGTTGGATTACTCAGAGGAACGCAACGAAAACACCTATAACATGGGATACTACAGAGGATATAGCAACTTCGATAGTGACTGGCGCGGTTTGGATGATGGTTCAAAAAATCGCTTACACGAACAGGCGGAGGTATAACATGAAACTGACACACGATGCAACTTGTGAGGTTTGCCAAAACACCATCCAGGCTGGCGATGATGTCTTAGAGAGATACGATTATGACTGGGACGATCCGGACGAGGATGCACAGGGTAGTATATCAACTGCATTTTATCGCCATGCCGATATAGAGATATGTAAAAAAAATATTGATCTAAATCGTCTCGCAGAAAAAATTAGCGCGATGCGCGAGGAAGACATTTTTAGAAAGGCAGATCAATGAAAAAATTAATTTCCCTTAGAATTTCAGCCCTCACCGAATCCCAGCTCTCAGAGCTAACATCCAAACTGGGGATGACGCAAACGAATGTGGTTACTATGGCTGTAAACGATTTTTATGACAGGATGGAGGATAAAATGAAAACAGTATTATCTCAGGCTCACTATGATATCATAGACTGGATCGGCTCAGATAAAGAGACGATTGAAAATCTGACAGACGACCAGGCACGCGATATGCTAAAGTGGCTAAAAGAAAACGAGATTAACATGGAACGCAAAGAGGATATTGAAAAAGTTTACCTGTATCTCAGCAATCTGTAAAATCACCCCCTTTCTTACACCCCGCCTGACCAGCGGGGTTTTATTTTTTCATCTTCATCGTCTCTTTCTTTTCTACCAGCACAATTTTATGATCCGCAATTTTAATTAACACCTCGCCATAACCCGCCGTTAATACGTCGCGTATAGCCCGCAGGATTTCAGGCGATATATCTGACAGATAATCAGCGCGGGTTTCGGTCATACCATCCACCACCATCTAAACTTTTTCAACCATTCAAATTCATCCTGCGTGTACGGGTCATGCCCTCGTTTGTTGTGGGTGTTACCGTTGTAGAACACCCACTTATCCCACTCATTCTGTGGCTCTCGCCAGTCATCATGGTAGGTTCTAAAAATATAGCTTGATTCCATGACATGCGCCATAGTGGATTCGATCCTGTGGCAGTAGTTATGTACCATCTCTTTCAGCCCACGATTGTAGTTAAATCCCATGACAATAACAGGTTTTATCGGCATTTCAAGCGGTGGACTGTTCAGCCAGTATGCGTTTCTGCCAATCATGCGCGATTCATAGAATCCGAAATACGACCCACCGAATAGCCATATTTCATCATATCCCTGCACAATCACGCGCCGATAGTCAATAATTGCCAGCTGACCGTTTGCGCCTTTGATTGCTTTTCGAGGGTCTCTCTGCACCTCTTCATAAAGCTCGGGGGTGTATTGCCTGTCTGCATCAAGGATAGGAAAAACGCCGTGATAGTGTATGCGCTTCACGTCATAGGTTTTGCCATACTTCCTCAAAACCTGCATGTACTGTGTCATGAGGTTGATAGGCTCGTCAGCCCATAGGTGTTCAATGGGTTTATAAAGCTCGACCAGAACAGATTTCGGTCTTTTATGAAACCAGCGGCGGATTATGTCATAGGCTCTCATATATGTCCTCCTGTGTCATTGTCTGGCCTGTTGACTATACAGCGTGCTTCACTTGGCAAATGGGAATAAGTGCATCCGATTGAAAAATTCAATGTGAAGATGTAATTATTCGTCATTTCAACTTCTTACTGTCATAACATAGGTGTAGTTTCAAAAAACACCACGCCTCATAAGCACCACAGAAATCGAATGTAAAAAAGTGTTTCATCATTATTTTCAACGTCCCCATTATATGCGACCAGTCGCCTCTGTCAAAATTTAAAATTCTTTTTAGCATTTCACCTCTTTCATAACCTGTTCGTGTAGCATTGGGATGATTCCAACTAACACCCTAAGCTTATCGAATAGGCTCTCTTTTGGGTATTCTGCCTCGCGCATTTTCATTAGTGTTTTTATCGCCCGAATTTTCATTTTCCATGTTGCATACTCCCAATGCAACATGGTCATAACAAACTCTGGTTCCATGTTTGCAGTACCATCTTCATAAATTTCAACTCCTACCACAGCCATCTTTCACCTCTTTCATAGCCTGAGTGTGGCATTTTTGCAGCCTCATAATTTCTTTACCTATCCATGTCAATACAGCCCACCGTTCAAGAGAATATCTACCACTAAAACTGTATGTTGCATTATCAAACTCATCTCCCACAAAGGATATCGTAATGTAGTATCCATTAATGTCGTAACGGTGTTCTGTTTTTTTTCAAGCTTCTCAATATTTAATTTACTCATCTCTCACTTCTTTCATTAATCGCATATGATTGTCATAATCGTTTTGGTAACCACAAGTACACTCCACATCAGGGTCATTCTTTCGCCAACGCTTACATTTTGTAGAGTGCGCTCTTATTTCATAAGGACTGCTGAGCCAATTATTAAGGTTTTCCACATCCTCTATCAGCAGTTCAATCTTTTTACGGGCATCCAACAATTCCCGAGCCATGCTTTCAACATCATCCTTAGTCGCATATACCTCCGTATTTATAGACAATTGTCTCAAAAAATCGTCGCTTAATTTTTTATTCATCATTCGCCTCCAGGTATTTAAATAGCTTTTCGGTTTGCCATTCTCTCTCCGCCTCCCTCGCCGCAGCCCACGCAATGACCTCTTGTGTGTTCATTTATCCTCCAATTCTGGAAAATACTTTCTAAAAATTGCCAGTGTACGCAACAGTCCATTTCTGTAACTTGCATCGGTATTCCAAATTTCTGTCTCTATGGCAGATTTACATTCATGCAAACGGCGCAGTAAAGCATCAATATATTTTTGCTGTGCCCCTGCTACCTCTTCAAGTGTCTTTATGCGGTTCTCCAAAACATCAACAGTATTGCAAACAGATGCACATTTAAGACGCTCATCATTAGTAACCTCTACCATCTCGCGACTGCCACACTCGGGCAGATATAAACGCCTTTCATAGTGTCATGCCATTCACCGCATACAGGGCATTGTGTCATTTCTTTCTCCCGAACCACCACGCAAACAGTCCAGCAAATGCCATCCCTACCATGACGATATAGGCAACGCCTAAAGCTATCTGTTCAGTCGTCATAGTACACCGCCATACAGCAACACATCAGCGGCATCATGCTGATAATCAATAAAATCATTTCAAACATCTTTTACCTCTTCTATCATCCTCAACGCCCAGCCGCTCTGTACCATGTCGCTGGTGAATAAAAGTATCTTGTAACCGTTAGCCACTGCCAGATCCACTTTCTCACAGTCCCGCCGTATGCCAGATGATGACGTATGAGACGGCTTATATTGATATACTCCGCCCTGTACTTCGATAAGCAGGTTGCCGATGCGGAAGTCATAGCGATAACGCCGTCCAGGAATAGCCTTGTACTCACGCTCATAGGCTATTCCTGAAACGTCTAACTGATAGGCAAGTTCATCCTCAAGTTTCACAGAAAACTCACATCCTCCGCGTCCACCTCTGAAGCGTCATCCTTACCGCGTCCACCGCCAAACAGTTTAATGTCAGCCACAAACACCTCGAAGCTGGCTTTACCTTCACCCCATACGCGCGGATTACCGTTCTCATGGTTCAGCCGTCCCTCAACATATACCTGTTTGCCTTTTGTGAGGTATTGTTCCAGTGATGTTGCCCGCTTGCCCCATAACGAACATCTGAACCATATTGTTTTTTTGTTCTCACCGTAGCCGTCATCAACAGCGATGCTGAAGTCAGCTACTTCTTTGCCGTCAGCGGTATAGCGCAGTGCCGCGTCTTTTGTCAAGCGTCCTATCAATAAAAGTTTGTTCATTTGTCCTCTCTTTCAGATTACCTATTTCTGCCATTATTTGCCAATACAATTCCGAGTTTGCCGATTATCTCAATCGCGCCTTCTCTGCTCAAACCATTACAGCGTTTCATCAGCGGATTGGTGAGCTTGTTCAAACTTTCTTTCTCACGATATGTCAGCGCGTCATAGGCTATTAATATCGCTTCAGTGTTTACTTCGCTTTCTTTAGACTGCTTGTAATATTTCATTTCTCACCTCCAACGGATACTGCCATTCTCTAAGCGCATATACGGACTGCCTCACGCGGTAAACGAAATCGTCCGGCAAGCCCAGCATGTCACAGTCATACTCGAAACCGTCTGATAATATGTAGGCTATCGCTTCAGCCTGTTCGTCTCTCGTGACCCACTTCCTGCCAGTCAGCCTGTCGGCGTTCACCATGATGTTGGACCACCTGCGTTTATGCGCGTAATCAATAGCCTGGTTTATCATTTCGCACATCAGACGGCGGTAAGGTAGGTCTGTCTCTGATACCTCGATGAAGAAGTTATGACCGTTCATTTTTCGCCATCCTTGCGATTTTCTCTCTCGCCTGTTGCACCTGTTCGGCGCTGATCGGTTCGCGCTTTTTGCCGTAGCGTTGATAGTCTTCCATGACTGCCTGTGCGTTTGACTGAAATCCAATCCGTTTATAATCGTCTGCCACTTTCTGCCACACTTCACGCGGATGGATGACATCACCGTACCAGTCCATTTTCAGCGACTGGTATCTATTCCACAACTCCGCCGATGCCACATCACGCGCCTGGTAGCAGTGTGCCAACATCTCGGCGATACGCGGAAAGTAGATCTCCGTCTCGATGATTTTCTCGACTGCTTTGTCAATGACTATCGGCGGGAACGGTGATAACTTCTCATAGACCAGTTCCATAAAGTCCTTCATGTCGTCTGGATCAGGGCGGAATGCGGTAAACGCTTTCGATAACCTCATGATCGCTTTTTGAATTTCTTGTTTAGTTGCCATTTAATGCCTCCTGTTCTGCCATCGCTTTTAGTGTTTGATATGCTGATGGGTTGCCTTTCTGTTTTTTAGGTGGTGCATCAGTCCAATTTTCAGCTGCTGTGTCAATCGCCCTTAATGCCTTCCACATGCTGTTAATGGTTGGGTCGCGTTCTTTAAGCCAGGTTGCTATTTTTAGAAGTTTTGTGTCATCATGTTGTCGCTGTAAATCCTGTAAATACTCCAAGTCTTTACCACCCATTAATGGAATTTGCAGGGTTTGAGAGAATTCAGAATAAAAATTCTGGCACGGTTCTTGCTGATTAACATCAGGAACAGGAACAGGTATAGGGTCAGGAACAGGAACAGGGTACTGTGGGTTAAGTACTGTGTCTTCGTACGAACGCTTATCTAAACTTTCGTACGAACAATCGGAATCATCACTCATGCCACCTGTCTCGTCCCAGTTTTCTACAATGTATTTACCGTTTTCGCGCGTTCTGACTTTATCTGTCCAGTTTTCTGGTGGTGGATACTTTGAACGTGAAGCCCAGCGCGGATTCTGATTCTCCCACCACCTTAATAATTGAATATATTTTTTGTTGTTTATGGAATAACGCATTATTTTTCCACTTGATTCAAAAATAGATAGTCCGGTTTCTATTTTGTCAATTTGAATGTCGTCATATGGAAATAATTCGGCTCTTATCAAAATAGGGTTGTCAAGCAATCGCCCTTGATCGTCAGCACAACTGCTGAACAACCCAATCCATAAACAACGCTGAAAAAAATCCAAATCACCAACAAATTCATCCTTCCATGTCGATGATGAAATCATGCGCCTATTCGCCATTAGTAGCCTCCAAGTGCTCAATATATTTCAGCGTTGAATTTTCCCAATGAGAATAAGAGTTAGCTTGTTGTGCGATAAAAATCAAATCGTCTGTATCGGCACCGGCACGATATGCTTTTTCAAGAATATTCATAACTTGCCAATGGTTGTAATATCTGCTTTTGTATTTGACTATATTGGCCGCCTTGTACAATTCAGATAGATATGGTTTTTCCCTTATTCTTTTTCGGTTTCTACAAATTTTTTCGATATACTCATAAGTCTTTGCAACCGATTCGGATGTTATCTTTCCGTCTTTTGATTCCAAATATTGATTGGCAGAAATTCTTAACGATTCAAGAACTTCTGGAAGCCCATATTTTGTAATGATTTTTTTTATGGATTCATGGCCATTTTCGTTTATGCTATAACTGGGAATCAATTCTCTGAACAATTTACAAACCACTTCAACCTGTTCTGTGTCAAGATCAACAAGCCCAGATTGCCACTCATACATCATTTCAATTTGTTCTCGGCGCTCTTGAAGTTCGTCTAATTGTTTTTTTCTTTTAGCAATTACTGTGTCATCATCAAGCAGCCTGTCTTTCTTTCCCTGATTACATGGAACACATGACGTAATCAGGTTTGTTATGTCATTATCTCCGCCCTTACTAATTGGCATGATATGATCAACCTGTAAAATCACATCTGGGGCAGACTTTCCGCAATATTGACAAGTAAAACTGTCTCGTTTAAAAACCTCAAACCGCGTCTTTTTTGATAGGGGCTTTCTTTCAGTCATCTCATCACCTTAAATACATAAACCCGCCCGTCAAATTTGCTTGATGTTTGATGAGAACACGCACGCGTCTGACGGACGGGTCTATGTAAGCAAATATAAAAAACATCGTGCGGGTTCTCATCAAGGCTAAGTATATCATAGTTTTTCATGATTGCTTTTCCGTTTCGCTTTTTTTGCCCAAATAAATAAATTGATCATGAATTAACATAGGCAGAGATTTCTCCCATTTATCCATGTCATACCCAGCGTCAATCTTCTTCGTCCACGCCATACACCGCCCGAACCATGAGGATAAATAGCCGTGATTGCTGTGGCAGTCTGGACATAACAGCTGTAAGTTCTCAATATCATCCAGCCCCTTGATGCGCTTGTCACGGGTATATACAGCGTGATGCACATGATAGGGTGGTATTGATTTCCAGCAGTTCGCGCAGGTGTTATGCTGTTCTTTCAGCAGGCGGGTGATGGTGGCGGGGGTGATGGTCATGACAGTTTTCCAAATTTCAGAAAATTAATTAGTGTTTCTTTTGTAACAAATTGTCCGTTAATATTTATTTTTCCGTCATCTGGTGATGTTTTTTCGAATGTTATTACGTACATACCACGATACATAGGATCGCTTTTTGCAACACTATCCAGCTTTTTAAATATTTCTTTTTGGTAAAACTTGACACTACCGTTGTATCTTTTTTCTTCAAGAATCATCCATTCGCCTGTTTTATAGTTTTTCCAAACATAATCAATATTTGTTGTTACATAACCAAGAGAACTATCTATCTCTTGTTGATCGCGCAACCACAGTCCAAACTCTGTGGAGTGGTTATCTCGTCTTTTCTGCGTCATCCAGTCTTTTCTTGGTGATATTTACATTCTGAATATCTATGTCTATTCCATCAAATAAACATCCATGCTTTAATGCTCCTACGCCGGTTGTTCCTGCACCACAGAAAGGGTCTAATATAGATTGACCAGGTAAACATAATTGTTTTATGATGGATAACATTCCGCTGGTTGATTGTCCCCATTTGTGAAAATCCTTGTCATTTTCATCACTCTTAAATACATCTCCAAATGTTTTACCTTCATAATTGTTAGTCGAGTAAATTAACAGTGGTTTCCAGTTTGTGTTAACTTTTACCTGCCATAAATTAGTTGATTGTCCAGGTGTTAGATAACAGGCAGTCCAGTAATATTTCAGATGTTTATCAATCATTTCATAAATCTGATTTAGATAAGACTGTCCACACATTGCAATTAATAACCCGCCTGGTTTTAGCCACTCCTTTGTGCGCCTTGCTAAAACTTCATAAAGATATAAATATTCTTTCGGATATGGTGGATCGGTGATAATAAAATCATATTGTTTTGGTGCTTGCCAATCTTGGATGTCTGCTTGCCAAACATTCCACAACAAAGACGGTATAACATCCTCACCCTTTTCTGCTAATTCTTCACGTTGTTTTTTTCTTTCGTGATTTTTGGCAAGTTTTTGTAATCCAGCAGCACTGATTTCATATCCTTTCGCAAGAGATTCATCAATCCATTCATTAAATTTATCTTCAGGTACTTTTGATTCAAGTTGCCATCGACTTGATTCGATTTTTGTTATTCCTTCTGGTATTCTTCCATTGGTATCATCTTGTGACCATTGTGGATTACCCACATGAACATTCTTATCCAGCCAATCGCCCGCCTTACGTTCTGCCTTAAGTTGAAATATCTTTGCCTTTTGTGCCGCCTCTTTAAATCCTTGTGCATTTGCCAATACTTCATAGGCGGCAGCAGTATCACGAAGTACAAGCATTTCGTGAATATCATTGGCGCGCTCAAGCGCCATCTCAGCCTTGCTGATTTCGACTATCGCATTAGTTTCTTGATTCATCCTTTCACCACAAATAACTGATGTTTATGCTGGTAAACCGTCTGCGGCTCGCTGCCGTATTTCTTCTTGAATTCCGTTGTCAGTTCCTCTAACGGCTCACCGTAGAATGGCGGTTCATACAGCACCATCTCCACGTTAGACGGCAGGTCGTTATGTGATTTCAGTTCTATGATTTCCATGACTACCTCGCACGAATTGCCACAGATGGCGCGCCCTCTTTGCGGAATTTAGCCAATTCAGGCATGACAGCCAGCACACCATCCAGCCCTTTGGTGTCCCATGAGATACGCCCTTTATTGAATACCGCCATAAGGTGATCGCCCTTGATGGTCTCGCCAGCCTGGATTACATCGGTTTTGATTTCCTGTTCAAGCGCGGTTGTCTTTTCGCTGACCGCCTGATATTCGGGTGTAAATTCAGCGTCAATTTCTGCCAACTGCTGCTTGATTTCATCGGTTAGGACGCTGTCAATCAACGCCTGTTTTTTAATATTCAGCGCATCCACCGCGCTCTTTAGTTCTGCTAACTGATTTAACTTTTCAATTATGTTCATGTCATACCTCCATATATCTATAAATGTCTTCTGCAATTTCTAAAATTTGTTTTGTTTCAACAAATTGAAACTTCATTCCGCAGTCGCAAGTATGGGCGTTTTTAGCCAGGTAATCAGAAGCGGCATATTTTGCCGTGAAATTAAGTTGATGGCCACAATTCGGACAATGTCCTGGAATAAAATCAAATACCGCTATCATTTATGCCTCCTATAAAATGCTTGATAGTTTGTAAAAACTGAATACCAAATCCTTAGCCTTGCGGATCATGGATTGATCTTCAATCAGATCCACCATTTCCATTAGCAATTCGGCTGTTAACTTAGACTGCTTGAACCAGTCCTCAAACCATTCCTGTTTATCATGTTCACAAATACTTAAATCTTTGCGCGTTTGCTGTAATTCTCTTAATCCCAACCTACAGTGATGTGCACATTCTTTATCTTTATCGTCAAAACCATGAAGCCATTCAATAAGTAGTTCAATTCCTTCATCATGTAACATTTCATCACCTCATATTTTTAGTGGGGGCGGCAAAACCCTGTCGGGTAAAATCCGCCCCCGTAAGGAGAGTTATTACCCGCTTGCACGGGCTTCCTGAATAACTTTTATTGCGTTGATCTTGTGTACTATTCCTTCCTGTTCTGCTGGCTCTGCTTTGCTGTACTTCTTTGCCAGTCCCGCCAGGTGTCCTTTTAGTTCATCGTCTGTGAGATCGCCGTAGCGTTTACCGTCTGATTCACCGATGATGTTCTCTGCTTCTTCCAGATTGATACCAGTCGGCGCTGGTTTTGGTTTAGGTTTTGGCTTTTCTTCAACTACCACCGCATCAACGGGTTCATTTCCGTTATCCGCTTGCCCCATTTCATCAATGGTATAAAGACCAGATAACTCTTGTGGGAATGCTTTTCTTAATGCCAGTGATTCGGCACATTTGGCTAACATCAAGGCTGACATTTTCTCCCACATTGGAGTAAGTCCACCGTCTTTTTTCTTTTGTGCATACTGCATCCATGTTGCCACCGCCCACAATGGCTCTTTGAAATCCTTGCGGAGAACGGCGCATTTGGCAGCTGCGGGCGGTTGATCAGATAACCAAACCTCTTTCCACTCACCATCTGGACCGCACCAATAAGGTCCTAACTGTCCGGCGTATTTATCGGTACGCTCTGCCACCAGTCGGAATCCATCAATGGATACCTGGATGCTCATTACCTCGCGCCCCTCTCTACTGTCCCATCGTTTCAGCGCATAAATCTGACGACTGAACGGGTCTAACCCTGTGCGCTGTGCTTGCATGATAAAAAGTTGCAGCTCGTCATCGGTTGCACCTTTTGCAATCGTGCGCTTTATCAGCGCGACTTGCTCGTTGTTGAACTCATTGACTTTGATAATTTCATTACTCATTTTTTCCTCCATTACTTGTTTATTATTTCAAGAGACAATTCGTCTATGATTTGTTTATGGCTCACCTCTGGGAAAAATACGTCAAATTCTGCATCACAGAACAGGCACGAATACGTCCTGACAATTCCGCCCTTTACGGTTTTGTCAGCAATGCACTCTCCATGATGACAGCATTCGGGGCAGTTCATCGCCCATCTGTCGGTGTTATAGTTACGCATTCAAACCTCCTCGCGATAACCACAGTTCGGGCATTCCAAATACTCGCCGCCAGATTCCTCAACCTCGCCGCCAAAGCTCATGTGATAGTTGTCGCGCCAGACCATCGGCGTACTGCATTTGGGGCAGGCGGCTTTCTTTATGCCTTCCTGATTACCAACCGCGATAATCTTTTTTTCCATTTCATCCTCCTGATGATTTACGATTACCGGCGCGCTAATTCTTCTTCGATGGTGATAACACCGTTCTCAATCTTTCCGATAACTGGAACTTCAACCGTTCTCATGCCACGTTCCAGCAGTAACACAACCTCACGCTGGATAGTCCGGTGATTGAACTCCGCCCTGTTTTTTAGTTCTGCATGTAACTCGTCTGTCAAATTGATATGGATCTTTTTCATGTTGCCTCCGCGTTTATGCTGATTATATACTTTTTGAGTACAGATGTCAAGCGATAAGAATATCAATTTTGTAATAAGAAGTTGTGACAATTACGGACTGTATTATCTAAAAATCAGCCCTGTTTTTTTAGAGACGGGGCGATTGATGTATCAGTTTGAGAGATATATAACGGCTGATATGTAACAAAAACGGCTTTTTGTTGACATGTTAAAAAAGATGTCAACAAATAAAAAGACCCCCGACATTGCAGCTTGCTGTTTCCAGCAGAGGCTTCGGGGGTACTTTTTGACTGGCAATCGCGGTCAGTCGAAACTTTAGGCTACTCCAGTCATAATTGGCGTGCCAGGATTTGCACCTGGACGGTTGCGATTGCACCGAAACGCCATTCCGTCAGTCTTTCGGCTCACACTGCACACCAGCTCTGTCGAAGCAGATTTATCATCTTGCTAATCAGATTCTACCATATTTGAGAACCAATACTTGTGTATCATCGGCTTTTCAGTCGGCACTTGTTCGACTGTACCCACGCCGTTACACATCCAGCATGTGTATAAAACCTGCTGCTTCTGTGGATCAACGCCGTTATGACGGGGTGCTTGTCCTTCGCCTTTACATATAGGACAAACTACTGTCATTCTTTATCCAGCGCCTTGTGAAGTTTCTGGTAAATCATGGGCGCTTTATCTTCACCTCTGAATACAAACTTTTGACCGCCTATGACAAGTTCCAAGATATTTTTCCCTTCTTGCCAGATGAAGTAACTCATCTTGGCCACGTCAAACCCGAACCATTTTCCATCGTACATAAATTCAATCATGTTTCACCTCTTATAGTTTTTTCATTCGTTCCCAGTCAATATGTTCATCAAGTACCCATAAGTACCCGTTCCTCACAATTGCCGCCCCCAGCTTGTGAGCATCTCTTGTTTGTGTTCTTTGAGCAGCATATGCCAGTCGTTCTTCATCCACCGTGTGACCAATTTGTACTGCATGATAACGCCCTGAAATGTCAAAATCTTTTCTCAGCGCGTGGCTGTGTCCCATAAGCACATGGCAACTATATTTTGCCGCTAATTTTTCAGCCGCATATTTCGCGGCTGACTTTGGATGTTCTATCCTATATCGCTCACCGTTGCTGTCTAAGTGGCAGAAATAATACGGTGCGATTTTCCATTTACCTTCATTCAATTTCATAAGGTTTAGTAGTTCAGACGGTTCAACCGGCGATTCAATCGCCCTCAGCAGTCGCCCTTCATGGTTACCCAAAACCCACGTAAAGCTGTCAAAACAATCATCAAGAACCTTTAGAACCTTACGGGCATGATGCATTTCGCCTGAAAATCCGTGTTCTTCATTTGCACTGCCTATTTCAACTATTTTCTCCATGAGTTTAGCTTGATGTGTTTTCGGTAATGTCATGGCTAAGTCCATCAATGCTCGCTCATCTTTTTCAGACAATCCGCCGTTTGGCTTGACTGCCCAATTCGGCTGCCACCCTGAAAGACTGTCAAAATGAAGCAGATCACCCGCACTGATCATTTGCCTGATACCCCACTTATTAGCCAGGTCGATACATCTGTTCATAAATTCAGCATGATGAAAAGGTATTTCACAATCTGGCAATATCAGCGCATCACCCTCAACTACAGGTGGTTCGTCATAGCGCGGATAAGGTGATTCTGGTATATGATGCATTGCTGTTTCCTGTCCTTGTGATAGGTAATAATGTGTCTTTACGGTGCCTTCAGCCAATCCCACCTCTCTTGCAATCTCTTTGAATTTCCAGCCCGCTTGTCGCAGATTAACGATTTTATGTTTCAGCGGCGCATTGATATGTTTTTGCCCTGTTATGTTCATATAATCAGATTATCAAAATCCGCAATTGTTCGCCAGTTAGATTAACTTGATGCCTGCCATGATCAGCTGTATGACAACCGCTGTCACCACTGCCAATGTCAGCCTGTCAATTTTGTCGTTTGTCTTTTCCAATTCACTCAACCTCTTTTCATGATCTTTGACAGTCGCGCATAACCCGTCATCGCCGTCTGGACCTAAAAGTAACACGTGATGCTGATGTGCCTTTGGGTCAAGCTTGTTGTCATGTAGCCTAAGATGGTCATCTAATACTGCCATTACCTTAGGTGCTGTTGTGCGTGGTGCTGCCATAGTCCCTCTTATCTACTCACTTTTAATACGCTTATATCCGCCTCAACCTTTGTGACTTTCTGTTCTAACGCCTTTATGCGCTCTTCAAGCGGATTCGGTATATCTGGTTCCTCAACAGGCACATACTTCACCACCTTGCCATTGACATAAGAGTCCCATGTAGTTGTATCATCTGGTACATCCACCCATGTCAACGGTGGTGCAACAGGAAATTCCTTTTTTTCTATCTGACAAATTCTTTCACCGTGTATTAGTGCTTTCATCCTGCCTCCGTGTATTCCCAAACTATCACGAGTCCAGCTGTTCCGTCTCCACCAGCCAGGTTGGTTGTACTGTCAGCCGAACATGCACCACCACCACCCGACCCATAACCCGAACCGTTTTTACCAGCTCCTTCAGAGGTTCTTTGCGCACCACCTGCACCATAGATTGAGTTTCCTCCACCTCCAGATACAAGACCAGAAGTAGCGTTAACAGCCAGATTCGCTCCAACCGCTCCAATACCGCCAGCGGCGTTTATATCTCCACCAGAACCGACGCCGGACGCGCCACATGACCCTCCTCGTCTCGGTACAGTGCTGAATGACGCCTGTCCTGTTCCACCACTGCCACCAGTTGCTGAACAATGCGATCCAAAGCTGCTCGTGCCACCAGATGAACCGTTGTTGTTCCCTGCCGCGCCTTTATTTCCCTTAGCTCCAACTGTGACTGTTTCGGTTGAGCCTAAGTTGTCCGCCCCGATGAATTTTTTACTATATCCACCAGGTCCACCACCACCCGCCACGGCTGTTTTTGCTGATTCTGCCGTAACTCCTCCCCCACCACCACCAGCTGCCAGAATCTCAACGATGACATGATGCAGTCCTGCTGGTTTTGTCCAGGTGTCGTTTGCGGTATAAATTTCTATATTTGACAAATAAATTTTTGGCCTGTCCTCTGGTATCCATGTTGATGTACCGCTGTTATAGACTAATGCGTTTCCATCAGCCACCCCCGTTGTATCCACGTCTCCCAAATCGTCAATGTCCTGTACTACCTCAACGCCTAATTCGGTTTGTGCCCAGTTGCCATCTGTATCGTAGGTGATGATGTCACCAACTACATACGCTGTGCCCTCTATCGTCCCTGCCACGTTGATAATGTAATAGTCTCCAATGGACGGATCTTCTGGATAGGCTTCAGTACTGGCATCCCAAACGCCTTTATATGTCAGTGTTCCACTGATATTTAAACTGAGTGCAATTTTTATCCACTCGTCACCGTCATAGACAATCAAATCGCCAACTGCATAGGTTGTGCCTGATATCGTCCCTGCTACACTAATGATATACAAATCGCCTGCGTATGGACTGGCGGGATAGGCTTCTGTGCTCGCATCGTGGTCTCCCTGTAAGTTAATCCCACCTGATAATTGGCTCAGTGATTCAATTGCGGCTTGCAGCTCGTTAATATCGGCTGCCATAACGTCATCAACGTTGTCAGTTTTTCTATCAAATGTAAATGTCATTTTTTAACTCCTTATAACAGCCCATATAGCCACATGATGCTGCCTGTTGTGAAATCGGTTATCGAATAAACTGAATCCTGCGTCCTGCCCGTTATAGTTACTACCGCATAAGACAACGACCAAATCGATACGCCTTTTTCAATGTCAATTTTGTCTGTTGTCGTTCCCCGTTTACATGCGTTTATCATATCTGCCGTCTTTCTGTTACTGCCGGCATAATCGTAAATCGTTAAGAATCCGTTTGCCCATAAATTGCTGTGCGCAAGCGTCGGTGTCCAACCTACGGTTAAGTTTGTACCGCTTGGAATATGTACTACTTCCCCAGCATCGTCAGCCCTTAAGATGGTCATGTCATAAGCACCGCCGCCCGTTCCCCCAAATTCGTTAAATTTTATATGAATTGGTATGTATTCGTTAGACGGTGAATTATGTTTCAAATGCCAGTAAAGCCTTAAGTGGCGGTAGGTTTGCGGTATGTCTAAAAATCTGAATTGCGCGGCTGATGGTAATGTGATTTTTTCTATCAGCTCAAAACTGCCTGCCAACGCCGAAATCGCGCTCCAATGTGCTGCTTCGTTGTCAGACCAGTATGTGTTGGCATGGGCTGCATCTATGACCTGGCTGGTCGTGTAGGTTGGTATGGCTGTTCTACTCATTTTATCCCGTATAGTGTGGCTTGTGCGCCGACCATAAAATTTGTTGTATATAGCCCATAAAGCTTTATTTTTGTTATGGCCGATGAACTGCGCCAATAATTGGCTACATAGACAATGTACATATCGCCTGATGTTATGCCTTTTTTCGAGCTGGTCTCGGCTAAAATCACTTTGTTGCCGGTTGTGCCTGCATAGTTTATAAAATGTAAAACCGAGTAGCCATGTAGTGTTAATGTTACTTTCGCAGCTGGATACCAGCCAATAAAACCACGTGTCTGTCCTATCTGGTCGCTGTCCGCCGGACTTGTACCAGTCCCGTAAATGCGTTGATGGTCATAGTTGCTGCCTGTGTCGCCGTTTATCAGCAAGCAAATAAATTCATCATAATCGTTTCTCAACGTTCGCCCACTGACGTACATCTCCAGATGCGAATAGTCCTGCGAGATGTTCGTAAATTCAATTACGCCTTGCGCCGTTAGCGTTTTTCTCTGAATCAGCTCATAGTCCTGCGGAATGTCATTAATCAGTGACCAGTGGGCAGCCTCGTTATCGCGCCAGTAGGTGTTGCCGTGCGCGGCTGTGATGATCTGGTTAGTTGTGTAGGCTGGGATTGCGCCTCTACTCATCATAACCTCCCGAAAAGCGAGCAAACCGAACCTGTTAAAAAGGTATTCGTGCCCTGCACAAATAGCAAGATGCTGGTTATAGCCGCAACACTGCGCCAATGCAAGCTGTACATATAAATCGATGCGGTATCCAGATGGGATACATGCGTGACAATAGCCGATTTTTGATAACCTCTGCGATAGTTGGGTATAAAAATTCTCACACCACTGAATTTTTTAGCCGTTGCACTGTTGCCAGTTATCACGCCCAAAAGATTAGAGGTTTTTCCTACCTCGTAATCGGCTGTTACTGTGGTCGGTGATGAAATCATACTTTGATGATCATAATTTGTCCCTGTATCACCATTAAACCTCATTCTTAAATTTGTCGATGCTACAGATGCGGCGGCTCTAACGCTCATAACAAGTTCTAAACTTGTAAATGTCTGGGGTATTCCTGTGAAATTAAACACTCCATCGGTTGATCGTTCGATTACTTCTATCAATTCACATTCATAGCTCATGTTACTGATAAGTGACCAATGCGCCGCTTCATTATCCTTTAGATAAGTATTGGCATGGGCAGCGGTTACCAGCTGATTGATGGTGTATGAGGGTATTTCAGTTCTTGCCATTTATCGCCTTGTTTTGTTTTCTGAGGTCGGCTATTGTTTCATCGGGTGTCCAGCATCTTGACAACACACCCTGTTCATCCCTGATTTTCGGTTGTGCGTTTACCAGTCGGTCAAGTTCGTTCGCGCCGCTTTTTATCTCAACGGGTCTTTTTAATAATTCGGCTTCGATTGACTTGCGCAGTTGTTCATTTGGAAATTTGACTTTACGCGGTTTGCCTCTGTTCTTGTGGTTGCCGCATGAGAAGCAGTAGAATATCGGTTCGTCCGGATCAACGTCCTCAGCGCCGTTGCAGTCGGGACATCTGGCTATCCACCTGCCCCAGTTGATCTCTGCCACCACCTCACCAGTCGGCTCGCCTTCCATCGGTGTGTCTATCAACCTGCCTTTTTTTAGGCATAAATTTTGTATGTATTCTGACACGGTCTTGAAACCAGCCCGTTTCGCGTAATCTTTAGCAGTGATTATTTTGTCCATTAGAATCCCATGTATGTATCTACGCCCAGCTCACTAACGCCGATTTCCCAATATGATTCAACGGTTGGCACATAAATCGGAAATAGTTTTATCTCCGTCAAAACACTCTGCCCGTTTTGTGTCAAAAACTTGTGCTTTATTCCACCCACCAGAAAACCAGCGTCTATGCCCCAGGTGCTCAAATTGACATTTACCTTATCCATCACATCCAGGCCAAATTGGATATCTGGTCTATCCTGCACAAACACGGTTGGAAAATAGCGCGGTTCGCCTAAAAAGTCGATTAGATATTCAGACAGATCAAGCGCGATGTTATAGTCCTGCGTCCACGGCATACTTAGCTCCATGACACGCGGAAACGTTGCCGCCTCGTCATTTTCTTTTATGATGATGGTTGTGTCCGATTCGATTATCGGTTTGCCGCGCAATTTCATCAAAATCATATAAGCCGCAAAACCTGAATTATTCTCAATTTCGATATCAGCCGAATCAGAATATTCCGTGACTGTCACGTCAAATCCGTTTGTGCGATCCAGTCCGCTCCCATTCTCCAGCTCGTTGAAACTGTAATCGGTAAACGCCTCACACAGTACGTCCTGTACAGGCACATTGCGGTTGTCAACTGTATAGATGGCTCTAAGGTTCAGCGTGTCACCGTTGGCTATTAAAACCGTTTCGCGGTACTGCCATACATTCTGCGTGTCCTCAAGTTCACGCGGTACGTACTCAATCTTAACCACGTTGCGCTGAAACTCCCACGGTTGCGGGATGATCACGTCTTTTAATAGGTGTTCTTCATGGATGACTAAAACCGCGTCATTAAATCGCTGTCGTGCGCGGTATTTCAACACGCCGTCATTAGCCACGTAAACATGACCGATACCCGAATTAGCCACTTCCTCAATTTCTGCTTTTGCGCGTTTGCCTGTCGTCCACCAGTAGTTAATCAGATCCGTTGCACTGTCCAGCTCATAGCCATACGGATAACCGACTGCATCCGCGATCAGTCCGATGGCATCATCGGCGTAAACGTCCTCTTGCATCTCGATGGTTACATCGTTATCAGCCAGCCAGCGCCAACCGTCCTCAATGATTAAATCGACTTCCTCGTGGTAGCCTATCGGCTTGATATCCTGCAGGATGCCGTATATGATGATATAGTCAGTTCCACCGCTGCCATCTCTCACCCATAACCTGACATATTTACCTGGTGAGAGATAACCGTAAAGCGGGGAGCTGGCATTATAGGGATCATAGCGTCCGTCATAGTTATCGACTGTGATAATGGTTGTGCCTATTTTTTTAGGCTCGAAACTGCGCCCATCGGCTGAAATGTAGTAATCATCACCACGTTCAACCTGACATCGTATCATCCTGGTTGCTTCGTTGTGCGCCCATACGCCCTCACCCTCCCAGTCAATTTGCAGTCCATACAGCAGGTTGGTGATTTCTGATTCACCATAAACTTCCTGCGAGTAGGAAAAAGTACCGTATCGCGCCATTATGTTGCCCTCGCCAAAATCTGCCTCACGCCTGCCTCGATGTAGGGCATTAACTCACGCTCTGCATAAGAGCGGTCTGCTAAATTGACGGGAGTGTTGATGTTTACGGTTAGATTGAGTGCACCACCTGCACGGTTGCGCGGTGTAACTGTCACCCGCTCGCCTGGCTCAAGTCCGAGTGTGTATGGTCTGTCCCCTGACCCGCTGCCCGGAACAATGAATGAACCGCCGTCAGCAAAACCACCTGATGAACCACCAGTTGCATTTAATATTGCCCCACTTACGATATTACCCAAGCTAACACCAGATAAAACATTATACATATCAGACAACGCCTGCAAAGCCCACTTCAAATCATCTATAGCCTTCTTTACGTCATTAACTGCATTAGTAACATTGTCAACAAATGATGTTATGCTTGCATAAGAATCTGGCCCGAACGCCAAATCAACAGCGTCTTTTATATTTCCTGCCAACAGATAGGTGACTATCCCAGTTAATCCACTCGGTGGATCGGCTGTACCTATCACCAGTTCAAGCCAGCCCATGAACTTGTCAACGCTGGCCTGTCCTTCAGGGGAGCTGATCCAGTTGTTAAGTCCTGCTAAAACCGAGGAGAAAAGCGGCAGCAGCCTTAATCCGATTTCCTCTTTTAAATTTCCAATCGTTGTCTGGAATGTGGCCATTGCCTGAGCCGCTGATCCAGCTACTTCCGGCATATCGGCGGTGTTTTGCTGTAGTTTTTCCATGACCACGTTCATCATGCCGGCTTGAAGTTCAGCTTTAGACAATTCATCAGCCTGTTTACCGAACATCTCCGCTGCCCGTTCGGTTGCCATTGAGAGGTCAACCTGGATGCCTAAGTTATCTAAAATCATGGGTGACATGCGCCCCACACCTTTGACCAGGCTATCCATCATAAAGGACATATCCTGTCCGGTTGCCGCACTGACTTTTGAGAGATATTTCATTGCGTCCGGCAGCTGCTCTGCAAAATCCTTACTGACTAATTGCGCGGCCTGATTGAATGACATCATCAGGTCTGAATTTTTTACCATGCCGTAGGAGCTTTCTTTCAATGCCTCCAGCATTTTCTTAGACCCGCCCTCCATAGATTCCGTCAATCCATCGAAGGCATTTTTTATACCCTCAATTGGCGCGGCATCTTTGGCCAAGTTAAACGCGGCTACACCTATGGCAGCACCAGCAGCTGCAACAGCAGCCCCACCAAGCGCGGCAACTTTTCCAAGTTTGCCTAAAGCTCCACTTATGCCGCTGATCTCTTTTGATGCTTTATCAACGGCCTGTATGATGATCTGGATTTCGTTTTTCTTAGCCATTTTTAGTAGCCTTGTTCATGTTTTTCACATACGCCCAGTATCTGAACCACCATTCAGCAGTACATTCTGCTTCAACCTGCCAGGGCGGGATCCCAAAGTCTCGCGCCATTTCAATAATCGCTGCCCATAAAGGCAGGTTATATTTTTTTATTCCTCTGGCGCAGTATTCGATGGCTCGTTCATCGTCTGCGCTGTAGTAGGGTTTTCTTCCTCTGGTTTTCCGCTTACTAAACTGATCAGCTCGTAAATCTGCTCTTCTGATGCGTCATAAAGCGCCTCACGCGCTTCATCACGGTCTTTGGGCTCTTTGACATATTGCAGTAAAAACTCAACCATCTTATCCACCATCTCGGGTGATGGTTTTACAGTCTGCATCTGTCTGAATTCCAAAATGATCTTAGACCGTCTCAGAAAACCTGGATCGCTTCTACTCGGCGGGCTGAATACGATTTCCATTAGCTAACACTCCCGTCTAAATCATCCGTCTCATTTACCACGATGATTTTTCCCATTGTTGAGATTGTGCTGTTATAGCGCCCGTTCAGCGTGAAATTCATTACTGAACTGCCATCATCGTTTTCAATCGGCGGGATGGCTGCGTACTTTCCAGCCAGGTCAATGATGATGGTTTTATAGGTATAGGAAGTACCCGCGCTGGTCAATGCTGACCCCTGACATAATATGCGCGCCAGCCGTGCTGTTTGCGCCCGCGCTTTGGTTATCTCCGCGTCTGCTGAACTGTCATGCTCAACCATCAGCGATAGACTAAACTCCGGTTTAGTCTGTTTGAGGTATGAGTAGTACAGGTTGCCGTCTGCTGTTGCACGCGCCTTGAATCCGGTATTGATGTTCAGCGTAAAGCCCAACAGGTAATTTTCAACCTGCGTTGCACCGAACCCGTCACCGGCATCATCCAGATAAAACTTGCATTTCTGGAATAGTGCTTCTTCAACAGTCGGGATGGTTAATGCTGCTGTGAAAGTGGTATCATCGACTTGCCTTCCAAAAATATTGGCTGTAAATTTCAATGGCTCTTTGGCTCTGCCTGAGATGGTAAAACTCTCCACAAAACAGCCCGCCAAAACTGATGCCTGCTCATCATCCCCGCCCTCAAACGTGTATGTTTTTGGGGTTAATTGCGCCGTTGTCGGTAGGTTGTAGGTCCAGATATAACCCGACCCGGCTCCATCCTGTGCGCTGGATACCGTCCTGATGCCCATTTCGAGTATGTGAAGTATCTGCTCGAAAGTGACATTGTTTTCAGGGATTGCGATTGCACCGGCTGTGAACGGGATGGTTGTTCTATCTGGATCAACCAGCAGTCCCACGTTCTCCGGTACAAACTGGATTTCGCGCTGGTCGTCTAAAAATGCACCCTCTACACGCAGGATATCGGCTGCATCAACCTCTGTTCCCAGCGTACTCTCTCTGCCAAACTGGATTTTACTTAGTGGTATTACACCGCTCATTTTTCACGTCCTTTCTAATAAAAAAACCGTTGCCTTTATAGATAATTCTTTTAGTTGTCATAGACTACCATCCTGACCGGTATGACCTCATGCCGATATTCCTCACCAGCGACCAGCACGTTGTCAACCGTAGTCCGTCCGTCAATTTCAATAAACGACCAGTTAACCGTGCTGCGATTGTCTGATATGGTTTCGCGGATGGTTTTTTCCAACAGGTCAAGGCGGTCTTCAACATGCGCTTCCGTCCAGTTTGCATCGTTTTTCTGTGCAAATACGGTGAAAGTGTGGATGTTGAAATAAAAGTTATTTTCCTTGCGTGTTGAGGTTGTGCGTTGATCCTCTTCGGTGCTGTCGCTGGCGACGATTACCACCGGTGACTGGCTATCAAAATCACCGACCAGATAACCATATATTGCCTGTGCCGGTTTACCCGTTCCCACCAGTGCGGTTGTCAGTAAACTGACCAGCGCATCGCGTCCTGTTTCCCTGTTTGCTGTTGCCATTACATTGCCTTTTCTACCCGTGCTATGACTATCTCACTTGCCCTACCGCCATATTCATCAACCGTACGGTCATAAAACGCATGAGATCCACCACGCCGATTCTCATAGAATCCGTACACAGATGGCATTTGCCCGCGCGGATTAACAGCCGATGGGTCTATGTAAACTCGCCCAATCAGTCCTTTCATCTCAACCCGATGACTGGCTCGCAGTCCACCGCCTAAAATCGGCCATACGTGCGTTATCTGGACGGCGTACCTGTGCGCGGCAAGTGTGGCCTCTTTGATGCCCTCGCCCAGTTCGCCGGATGGCTTCAACGCGGCTAATCGTTTCAGGTTGTCGGCCTGTGCTTCCTGCAATCCGGTAATACTCAATCCTGTTTCAGGCATGTTGTAAATCCTCTATGATGACGTGCACAAATCCGGTATCATCCGCGATAAACGTCTCTCTTAACCTGACAGGCGATTCCAACGCCAACCGTTCAATCACATCCGTTGAGACTGGATCAAGCGGCGTGCATTTCAGCCCTGATAATTTAGCAACCGGCATACCACGTTTACCACTTGTTAAGGTTGCCCGTTTAGTGGATGCGGTCACATTGGCCATGCGCTTAAAGCCCTCTGTGTGAAAGTGGGTTTTAGGCCACAGTTCAACAGCCTTAACCGGATGTTCTTCACTATCCACGATGAAGATGTCGCCTTCTTTGATGTCGATCACAGTTGGTAATCCTCACGTTCTGGACGTGTCAATTTACGCACCACCACGCGCCCACTCGATCCTTGCGCTCCGCCGGTGGTCTCTCTTAACGCTTTGCTGATCTGTGACAGGCTCTCGGCTCTTTGCCCGACCCTGACATCAACCTCAAGCGCGTAATCCAGTGATAACTGTTTCAGCATTTCACGCTCGATAAAATCCAGCGCGGTTTGCAGGTTTTCTGCGTCCAAATATCTGACATCCACCTGTCCAGTCTCTGGGTTGATTGCGCCAACTGCTCGCAGTCCAGCATCTATGGCATAGGTGTAATCGCCTTCGGTTTTTGCTCCACTTGAGGCCGTTGACAGACTTCTGTCATCAGCGATCCGGCCAAGTTTCTCATCTATGCGCGTGGCTATGGCCGCTCTTGTCATGGGGATAAACCATATCCACACATCATCAATGAGCACATCACCAGTCGCGCTGTTGTTGATGATTTTCAGCGTGTAGGTTGTGCCGGTTGCCAGTCCAGCAGTTATGTCGTTATCCGTCCACGTGTCAGCCGTGCCGGTCAAGTTTTGCGTTTTTACGGTGTTACCGCTGCCGTCCTGAATGATTAACTGGCACTGTGTACCCGATAAAGCCGCACCGATTGCCTTGACTGCCACATGCAGGGAGTATGACCGAACGCGTGGTACTGAAAAAGTGGCTGATATGTAACCGCCTGCGGTATCAAGCACCGCCACGCCGTAATGATCATCACCATCACCAGCCGAATATTTAGCATTTACAGCCGTCCAGTTTGACAGGTTCTGCAAAAACCTCCCGTTTGTGAGAAGGTTGCGCTCGCTCATCACTCAGCCTTTTTTGGTTTTTCAACTTTTGGCGGTTCTGGCAGTTCCTGCTCATCCGGTGGCTCAGAAGTCCATTTCGGACAGATGGGTTTATCCCAAATCTGGTTAAATTTCGCCTCTTGCAGCTTGGCGATTTCCTCTTTGGTTGCCAGCCTGAATCCTGGCTCTTTCAGCCGGTTTTTCGCATGTTCACGGGTTACGTTATGGATCGCTCCAGCAGGGTTTACAATCCAGTATGTTTTTTCGTCTTCCATTACAATTTTCCTTTCTCAGCTTGTTCTAATAACAGCTTTCCAACACTCTCAAGATAATCAAATTTGATTTTCGACATCTGTTTTAGTTTTTCGCCCCAGTACAAAATACCCAGTCCAAAACTATGTTTAAATTCATCCGTTTTATAAATTTGTTTCAGTTCGATCCATAACTTATGCACACCATAACCCTCACGGTGTGTCTCAATGTCATGAAAGAGAACAACCGCATCTTTAGCCAGTTTTGGCTGCCA
>Ga0334883_1001492_pt1 | contig 34210 bp, 26 predicted proteins | sample GraSluR1_MG_6_FD_207230 | JGI IMG/M metagenome (GOLD analysis project Ga0334883, IMG submission 207230) | Sludge microbial communities from methane-producing bioreactor in Wageningen University, Netherlands - Granular Sludge_09_05-R1 | ecosystem: Engineered > Bioreactor > Anaerobic >...
TTCCTCTCACCTCTCAAGTGATGTTTTGTGAGGTGATCTAATACCACAATTAGGCTTAAATTACAATAAGTTAAAATTGTAGATTCAGAGAGATGCCATATGTACACTCACGGATTCAGGTAAAAGAGAAATCCTGTCCGGCTCCCTGCGCCTGATGACCCGTGGATACGGCGCGCCATCCCTGACTCAGGGTTTCACAGGAACGGGAAGTCGGCTCCGGTTCATGCATGCGGACTCTCTCACGGCCGTGCAGTTCACCGTGTGGGTGAACAGTTGTTCCGCGGGAAAGTGATCAGAGGAAGCCTGGTGAATGATGTCCGTGCAACGATCGGCATCGTGCGGCAGGCGGAGTCCTCCGACCCGGCCGGCATCCTTAGAGCCCGTGCGTCGGCGATTTGTCGTCAGGAAAGGTTCGGGGAAATACTTCCATCTTTCTTATTCCGTCGGTGATTTTCTGCCCCCCGTGGCGAGGAACGACAAGAGACTCTACGTTTCGGCGGACATCGCCAATTGCGGCAGTCCGTCCGTTCCGACGGGATTCATGGAGGCATTTTTCGACGATGTGTACGTGAACGAGTCAGCTTCCATGAAGGCGTGTGGGAGCCTCGCAGGAAGCGATCATCTCCCGTCGGAAAATTAGTCTCCCGATCAGCCGCCCGCAATGTCTTCTTCCCGGCAAACGTCCAGGGTCTGTCGAACACCAGCCATGCGCACGCCGGTGCTGGTTAGTGTGCCGGCGTGCCCGCCTGCAACCAGAACACCGTTCAAAGCAGGCAGGAATACCGCGACTGCATGTTCCTGCTGACATCCATCGACCTGTGGGCTATAATGTTCTGGCGCCCTGGAAGCCGCCGGTTTTGCTGAAAAAGAGTACGGTATTCCCGGATGGCGCGGAGCAGGTCGGGATGGCGACAGGAGGCATGCAGGAAGCATCCGAGTGGCGGTCGGGTTTTGTTGTTTCAAGCCTGGCGGGAGTTGCATATGCCCTGGGAAGACACGTCGAGGGCTTTTCGGGAGATGATGGACGGTATTCAATTGGAGAAGATGCCGGGAAGTGCGCGCAGGGTTCCGTTCCAGCGGGAAGAGATAGCGATACTGCGGCAGGCCATCGATGTGGCGGAGGAACTCATCAGCGACCATTACAAGATTTCCACGTCGCAATGGAAACGCTACCGCTACGACATACAATCCCTGGAAGGGCTCCAGGAAGAGGAGATCACCGATTTTGCCTTCGCTCAGATCCGCCGCTACCTGCGTTGCCCGCGCGAGCGTCTGCGCGGAAGTGAACCCGGAGACTATTTCAAGATATGCCTCCAGGACCACGTGATTCGTCGAGCGATCCAGCGCGACCCCGATATAGACTTATTCCCGTTGACCACCTACATCGTGACTCACGAACTCATCCACGTTGTTCGGTTTGCACGATTCCTGCAGAGATTCGACAGTACCGAGGCGGAGCAGGAGGCGGAGGAAAAACTTGTGCACGCTCTGACATTCGAGCTTCTCCGGAATTGCAGGATTCGGGGGCTGCCCCAGGTCCTCTCCGCTTTCAACAGCTGCCGGACCATGGAAACGTTTGTCGGAATGGACAAATGAAGCGCGGACCCGGCACCTGGAACACAGACTCTCCACCAGCTTCGATTCAATCAATCGAAAGGAATGGACCGACAGCATGAAGGAAAAGATCACCAGAGACGAAGTCCGTCACGTGGCCCGTCTGGCCCGGCTGGAGCTGACCGGGCAGGAAGAGGCCCGGTTGACCGACCAGATGAACCAGATCCTCTGCTACATGGAAAGACTCAACGAACTGAACACCACGGATATTCCCGCCACTACCCATGCCATCCAGCTGCACAACGTGTTCAGGCAGGATGCCGTGCAGGCGTCCCTGGACAGGGCAGGAGCCCTTGCAAACGCGCCGGACAGTGATGGAGCCTGTTTCAGGGTTCCCAAGGTGATTTGAGCGGACAGAGCGGAGAGGTTGCCCAAATGAATGTTCATTCGCTGACGATGCACGAACTTCGCAGCCTGTTGGTCAGGAAGGAAGTGAGTGCAGTGGAGATGGTTACGTCCTTTCTGGAACGCATCGACTCCCTCGATGCCGCTTTGAACACCTACATTACCGTCCTGGCGGATTCCGCGCTGGAGAACGCTCGATCCTTCGACAACGGCGTCGGGGACATCGATGCCTCTCCCCTTGCGGCCGTTCCCCTCGCCATAAAAGACGTCATTTGCACCAAGGGTGTACGGACCACCTGCGGGTCCCGAATGCTCAACAACTTCAAGCCGCCCTACGACGGAACGGTCATCGAGCGTCTCAGGTCCGCCGGCGCCATATTTCTGGGCAAGACCAACATGGATGAATTCGCCATGGGATCGTCCACCGAAAACTCGGCCTACGGTCCCACCCGCAATCCGTGGGACACGGATCGAGTTCCGGGCGGATCGAGCGGAGGGTCTGCAGCGGCCGTCGCCGCGGATCTGTGTTCGGGTTCCCTGGGAACCGATACGGGAGGATCCATTCGACAGCCGGCATCGTTTTGCGGAGTGGTCGGTCTGAAACCCACTTACGGTCGCGTCTCCCGATTCGGGCTGGTCGCGTTCGCGTCCTCCCTGGACCAGGTCGGTCCCATCACCAAGGATGTGGAGGATGCCGCACTGCTCCTGCAGGTCATCGCCGGCTACGACCAGCGGGACACGACATCCGTGGACCACCCGGTCCCGGACTATGTGAGCGGGCTGAGGGAGCCCATCAGGGGCATGCGCCTGGGCATACCCAGGGAGTACTTCCTGGAAGGCATGCATCCTGACGTGTCGGCAGCGGTCGAAAAGGCCATACGCACCTGCAGGGAACTGGGAGCTGAAATCATCGAGGTTTCCCTGCCGCACACGGATTTTGGAGTCTCAGCTTACTACATCATTGCACCTGCGGAAGCATCTTCCAACCTGGCACGTTACGACGGGGTGAAATACGGCCTCCGCGTACCCGATGCGGCGGATCTCATGAGCATGTATCGCCTGAGCAGGTCCGAGGGGTTCGGGCCCGAGGTGAAGCGCCGTATCATGCTCGGCACGTATGTCCTGTCCGCCGGTTATTACGACGCATACTACCGGAAGGCATCCCAGGTGAGGACCCTCATCCGCCGCGATTTCCTGGACGCCTTTCAGCAATGCGATGCGCTTGTGGCTCCCGTAGCGCCCATCCCCGCATTCAAACTGGGTGAAAAAACGGACGATCCCCTCCAGATGTATCTCAGCGACGTGCTGACCCTTCCGGCCAGCCTGGCTGGAATTCCGGGCATCTCCGTTCCGTGCGGCTTTTCGTCCGATAACCTTCCCATCGGACTTCAGATCCTGGGCCCTCACTTCCGGGAAGATATCGTGCTGAGAGTGGCCTATCAGTTCGAACGGGCCGCGGGCTGCACGGGCAGAAAACCAGGAGCCCTCCCCCGCTAGGGGCACACCCCACGAAATCACGGCGTCGAAGCCGCCCGTCGAAGTCCTCTGGGCTTCAGGAAACACCACCACCTTCGCCCAGCACCCGGATCAGTCGGAAAGACTTTCCGGGTGCGGAGGGCGGGAACGGTCTTCTCCAGGGAAAAGCAGATCTATTCCTGGGTGAAATAGCCCTTGGGGACTACGACGATTCCTCGCGGAGTGACATGGAATCTCTTCCTGTCTTCCTGGGGATCGATCCCGATCTGGGTGCCAGGTGGGATGATGTTGTTCTTGTCGATGATGGTCTTCTTGATCCTGCAGTGCCGACCGACTTCCACATCGTCCATGATGACGGATTCGTCCACTTCCGCCCAGCTTCGGACGGTGACGTTGTAGGAAAGCACGGAACTCCTCACGGTTCCGCCGCTGATGATGCAGCCGTGGGAAACGACGGAATCCACCGCGGTACCGGTTCGAGGCTGCCTGGGATCGGGCTGGTTGAACACGAACTTGGCCGGCGGATACTGGCGCTGGAAAGTCCGGATGGGCCACATCGTTCCGTACAGATTGAAGAACGGATCGATTCCTGTCAGGTCCATGTTGGCATTCCAGTAGGCATCGAGGGTTCCCACATCCCTCCAGTACTGAGAATCCCTCGTCGTCTGCACAAGACGCAGCCGCCGGACTCCATCGGGATCCACCACATGAATGTAGTCCGTAATCCTGTTGAGTCGGCGGTACGGGTAGGCGACGACGTTCAGTTCCCTGATCAGTTCGGGGATGATATCCTTGCCGAAATCGTCATGGTCTGTTTTGTGAAGGACATCGAGCAGCAGGTCCGTGCGAAAAAGGTATATTCCCATGGATGCAAGGGACCGTTCGGGGTCATCGGGAATGGGCTTGGGGTCACTCGGCTTCTCCTCCCACGACCTGATTCTGAAGTCGCCGTCCACCTCGGCGATGCCGAAATCGGATGCATGAGCACGATCCACTTCGAGCAGTCCGACCGTCACGTCGGCCTTTTTCTCTTCATGATACTGCCTGAAAGCCGCATAATCCATTTTGTACACATGGTCGCCCGAGAGGATCAGGACATACCTGGGACGTTCTCTTTCCAGCATGTAAAGGTTCTGCCTCACGCAGTCGGCTGTGCCCCTGTACCATTCCTTGCCGGTCCGCTGCTGAGGAGCGGCGATGCGCAGGTAGTGACCTAGATCGCCGGAGAAGATGTTCCATCCCTCTTCCAGGTGATCTACCAGAGACTGGGATTTGTACTGGGGGAAAACGAGTATCTTGTAGAGCTGGGAGTTGATGCAGTTGCTGAGGGGAATATCGATCAGCCGGTATATGCCTCCAAAGGGCACCGCGGGTTTCGAACGATCCTGGGTCAGGGGCATGAGCCTCTGCCCTCTGCCTCCAGCCATGATGACGGTAAGGACATCTCTCATGAATGAATCTTTCCTTCCTAAAACGGCATCGGCCTCAGAATAGCCGCAGGTTCACGGGATCGCATTCACAAAGCATCTTGCTTCAACGGGTGAATCCGGGAACTCCCGCGCGGACCCGGACCTTCATGTTCGATTCCTGGAGTTCATTTCGAGCGCAACAGCTTCTTCGTATCCTTCGGCAGGTCGTTGCCTCGAAAAATGACCTTCCCCTCCTTGTCCACCAGTACGAACAATGGAATGCCCTGGACCTGGTACGATCGGGATACCTTGCCTTCCCCATCGTACACAACGGCGTAAGGGGCCGGGTTGCGTTCCTGGTACCGTTTCACTCTCTCCAGGCTGTCTCCTCCCCCCACGTTGACAGACAGGATCTCGAGCTCGCTCGGCGCAATCTCCTTTCTCAAGTCGGCGATGGCAGGCTTTACCGTGATGCAGTAAGGGCACCACGTCGCCCAGAAATAAATCAGCACCGGTTTCTTTCCCTTGAAACTGCTTAACCTCACGGATGATCCGTTCAAGTCCTGAAGTTCGAAATCGGGCGCCGACTTGGAATCGGAACCCCACAACGAGGCCAGGACCATCCCGCCGGATCCGGAATGTGCCGCCGAAGGGGCTCCCCACAGGAAAAACTGGGCGCACAACAACGTGATTATAAAGAAGGCAAGAACACATCGACTGCAATCTCTCCGAATCATAACCAGAATTCTCCTGTTTTGATAAAGAAGTATTCCGCTGCCAGGATCATCAGCACTCCGAAAGATTTCTGCACACGCCTCATCCAGATCCCGGATCGAGGAAGAGCCGCCAGAAGCCCTGTAAAGGTTCCCACCACGATAACCAGGCTTCCCAGCCCGTAAGAGAAGGCGAAGAGCATGCTCATACCCCAGATGACATCCTGCCTGGTGGCCACGATGGTGAGAAGAACTCCGAGAATCGGCGTAGTACAGGTGGTCACGACGAGTGCGGAGGCCCCTCCCAGGAAAATGCTTGTCAGGATGTCATGCCCCGGCAGGTCTTTCACCTTGAGCCTGTTCAGAAAGGCAGGGGGCGTCATGGGTACCACATCGAGCATGGCCAGACCGAAAACCAGGCAGATGTTTCCAACGACGAGATAGGTCCAGCGATTGGACGTGAGCGCTCCAAAGAGCTGTCCACTGAGGGCCGCAAAGGCTCCCAGCGCCGAATAGACTATGGCCAGGCCCAGGACATAGAACGATGAAAGAACGAACCCCCTCCATTTGCTGCCCCTGGCTTTGCCGCCGATGAACGCGACCGTGATGGGCATCATGGGGTAGGTGCAGGGAGTAAAACTGGCCAGGACCCCTCCACCGAACGACATCAGAATTGCAAGCAACGGTGAATTTCTCGCAACCTCCTCAAACTGAGCCATCCATTCCAAGGTGTTCCCTCTGCGTTGCTTTCTGTTGAGCCGACCGAATCTGCTGCAACAATTTAAGACTCTTCAAGTCTTTTCGAATTTGAGCTCGTATCCAGTTCAACATGGCATGCAGGAGCGGAGTTTTCCTGTCCCTGCTTATTCGCAGCCGCCATATTCTGTCCGGCGGGAGCTTTCTGCACTGGTGGATGAGGAGCAGCGTGCCCAGGTCCAGGGCCAGGAAGTCGTCCCCCGGCGGGCGATGCTCAACACAGAGCAACTGCCCCTGGTTGATTCTCCAGTACCAGCGCATGGAATCCCTGAGCGGCCTTCGGCAGACCGCGCAGCCGTCCAGCCCCGGCATGTACCCCATGATATCCTGGAACCGAAGCATAAACAATAGAACAACGTTGACGGGGTCTCTGTCCTCTGACAGATGCGCCTGGGTCTCCCTGAGAAGATGGAAAAGATCGCGCTGAGGCTCCCGTTCGGGAACCATCTCGAGCACGATCTCGGACACGAGTCCCGAATAACCCCATCGCTCCACGTCGATGCGCAGCGAAAGGTAGGGCTCGATCAATTTGCAGGCATCGAGCCGCACGAGAGACCCTCGATCGATGCAGCTCAACGTCACCAGGCTGCCCGGTTCGAAGGTATGAGCAAACCTCTTGCGGCTGTTCCTTGCCCCCTTGGCTATCGCCCTGATACTCCCGTTCGTCTCCGTATACAGGGCCACGACCCTGTCGGATTCCCCGCAATCCCAGGAGCTCAGAACAATCGCCTCCGTATCGAAACGGTTCATCGCGATACCGGCTTACTCACCTGCACATGCTCGACCCGCCTGCATGGCAGCTGGTTCAATGGATCCATGAACGACCGGAGGGAGCTGGACTGCCGGATGAGCAGAGAGAACGGACACTGTGGGTGGGCTTCCCGGGACGGTATTCCGCAAGGGGCGGGGCCATCACAGGTCGATCGGGAACCCGGCGTCCGGGCAACAGACGCAGCATGGCATAAACACTCTCCAGCACAGCCCGACAGTCTGGGGCACACCGCTTCGGCACCTCGTAAAACATCGATCCGGCCCCACCCGGACGCTCGGCTGACAACCAGACAAAACCCTCCAGCTATTCCTTCACAATCTGCGGATCGGGAAGGCTGAAGCGAAGCACCTTTCCGGACTTGCCGGGGTTGTCCACGGGCTTGCCGTTCCACTTCATATGAACGCCGCCCGCATTCCCGATAACGATCTGCATGCCTTTATCCGCCTGCCATTCGCGCCTGTCTCCGGGCTGCAGCATGGCACTCTGGGTATGCCGGTCATCGATCCTGACCTGAACCCAGGTTTTTTCAATGGCATCAACGGAAAAAACATTCCTCACGGCTTCCCGGGGAAGCGGAGGTGGCCTGTCTTCCGCAAGGACTTCCGTGGGGTGGACTCCCATGGGAAACTGCCGTGCAGTCGCGGCAGGTTCGGCCGTCTGAGGCACCGGTTGCGCCGACGGCACCTCGATTTCAACTGAAACCACTTCGGCCGATACCATCTTGTCAGCCTCGGGCTCGGGCTTCAGCTCGACGGACCTTTCCTTCTCCTCTCCCGTCTGCCGGGATGAGGCGTACCTGCTCGTCAGATCCTCGGGCAGTTCCTGTTGACTCATCATATCCCCGCCTGCCGGATCGAGCCCGTTCAGGCGGGCTCGCCTCTCCGAAATCCAGGTGCCCGCGGCAAGAAGAGCCACCGTTGCCACGCCGAGGAACAGGAGCGTAAACATCCCCATCCGGCGTTTCACCCGGAAGAACCTGGTCTTTTCCGCATAACGGGCGATATATTCCTGCTGCCTGTCTTCCGCGGCGATATCCGAGGCGTGCTTTTCGAGAAGAGGTGCTGCGTCGATACCCAGCACCCTGCAATACGACCGAATATATCCTCGAACCAGGAAAGAAGCCCCCAGACGATCCAAATCGCCTTTTTCGAGAGATTCGAGCATCTTCGAGCTGATACCCGTCTCCTTCGAAACGGCTTCCAGGCTGAGACCCCTCTCCAGGCGTTCCGATTTCAGATGTTCCGCCAGTTCTTTCATGGGATGCACCACAACTATAATGTGATCTTTATGTAGGATCGCGCTTCAAGATCCTGAACCCATTCTTCGTATACACGGTTCAATTCCTGTTGGAACAACTGCCGCCGTGCCCTCTCACGGGCATCGGCGTCGCTCATGCTCAGCTTCTGCTTCTCGATATCGAATGCCTTGAAGATATAATACCCCCCCTGGCCTTTTATCGGATCCGAGTATTCATTCTTCTTCAATGCCCTGACCACTTTCTGCACATTGGGAGCCAGGTCCTCCACCGCAACAAGCCCTATGTCTCCACCGCTTTCCGCGGCCGGTCCCCTGGAATACTGCTTTGCAAGACGGCCAAAGTCGACCCCCTCTCTCAGGCGATCCCGAATATCGGCCGCTTTCTTTTCCACTTCACCACTGTCATTCCCGTCCATCGCAACAGGCAGAAAGATGATCCCCAGCCTGACCTTCTCCGTACTGGGGGATCCGCCCGCAGGCCCTCCCTTCATAAAGGCATCCACTTGCTGATCGGTAATCACCACCTTGGACTTGAGGACACGTTCGAGCATGCGGTTGCGTTCCAGTTCCTTCCTCACTCCTTCCCTGAACTGCTCGATGGTCTTCCCGCTCTCCTTCATCACGTATTCGAGCTGGGTGTCCGTGAAATTGTGATCCCGCTTGATCCCTTCGACGGCTTCGTCCACTTCCCGCTTGGTCACCGTGACCTTCAGGCGCTTGACTTCCTGCTCGGTCAGCTTCTCGCGTATCATCTGCTTCAGGATTTCCTGCTCCAGCCTAGCCTTCCGTTCAGGATCATCCGTCTTCACATCCGGCGCAAGCTTCTCGACCGCTTTCAGGCTTTCCTGGAGCTCACTGTACAGGATGATATCCTCGTTCACCACCGCTATGATTCTGTCCACAGACCCGTTTTGAACCATCCCGCTGCAGAAAACAAAACTCGCCAATAACACAAAGAATTTCCAGCATGAAATCATCAAGACCCCCCATCGAGGCGGATTTATAAGCTATCGAATTAACTTGATATCACTATCATGTTCAACAGGCTCTTGCAAGATCCTTTTGAGCCGTGCAACCCTTTGCGGCAGGTTGCGGCCCCAGATTTCCACCCTCAGCCGTCTGTCCGAATCCGGTGAAAACGCACACTTCTTTCGCTCGAAAGCGGCAATGACCCGGTTCATCTGGTCCTGTCCGCAGAAATAGAGCACGAAGTCCTCTCTTTCCTCTTCCATGCGCACGATACCCGATTGCCTGAAACACAGTCGCAGCTTTGCCAGGAGCACAAGATTCCTGGCGCTTTCGGGAAAAGGCCCGTAGCGGTCGCGCCATTCGCCGGCCAGTTCGTCCACGTCCTCCATTTCACCCAGCGTGGCAAGCCTCTTGTAGGCAAGCAGCCGCTGGTCGTTATCCGGGATGAACGTATCCGGCAGAAAGGCCGCCAGCGGAACATGGATCTCGGGATCGATCCCTTCCGCCTCGGGTTTCTCCCCCTTCATTTCCCCGATGGTTTTCTCGATCAACTCCAGGTAAAGTTCATAGCCCACCGCGGCAATGTGCCCCGACTGGGAAGACCCGAGTATCGTGCCGCCTCCACGGATCTGAAGGTCGTTGAGCGCTATCTTGAAGCCCGCCCCCAGTTCACTGAAGTCCATCAGGGCTCTCAGCCGCTTCTGGGCGTCACGGCCGATCAGGTGCTCCCCCGGGATGAGTAGGTAGGCATAAGCCTGTTCGCTGGATCTGCCCACTCGGCCGCGCAGCTGATATATCTGGGCCAGGCCGAACTTGTCGGCACGGTTGATGATAATGGTGTTGGCCGCCTGAATGTCCAGTCCGGACTCGATGATAGTGGTGCAAACCAGCACATCCACCTTCCTGCCGATGAAGTCGAGCATCACCTTTTCCAGGTCGCGTTCCTTCATCTGTCCGTGAGCCACGGCGATACGGGCTTCGGGAACCAGGCGCCCCAGGGAATTCGCCATCTGATAGATGCTCTGAACATGGTTGTGGACGAAGAAGACCTGGCCGCCTCTTTGGATCTCGCGATAGACGGCCTCGCGAATGGTAAAGTCGTCGTACTTGCAGATGTAGGTCTCGATGGCCTGCCTGTCCTGTGGAGGCGTTTCGATTGTGCTGAGATCCCGGATGCCGGCCATGGCCATGTGCAGCGTGCGCGGAATGGGCGTGGCGGTCAGGGTGAGGACATCCACGGATACTCTGAATTCTTTCAGCTTTTCCTTGTGCTTTACACCAAAACGATGCTCTTCGTCGATGATGAGCAGACCGAGGTCCTTGAAGCCGACATCCTTCTGAAGCAGGCGATGCGTACCGATGACGATGTCGATGCTTCCCTTCCTGAGTCCGGCGACGACCTGCTTCTGTTGAGCGGCGGTTTTGAAGCGACTCAGGGTTTCCACCACAACGGGAAATCCTGTCAATCGATCCTTAAAGCTCTGAAAGTGCTGCTCGGCCAGCACGGTCGTGGGCACGAGCATGGCCACCTGTTTGCGATCCATTACCGCTTTGAAGGCCGCTCGAATGGCCACTTCCGTCTTCCCGTACCCCACATCGCCGCAGATGAGCCGGTCCATGGGCCTCCCGGACGCCATGTCCTCCAGGACGTCATCGATGGCTCGAAGCTGGTCGGGAGTCTCCTCATAGGCGAACGTCGTCTCGAATTCCTGGAAATAACTGTCCGGTGCAGAAAACCGGAAGCCTTCCCTGACCTGCCTGGATGCGTACAGCCTGAGCAGTTCTTCGGCAATCCGTTCTGCGGACTCCCTGGCCTTCTTCTTTGCGGCCTCCCACGATTTCCCCCCCAGCTTGTCCACCCTCGGGTCCTGACCGTCGACCCCCAGGTATTTCTGGACCTTCCGGAGCTTGTCCACAGGAACGTAGAGCCTGTCGCCGTCCTGATATTCGAGAAGCAGAAAATCGCCCGCCATGCCCCGCACTTCAAGGTGAACGAGTTCCTTGTAGATCCCTATTCCGTGATCCACATGCACCACGAAATCCCCGATGTGCAGATCCTGGAAAGAGCTCAAAAACAGACCGGAAACCTGTCTTCTCGCCTGCCTGCGGCGCCGTTTCCCGAATATCTCCTCCTCGGAAACCACAGCCAGCTTCTCGGCGGGCCAAAAAAAACCGCGGGACAGGGAACCGGTCAGGATCCTCACAGCCGGATCGTCCGGGCAGGGATATCCGAACGACCAACTGCCGACATCAGCCTCCATCCCGTAGCGGGCAAGCAGTTCACCCAGTCTCTTCGCCTGCTCCTTCTGCCCGCAGACCAGGAAAGTATGGATCCCGTCCCCCGTCCATCGCTGGAACTGCTCCGCCAGGGGCTCCAGGAGCCTCTCTCTGTTCGAATGAGATCCAATGGCCAGGATCACTTCGTCCTGATTCCTGACCCCCAGGTCGAATACCCTGGACGGCTGTTCGCCATCCACAAAAGAACCCACCATGACCTGTTGAAAACGCTCCGCACCGGCGACCTGAACTTCAGGAGTCTCCATCAACTCCCCGGGCGGCCTCCTCCATTCATGGGGCGACCGGTTCCCCTCCCATTCAAGGGTGCTCTGGAGGAAATGCTCCTCCATGGCACTTCTCACCTGTGCCGGGTTTGACCAGACCAGCACGGTGTCCGCATCCATGTAGTCCCACAGCGTGGACAAGTTCTCATAGAAGACGGGGAGAATGGCTTCAAAGGCTCCGAACTGGTGGCCTTCCTGAATCTTGTCCAGCCAGACATTGCCTGCGGCGGGGGTGAGCCTCTCCCGTTGGACGTCGTCGTAGACAGCCTTGATCGCGCGTTCCCTGGCCGGAGCGTCCAGGATCACCTCGCTGGCGGGCAGGAGCTGCACGTCTTCGAGTGTGCCCAGTGAACGCTGGGTGCTGGGATGGAAGAGCCGGACGGATTCCAGTTCGTCCCCGAAAAACTCGAGCCTGAGCGGCCACCGGTAGAGCGGCGAGAAGACATCGAGCACCCCGCCTCTCCTGCTGAAGTCTCCGTATTCCTCCACAAGGGAGACATGGTAGTATCCGCGATCCGCCAGGTTCCTGCACAGTTGATCCACATCGATCATCTCCCCCCTCACCCTGTATTCCGTGTGGTCCATGAGGATCCGGGGAGGTATCAGCCGCTCGAGAACCGCCGCAGCCGAGGTGACGACGATGCGCGGGTCTGGAGCACCGCGGAGAGTATAGAGGACTTCCATGCGCCTGGCGGTGATTTCCATCTTCCTGAGAGACTGAGATTTATGGCCGGCCCTCGAGGGGAAGTAGAGGACTCTGCTGCGGTTGTGCGCTGCATCGAGGCGGGCAGTGTCTTTTGCGCAATAAAATGAGACGGTTTCGGCAAGCCTTTCCGCCTCGCGGTCCGTGGAAGTGACCAGCAGAAAGGACCTCTTGACACTCTCCAACCCGCGAGCAAGCAGATAGGCCAGGGCGCCGGGAGTCACTTCCCGGATACGGGCCGCATCTCTTGATTCCTTCAGAAATGAAAGGACTTTCCTGGAATCGGACTTGAATGTGCCTGTATCGATGATGCCGTCAAATGCGCTCAAGTCGGTTTGAAGACGCACCGTCGTGCTCATACGGTCGACATATCCTTCGAAAGAGCCAAAATACAAGAAATCATTTCACCCCGCTTGAAAATTAAAATATAACCAAGATGCCTACGGAAAGAAAGTTATCTTATCATGCCTGTACTCATTGAATGAGCGCCTTTTATCAGAAGGGTTTTTCAGGAAGGATGAATAAGCCATGCCTACAGTCTCCGTGCAGGAGTTGCTCCGCCGTCTCCCCGGTGTCGATGCACTGCTCAGGATGCAGCCCATACGGGATGCTCTCGTCGACCATCCGCGAACAGTTGTCCTGGAAAGCATACGCCGCGTGCTCGATGCGGTGCGCAAGCACGTTCTGGAAACCGCCGGGGCTCCCGACAAGACCTTCATCGACATCGATCATCTCATTGCACGGATCCTCGAAGACATCCAAACATCCAGCGACTACACCCTGCGCAACACCGTGAACGCCACGGGCATTGTCATCCACACCAACCTGGGCAGGTCGCTCCTGCCCGAGGAAGCCGTCGATCGCCTGAAGCTTCTGTGCAGTGGCTACAACAACCTGGAATACGACCTTGGACTGGGCCGGAGAGGCTCCCGGTATGTGCATGCCGAAGCCATTCTCCGGGAGCTCACCGGGGCCGAAGCCGCCCTGGTCGTGAACAACAACGCCGCGGCGGTCCTCCTGGTTCTCAGCACGCTGGCGCGGGACAGGGAAGTGGTCGTTTCCCGAGGACAACTGGTTGAAATCGGAGGATCTTTTCGAATTCCCGATGTGATGAGAAGCAGCGGAGCGATCCTTCGAGAAGTCGGGTGCACCAACCGTACGCATGCCGCCGACTACGAATCCGCCATAAACGACCGGACGGCTCTGCTCATGAAGGTTCACACCAGCAACTATCGCATGGTGGGTTTTACTTCCGAGGTATCCCTGGAGGATCTGGTCGCCCTGGGAAGAAGCCGGGGTATTCCCGTGGTCGAAGACCTGGGCAGCGGTTCTTTTATCGATTTTTCGCACTTCGGGCTTCAGGGGGAACCGACTGTCCGGCAGGCGGTCGATGCGGGCGCCGATATTGTAACGTTCAGCGGCGATAAACTGCTCGGCGGGCCTCAGGCAGGTATCATTCTGGGTAGAAAAGACCTCGTCGCGCAATGCAGAAAGAACCCTCTCACCCGGGCACTCCGAGTGGACAAGATGACCCTGGCGGCGCTCGAAGCCACTCTTCGCCTCTACCGGGATGAAAGATCCGCCCTCGAACGCATTCCGACCCTTCACATGATCACCGTCTCCTCCGGAGTCCTCGAGGAGCGGTCCCGCTTTCTCGCTTCCCGCATTCGTGAATCCGTCGATGAAAACCTTCTCAGGATGGAGGTGCGGCAGGATGCGTCACAGGTGGGGGGCGGGTCTCTGCCCGCACAGGACCTGCCCACGTGGGTCGTGGCGGTGCAGTCTCCCGTGATGAGCACTCAGAAAATCGAAATCGAGATGAGGCGCAACAGGCCACCCATCATCGGCCGCATCGAATCCGACCTGTTCATCCTCGATGTGCGCACACTCCGGGAAGAGGATTATGAAATCGTTGCCGCCGCCTTTCGCACCGTGTTTTCCGAAGTTGCGGCCTGAGGGCCGGCAGCCGGGAAGTCACATCACGTCCAGCTGCAGGTAGAGGTCTCCCCGGTATCCTCCGTGGCCGGCAATGGGACGCCCCATCTCTTTGAGCCTCAGCCTCGTTCCCGACCGGACTCCAGGCGGAATCCGCACAGACACTCTCTTCCCTGTCTTCATGTGAGGCAGATCGACTTCGACGACCGTGCCTCTTACAGCCTCCACGGGACTGATCACCAGCCTGTAGATCACATCCGATCCGGGCGTTCTCCTTGTTTCCTCCGGTCCGGCCCCGGAGAGACTCGAACTCCCCAGCAACTTGTCGGCAATCAAGCCGCCGATCTTCTTTGCGGTACGGACAAGGAAACCCAGCCCCTTCTGCAGCAATCCTCTTCTTTCAGGCTGCTCGGGTTCCGATCTCACCTCACGGTATCCGGCCCTCGCCTCGCGGCGGTCGTCGGGACGCCCGTAACGAACAATTCGAATGTTCCTGCCCGGACCTCCCCAGAACACTCCCTCGAAAAAGACCCCCTTGCCGCCGAAGAAAAGGTGGTTGATGAACCTGTCATCGAAACGGAATCCCATCTTCTGGAATTCCCTGGCCATTTCTGAAAACATGTCCTGTGCATGACGGCTCCTGAAAAAATCCCGCAGGATCTCTTCCTGGGAATATCCGAAACCAGGTCGATGAGGCTCCCCGGGACGATATTGGTAGCCAAGGCGCCTGTACTGGTCATACTGAGCCCGCTTCTGCGGGTCGGACAGTACGCCGTAGGCTTCGCTGATCGTCTTGAATCTCTCCTCGGCCTGCCTGTCACCGGGGTTCCTGTCCGGATGCGTTTCGAGAGCCAGTTTGCGGTATGCTTTTTTTATATCTTCAGCATGAGCATCGGGTGACACATTGAGAACTGCGTAATAATCTCTGTTCGGCATCGAAATGTTCTTCTCCTCGCTCCCCGTTGGAGCCTTACGTTGCAGGTACCGGTTTCTCTTTTGATTCCAATAATAGAATATAAAAAGAAGGTAAGACAAGATCAATGAGGAGTATTTCCAAAAGGACAAGGGGGGAGTGCGTCATCGGGCTGGGACAGTGCATGAGGAAGCCGTCGGCCGCACACGCTTTTCATCACCTTTGCAGCGCGCAGACTCCGCAGCGCGTGCAGTGTTCTTCCGGCCGACACCTTGAAGTGGTGCGCCCGGACAGCGCCCGCTGATATTCTTCCCACAGGTACTCCCGCTTGACACCGTGGTCGATCACCTCCCAGGGGAAACGCTCATCCCTGCCTCTGTGCCTCATGACCCAGAAGTCGGGATTGAAGGGAACATCCCGCAGTGCCTGACTCCAGGATACCCCTTCCAGGGCCGTCTTCTCGATAAACAACCCGGCGCGCCGGTCCCCGCGGGAAAGCAGGGCCTGAATATACGCCCATTTCGGCAGATCGAAATGCACACGAACATTCGGGACCTTCTTCAATGCCTTCTGAATCCATCGTGACCGCTCCCTGAGTTCCCGGATTCCCGCAAAGCCAACCCACTGAAAGGGCGTAAAAGCCTTGGGGACAAAGGAATGGATACTCAGAGTAATGGTGCCCAGACGCTTGCGTCCCCGGGTGATCTTGAGCACGTGGTGCTTGATCTGTTTAGTCATGTCCACGATGGCTTCGAGGTCCTCCGAGGTTTCCTCGGGCAGGCCGATCATGAAGTAGAGCTTCAGCTGAAGGATTCCTCGCTCGGTCAGCCTTTCCACCGCCGATATGATCTGATCCATCGAAAGATTCTTGTTGATCACACGGCGAAGGCGTTCCGATCCGGCTTCAGGAGCGATGGCCACCGCATGCTGCTGACTCGCCTCGAGAGCGGCGAGCATTTGAGGTGGAATGTTGTCTGCGCGAAGAGACGAAAAAGAAACAACTCCGCCCCTGTCCAGCAAGGCATCGCAAAGGCCGGAGATTTCGGGGTGGTCCGAGACCGCTGCACTCACAAGACCAAGCCTCCGAGAATTGCTGAGCAGAGGCGTCGAGACTTCCAGCAGTTTGACGGCATCATGAAAACGAACGGGCCTGTACACATAGCCCGCGGCGCAGAATCTGCATCCGCGGCCGCAGCCCCTTCCTATTTCCAGCAGATGGACGTCACTGAATTCCGTGTTGGGCGTGAGGACGGCCGTCCGGCACGGTTCAACTCCGGAAAGATCCGCGCGCCGATATTCCACCCTTTCTGGGACATCCAGGCCGGGCAGTGGTTCCATGGTCGACAGGGTTCCGTCATCTGCATAGCCTGCGCGGTAGAATGAAGGAACATAGATCCCCCGTACATCACGGGCGAGGCATTGCAGCAGTTCGTCCCTGGACGGGGATTCGCCTTGAATCCTGTTCCAAACGTGCAGAAAATCGGGCAGGAGAGCCTCGGCCTCTCCGATGAAGAAGAAATCCAGGAAGGCCGAGAGAGGTTCGGGGTTCAGGAATACGGCCACCCCTCCCGCAGCCGCCAGCGGGAAGATTTGGCCCCGGTCCTGTACACGGGGGGGGATGCCCGCCATGCTGAGCATCTCCACCACGTGCACATAATCGTTTTCGAAGGGTATGGAAAAGAAAAGTAGATGAAAATCCTGAACGCTCTTCTGGGACTCCACGGAAATCAGGCAGCCGGGATTTCTCCTTACCGTTTCGAGGTCTTCCGGTTCGGGGTAGAACACCCGCTCACATACCACGTCGTCCATCCGGTTGAGATCCCGATAGACGGACTGAAACCCCAGGTTGGACATCCCGACCGCGTAACGGTTCGGAAACGCCAGGGCAACGCGGGTTTTCCCGGCCCAGCTTTTCCGGACAGTTCCCCTCTCTTCAGACAGCCATTGCTGCTGACGCTGTTTCAATTTCCAGAGCATAGAAAGTCTATTTCGGCCGCCGGGACATCAAGCACTTCCCACACCGGGACTCGAAGCCGAATTCATGTGCGGAATCCGTTCGACCGGTCAGTCCGCCTGGCGGCGGATGAATGTGGGAATGCTCAAATCCTCCTCTTCCGCGTTTCCCGCCGTCAGCTTCTGAAGAAGAGTCCTTCTCCTGGGCTGCTGATCCTGAACGGGGGCTTCTCGAGGCGCCCGATGACGCACGACGGTGGGAATCTGGAGATAATCGTAGTTGAGTTCGGGCACGATCCCGTCGGGCTTGATGCGCTTGGGACGCGACGACATGTCGATTCCCTTGGGTTGATCCATTCTTCCGATACCCGTAGCGATGACCGTCACGCGGATTTCGTCCCCCATGGACTGATCCATCACCATGCCGAGGATAATGTGCGCGTCTTCGTTCACTTCCTTCTGGATGATGGAAAGCGCTTCCTCGAATTCGTGCATGCCGAGGTCCGGACCGGCGGAAATGTTGATCAGGGCTGCCCGGGCTCCATGAATCGAGATGTCTTCGAGCAGCGGGCTGGAGATGGCCTGCTGCACCGCCTGAGAGGCCCTGTTTTCACCACGGCCGACGCCGGTGCCCATGAGGGCGAGCCCCATTTCGCCCATGACGGTCTTGACGTCGTTGAAATCGACGTTGATGTAGCCTTCCTTGATGATGAGATCGGAGATCCCCTTCACAGCGTAGAGGAGCACCTCGTCGGCTTTCCTGATCATTTCCAGGAAGGTCGCACGTCGGTCGGCCAGGCAAAGAAGTCGATTGTTGGGGATGGTGATGAGCGTGTCCACAACCTCGTGCAGCGACTTGAGTCCGTCGTCAGCATTGCGCTGCCGCACTCTGCCTTCCACCATGAACGGCTTGGTTACCACCGCCACCGTGAGGGCTCCCATTTCCTTGCAGATCTGTGCGGCAATGGGTGCTCCTCCGGTCCCGGTTCCACCGCCGAGGCCCGCCGTGATGAAAACCATGTCGCTTCCATTCACGGCTTCACGGACCCTTTCGATGTCCTCCTCCATCGCCTTGCTCCCCACCTCGGGGCTTCCCCCCGCCCCGAGTCCCTTTGTGAGGGTGGTTCCCAGCTGGATCTTGACCGGAGCAAGGTTGCGTTCCAGCACCTGGAAATCGGTATTGGCGGCAACGAAATGCACCCCTTCGAGACCGGCGGCGATCATGTTGTTGATGGCATTGCCACCTCCGCCTCCGATCCCCAGAACGGTAATCCTTGCCCTGTTGCTGACTGTGACGTTCTCCGCTTTTCTTTCCATCTTCCTACCCTTCCCCCTCTTAGGATTCCTTGTCATATGTGCTCCATAGAATCAGGACCTCCCAAAAGCCTCCTTGCCGGTTCGCGGGGCAATCCCTCCATCAGTGCAATACAGACAAAATCCTTCGAACCATGCCATATGGATCTTCTTTCGATCATAGGCCCCGCTGCAGAGATTCAGGCCGCAAGAACCTGTTCTCCGGGCATGTCCATCACCAGAATTCCCTGAACCAACGTTTCATCGAAACCAGCACCTTTCTGAAAAGGCTTGGCTCCTCCAGCGGCCCCCTGCTTCCATACTTCCTGCCGTGCAGCAGGAGGCCCGTTGCCGTTGCATAGATGGGGTTCTTCACCACATCTCCCAGCCCACCGAAATGATAAGGCACTCCAATGCGAACCGGCAGATCAAATACCCGCTCCGCCAGTTCGCGTATTCCCGGTAACAAAGAAACACCGCCGGTCAGTACAACACCGGCGTGAAGCGACTCGACATATCCTGAGCGTACGAGTTCCCATTCGATGATCTTGATGATCTCTTCCGTCCGCGCCTCGATGATCTGGGCCAATATCGATCGTGCAAGCTGCCGGGGCTTCTGCCCTCCCACGGACCCCACCTCGATGACATCCTGCTGATTGACCCATTCGGCAAGAGCGCATCCGTACTTTTTCTTGATCTTCTCCGCCTCGTCAGTTGAAGTGCGAAGCCCGACGCTGATATCCGACGTGATATGGTTGCCACCCAGTCCCACCACGCATGAGTATCTTATGGCATGGTCCTGGAAAACGGCAATATCGCTGGTTCCTCCTCCCAGATCCACCAGCGCCACGCCAAGGTGCTTTTCGTCCTCGTCCAGCACCGATTCGCTCGATGCGAGGGATTCGAGTACAACGTCCTGAACCTGCAGGCCCGCCTTTTCGCAGCACTTGACGATGTTCTGCACAGCGCTTATGGCGCCGGTGATGATATGCACCTTGGCTTCAAGCCGCACTCCGGCCATCCCCGTAGGATTTTGGATACCCTCCTGATCATCGACAATGTACTGCTGCGGGAGAACATGCAGAATCTGACGGTCGAAAGGCAGTGCAACGGTTCTCGCGGCGTCCAGGACCCGGTCGATGTCCGTCTGCATGACTTCGCGGCTCTTGATAGCTATGACTCCGTGGCTGTTCAGACTCTGCACGTGAGTACCCGCCACTCCGGCGTACACCGACGATATCTCGCAGCCGGCCATGAGTTCGGCTTCATCGATGGCCTTCCGGATGGAATGGACCGTCTGGTCGATATTGACGACCACTCCACCCCTCAACCCGATGGAAGGGTAGGTCCCCACACCCACAATATCGATCCCGTCCGAACTCACTTCACCGACAACCGCGCATACCTTGGTTGTTCCGAGATCGAGGCCAACTATCAATTCCTCTCTTTTTCCCATCGATTCCCCTTCAGCATCCGGGTCAAGGAAAATGCCTTGCGACAAACAGCCGACTCAACTCCCCTTCAAAACGGGGAAATGCCCCTCGATGTACGCCCGGTTCGAATAATCCATATCGATTCGAGTCACGCCGTCCAGCCAGCGGCGATCCTTCAGCATCTTGAACACACCCTGCAGCCGCTCCAGTTTCTCATCGAAATTCTCCGTACCCAACTGAATCGGCAGCGATCCTGACGTCCCATAGAGGACCACGCCCCCCGAATGCCACCTGCATTCCGAAAGATGAAGTGAAGGAAGCCAGCCCTTCGCCTTTTCGAGTGCGGGAAGAAGCTCCGCCAGGGACTCCAGAGTCTCCGCGGGCAGGACGTCTCCCTGGGTCAGTCCCAGGCCTGAAAAACCGGTCAGCAGGTGCAGGCCCGGATATTGCCCGGGGGTTGCGGAGGCGAAAAGCCTTCCATTCCTGTCCAGCAGGAGGTGTTCTTCGGCCTTCAGAATGGCAATTGGTTCCCTTTCCACGATCTCGACCACGATGCGCCTGGGCAGATCCAGCCGCACCACGACGGATTCGACCTGGGGGAGAGCCTCGATGCGGAGGGCAAGCTGGGACACCCTGAGATTCAGCAGGCCGGTTTCTTTCGGCACACCAAGAGCATCGAGAACCTCATCCCGGTCCAAATGCTTCAGGCCCGAAATATCAATCTCGTCCGCCCTGAGCCAGGGGGCATCGAGGAGTGCATAATACGAATGCGAGAGACCCGCACTCAAGAGCACAAGCAGGACGGCAGTCGCACCCAGGCAGGCGGCGGCCTTGATCCAGAGCCTCAAAGCCTCCTTGAGTCTGCGTCGGTCAGAACGGTAGCGGTTTCTCTTCTTTTTCAAAACAGCTCCATTCCTCTCATGTGCCCGGTTGAGATTCGAGAACGCGTATCTCGCGCTCCAGGGATACTCCGAACATCCTGAATACTTCGCCTTCAATATGCCGGATCAGGCACAGAATATCGCTGGCCGTGGCACGGCCGCGATTGATGATCCAGTTGGCATGCTTTGTCGATACTTCCGCGTCCCCCACCCGAAAACCCTTCAACCCCGCACGATCGATCAGTTCTCCGGCGGACAGGGAGGGAGGATTCTTGAAAACACAGCCCGCAGACGCCCATTCGACGGGCTGACCTGACCTGCGCTTCTTCATGATATCGCGCATGGCGGCTTTCGCACGGGCAACCGGTGTCCTTCGAAGGTTCAGACAAGCCATCAACACGATCCACCCTTCAGGCAACCCCATGGACCTGTACCCGCCGGGTATCTCGGACACGTTCAGCCGCCTTCTTCGGCCACCCCTGTCCATCAGTTCGACCCACTCGAGCACATCGTGCATGCATCCGTCACGGGTGCCCGCGTTCATGACCAGGGCACCGCCGATACTGCCCGGAATGCCCACCAGGAACTCCAGACCGCCCAGCCCGCTGCGAAGGCAGCAGCGCAGCAGCCGGGACAGACCGACTCCAGCCCCCGCGTGGACCTGGACCCCACCCCCTTCAAGATCCTCGACAACAAGCCCGGAACATGCCAGGTTCAGCTGAACGGCAAGAACTTCCCAGGGTTCGTCGGGAGCCAAAACATTGCTTCCTCCTCCCAGCACAACGCACGGGATGCTCCTCTCTCGAACTCTTTTCATCAGCGATTCGAGGGCATCTTCATCGCGCGGACGTGCGAGGCACCACACAGGGCCTCCCACGCGGAACGTCGTATGCCGCGCAAGGGGCTCCCACCACCTGAACTCGATACCCGGCAGTCCGTCAACGAAAGACCGATCCAGCCTATCCGCGGCTGGAAAATCGATCCTGTACCGGCTCCCGTGATTCATCCCTTTCACTCCCGGCCTACCGTTTCGTTTCCGAAGTTTCCAGCCTGTGAAGCAGTATCTCTCCCGTCTGCCAGATATTGCCGGCACCCAGAGTGATCACCACATCCCCTGTTTCAACCATGCTCGCGAGCAGATCGACCATGTCGTCGATGGTTTCACAGAAATGAAGATCGTGATGCCCGTGAGCGGCAATCTGCTGAAGAAGCCGGCTTCCGGAAACCCCGGGCAACGGCTTCTCGCTCGCGGCATAAATCTCCGTCAAGACCAGCACATCCGAATGGTAGAAGCAGCGGGAAAACTGGTCCATGAGCGCCTGGGTTCTCGAATAACGGTGCGGCTGAAAAGCCACGATGCGTCGCCGGTCCGGATAGCAGTTTGCAAGGGTCTCGAGCACCGCCCGGATTTCTGTCGGATGGTGCCCGTAATCGTCGAGAACCAGGACTCCCCTCGCTTCCCCTTTGATCTGGAAACGGCGCTGCACTCCCGTCATGTCCCGCAGTCCCGCCTGGACCGCAGCCCGATCGAGTTCAAGTTCATGAGCTACCGCCACGGCCGCAAGGGAATTGAGAACATTGTGCCGGCCCGGAATGGGTATTTCGATCTCACCGATTTCCTCGCCATGGTGAAAGGCCCGGTAAATGGTGGACAGACCGTTCGTCTTCAGATCTTTGGCCTGGAAGTCCGCCTGCGAAGAAAACCCGTAAGTCGTGAACCTTTTTCCTATCCTGGGAAGAATCGACTGTATATTTTCGTCCTCGAGGCAGAGCACCGCCTGGCCGTAAAAAGGGATCTTGTTGATGAATTCCAGGAAGGTCTGTTGTATGTGTTCGAGGTCCCGGTAGAAATCCAGGTGTTCGAGATCGATGTTGGTCACTACCGCAATGGTTGGAGAAAGAAGGAGGAAGGTACCATCGCTTTCGTCGGCTTCGGCCACCAAAAAATCCCCGTTGCCGAGCTTTGCGTTGGTGCCCCATGCATTCAGTTTTCCTCCAATCACCACGGTGGGATCGAGTCCTCCCCTGGCCAGAACGGTGGCCACCATGGAAGTGGTGGTTGTTTTTCCGTGAGCGCCGGCCACCAGCACCGAATATTTGAGCCTCATGAGCTCGGCGAGCATCTCCGCCCGGCGGATCACGGGCACCTTGCCCAGCTCACGGGCACCCTTCACCTCGGGATTCTCTTCGTCGATAGCCGACGAAAGAACCACCACATCCGCGCCCACAACATGTTCGGCCTGATGCCCCGTATAGATCATTGCGCCCAGGCCGGCCAGGCGCCGGGTAATATCCGTCTCCTTCAGGTCGGAACCGCTCACCTGATAACCGAGATTGAGCAGCAGCTCGGCGATGCCGCTCATCCCGATGCCTCCGATTCCCACGAAGTGTATGCGCTGATACCGCTTGTACATATTACTCGATTCGCCTCGTACCGCTGTTCCTCGCAATGTTCATCAGCATTCCCACCGCGATACAGTTTGCCGTAAACGCGCTCCCCCCGTAGGAAATGAAGGGAAGAGGCATCCCTTTCGTCGGAACCAGGCCGAGTACGACTCCCATGTTCAACAGGGCCTGAAGAGAAAGAAGCATGGTCAGTCCCAGCGCCAGGAGGACACCCAGCAGATCCGGAGCATTTCTGGAAATGCGCAGCCCCGTCTGGAACAGGAAAAAGAAAATGACGCAGACAGCCAGAATACCCACGAACCCCAGTTCTTCCCCTATCACCGCCAGGATGAAGTCAGTAAAGGATTCCGGCAGGTAGAACATCTTCTGCTGGCCCGCTCCGAGCCCTTTGCCGAAGAAGCCTCCCGATCCCACGGCAATCCACGCCTGGATGAGCTGATAGCCCGAATCGAGAGGATCGGTCCAGGGATTGCTGAAAGCGGTCACCCGCTCCCACCTGTAAGGCACCAGATATACGTATTTGTAGAAACCGAATCCTGCAAGAGGCGCGCATATCAACAGACTGCGCAACGGGACACCGCCGGCTGCAAGCATGATGACAGTGAGGCATCCTATCATAAACGTGGTCCCGAAGTCAGGCTGCTTGAGCAGGAGGAGGCCGATCAGCCCGCAAAGGAGCATGTGGGGCCAGAAAGAAATGCGCAGGCTCTTGATCCTGTCCTGTTTCTTCACCAGGGATGCGCAGAGGTAGACGATCCAGAGCACCTTGGCAAATTCTGCAGGCTGAAGCAGGAACGTCCCCAGCGTAAACCACCTCCTGGCTCCGTTCAACTCCACACCCACCCCCGGAATCAGGACGAGCAGAAGAGAAAAGAGGGTGGTGATCAGAAGCACTCCCATTAGATCGAGAGAGCGCCTGTAGTTGAACCGGCTCATCAGGACCATGACGGCCATGCCGACGAGCATGTACATGAAGTGCCTCTTCATGTAGTGGGCCGGGTCGGAGAACCTCTTGAGGGCCATAATCGAACTGGCGCTGAAGATCATGACCAGGCCCAGCGCCACCAGCAACGACACCTCGATCCACAGCTGCGTCTCGAGAGACAGCGCATGCCAGGACGCCGCCTGCCTCTCGTTTGCGCCTTCTGCACCCGTGCAAGGTGATGTATCGCTGATCGGTCCGGCCATAAACATCCTCATCCCCGATTGCCCGCGGAAGACCCCCGTCTCCCTCCATCTCCCCGGCAATCCCTGTCGAATGGTCTCAACCTGATCGCATATCGCCGCCACCCGTCCGTCATGACTCTTCCGCCAGGCCCTCGACAAGCCGCCGGAAATGGTTCCCCCGCTGGACATAACTCTCGTACTGATCGAAAGATGAACAGGCGGGAGAGAGCAGAACGACGTCCCCCCGGACCGCCCATCTGACGGCCTCGGCAAAGGCGGAATCCAGATCCTTGAAAGACTCAACAGGCACATGGCCTGCCAGGTCCCCGGCTATCCTCGGTGCCGCTTCGCCGAAAACAAACGCCCCTTTGCCTTTCACTTCGAGTGATTCCGCCAGGGCCGCGTAAGACCCCAGCTTGTCTCTGCCTCCAAGAAGGATCAGCACCGGCCGATCGAAGTTCTCCAGGGCTTTCAACACCGCACCGACGTTCGTTCCCTTGGAATCGTTGTAAAAGTCGATTCCCCTCCAGGTTCGTAGCCATTCCACCCTGTGCGGAAGCCCTGGGAAATCGTCGATTACCCCCTGAATCACGGACGGTTCGGCGCCCATGGACGACACGGCCAGCACAGCGGCCCGAATGTTCTCCTCGTTGTGGATGCCTTTCAAACGCGCATTTTCAAGGCTCAAAGCAAACGGCTTCCGCCACGGAATCCTCACCAGGATCTCATTGCCTCTTCCTGTCGCATGGGCCGCCGGATCCCTGCGGCTCGATACCAGCGCACGGCCCCGCAGCTTCGGGATCACGGAACGGCAGAGCGGGTCGTCACCGTTCAGAACCGCAACATCCGAAGGCAACTGCCGCGAGAAGACGGAAAGCTTCGAATCGGCGTAACCGGCAAAATCGGGGTACCTGTCGAGGTGGTCTTCGGTGATATTGAGCAGTACTCCGACCTCGGGCCGAAACGTGGTCGCCGTATCCAACTGAAAGCTGCTCACCTCGAGCACCAGGATATCCGCCCGGTCTCCATCGAAGACCCAGCGGCTGAGCGGCGTACCGATGTTTCCTCCCACGAAAACTCTCCTGCCCGAGGCCTTCAGCATCTCCCCGATCAACGTCGTCGTGGTGGTCTTACCGTTGGTTCCCGTCACGGCGATAACCGGGACGATCACCTGGCGCCATGCCCATTCGAGTTCACCCAGGATGGGTATTCCCCTGTATCGAGCCTCCACGAGCAGGTCCAGATCGAGAGGGACTCCCGGACTCACGATGATCTGTTCCGCCTTCAGAAAATCTTCAGCAGTGTGGCTTCCCAGGCGCAGCAGGCATCCCTTTCCCTTCAGCCTGTCCAAGGCTCCATTGAATTCGTGCAGGGGTCTCAGGTCCGTCGCAGTCACATGAGCCCCCCTGTCGAGGAGCAATTCGCAGACGGATCGACCGGAAACTCCCAATCCGACCACAAGCGCCTTTGACGGAACCAGATCCGCCTTTTCAGACATCATTCCTTCAGAATCCTTTCAACCACTTTTTCCATGGCCATGGCCCGAGACCCTTTGACCAGTATCCACGCATTCCCGACCTGTTCCTTTGTGAGCCAGCCGGCGGCTTCTTCATGATTGACCGCATGGCGGCAGGCCTCCCGGTCGAATCCCGATTCAACCGCACCCTCAGCGATGTGGCGTGACGCATCCCCCAGGGTGATCAGCCGGGTCACTCCGGAGGCTTTCAGCCGCCTGCCCACTTCCCGGTGCAGTGCCGCACTGTCCGGTCCGAGCTCGCGCATGTCTCCAAGAACCGCAATAAAGGGCCCGCCCCCGCTGGCGGTTCCCACCGCCTTCAGGGCCGCTTTCATCGATCCCGGGTTGGCGTTGTAGGCGTCATCCACGACGGTCCTGCCGTCATCGAGCCGGAGCACCTGCATCCGCTGCCTGACGGGAACATGGGCCGCCAGCCCCGACACAATCACCTCCGCCGGCTCCCCCATGGCCCAGACCGCTGCAGCCGCAGCCACGGCGTTTTGCACCTGATGAATTCCGAACAGCGGAGCATGAACCTCAACGATTTCCTTCCCCAGGCGAAGAGGAAAAGACACTCCGTCCGCCCGGCTTATTGGAGGTCCGGCAGGAGCCACGTCCGCCGAAGGATTCTCCATTGAATACGTCACACTGCGCGCGTGCAGGTTTCGAGCGAAATTCCTGAGGCGTTCATCATCGAGGTTGACCACTGCCAGGTCGTCCCGGGCCAGGGAAAGCCACAGCTTTCCCTTCTCCTCGACGATGCGGTCGAGGGACTGCAGTCCCTCGAGGTGTGCCGGGTGCACGTTGGTGATGATCCCCACTGTCGGGGAGCTGATTTCCACGAGGCGGGCCATCTCGCCCGGCACGTTTATGCCCAGTTCGACCACCGCCGCTTCATGCCCCGGTTCCAGTTCCAGAAGGGTGAGCGGGACTCCGATGAGGTTATTGAAATTGCCCCGGTTCTTAAGAACCCACCTTCTTTGCCCGAGCATCCCGGCCACGAGCTCCTTGGTGCCCGTCTTGCCGTTGCTTCCGGTCACCCCCACTACCTGAATGCCGAATCGGCTCCGCCACCGGCGAGCCAGCTCCCCCAGTGCGTAGAGAGTGTCCGGCACTTCGATCACCGCCGTTGCGTGTGTATTTGAATGAAAAGCATCGGGAAGTCGTCCGGATTCCACGACGATCACGGAGGCTCCCCTGGATATCGCTTCCATGACGAAGGAGTGCCCGTCATGGTTCTCGCCCGAAAGCGCCACAAAGCAGTCTTCCTGCGCCATATTGCGGGTGTCCGTTGAAATCCTGCCCGCCGCCCGTTCAGGATTCCCCGTCGTCAGTCGACCGCCCGACGCTTCCACAAGAGATCCGATAGTCCAGGTCATGCTTGTCGACTTTCCGGAAGGGCCTGCTCTCCCTTCCACTCGAAGTACTCCCTGACCACCATCCGGTCGTCAAAAGGGAGGATGGAGTCCTTCACAATCTGGTAAGTCTCGTGCCCCTTGCCTCCGATAAAAACAATGTCTCCGGGACACGCCCGGGAAAGCGCAGACTCTATTGCCCGCCTGCGGTCCACCTCCACGGTGTACCCCCTTTCCTCACAACCCGCGTTCGAAAGATCCAGGCGAGGCATACCACAGCCGCGCACCCCCCCTTCAATTTGCTGGATGATCCCCTCGGGGTCTTCACTGCGCGGATTGTCGCTGGTCAGCACCACTACGTCACCGAACCTTGCCGCGACTTCGCCCATGAGGGGCCTCTTGCTCCGGTCCCTGTCTCCTCCACAGCCGAATACAACGAATACTCGACCGGCGGCCGTTTCACGCAGGCAGCCGATGCTTTTTTCCATGGCGTCGGGGGTGTGAGCATAGTCCACGACAACCTCGAAGCCGTACTCCGGAGGAACCGGGACGCGCTGCAGCCGGCCGTCCACGAAAGAAAGGTTTTCCACACCCCTCTGGATGGCTTCGATGGAAACACCCAGGCCGAGGGAGGCGGCCACGGCGGCTGCGATGTTGTACAGGTTGAGGCGGCCGATGAGGGGGGAATGGATATTCAAGACACCTTCGGGCGTCGAGAAGCAAGCCTGGATGCCCGACCGGCCGAACTGGAAATCCCTGGCCACGACCCGGGCGTCCTCGTGCAGGAGAGAATAGCTCCACACATCGTTTGAACCGCTTCGAATCAAGCGCATTCCGAAAGGATCGTCCCTGTTGATCACCGCTATCGAACCGTCGGCGGTGGAGCGCAGGTAATTGCTGAAAAGAAGCGCCTTCGCGGCAAAGTACTCATCGAGCGTGGAATGAAAATCCAGGTGATCCTGGGACAGGTTGGTGAACACCCCCGCGCTGAATTCACAGCCGTCCACCCGGCCCAGGGCCAGGGCGTGGGAAGAGACCTCCATGACGACGTGGGTGACCCCGTCTTCTTTCATCCGGTGAAAGAGCCTCTGAAGATCCAGCGATTCAGGGGTGGTCATGGGAGCCCTCAGCTGCGTGCCTTTCCATCGATAGGCCAGGGTACCGATCACACCCGTCGAAAGCCCTTCACAGGCAAGAATACTCTCCAGGATCAGCGTTGTGGTCGTCTTTCCGTTTGTGCCCGTTACGCCGATCACCGTAAGCGACCTTGAAGGATGGTCGAAAAGGTTGGTGGAAATTTCAGCCATCGCCTTTCGACTGTCGGCCACTCTCACGTAAACGGCACGACCGTCGTCGGGCAGATCCCTGTCCGTAATCACCGCCACCGCCCCGTGTTCGACAGCGTCCGCGATGAATGCGTTGCCGTCACTCCGGGTGCCCTGGACGGCTACGAAAAGGTCTCCCGGTGAAGCCTTCCGGCTGTCGCAGACAACGTCCCGTGCGCGGGTGCACAGGTCTCCCCGCACATCCAGGACTTCGACACCACGGAGCAAACCAGCTAGGGTTTTAGCCATATTTTGTGCCTGCGCTGTATCAGGCTGCACCTGTCGCCCCAGCAGAGACTCCAGTGCAGCCGACCAGGTAAATCGAGATATTGAGACTCCCTGAATTCTTCCCCTGAAAGAGGCAGTTGCGAGGGGCAGGAAAAGGTACGTCTTTGGCGATGCATCTTACTCCCACTCCACGTCGTTCCACAAGGAAAGAAACCCGAACATCCCCACAAACATGAACCGGTTCCCATTCTAAACCCACCTCCCTTCCCATGGAGAGGCACGAGGCCAAGGTCGGGAAGAATGCAGGAACGATAACCAGCGATCTTCACGGTATCCGCCATGTTCCCTTTCAGCAGCCCAGGTTCGTCAATAAAGACCCAGGTTCTGTTTCTCTCTTGTCAGCGAGTACTTTTCCGCCGCCGCTGGGCCACCCGCAACCGGCCCGGCCTGAACCTGGACGGGACCAGCGGGAAGCGCCACGGAATTGGAGCTTTTCACTGCCCGGGTTCTGCCTCCGGCAGGAGGTTCACTCGACTTCTTTCCGGCATCCCGCGGAGTACCGCCCGGTGCCGCGGGAGGTTTCGCCTGCGTCACGCGGAATCCCTGCGCAGGCACGGGTGCGTCGGTGGAGGGCAACACGCCCAGGTAGGGAAGCGCCTTTGCGGCAATGTCGCGGAATACCGGCGCAGCGACAACTCCACCGTAAATGGCTCCTTTGGGTTCGTGAATCACCACGGTCATGACAAGGCGAGGATTGTCGGCGGGGATGAAGCCTGTGAAAAGCGAGGTATACCTGTTCGATGCATAACGTCCCGAAACGGGATCCATCACCTGTGCCGTTCCAGTTTTGCCCGCAGCCGTGTATCCTTCGGGGGCCGCGTTCACACCTGTTCCACCCTCCTGAGTGACACTGTGCATCATAGCACGAATCTGCTCGGCAGTCTTCTCATGAATCACGCGTCGAAGAGGCCGGGGCTCGAATGATTCCACCACCTGCCCCTCCGCATCCACGATTGCCCTGGCAATAAGAGGAGGGATATATTCACCGCCGTTGGCGAGAACCGCTATGGCGGTGTTGAGCTGCAGCGCCGTCACACCGATGCTCTGCCCAAAACCCGCCACGGCAAGATCGATGGGGCGCCACTTCCTGTAATGGCGAACAATCCCCTTCACTTCACCCGGCAGATGCACTCCCGTAAGACTCCCGAAACCGAACGCCTGGATATACCGAAAATAGCGTTCGTTGCCCACCTGCAGTGCCACCTTGCTGGCGGCGATGTTGCTCGAAAACTTGACCACCTCGGCGATGGTCAGCCACCCGTAGGGATGAACGTCGTTGATGGTATGCCGCGCAAGTTTGTACTTGCCGTTTTCACAGAACACGCGATCCTTCGCTTTTACCACATTCTCCTGCATGGCCGCGCTGATGAGAAACACCTTGAAAGTGGACCCCGGTTCGAAAGAATCCGTAATGATGCGGTTTCTCCACAGTTCCGGGTTGTTCTTGTCGGGAAGGTTCGGATCAAAGAAGGGATAATGGGCCATTGCCAGGATCTCGGAGGTGCGGGCATCCATGACGACCACTTCTCCCGCCCTGGCCCGGTACTTCTGCACCGCCTTCTCGAGCTCACACTCCGCCAGGTACTGCACAAGAGCATCGATGGTGAGCCGGACTCCCAGGCTTTCGCCCGGTTCGGGAGGCAGAGACGACTTCATCCACAGGTTCTTCCTTACCCCGTCTCTCAGCTGTCCCACCGCCACCGAATTCTCTTTCAGGATATGATCGAACCCCTTTTCCACACCCTCGAGACCCGTGCCGTCCAGCCCCACAAAGCCCAGCACCTGGCCTCCTACCTGTCGATACGGATAAAACCGCTTGGTTTCACAGGTGAGATTCAACCCGCAGTGATTCAGCTTCGCGATGGCTGCCGCTTCCTGGTCGGTCAGGTGGCGTTTCAGCCATATGAACTGCCGACTCCTGGCCAGCTTCTTCTCGATGGAAGCCTCGGGCTCTCCCAGTACGCCCGAGAGCAGGCAGGCTATCTTTCTGGGGTTTTCGAGCTGCTCCCCGTCCGCGTATAGAGAACTCTGAGGAACCGAGAAGGACAGGAGCCTCCCCTGGCGGTCGTATATGGACCCTCTGTAGGAATGCACCCGGGATGTCGTCTGGACCTGAGCCCTGGCTCTGTCCACCCACAGCGCCCGCTCGATCACCTGCAGTTGGAACGCCTTGGCCAGTACAAGGCCAAGCCCTCCGACTATGAGGATATTGAAGAGAACGCAGCATGCATGGAAGCGTACGTTCAAGAGCTTGTTCTTACTGCGCCGCTCCAAGTCCAACCCTCCCCTCTTCGTGTCCCGGGTGTCAGCGCATCACAACTCTTTGCTCCGGCCGGGGCGGATGCAGACCGAACTGGTCACGCCCCATGGTTTCCAGGAGAAAAGGATCCTGAAGCCGGGACCATTCCAGTCTCAATTTTCGATGGACACTGTCCATCTGCTGGTGCTGCTCGAAATACTTGGACAGCCAGTACCCGTTTTCGACCTGCCGGATGTAGATCCAGACGGAGAAGATCGACAGGACCAGGAACCACGCTCCCGACAGGCCTGCAACAATCAGCCACCGCCGGACCGCAGCACTCGGTCCGTTTGGTTCCTGGACATCAAAGTCGCTTCCGGATCTGACCTTCATCCCCTGGAACACCTCCCCGTCGAAAACGGCCGCCGTCGAATCCGCCCCGCGATGTACCGATTTCCCGTTGCGGCATCCCCGCAGCCGGACCGGATTTCTCCCCCTTTTCAGGGACTTTGCTTTTCCACGGCCCGCAACCGGGCACTGCGAGCCCTGGGATTGGCTCCCACTTCTTCCTCACCGGGACGCACCGCTTTCCTGGTCAAAAGCTTCACCAGCGGCCTGCCCTGACATTCACACACCGGTGCATTCGCGGGACACCGGCACGATTTTGCCCAATCCCGGAATCTATGCTTGATGATGCGGTCTTCCAGAGAATGAAATGCGACGATGCACAACCGTCCGCCGGGTTTCAGAGCATCGAGAACGTCGGTCAGGAAGACTTCGAGGGTTTCGAGCTCACGGTTCACTGCGATCCGCAGAGCCTGAAATGTGCGGGTGGCCGGATGGATTCTTCTGCTGTCCCTCGTCCTGGGGACGGTATAGCTGATCAGGTCCGCCAGTTCCGCTGTCCTGCGGAACGGCCTTTCGATCCGGCGGGAAACGACAGCCCTGGCAATCCGCCGGGACCATTTCTCTTCCCCCAGCCGAAAAATCAAATCAGCCAGGTCGTTCTCCGGCAGCGTGTTGACTAAGTCCGCTGCTGTTCGAGGCAGACTCTGATCCATGCGCATATCCAACGGCCCATCGTGAACAAAACTGAATCCGCGGCAGGGGTCACTCAACTGGAAGCTGGAAACCCCGAGGTCCAACACTATCCCGTCCACCGGCCCTGTTTCATGCCTGGCCAGCACAACCGGCAACTCGGCAAAACTTCCCCTCTCCACTATCACTCTGTCCCGATAGGAAGAGAGCCTGTGTTTCACCCGGTCAACCGCTTCGGCATCCCAGTCCAGAGCGATTAATCTTCCCCCCGGTGCACTGGCCTCCAGGATCGCCTCTGCGTATCCCCCCCCGCCAACCGTTCCATCCACGTACAGTCCCCCGGCACGGCACCCCAGCCAATGCAGGACTTCATCCAGCATGACGGGTACGTGTGCCTGGGTGGGCCGGCTCTCCATAGATCCCTACAGCCCGGTGCCGGCTATGCTTTCCATGATCTGCTGATAACTCTCCCTGTCCCAGTTGATCTGACTCTCCCAGGTCGTCCGGTTCCAGATCTCGAAGCTCGTAAGGACTCCAGCCAAAAGAATCTCCTGCTCCAGCCCCGCTCTCTCGCGAAGGAGCGGCGGAATCAGGACTCTCCCCTGGTTGTCAAATTCACACTCCTCCGCACTCGATATGAAATAGCGCATAAACGCCCTTTGATGCGGATCGACCTGCGAAAACTGCTGGGCTTTGCTTTCGATCTTGTCCCAAATTTCAGGGGGATAAGCGACCAGGCAATCCCCCATCCTGGTGATAATCAAGGCGTCGGTGTAATGGTTTTGCAGGACTTCGCGAAACTTCGAAGGAATCCTCAGCCGCCCCTTGCTGTCCAGGCGGTGAATCGACTGTCCCCTGAAGTAAGGCTTGCCCAGGATACCCACTTTTCACCTCACTTTCCCACATTTTCCCACCTGGAACTATTTATCACCGCAAAATCGCCTTTGTCAAATCCTAATCCTGATATTCAGCAGATTATTTTTAAAAAATCTTTGATATTTACAGCGCTCGGGGACACATATCCCTTCCACTCCCCGGCATGATCCCGACCGCAGACATCCAGGGCCGTTCAGGGAATCTTGCCTGGAGCATCAGCGCATTCTCCTGGAAGATCGCCCGGCTTCATTTCATTCAAAGCGCCCGTTTTCGCGGTGCTTCGAAGAGATCGGTACGCTCAAGCGTGCCGCCTCCCGTCTCCGCACATCCTCCCCCGCAAACCATCTCCGCACCCCTTCGCAGAGCGCTTCGAAAAAATCCATCCAAGCAGATCCAAACAAGCCGCCTTCATGACACCACTGCCAAGAGCAGCTGGACACACTCGCCCGAAGGCATGTTCATCAATTGGGTTCATCCGGCAAACGGGTACCTCCCGTGCCTTTCAAGCATCCGATGCCTTTCACGTAACCGGTGCTTTTCAAGCAAACGATCGACGGACTTACAGCGTCATTCCCACAACACAAAGTCATACAAAAAGCGGGAATCCAGTCCGAGCACGCATCACGCCACAAAGATCTCTCCACCTGGGATCGCCTTACTCTACTTGTCTTGGCATTCAGGATCCTTCCCATTTCTTGAAACTGCTTCGCCATGCACGGTTCCTTTTCCTGGATTCCCGCCCGTTCGCGGGAATGACGTTGTGAGGCCAAGTGACATTGCTGCGGGTATGACGTTGTATCGCGGGTATGACAGGCTGCGGGAATGACGTTGCTGCGGGCGTATTCCACCTTTGTGCGACAAGCGTCCGGGTACGCGTTTATGATAAGAATTGTTACCCCCGGTTAAGGTTGGACCCATTGATCGCCGTGAATCGGACCCACTTCTCCGTTGTTGGGACGATTGAGTCGGCTCCGGTTTTTGAACCCACTTCGCATGATTGACGATCATCAACCGGTC